>Ga0247757_10000613_pt1 | contig 28781 bp, 37 predicted proteins | sample UWRJL126311R4_FD_180929 | JGI IMG/M metagenome (GOLD analysis project Ga0247757, IMG submission 180929) | Plant litter microbial communities from Arlington Agricultural Research Station in Wisconsin, United States - UWRJ-L126-311R-4 | ecosystem: Environmental > Terrestrial > Plant litter >...
ACTCTTTCGTGTGCTTGTGGTGAGGTGGGGACAACGTACGAAGACGATTCCAATCATCACGGTGCTGAAGTACCAGCTCCTGTACCTGAGCAGCTGCCAGAGGTGGATCACACCAGCGAGGAAGAAGAGGACGCAACCGAGCACGCCCACGACGATAGAGGGGGTGTATCCATAGATGATAATTGTCGCGTCCCCTATGGTTTCATGTAGTCAGCATCAAGAATAGAACAGAGTTGCATGGTGAATGTTGAGGCCGCAATGGCTTCATAACGCGCATGAAGACAAGATCTAGATTTTCGACTGGGAACGACAAGATGAGCAGCACAAATACGCACCCGGCCCCATGGGATTAGGAAAATTGGGATCGATCCATCCCCTCGCCGGCGGTTCAGAAGCCATTCCGACACCACCATATACAATCAGGAACCTTCCGCATTCGTATCCAATCGACTCGCAGATCGCAGTCGCCAAAAAAGCGAGAAATCAGAAACAAGTGACGTCGCGTTATCAGCGTTTTCAAACTGCTGTCTTACACAAGTGTGGCGAACATCTCAAGACGGCGAACCGTGTTCCCCCCGCAGAAGAAGAACGCCCTACATATATATATCTATTCTCTTTGGGGAGAGGGGATGCAGGTCATGAAACGTTTTTCCCTGACCTCGCGATCCCGACGTAAAGTCGTGGTCATGGATCCCAATGCGGAGATGAACCAGAACCAATCCGGTCCCTTAGCTTCTGTCAACCGAAAGCCAAGTGCCCTTGGCATGCGCCTTCGGCTCTTAAATACACTCTGGGCCTCTGAATTGTAGACGACGTCGGCTAGTCAGATGTTCTAGCGTAGCGAGTACGACGGACGGTTGATTTTGTGAGAGGGAAGACCCACGTGATTACGGTTGGCTGCATGCGATTCATATTGCAGCCAAGCTCGCATGAAGAACGTCAGAAGCATTCCAGCCATTACACGCGCCAAAGAAAAAAAAATAGGGCATCGATTCGAACCAAGATACCTGAAGGAGTAAAAGCGTGTGGAAAATACATATCCGCTAGGAAAGAGACCATCTCGAAAAAACCCTCGACCACATGTTTCAAATTCCCATGACGACCTGTCTGTCCGACGTGTCAAGACGCCCCGAATCATGAACAACAAATCCAGTCGAACAACATCAAAGACCAACTCCCAATAAAATGCAAAAGAGCCCAAAAAAGAGAACGAAGCCTATCCAGACAAGAGCAGGTACCACTTCCGCCCTCTGGTCGCAAAAGCCCATCTCTTCTTATGCAACCCTTGGCTTATAGAAAAAGACCAAGCAACTAAAGATGTGCAGTTCATCAAGTAACGAGCATGACGATATGAAACGCCGAAAGACCTTGACGATTATGTGCGGTGAACCAAATTCTCTCTTTTGGTGCAAATGCCATGGCTTCTCCGTGCACTCTTAGAGTGTCCGCTAAAATACACCAACCAAGACTTCGAATCAACGGAGGGGTATTTCTTAGCTACTGTGCGATCGAAGCAAAAGCTGCCATCATCCGTTAGCGTTTGTGCTGCTACATCAGGAAAAAAAAAGGACCACCTACTCTGTCAACCGGATCAGATTGGTCCGCGGCCAGTAGCGAGGGGCTGCCTTCTGCAACACCGCGCTCCGTATAACCCCGCGTCTCGATATGAGGTCTTCTAAGGCCGCTCTTTAATGGCGTAGATGTAGGGCTTTCCTGTGGGAGGTTGAGCTCTGGGCCCGTCATGTGCTCCATAGAATGGCGTTGCTCGTGGTCGTAAAGAGTACTGCCCATGGTGGCGCAACGCAAGATCGTTTGAATGAGCTGGTTTTGCCGTAGCGGTTTCGAAAGATAGTCGTCCATTTGAGCCGCAAGGCACTTCTCACGATCTCCCACCATCGCATGAGCAGTCAAAGCGATGACAGGTGTGGAAGGAATAGCATTTTCGCGCTCCCACTCACGAATCTTCGCAGTAGCTTCGAAACCACCCTAGAGAGACTTGTCAGTATTATGTTCGACTACAGTGGGTGGCATTATGTATCTTACCATTACAGGCATTTGCACATCCATAAGAACGACGTCGTATCGCTTCTTTTGGATGTGTTCAAATGCTTCCAGACCGTTATTTGCTACAGTCACTCGGTGGTGGTATTTCTCCAGGATCCTGACAGCAAGTTTCTGATTGACAGCGTTGTCTTCTGCTAACAAGATGCTGAACGATTTCGAGTGGTCTGAGACCAAAGGAGCCGCACGACCATCAAGCGCTGGCACGAGGGCGTTGCCTAGATCGATTGGCAAGCACGGAGTCGTCATGTAGCTCGAAATACCGTTCTCAAGCGCAGACCTCAAACTTATGGACACCCGTGGAGTGAGCATGACGAGAGGGATATACTTGAAACGTTCAGCGATGCGGAGGTCCCGTGCCGTTCTTTCGTTGTCAACAATGACGCAGTCGAAGCCCATATCAGCGGTGCGTCCACTGTCAGCCGGAACCTCTTCGATGGAACTGACCACGACAGGCGCGAGGTCAAGCATCTTAAGGTGCTCTTCGATCTGCTCAGAGAAGCGCGTGTGGCCCTGGTCGACAAACAAAACAGTGTGCTTGCTATACGGCGCCAGTTGAGGTTGAATAGCACTCAGGTCAGGGGTTCCAAGGCGAACTCTACAGGTGAAGTAGAAAGTGCTACCCTTTCCATAATCGGATGTCACCCACATCCTGCCACCCATGAGTGTGACAAGACGTTTAGAAATGGACAAGCCAAGGCCAGTGCCGCCGAACTTGCGCGTTGTGGATCCGTCGGCTTGTTGGAAGGTGTCGAAGATGAGATTGAGCTTGTCCCCATGGATTCCTATTCCCGTATCGGACACTGCAAACTGGAACACATACTGGTCGGCGGCACAGTCTTGGTCCTGGGCCATCGAGATCGCGACTTTTACTTCGCCATGCTCGGTAAACTTGATGGCATTTCCAACAAGATTGAGGATGATTTGTCGCAGCCTAAAGGAGTCGCCAACAACATAATCGGGAACGGAATATGAAACATCATAGGCAAGGTTAAGTTTCCGTTCATTCGCCCGCTGAGCTAGGGACTTCAGGGCGTTGAAGATAGTGCCACGTAGGGAGAAAGGAATCTCTTCCATTACCATGCGGTTCGCTTCGATCTTGCTGATATCAAGAATATCGTCGATAATTGTCAAAAGCTGCCCAGCCAAATTATGCACAATGGTCAGCATTTCGCGTTGTGCGTGTGTCAAATCGGTGTCAAGGGTAAGCTGAGTCATGCCAATGATACCGTTCATGGGCGTACGAATCTCGTGGGACATGTTAGCAAGAAACTCGGATTTCGTCTTGTTGGCCAATTCGGCAGCCTCCCTAGCAGCGGTGTTCCTCTGAATACTCTCGCGAAGACTAGACACCATTTGATTGATCTTCCTCTTCAGTTCATCCATCTCACCAGACGCCTCAACGGTGATTTGTGTGAACTTGCCTTCCATGGCTGCATTGGTGATATCACCAAACGCACGGACCTGAGATGTCAAGTTCTGAGCCATGGTGTTGACATCAGTGGTGATCTCTTTCCAACGTCCGTCGATATCTTGAACATCGGCTTGGCCACCCATCTTGCCGTCGACACCCACGTCGCGAGCCACACGCTTGACAGCAAGCGACCAATCGTCCAGACGAGTGACCATGTCATTGATTGTGTCTTTTAGGAGTCGAATTTCACCTTCGGCATCGACGTGTACTCTTCGGCTCATGTCGCCCTTGGCAATGGCCTGTGTGACCTCGGATATACTTCGTACTTGCAAAGTAAGATTCTGAGCCATGGTGTTCACATTGTCGGTCAAATCCTTCCACTTGCCCTCCACGTTATCGACCTGAGCTTGACCGCCCAGAATACCATCGGTGCCGACTTCGCGAGCTACTTTGCTCACCTCCTGAGCAAATGTATTGAGGCGGTCCACCATGGTATTGATTGTTATTTTTAGCGACAGAATTTCACCTTGGACTTCGGCTTTTACCTTTCGGCTCAGATCTCCGCGTGCGACAGCCGTGGTGACTTCGGCAATCTCTCGTACTTGAGTAGTTAGATTCATGGCCATGCCGTTCACATTCTCGGTCAGGTCCTTCCAGGTGCCTTCAACCCCATGCACAGTAGCTTGACCGCCAAGTCGACCTTCGGAACCGACTTCACGAGCAATCTTGGTAACTTCGTGAGCAAACTGCTGGAGTTGGTCCACCATGCGATTGATGGTGTTCTTGAGCTCCAAGATCTCGCCTTTACACTCAGCCTCGACTTTGCGTGTAAGGTTTCCTTGGGCTACGGCAGTTGTCACCTGTGCAATATCTCTGACCTGAGTAGTTAGGTTTTGGGCCATTGCGTTCACGTTGACCGTCAATTCGTTCCACATGCCTTTGACACCGGCTATCTCCGCTTGCCCACCAAGCTTGCCTTCGGTCCCGACATCCCTAGCCACCTTGGTGACTTCGGTTGCGAACGACTGTAGTTGATCCACCATGGTGTTTATCGTCTGCTGCAGCTTTAAGATCTCGCCTCTTGCGGGTCGCTCAATCTTCTTGCTTAGATCTCCATGCGCCACAGCGGTGGTCACAATAGCGATTTCGCGCACCTGTTCGGTAAGATTCTTGGCCATCACGTTGACTACAAGCGCGGGGTTAGTCGGGCTCAAAGAAGGAGTACAAGAACTACGTACCGCTGTCGGTCAACTCTGCCCAAATGCCATCCACACCTGGCAGGTTAGCCTGACCACCGAGCCTGCCCTCGGTTCCGACTTCTTTGGCGAGGAATGTGACCTGACTGGCGAACTCCTGTAGCTGGTCCACCATTCGATTGATGGTGCGCTTGAACAAAGTGATTTCTGGATCCATCTCCTTTGCATGAATCAGCACCTTCTTGCTAAGGTCGCCCATTGCGACAGCTGTGACGATACTCCCAATCTCCCTCAAAGCCTTCTGAAAGGCCAAGTTGGCTTGCTGATGCTTCCCAAGCTCTCGTTTCAATGCGCCTATGTCCTCTATGCCGTGCTCGAACGCCATGTTCTGGTTGCTGAGCTGCTTGTTGACCTCGGCGCTGAGGTTATCGATATGTTCGCGTTGGTTCTTAATCTGGTCGGCCTGCTTATTCAAGTGATCGCGAAGGTAGTTGAGTTGCTCCTCGGTGAGGGCAGCAGCGGGAGCCTCCGAGTCGCCGTTGGGCTCTTTCGCGGCAAGCCAGTTGCTGACCCATGTGGCGCGCTGCTCCTTGTATGAGCCACGGCGTCCAAAGGCACTGCCATTGCGCGTTGCGGGGACAGAAGAAGGCGCGTAGAGAAATGGGGCGCCCGTAGGTTCGCCAGGGGTTATGGGAAATGTGTGGTTTTGGACTACGTTGGCCTTGGCCTCGAGGTAGTGAACGCGGGCGGCCAAGGCGGCAAGCTCCCTCTCGAGAGCGGCCTTGTCTGCTGAGTCGGGCCCAGGAAGGGAGACGGCATTCTGCTTTGCGCCGTTCGTGGCGATTTGGGCGCGGAACGAGGCATCGAGACCCGGATCGTGCTGGCTGGCGAGGTTCCTCACGAAGTTGGAAAGCCCTTGATACGTGTCTTGGGTCATCGCTACGGCGAGAGTGTGGAAGCTGGCGTGCTAGATGGGCATGGGGAACTGTGGACAGGGCGCTCAGCCTTGGTTGGGTCGGCGAAACAGTCAAAGGAAGCGCGACACAGGGGCTTGTAGGTAGGAGACAGAAACTCTGGCCGGTGGTTGTGGCGGGCGGGTGCCGGCGAGAAGTCGTGGGTCTTGCCCAGGAAGACCCCCCGCTAGAGATGGGAGTGGTCGTGGCACCTGCACTCCAGATGCCAGGATGGGCGTGGTAGCGCGAGTGCTGAAGCGAGATGGAGCGTGCAAGAAAAGAGCGCTACGGCAGATCTGAGCCCTCGAGACGTCGGCGCTGTCGGGCGCAGAACTGACGACGGGCAGAGGAAAGGATATTCAGGGATGCATCCGTCTGGCAGCACTACAGCACCGCGGCAGCTCAGTGACGGTGCCGGCGCTGCACGTTGCTCCCAGGCGGCCCTAGGGCCCCTTGGGCCGAGCTAGCACGACCACAATTTGGTGGCGGCGCGCTGCTTTGTGTACTCGGGGGCGTCAGACAATGCTCGCACGCCTCACAAAGCCCGCCCGATGATGTAATGGGCGCAAACGACGGGCTTCGCTGCGACGGTGATAAGGCGCAGACTGGGCTCAGCGTGCGTCTGGGGGTGGGCTGCCAAAGGAGAGAACATGGCCTGGCAGCCAGCACAACGGTCGCCGCGTGACCTGAGGCCCACTGAGCAGCCACAACCCAGCCTGGGTTGAAGGACCACAGCGCTCCAGCACCGTCGGCTGGCCCAATTGCACCAGATCCAAATAATGCACCCAATGCACGGTGCCCGCTCAGGGGGGGCCAGGAAGCCCGTCGCTGCCAATGAGGCCCTGGAACGAGACACCATGGCATTCTCCGCCGCCCGCCTTTTCCGGGCCTTTTGCGGTCCTCAGAAACCCCATTGTTCTTCTGCGTGGCCGTCGGGTCTTGCGTGGCTCTACGTAGGCCCTTTTCTTTCTCTCTCCGAACAGCAGCCGTCGGTGCAAGGACAGCCTGGAAGTTGTTGGGTGCCTCACATCATCCAGACTCGTTGCGAACATATTCAATTTTGGGAACCATGCACGTGCACACGAGCCCGTAGCTCACATCCAACCTGCTCAACAACTGTTCTCCGAAATCGTCTCTCCTGATTAATTACTCCTCATCATCGCTGTCCCCGTATCTCCCCCCACCCCCTAAGGCACCATCTGTCAGGCCTGCCGTGCCGTGTAGATCAATCTCTAGGTTGTTTCATCCGCCTGCTCACGTGCATAGCCACGATAGCCTCCTACAGTACGTCTACACAGTGCCCTTGTACCGCCTACCTTTGTACCACTCGACATTGCCCCTCCATTAGTGTGGGGCCAAGCGCCCAACCACGGCTCGCCCCCTGGCTTACCGCTGCTCGTTATTCGTCCTCCCCGCCGGCCATCCCTTATCAACCCAACCTCGGTACCTAACCTGCCGTGCGTCGGCCACATCCTGTCCAAATCCCAGAGAGCAACACGTGACATCTCAGCCCTATCCCGTGCAGGTGGACAGCCTGTCATTAAAATCTCGTCTAGCATTGTGCTCCGAGACCCTTCACCTGGCACCTGGTCCCTGGCCCCAGGCCCCTGACCCATCATCGCGACCGCAGCTCTTCTGTTCTCCGAGTTGCGTGACACAAAGGAACAAGTCCGAGACACGCCTTCATCTAAGCTTTTTGGCGTGTGCGACTAAGCTCTCGATGACCTGCTCAAAGGCATCCTTGTCTCCCAATGCGCTCTCCATCCGCTTCTGCCAGTACCCAAACACTTCAGCTGCCCTCTCTTTCAATTCCTCTAATCGCTTGACATGGTCCCGCAACTCCTCGTCGGTAAAGTTGCCAAGTGCTGCCTCCGTAGTCGAACATAGCATCGATGTTGAGCTAATGTCCAGTTGGGGCGGCGGGGGTGGCCCTTTTCGTTTCCTCTCTGATTTAGATGCCGATGAGTCCAGTGATGCCGAAGAAGTGTTCCCCTTCTTCACCTTCTCCAGAGCCCCGTTCCGACCATCCGCTGATGGTCTTGGTGATTTCTCCCCGGGAATGTGTATCGAAGGTAAGACCAGCTTCTTCTGTTTGGATGCTGGCAGGATTTCGTCAAGGTCAACCGGCACGCCCAGAGACACCAGGAAGAGCCGACGGATTCGGGACCGCACCCAATCAGGAGGTTGAAGAGGGGGTGGTGCAACAAGTTGTGACCATAATGATTCACTCCGCTCTGAGAGAAATATGGACCGAGGGAGGGCCTGGTCTGCCGCGGATATGTTGGGTATGTCTCTCGGGGAAGCATAGATCTCATCAATGTATGTCTGTGTGGCCTCGACTATGTCTTCTAGTGTTGTGAGATTGCCGAAGTCTAGGACAGGCTGCGCATACAGCATGTCAGCCCACGCATCACTGCAAAGAAGCCATCTCAAGCGACAGTACACCTAGGATTGAATATCTCTGACTTACAGGACCCAAGGAGGGGGCGGGTACAGAAGGCTGATTTGTGGGTTCGTCAAACGTAGTCTCTGCGCCTTCCTCGCCCTGCTGAAACCCATCATCAAAATCCCCAAAATCATCCCCTTCCCCGCCCTCCTCGAAATCATCGAAGTCGTCGCCGAATTCACCATCATCCTCCGCTTCGCCATCGCCGCCGAAGACCTTAGTTGACTCAGCCGCAGAGGCATCTGACTCGTCTGCGTCGCCGCCTTCGTCGTCGTAGCTCATGGGAAATCTGTGTATGGAGGCAGTTGGCGTCCCTTCTTCCGTCAATCGTAGGTAGGGAGAAAGAGAACTCGCCTTACGTACCCTCGGGCTTCTTTTCTGGGGGCTGCGGTGCTTTCAGCACAATATCAGGAATAGCATCTGCAGCACGAGCCTCATAGGCTTGTGTGCCAGGTACATCGCCGTAGCTAGGCACCTCTGGATCCAACTTCTCCACCACCGTCTTGGGAACAGGGGTGCCTCCAGGGGTATACGGACGGTCACTAGAGCTAACTCTAGATGTACTGCGGCTACGTGATCCCTCAGGCACGATCTCTACCTCGTCAGGGACAGCATCCTGAGTGCGCTTTTGGTAGGCATCCGTTCCAGGAACTTCTCCATAGCTTGGTTGGTCGTCGACACGCTCGACGCGTGTAACAGGGATGGGCGAGTTGGCGTTGGACCTGTCGACCTGTCCGGTGCGGCCTTCAGAAGCATCTGAGAAGTGCTCGTCGCTCGAGGACTCTAGAAGCATATGTCAATAGGGGTGACAGATGGTAGCAATAGCAGCAGGCGAACCTATGTCTTTGGTGCCCGAATCCTGCAGTTCGGTGCTCTTGCGAGGAGGCGCCAATTGGTCGGCCATAGTAGGCGATAGCCGTGGTGATTTAAAGGTAGACAAGAATAGGAGAGTGAGGTAGAGGCTTGAGAAAGATGTAAGGCGAGGTAGAAGGGTGTCCTGAATAGAAAGAAAGAAAACAGGGTAGATGGGCTGTGTGCTCGACTTGCACGCGCTCAGTTGACGGATCAGCGAGCCGTCACCTGGCCCAGAACGCACTGGCAGTCGCGGGGAAGGTGCTCTGTGGCTGAGAAAAGCCCGGTCAAACTATATTCCACCCGCTCGGCTTGGCGACATGCTTGTCCGACCTCCATAGTTTTGGAGCTATCAAGAAAGCAACGCAACAGTAACGCTACAGAAACACTATTTGTGCAGTTAGTAACTGGCTTTTCTCTCCCGAGCTTCCAAAGGTTGGGGTTGCGCCACGCTCTCTGCCATTGCCTGAACGGTTTGTCCATCTCCCCTGCGTGCCGCCTTCCTGTTCCCAGGTAAACAGGCGCGCAACAACATCAACCTCGACACCGATCGCTAACAACGCCGTAGAAAGTACTGCACGCACCTTGACTATGGCGTTCAATTTCAGCAAAACTAGTGGTAGTGAGCCGGCTAAACCTCTGTTTGGGGCTGCCAACGCTGGCGGGCCAGGTCTCTTTGGCAATGCGACCAGCAAACCGCAAACAAGCTCCAGCAGTGGTTCTACGCTCTTTGGCGGAAATGCGTCAACTCCACCTCCCACGTCGCTGTTCGGAAACGCGTCGCAAACGCCAGCTACGGGAAAGCCTGGAAGTCTATTCGGAAGTGCGCAGCCTACATCCGGTACACCACAATCTTCAACATCCTTTTCCTTTGGAGGAGCCGCAAAACCTACATTGACAGGTGGGGCAGCAGCCAATACAGGCGCGTCTGCACCTAGTACATCAGCAGTATCCCAGCCCACGTTCTCATTTGGTCCAGGTACAGGTATGTGCAAGAACGACGCCAAAAATACATGTCGAGAGCTCTATACTAACGTGGTCAATGTAGGTTCATCTACTCCCACCGCAACTCCTGCGCCAAGCAAGAGCTTGTTCAACCTCCCGTCGACCACTCCAGCGGGTCCCCCACCCGGTCAGCCCAATTTCGGTACGCAGTCCGGCCAGCCAGCACCGCTCTTCAATTCCCTACCGACTCCGGCCCCGAACACAGGCCCCGGTCTCTTTAGTAGTTCTCCAGCATTTGCCTCAACCAGTTCTACGGGCAGCACGCCAGCTCCTGTATTTGGATTTGGACAGAAGGCTGCATCTGGTGACGCTGGTAAGAATGGTCTCAGTCAGCCAACTACGACCACTTCAACCCTTTTTACCGGTGCAAACCAGGCCGGAACACAAGCTACACAAGCCACTGCGAAACCCACACAGTCGTTCTTCAATACTGCTAGCACTACGCCCGCTAGCAAACCCCCTGGATTCAATCTGGGATCAACACCTACTACAACTCCTCTCAGTTTCGGCTTAGGCACCAACAAAGCTACACCTGCATCTACTGGAGCAGCGAGTACGCCCTCAACATCAGCCACTGGCTCTGGTGCCCCTACAAATGCAGGCGGGTTTAGCTTTTTGAAAGCTGGTAGTACATCCGCTTCGGGTGCTACTCCGGGTGCTTCTACCACGTCAACTGCCCCAGGAACATCTACCACTCCATCTTTGTTTGCCAACCTGGGAACTAGCAACGCAGGTGCAACACCAGTGGCTTCAGGAGCTGCATCGACCAGTGCTGCAGCACCGCCACTCTTTAGTACTCCTGTAGCCTCCTCAGCTCAGACATCTGGACCGACTACAACGACAGCAACAGCAGCTCTAGGTACCAATACTGCTGCTGGGACCGCTACTGGGACCGCAACGTCGGGTGATACAGCGAACAGCGGACTCGCAAGCTCTACCGTCGGCCCCGCACCATCGTCCCAATCACGCTTGAAAAACAAATCAATGGACGAAATCATTACACGTTGGGCAGCTGATCTCTCCAAGTATCAGAAAGAGTTTCAACAACAGGCGGAAACCGTCGCCAAATGGGACCGTGCTTTGGTAGAGAATGCGGACAAGGTTAAGCAGCTCTATTCGAAGACATTTCAGGCAGAACGCGATGCAGCTGAAGTAGAGAGACAATTAACAAGGGTAGAAGAGAACCAGCAAGAGCTCGAGTCTTACCTAGACCGCTATGAGAAGGAAGTAGAGAATATGATGAAGTTGCATGGCGTTGGCGGCAGGTCTGACGGCCTACGTGGACCAGACCAGGAGCGGGAGAGAACGTACGTACTTTACTACCCATCCGATAACGCAACTCCACTGTCCACGAGCTAATATAGAGCAGATACAAGCTGGCTGAGAAGCTCCAAGATAGGCTCAACGAGCTCAATAAGGACCTCACCGAAATGATCGAGGAGATAAACACCACTTCTCAAACTTTGAGCAAGACTGGTAAACCCGATGATCCTGTAAGCCAGTCTAAGAGCACTCTCCAAAAATCCAAACTGATCGTTGAAAAGTTGACCAAGGTGGTCCGGGTGCTGAACTCCCAGCTTTCGAATCTGCAGCTCATTGACTCTGGGGCGGCCCAGCTTCAGGAGAAGATTGAAAAGGCGCAAAAAGAAAGTCAGCGTGTAGGGACGAATGGCTGGAACGGCCTTGGCTCGGATCCTACGGAGGACTTCTACCGTAGCATGCGAGGGGGACGAACGGATAGGTTTGGAGGAGTTTCCTAGTTAACTCCCACTAGAGTGACTGGGCGACTTTACAGTTGCATAATTAGAGAAGCGAGGGTATTCTGCTCCCGCCAGAACCAGACTGCCGTAATGTAAGATAGATTGATATGGTCTTGGGCATGATTTGCTCTAGTATAGCCCAGAGGATTGCCATGGGGGCGCACGGTAAAGCTATTGAAGCATGAAGCATGAGATATGTAGATCATGTATACGCTGGACTTGCGGCTATTTTGAATTGGGGAGATTCCAAGGGTTACTGTACAAGGAGCTAATCATGTAAACTTAGGCCATCAGGGCTTTTCCAGTTTGATTCCAGCTTCCATCCTCAATGTTATTTCTCATAAGACGGATGTCGAATGATTTATGGGTGCTGCTCGCCCTGGCCACCCTCCTCCTTGGTGACCTCGTCACTGCATCGCTGTTAGTTTATTAACCGAAGTGAGAATAGCAACAGGAAACGAACATGTGCTTGGTGAGCTCGGCAATGTGCTGCTGCTGCTGCAAGAGCTTTGCCTTAATGGCAAGAAGTCTGACTATGCGTCAGTGTCCAATCAGAGATATAAAAGAGCTATTTTAAAAGCTGTCAACCTACTTGGCCTTCTCTTCCTGCTTGATGTACAGCTCCTCGGCGGCGGCCTCGCGCTTCGTGAAGGCATCACTAGAAGATCAATGTTGTCAGTGCTTTCTGGCCATCCATGAGCTAGCTATAAGTGATGCTGAGCTTACCCGCCCTTGATTCCGGTTGACCTGGAGGCACCAGAGCCGGTGTCGCCGCCGGCCATGGCGCGCATGGAGACGGAGAAGCAGCGCTTCGAGGCAAGTGGGCGCGCGGCCTTGACAATGGATGTTCGGAGCATGGTGGATGTGGAGATGGAGTGCAATTGATGGACACAGATGGGTACTTAGAGAAGAGGTGGTGGTGCCATGGAACTTAAGGTCCATGCGTCATTCGACCAGGATCGGGTCATGTGACAGAGCGTGATCGCTCACCCAAATCCATTCGATGTGGGCCAACATACTCTAGCAAGAGCACATGTGCCATGTAGGCTGCGAGACATACTTGAGAATCAATCCGCCGGATCCTCTACCAGCTGGAAGAGCGTGGAAGGGGACTGTGATGACAATAGGGTCTGCTCTAAGAAATTACATACTTACAGCTGCAAGCACGACCAGTTGCACTAGACAACAGACATAAAGCAGCTCTGGGAACGGCCAAAGAATAGCAAAGAGCATCGTCGACTTGTGCAACGGCGACAGTGAATACGCTGGAAAGCGACCGCTGTCGAGAGCGGGGCTACCAGAGCATGGGAAAACTCGAGGCAAGCTTCTCTACCGCATAGCAGAATTTGCACAGGTTGCCATGACTCTGCCACAGGCTCATAGATGGCTATGGCTATGGCAAACAAACAAGCCAACGAACCTCGATATCGTTGTTTGCGAGCTGGAAAGCACAATGAGCAGTGGCTTGGATCAGCGGGCGCGCTTGTGCTAAGCAGCGAGTAGGCACGATCGACAGGCAGGTCTTGGCAAGGGCACTTTGACCTCCCAGACCAGCCTCAACTCCCCACTTGATATCAACACCGGACCCCCCCTCGCAGGAGACCTACACACCGTTTCTTGCACGCCACCCGCACTTCCAGTCATCAATCCCCCTTCCTCATCACTTTTCTCAACTCTACACGTCGTGAGTAAGTCTCCTCCTCCTCTGCATCTTTCGTCATCCAGCCCCTCGACCAAGCGGATCGGGCTGCAATTTGCACGCACGCTGCCTTCGACGCACGCCGGCCCTTCCCATCAGAGCACCCCCTCTGTCGTATCCGCCTGCCTCGAAAAAAATTACTTCGACATCATCACAACAAGGCGGCAACGTTTGCGCGGCACGCGGCCTGGAATTGCGCTCCCCCCTCATTTCCTGGCTGCGAGTGCGAGCAGCTGCCCATGTACACAAACAGTGCAGAGTTTCTCGCTATCGTCAGTTGCGAGCCCAAGACTCGTTTTCAACCATCAGCTGCCCCGCGCTTTCCGCCGTTCCCACAACATGCCCCACTACAACCATCGCCGCCTGCACATTCTCTGGCGTGACGTCGTCATAGTGTGCGCTCCGTTTCCAGCAGGACTCTGCTAACATTTGCTTACTCCAGACCTTTAAATCAAAATGGGCTACGAGGATTCAGTTTATTTGGCCAAGCTGGCCGAGCAGGCCGAGCGTTATGAGGGTAAGTTGCCCAAGTAAACCCACAGCACACGGAACTGATATATATCTTCACAGAGATGGTCGAGAATATGAAGGCCGTGGCCTCCGCAGACCAGGAGCTCTCCGTCGAAGAGCGAAATCTCCTCTCCGTCGCTTACAAGAACGTTATTGGTGCTCGCCGCGCTTCGTGGAGGATCGTTACATCCATTGAGCAGAAGGAGGAATCCAAGGGCAACGAGACCCAGGTTACTCTCATCAAAGAGTACCGCCAGAAGATCGAGGCCGAGCTTGCTAAGATCTGCGAGGACATTCTCGCCTGTCTCGATGAGCACCTGATCCCTTCTGCTGAGAGCGGCGAGTCTAAGGTCTTCTATCACAAGATGTGCGTCTTCTTGAACCAGCCATTAGACACTCCGTTCACTAACACTGTAATAGGAAGGGTGACTACCATCGTTACCTTGCCGAGTTTGCCGTTGGTGACAAGCGCAAGACCTCCGCTGACAAGTCGCTTGAGGCCTACAAGGCTGCCACTGACGTCGCTGCATCCAGCCTTGCGCCCACTCACCCAATCCGTCTGGGTCTGGCCTTGAACTTCTCTGTTTTCTATTATGAGATTCTGAACTCTCCGGACCAGGCCTGCCAGTTGGCCAAACAGGCTTTTGATGATGCCATTGCTGGTATGTATACATCTGCACAAAAGCTCGTTAACAGCTAACACGTGATTCAGAACTCGACACCCTATCCGAGGAGAGCTACAAGGACTCCACCCTCATCATGCAGCTCCTCCGAGACAATTTGGTATGTCTTTTAAAAAACTTTATTAACAACGTTCCTTACTAACGCCCAACAGACTCTCTGGACTTCTTCCGAGGCTGAGCCCCCCGCAGATACTGCTCCTGCCGCAGAGCCTGCCACCGAGGCGCCCAAGGAGGAGGCCGCCGCCCCCGCAGCCGCCGATGAGTCCAAGGCCGCCTAGATGTCTGTTGCTCTGTTCAGAGGCAAAAGTGAGGGTTCTGGTTCGGTGCATCGGAATGGGTAAACTACGCCTGGTTCATTGGTTCCCATGGCATGGAAGGTTCTCTAGGGTGCTAAAGGCTCCGCTTCATTAGACTCCGAAATCATCCTGTCAACATTTTATGTCGCTCTCCTTGGCCCTGCCCTGCTATGTTCACCACCGTTAATGCAATTTCCTTCACACAGTCTTGTATGCATGACTTTGCGAGGGATTGAAGCTGTTGATCTACCAAACAGCCATGGTCTCCCTGTGGAACTTTGAGTCTAATGAGCCTTATCGTCCAAGGACAAATACTTTCCTACTGTCTTTTCCTTATCTTGGTGTCCTTGCTCTGCGTGGTGGTCGCTTCTGTTTTCCATGTCTGAATTACTTATCCGGAATCAGCAGAGGACAGGGTAGGGCACTATGTGCTCTTTTCGTCCTGCAACTGCTTGATCCACATTTAAAAAAATAAACCAATATGATATAAGCTCACAAGAGCTAGCTACCCTCATGAAAGTGTCTTGTTTACGGAGTGTTTGGATAGTAGTTCAGAGTGTGGATCATATGTAGTAAAGGTTGTGCAACGAACACTCAAGGGTTGAGATGTTAGCATGGTATATGAGGTGTCTTCAACTCATCGCTAGGATTGTTTTTTGTTTTTGCTGGGTTTAGTCAAATATAGTACGTTGATCTTCGTGACTTGAGAAAGTGTTGACAGTATCAGCAAGGGCTCTACCAGGTCCCAGCTCCCAGCATTTATATGACTTGCATCTCATAGAATGGATGGTTACCAATGTACACTGGTGACGCACAATCACGGAAACAATCTTACCGTTTCAGGTGTAGGACATTTCTTAGTTTGGTTGAGGTTTTCAGCCTTCACTTATAGACTCGAGGTGATACTGTCCTTGGTCACTCTCCTTTCACTCCCTCGAGGCCTGTGACACGAACACTCTTGCTGTACGAGTTTGCTTTTGTGTGTATAAACCCTAGCCTTTGCTAATGGCTGAGGGATCACATCGTGTCCCATCGTTTGTTTTCTGACTACGATATGTCTATATATATTTTGCCTAATTTGAGAGCATATGTATTTTCTACTGTCTGGCAAATGTTCCTATGCTGTGGACACGCTACCTTCTATATTTGCTAGACACGTAATACACCATCTATGCGTCATGGCGTAAATATATCTTCTTGGTTAATCGTCTGCCTAAGCAGGTTAACAAAACACAGAGATACCACTACCGCCATACGCAGCGCTTCGTTTTGGGTTCTTCTCGTTCATATTCACCACTAGGTTTCTATGTTCATACATAACCACACAGTGTTTGATTAGACTGGGATACATGCAATCATTCAGATCCAAATTGTCCGCTTTAAGACCAGCTTAGTAAAGCACTCGAATGCACAATGGTGACATACTCAGAACTTGCGAAATCTAAGCCGGTCCTACACCAACAAGGCTATATCATCAATAGCGCGAGTTAGAAAACATCGAAACAGACCTAAGAATGGATATTTTGAACATTAAGAGCATTATTCAACCACTACAAAATTGCCAAGAGCCATGCCCTTCCGCCCAACAAAGAAAGATATTAGTTGTGCTTTCAGTTATTCAAGGCAACTTGCTTCCATTCCGCTATTCTGCTAATTGATACCCGAGTTTTGGTAAAGTCCTGTGTTTCGTTTCCCCTTTTTACCTCTTATCAAAGAGGTGAATCGGATTGATCGGATTGATGTACGATGGTTATCAAAGGTCGAGTATCTCTCTGGGAAGATAAGGCAAACATGGTTGAGAGATGGACTTGTTGTCAGTGGATCGTAGCTTTGTCGTTTCCGAGCCACTCGAATAAAGGGCATGATAAGCCATATTCAGCTCCCTTGTTTAGCAACCTGATGGTGGGCTTTTGGACTTTACAAGCAAAGAAAGTATAAGATTAACTGTATGTTCTAGGACGGCCGTACACTCACAGACCGGTCGCAACGTTGTGGATGTTAGTAGATCATTAGAGTATAGCTAATTAAGCATTGAACAACGAAAACTTGTCATTTGGACGAATATTTGTGGTCCTAGTACACATAATTCTCACAAGGCACCCTCTCAATCTCCATCAATGCATCTATTCAACGATCTTTCGCAACTTATGCGTGCCAAAGCTTGGAGACCAGCTCGGTGATGCCAATATCATTCGTCTCGAACGAGTAGAGAGCATAACCAAGAGTGACGGTGCCGATGCGGAGAGCCCACATGGCGAGGGTGCGGACGAGAGGGACACGGCTCTTGGGAAAGTAGTCGACGATGCATGACTCGAAACCAATGTGCGAATGGATGACCAGCAGGGCACAGAGGACCGAGTCCATGACCGGGTTCAGCGATCCAGCAGCGAAGGGCGCAATGGTCAGCGGGACGAGCCCAGCAGCCACAATTCTGCCCAGATTGTCAACCCCACCGATGGTGGATCTGTGACAAGAGCACATACCTCTCAAAGCTCCAGTGATAGCTGCCATGTGCGTAGTCCGGGTTGGGCACAACGGTAGGCTCATTCAAGGTACCCTCGATCTTCTGGGGCAGAGGAGGTAGAATCTGCTGGCGACGGGTGGCATGGAAGGCGGCGATGCTTGCAGGCGCAGGCGAGGACGCAAAGGCGGGACGGAGCTGTTGCATCACGGGCGACTGGCGACGCAGCGCCGCACGTGCGAAGTTGGAGAACATGGGCTTTGTGGCTTGAGCAGCCAGACCGGGACGCACGATGAATGCCATTGCGAGGGAGAGCGAAGGGCAATGGGCGGGGTGGGTAGAAGCAGGTCGTGGTGAGGTGCTGCAGCAGCAGCGGGACGGGCGTGTGGTAGACTTGTCGACGATGACCTCGGATGTGCGCTGATTGGGCAGCTTCCGGAGAGATCCGTGGGAGGGCGCCAAGGCTGGTTCGAAGTTTGACGAACCTGACCTAACCACCAGCTCCAACAGCTCCAATCCATCCACCCCCCATCACCGTCCGCCTCCCTCCCGCCTTCGCTTGTCCCATCCGAAGCGAGCGCACGCAATGGCTTCCCGGCGGCTTGCATTGAACCTGCAGACGGCCTTGCGCTCTAAGGCTGCCATCAATGCCGTCAAGGCGAGAAAGTCGCCCTTGACCAGAGGGCTTGCAACCCCGGTCGTCCATGGCTCCAAGACCGAGTCCACCACTCTGTCCAACGGCTTCACAGTATGTCCTAGCTGCCTATGTGTGCCACGCATGCAATTGACCCTTCTGTTTAGATCGCGACCGAGCACTCCCCGTGGGCCCAGACGTCGACCGTCGGTGTGTGGATTGACGCCGGAAGCCGCGCAGAGACCGACAAGACCAACGGAACCGCACATTTCCTCGAGCACTTGGCCTTCAAGGTGAGAAGTTGGACAATTGTGATGCAGCTGGATCGCTAGCTAATACTGGCGCGCAGGGAACCCAGAGACGCACCCAGCAGGAGCTAGAGCTTGAGATAGAAAATATGGGCGGCCACCTCAATGCCTACACTTCGGTATGTCATCATAGCCATGTCTAGATGCTCTCGATGCCGTTGCTAATTCCGAAAACAGCGCGAAAACACCGTCTACTATGCCAAGTCCTTCAACAACGATGTACCCGCTACCGTCGACATCCTTGCCGACATCCTTCAAAACTCAAAGCTCGACCCCGCGGCTATCGAGCGTGAGCGCGACGTTATTCTCCGGGAACAAGAGGAGGTTGACAAGCAGCTTGAGGAGGTTGTCTTCGACCACCTGCACGCTACCGCATTCCAGGGCCAACCCCTCGGACGTACCATTCTTGGCCCCAAGGAGAACATCGAGACCATCCAGCGCCAGGACTTGGAAAACTACATCAAGACCAACTACACCGCTGACCGCATGGTGCTCGTTGGTGCTGGTGGCGTTCCCCACGAGCAGCTTGTTGAACTCGCCGAAAAGTACTTCGCTGGACTGCCCGCTGAGGCTCCTAACTACTCGGCCAAGTCCATTGCCGCTGAGCAGAAGCAGAAGCCCGATTTCATCGGATCCGAAGTCAGAGTCCGTGACGATACTCAGGGCTCTGCCAACATCGCCATTGCCGTTGAGGGCGTCAGCTGGAGTGATGAGGACTACTTCACTGCCTTGGTGACGCAAGCCATCGTTGGTAACTGGGACCGTGCTATGGGTAATGCCGCATACATGGGTAGCAAGCTTAGCTCTTTCGTTTCACAGAACAACCTTGCCAACAGCTTCATGAGCTTTTCTACGAGCTACTCGGACACTGGGTAGGTGACCATCACGGACTGATTAAGCATACCAAACGCTAACCGAATTAGTCTCTGGGGTATCTACCTCACCACCTCGCAGCTCACCCGCATTGATGACTTGGTTCACTTCACGCTTCGCGAATGGTCTCGTCTCTCTTACAATGTTTCCGCTGCTGAGGTTGAGCGGGCCAAGGCTCAGCTCAAGGCTTCCCTTCTTCTTTCGCTCGACGGCACCACGGCCGTTGCCGAGGACATTGGCCGCCAGATCATCACCACGGGCCGTAGGTTATCGCCCCAGGAGATCGAGCGTGTGGTTGGTGCTATCACGGAAAAGGACGTGATGAACTTTGCGAAGAGGAAGCTCTGGGACCGTGACGTTGCTATTTCTGCTGTTGGATCGATCGAGGGTCTCCTCAGCTACGACCGCATCAGGGGTGACATGAGCAGGTTGGTCTCGTAAGTTTTTTGCATGGCGAAGTGAAGGGGGAAAGGAGATGTATAGAAGGGAGACGATGCAGCGTAGCGGGAGCTACTGTATTTTGTGTACACTTAGCTGAACTGATACAAGAAAGATTTTCTTTGCCATTTTTGCATTAGGGGTTAGCATGACTTGTGAAGTATTGTACACGGTATTGTTTGGGATGACGCTGGTGGAGAGGATGGAGAGAAGCTGCGTCATTTGGGTCGACAATGGGCACTCTGAGGGTTTCGGGTTGCGATGATCTTGCTTCATAAATGGGACGCCGCGTCCCGACGATCGTACGTCCGTTGTTATGTTTTATAGCGGAGGGAAGGGGGAGGTGCATTATCGTTATGGGATAATTATAACAGCGGGGGTTGCGAGTGGACGGGTACGCGGGAGAGTCACTTGATGCAAGCCCGCATGAGATCTTGCATGGGTACGCTGATGCTGGCTGCTGTGGCTGCTGCAGCAGCTGCAGGTTCGGACAACGAAAACAAGATCCGGGTGCAAAACACGTGGGAGAGCAGGATGCGAGGACCGCCAGACCAGGCTTCCGGCATGATGGCTGCGTCTGGGGAAAACAATTGTCCACGTACGCAAGGTAAGGTAAATATATCGTCTTTTTTTATCTCCAAGAAGAGGACGACCAAAAAAAAAACTTGGTCTTCACCATGATCAGCCTTGTGCGTTGTCACCTATATACATGTATGTATGTATGTATGCATGCGTGCGCTCGCCCGCACGCACCCACATGCCGTTCGCAACGAGCATGATCTGCTTTATTTCCTTCGTCGCGCACCTAAACGCCAAGGTACATATCATCATCAAACGGGGGCAGAAATACAACGCGTACTTACTAGACTAGACTACCGACCGGGATAAAAGACTGGGGCGGGGGGAGGGGGGGGGAGGGGGAGGTGAAAGGCGAAAAGCAGTGGAGAAAGGTAAGCCACGTTTATTCTCCATCGATTATCACAACCTCTAGAATTTTCGCACGTGCCCCTTCCGACCGGTGAGGTTGAGAACTTGTTGTGGTGTGTGGAAAAAGGACGCGCTCCCCGGGATGATTGGGAACCCCCCCCCTGTCCTGGTAACACAGCGTCGGGTTGCTAACAGAGGCCGCGTGTGTGTGTATTATAAAGGGGGTGATGGATAAGCGTGATATTAATGGTGATTGTCACAGCAGCGGGAATCAGGGTAGATGGTTTGCTGGGAAACCGGATCCGTAGCGTCGTGGATTCACCGCTCTTGCGTGGATCCTCAAACCTTTGGCTCGCGGAAACAAGGAATGGGAAATGGCGACGACCAGAAAGATTTGCAAATCACACACACACGATACACTAGGCAGCGCAGACGGGTTCGGGAGGATACAGCCAATGACGGAAGCTGACTGCTTGATTGATTGAATATCTTGGGGAATCTTGGAATAGAAGGCTCTCAGCCGACTCGCCTCCCATGTCCGACCTTCTCCACAGTGAGTGGAGCAGCGGAAAAACCGTACATAGCTTAGCAAAATAGTTGCAGCTATAGGCTGTTGACACTAAACGTCCTTTTCCCGGCTGAGCGAGCGTTTCCGCTACTCGGCATTTTCCAAACAGGCGCTGAGCTACATACATAACATGCATAAGACAAAAAGTTGCCGAAACGCCGAAACGCCAGTTTTGCTGTGTACCAAGGGAAAAAGTTGGCGTAGACTAGCAGAAAATGCAGACGCCCCGTGCCCTGTCGAGCGACGCCGGAAAACAGTGGTATAGGGTAGGTATCAGCCAACGTGGGCTTGTTGAGAATACAATGGCACTGGCCAAGAATGAAAATCTAAATGGTCTGCGACGAAAATATAAGTTAAGTAGAGGGTGTTCTTGGAAGTCGTAAGTGAGAATGGAATGTTCAATATGTGCTGAAAGGGAGTGAAAAGACGAACGCCGATGAGGCCCAATGCCGTTATGCAAACGCTGGTAGACGCGATTCAGTAAGCGTATATCGCTTGACGTGTATATTGGGGGTGCGTGAGTCGGTAGATGGTCATGATAAGGTGGTAGTGGTGATTGTTTGGACGTGTGGCCTCGATGATGCGATGAGGTCCGGGAGGGATGCCGACGTGGTGTGCTCCGCGCCGCAAGCCGAAGAAGTAGACAGGCGGCCCGGGCGATAGGAGCGCCAATTGTTATTTGACTATGCGTCCCTTGCCTTTGGCTTTATTCTTGCCAGCGCCAGCAGATGTGATTTTGCTTGTTTGCATAAGCTCGCCAATATATCTGTAGCGAGGTTAAGCAATGCTGGGCGAATGGATGGTGGGGCGCACTCACGACTGAAGGAATCTGTTGCCGCCCTCGAGTTTTTCGTGTTCGGACCTGACTATCTCGACGCGGTCGACGATTTCCATGAGGCTGGCTTGCAGCTGCTTGGCTTGGCTGGTGGGATGTCAGTTGCGGTGAAGCATGGCGTAAGCGACCATGACGACTCACTCAATCAGAGCCTGGCGGGCTTCCTGGCCCATCTTCTCAATCTCCTCGCTGCTCCGCCGCGGGCTCATGGTGCGAGCATCGTCGTCGTCGTATTCCTCCTCCTTGAGCTCGACCTGAGGGCTGTCGCGAGGGATGATGATGGTGCCGCTCGACTTCCTGCTGCCTAGGCGCGGGCGCGACAGCTTGGAGGCGTCCTGGTCGGCGGACTTGGGCTGGTCCAGCTCGCTGACGGAGGAGCTTGACGAGGCGGAGCTCATGTCGTCTGGGTAGGTTGGACGGCGGTGGTGGTCGTGGGCGTGGACGGCGGCGGTCGGGAAGGGAGAGGTGTCGGACATGATAGCGGACGGCGCAGGTGAAGAGGGCAGGTAGCGAGTGGAGCGTAGCGTCGGGCGGATAGCATCCAAGTGCGCTGCGATGGGGCCTTCGGCAGCACGCGCCCCTGCGTCGAGGTGATGCTGGGCTTCTGGCAAAGCGGCTGGCTGGCAGGAGCTAGCGGCGGCGTGGGTTTGGGAGGGGTGTCGTACTTGGGGGGCAGCGGGTGGGTAGCAGGCTTGGGGCCCGCAGCGAATATAACGCCGGCGAGCAGCCGACAGCCACGCCGGCCGCGATCAGCGAAGGCTGGCGGCGCGCGGAGACGACGATGACGTTGAGGGATTCGTGCACTAGGCCCAGCGCGGCCACGATGCGCGGGCATGCAGGGTCGCACTGGGTCGCAGCGATGCAGCGCCGCAGCCGTCGCACCAGGCCGCCGTCCAGCGCCTGCGAGAGGCCAGCGGCCAGCGCAGGGAGACAGAGCCTCGCCCACCTGACTCCGATTGACATCACTCTTGCCCTCCTGTTGCCTCCCCCGTCCTCAAGACGTCGATAAGTCTCCCGCGCCGTGCTACCCGTGTCAGCCTTCCCCAGCGCCCGTAACCTCCTCGTCCATTTACCGGCACTGCGCCGCCTGCCACTGCCACTGACCGCTGAGCGCCTCGGCCTGCCGCTGATCGCAAGCAACCGCTCCAGCGCCTGCGACTCTAGTCAGACGCGATCGTCGCCTTGTCTGTCTCCGCCTCCTTTGTGCTCCCCCGCCTCCCTCGCCCATCCAGCGACTGCGGCCCTTCTGCTTGTGCCACGGCTCGTGGTGTTGCGACACGGCCGACCCGCTGCTGGCAGCCTTCCCTCCCAAACAACCATCCCCCGCCTGGGACATCTCCCTCTGGAGTCTGCTTCGTGTGCCAGTCCGCTCCCGGCCTGCCCCAAGGCTGTTTGCTCCCTCGACACAAGTGTAGTGACGTCCCGCAACGTGCATTGAGCACGCGTTGGTGCTGCTCATTTGCAGCCAGTCCAATTCCGAAAACACTCCCCTCCTGTCACCGCCCTTATGCCTGCCGACGATCACAGCGATGACAACAAGTCAAGTCTGTTGTCTTCGGTGCATATCTTCACCTATCGCCAGCAGTCAACAACACCGTGCCCCGGCTTCGTTTCACGTCCCTGTGCGCCCCGGAGCGTTTCGGTAACGCTCAGTCCGGTCACCCCCCAGAAGCGCCTTCTCCCCGCCCACAACCTCCACACACCCGTTACAGGACAGTGGGGTAGACAAGCTCAGACTGGTACGCATACATCTCGCTCTGCAAGTATATCCGAGATTGGGTCCGACTTCTTCCTGCTTACTGCTTTCTATCTTCTCCCTTCCCACTATCTTGACCGATGTCCAGTGGGGGTCCGTTCTTATTACCCGCGCGCCTTACTGACATGACCCCTTTCCATGACCAAGTTGTTGACTGCTGCGAGCGAGGTGGACAAGTCGGCACGAGGTAGGTCCCTCGGCACGGGCAGTTGTGTCCCATCAATCTACAACATGCCGATCACTCACAGAACCAATTGAGCGGCATGCCCAGACGTGTCATCTGCGCTTCTAATCCCTCACTCCAAGCCGCTCATAACTATTTCCGTCCCATCCGCAAAGGGAAGCTATGCGTGTCCGCTGCCGCCGCCTGTTTTTCCCGGGTGACAATCTACAGCATCATGAAGATCCCTAGTGTTGCACTCTGGATGCAAGGCGTTTAGCAACCAGTTTTAGCTCCTCGAGTACCACGTGTCTTTGGTTCTTGCCTCCTCCACTTCCATGTGCTATTTGCTTTTACTGTTATTACCGAATGACTAGTCGGTCCGAGCCACGACGTCTAACGGTTTGTTCCTTGGACATCGAGCATGCGTGAGGCTCCGAACGAATTGCACCTGACCTGGGGCTGGGGGCCGTTAGCATGGCCTTCTGCAGCAGGGCCCCTTCCCGTGTGAAGGCGCATGCAAGCCGTCCTACTCGATCCATGCCAGTCACCCACTCGAATTCGAGCACATCGGTTTGAAGAGCCGTCCCATCCATCTCATGCATTTTGTGGCGCCCTCAAACTGCATCGCTCATTGAGGAATTTTGCAAAAGTGGGTGCCGCTAGAGAGACGAGCGACTCCTCTCGTCAGGCATCTCTGCAGCGCAAGAGCAATGCTCCGCATAAGAGCCGCCGATCCCATAGCTTAGGTCGCGAGTGTTATAGCGACGGCGCCCACCGCACGGAACAAATGAGACGATTGCGATCTTCGCCATTTTCACCCAATTGACGCGCCGGGTCAAGTCGGTCCCTTTGCTCTCTAACTTCGGCCGCTTCGTCTGAACATCGTTGCGTAGTTCAAGGCCCACCGAATAGTGGCACTACGGAACCTTCCACCCTGCCTTTTTCTATTCGTCCAAAGGGCTTATGGACTCGGTCCATAGAGCGACATGGAGCAAACGATGGCTGATGTGGTGGTCGGGAGCACGGTTTCTCCGCAGCCCGCTTGTTGCGCTTTAGGTTACAATACATCAAGTCTACCTACTGGTCCAAGCTCTCCCACTTCTCTAACCGAACAAGATCGCAGCCTTTCTTACGTTTCAAAAAAATTTACTTTTTTTTTTCGTGAGGCTGCCATGAATATTACTTCATCCAGCTCCTTTGCCGTCCCAAAAATGGCGTGTTCTATCCGTCATCGACGTCGTCACTACCTTCTATATTGACAAGGCTTACCTTGCACTTCTACAAACACAAGCTTGGAATGTCTTCAATTCCATCTGGTCTTCGATTCTTCGGCCGGACTTACCTACGGCGTTTTGGATGACCTCAAAACTCTTTCGTATCAAGAATCAAGGCGCCGAACATGATCTGCCTAGCTCTCAGCGCTCCGCGACAATCGATAGTCCAGTGCTTGGATGCGATCCCGCATTGTTCTCGGCTCACTTTCATCGCTGCATCTTGCGGTGAGTTAGGAACTATTGGAACTGGGGCACTTCCTCATCGAATGTGCTCTCGCCTTCCCATAAACGGCAGTCAGATCCTCCGTTCAACTGTCGATGTATTGAACGTCAGGGAATGACGCCCAAGATTGCAATGTTTATCCCTGCATGACATTGTAAGCATCGTATCATCTATGTGTGATCACCATCAGGAATGATACGTGTTTGCGTAGTTTTCTCACATCTTGATGAACTGGGCTCTACGATATCGACCCCAGTAACGTTCACTACCGAGGCACGACAAGGTAGTGAATGGGTATACGATATATCCTGGTCAGTAATGTGATTTCAAGGTGCTGTGGTCAAGTATAATTCCGCCTATAGCGCTGTGAAATAACGGATAAGGCCTATAGTGAAGTAGAAAGCTTCCAGTGAATCAGCGCGCGCTCTGGAGATGGCTGTTGATACTCGAAGCTTTCTTTTGATGCTAGTATTTCTTGAATCATCCCATTTTGCCTGACTTAAACCCTGTGGTTTATGTCACTTTCACGCACAAGTGATTATCGCTCTCACGGGACATAGGTCATACCAGAGCCCTTACAAAAAAACAAAATATATTTGCAGAAGCGGGCATCAAACGTCTTCATATAACTTCAAACGGCTACCAAATCCGCGTTCAACAAGTTTTCAGTTCCCGACACCATCATCACCATCATCAATAGAAACCGGGCAAGGACCGTAAGCCGTAGGATATTATCTACTTGAAGATCAACTCCTTCATCAGCATGGAGCTCTCCGGAAGTCAGACACCGCCGCTTCTGATCCCAGTACAGCTGCAATACCAAGCCCGTCCCCCCTCGGGCTTCGGGAGTTGGGCATCGAGCATCGAATGGGTGGTAATTGGTTGAGTTTTGGGAGATCATATGGGATTGGCTAGATTTCTTTGCCAGCCACACACACATTAGCCACGTTCACTGTCCGAACGCCGTTCCAACAAGGACGTCTTACCTAATAGAGTCGTTCGTGCTCTTTTTGGTACTATCTTACATCTCTCTGAGTTGCGTCGAGGCGTTTGTTTTCATTCCTTCTTAATTGAGGCATTCGCAGCTCGCTACTCGCCACGTCCCCGACCCATTCCGACAGCATGCTTGCCGCCACCGCCGACCTTCCACATGCTTCCGCAAACAAGCTATACTATAGATCCTTATTGTCGAGAAACAACCGTAGAAGTAGCAGATTTACCGTCGGTTTGTGCTTGTTACGGATGGCTTGGTACGAGATGGCCCATATCGTCTACACGCTACGCTCGGGGATAGTCCTGCAGCGGTACGTCGCCCACATCTCCCAACTCTATGAGCTCGCTCCAGTGCTGCTCGTAGAACCTAATATAAGCAGCAAGGCTCACCCCGCTCTCCTGCAGGTATGCGCTCGCCTGCGCGATTGCTAGCGGCAGGCCGTCTAGCAGCGTAAGCAGACGTCCGCTTTCCTTACTATCTACCGTTCTGTTGTTAACTTTACCGCTCTTCATAAACTATCTACCGCTAGTAGCTTACCGTGCTTCTTCCTATACCAGCTCTCGAAGATCGCTCGTGCTTGCTCCTCATCCACCCTTCCCAGCTTCGGTAGTGTCGTTTGGTAGTGAATAGATTTTGCACGAAGTACGCTCCGTTTTCGTAAAAGATTTCCAGAGGGAATATCCAAAAAAGCCGATAGCCACTTGAACATACCTACGGAGACATTCCTGGTAAAGTAGACCCACGTGTTCTATATAAACGATGAGCTCCTGCCACCACGATATTGTTTTCCTCAAAGCAGCATCGAAAAAAAAGACGGTTATATAACCATCTGTGAGACGGGTAACCCAAATAATGAATAGGAGCCCACAAATATTCTTGCCGAAATGAGGAACGGTCTCCGCATGATCTCCGCGTGCCGCCTTAACATTCAACACCAATCGTAGAATTTTCTCCTCGCTAAATTCGACGAGATCTTAACTTCCATCGAAAGGAAATAGAAAGCTTTAGATAGGAAGCTCTCTATGCTATACTGTAAAAGCTGTTGAGCTTGTATAGCAAGTATCCTATTATTAATATATTATTATTTATATCAATGTGAGGTTTTGCTGATGGCTTGACTGTCCTGCTAGACCTTGTTGTGATACTGGCGTCAGACATTGTAGAGCCACCCCTCGTAGAGTATAGACGAGTTCATAACCTGAAAATATTGTGGAGTAAGAGTGTAGAGTTTGCTATAATGCTGGTGGAAGCTATATAGGACGCGCTAGTGTGGCGCTGCTGCCTCGCATGCCAGATTGCCATTCCCAACAGATATTTGAGGTTGTGCTAGACTGGGAAACTGTTAATGCGCCTCTGGATCGGCGAAATAGGTACAGATGTTTTGCCACTTCTCCTCGATGAATTGGGAAGCTTTGATGGCGGCGGCTTCATTTTCTTTAAGCTTAGACTGCCTTGTTGCTGCATCAGGTCACGATCAAGGCCTTGTCCAGTCGTAGTTGGTCGTTGTCGTGTGGTAGCTAATTTGCTAGTAGTATAGGACGCGACTATATTTTCAGCTTCACAAGTGCTTTTTGTTACACAACTCAGTCTTCTCGTTACACGACTTAGTCTTCTTATTATATAACTTAGTCTTCTCATTACATAACTTAGTCTTCTTGTTACACAACTCAGTCTTCTTGTTATACAACTTAGTCTTCTCGTTACATAACTTAGTCTTCTTGTTATACAGCTCAGTCTTCTCGTTATACAACTCAGTCTTCTCGTTATACAACTTAGTCTTCTCGTTACATAACTTAGTCTTCTTGTTATACAACTCAGTCTTCTCGTTACATAACTTAGTCTTCTTGTTATACAACTCAGTCTTCTCGTTACACAACTTAGTCTTCTCGTTATACAACTCAGTCTTCTCGCTATACAACTCAGTCTTCTCGTTATACAACTCAGTCTTCTCGTTACACAACTCAGTCTTCTCATTATACAACTTAGTCTTCTCGATGAGTGCAATAGTTGAGTTCGAGGACGTAACCTAAGAACGATTTATCGTTGTCTGGGTCTAAACTAAAGGATGTATCTGAATATATAACAGCATCTATAGTGGCGTCTTTAGGTAACGAGTCTTTCAAAACTCGTAGCAGCCTCGTAGAAGGGTCTGGATAAATCTTGGCCTTATATCCTTTCCAGCTGGGGATTTCTTCACGTTTCGATACAGACCTGAGTTTCAAAATCAGTTCCCTCTGGCAGCTATCTTGTTAGTCTTTGGTATCTTGACAAGTAGCCACGTATGAGAGTAATTGTGGAGTTCTACAATCATCGATTTACCCAATAGAAACCAAGATAAAACCCCTGAACCAATCAAAATCCTAGAGAGTAATCACCAACAAACACGAATGAGGGTCAATAACACCAAAACACCAAAACTCAAAAAAAAAAAAAAAAAAAAAAAAAAAAACCA
>Ga0247757_10000614_pt1 | contig 28756 bp, 25 predicted proteins | sample UWRJL126311R4_FD_180929 | JGI IMG/M metagenome (GOLD analysis project Ga0247757, IMG submission 180929) | Plant litter microbial communities from Arlington Agricultural Research Station in Wisconsin, United States - UWRJ-L126-311R-4 | ecosystem: Environmental > Terrestrial > Plant litter >...
CCTCGTCCCCCCGTCTCCTCGTCTCCTCGTCTCCCCGTCCTTCCTTTTCCGCTCCCTCCTCTTTTCTCTGCCATCCCTACTCGTTCCCACCACGGCTCGCCCAGTCTCGCGCCACAACCTCGGCCGCATTGCGCGCATGCCACCCGTCGGCGAGCCGGATGAGGGCCCTCCTCCCCGAATCTACCGTGACGACGACGACCATGACAATGATATCGATCGTGTCCTGCATCCCGACGACTCCACCGCCGCCAATGCCGACCTCCTGAACGCTTCCGACGGCTCCGACCATCACCAACCTCCGCGCGCCAAAAAATACATCCACCCACGGCTGCTGCGCGCTTGGAAATCCACGGCCCTATGGGCCAAAGGCCCTCAACCCCCTCGCCCATGGAAAATACGTCCTATTGTTCCCCGTCTGCAGCATGCTCCCATACACTTCCTCAACACCTACTTCCCCAAGCCCAACCACAAGGTTATTCTGCTGGCTGCCTTCTACCTGTCCTGGTTCCTGACCTTCTCGCTGGTCCTGCATCGTTCTGCCTTCTCCGCCCAAATTCCTGGTCACGGCTCGCCAGTGCGCATCAGATGCTCCGACCGACTCTGGTACGTTTTGCCTTGAATTTTGAAGCCGCCCCCCAAGGCCACCCCAAGCTAATCCTGCACCCCACCTCCAGGCACGACGCCAATGGCTGTGGTCTTGACGGTAACCTCTGCCGCCCTTTTGCCAACCAGACCATGCCCTTTCGTTGTCCAGCCAACTGCAAACGCGTTCAGGTGCTGAACCCCCATGCCGTGGGAGCCCAGGAAATAAACTACAGGCCACTGGTCATTGGCGGTCCTACCGACGACGCCGGGACGCTCCAAAACACGTACTACCGTGGCGATTCGTTTGTCTGTGGTGCTGCCATTCATGCTGGCTTCATCAGTGACCGATCGGGCGGCTGCGGCGTCCTCTCCTTCGTCGGAGAACAGACCCACTATCCCAGCGTCAACCGGAAGCACATCAACAGCATTGGCTTTGATTCCTACTTCCCCAAGTCTTTTTCCTTCATTAGCGGCACCGCATCCCAATGCCGGGATCTACGGTGGCCTCTCCTCGGCGTCTCGCTGACCTTCACCATTCTACTCTCCCTCTTCACCACATCCCCCGCCGTCTTCTTCTCCTCCCTATTCCTAGGCATATTCTTCCACGTCGCCCTTGCATCTGATCCACCCAACCTGACCGACTACTACTCCATTGTCAGCATCGCCCTAGGCCGCTTCTTGCCTGCCAGCTTCTGCATGTTTGCCGTGTACAAATTCTTCGTAGCGAGGACGCTGGGTGGACTTGATGCCCAGATGGAAAAGACGGTGCTCTGGCTGGGAGGCTGCTGGGTAGGCGCGCTGAACAACTACACCTTCGACAAGATCCCGATTGAGCGACTGACCCCCCATGACATCAAACAGCAGCCCGGAGCCGTTCCTGCGCTCATCGTGATCGTGCTGTCCCTTTGCTGCATTGCACTAGGACAAGCCTGGTGCCTCCGTATAGAAGGCCGACTGCCTCGCTACTTGGCCCTGTACGGAATCTACGTGGCTGTGCTACTGGCTCTCGTAGCTGTCCCCAGGATGAATGTTCGCATTCACCATTACATCCTAGGCCTCCTTCTGGTCGGCGGAACGTCGATGCAGACGAGGCCGAGTCTGCTGTTCCAGGGCATCCTCGTGGGGCTCTTCATCAACGGCATTGCGCGCTGGGGGTTTGACAGCATCCTGCAAACCCCGGCCGAGTTGCGCGGCGATGGGCCGCTGGGGACCCTTCTCCCGGCCGTGGTGGCTCCGGTGATCCATCTCAACCCCGGCACAGGGCTGCAGGCCAACATAACGTTTGCGTGGGAACTGCCCCATCCGAAGCACTACGACGGGCTCAGCATCCTCGTCAACGACGTCGAACGCTTCCGCGGGTACGAGGACACGGGCAAGACGTCCTTCACCTGGGTGCGTCACATGGACACGGTACCAGAGTACTTCCGGTTTGCCTACATGGACGGCAGCGCGCGTGGCGACTACACAAAGGCTGGCACGTGGCGCAGCGATGGAGGGTGGACCGAAATGGAACCCGGGCCATCGTAGTCATTCAACCTGCACGCTCTTGGCCAACGGCACTCGGACATGTCGAGGTAGGGTGCTGTGTAGAGAGGGTGGATGAAGAGAAGCGGCGATTGAGCCGAGCTGAGCTAAGATGGGATGAGGTAAGGCGAGGGCAAGGGGGTGCTGGCCACAGGGTCCGCCCGGTGGGTTGGACACTGACCTGCTCAGCCACCCAGCACACAGTAAGATGCCAGTGCCAGTGCCAGTGCCAGACGCCGGGTGCCAGGCACCGGCTCTAGGCCGCGGCGTTTATCGTTCACGTACTATGTACGTACCGCGCCGTACGACTACCCTGGAGGGCCATGATGATTGGTCGGGGCCTGGGCTGGGAACAGTCGTATGCGTCGCTTGCAGGACAGCTACGGTAATCAATTCGCTGCTATTCTCGTGCATGGCCATGGTGAAGCACTTTACAAGAGGCACGACGATGCGAAAGGCGACCGACACCATCGCCATGACCATCACCATCCGGTCCCCCAGCCATGGCCGCCTCGCCATGTGGAGAAAGGGAATCCGTGGCTCGCGGACTTGTTGCCCTCGAGGCCTCCCCTTGGCGAGACGGTACAAGTGCGCGAGAAAGGCGTCTCTTATCGATGGAAGAGGCGACGGCGGGAAATTGAGGGCAGCGACAGGCGCTTCCCCTTCGCCTATCATCATTCGACGTGGCCGATCACACGGCGGGGAACCGCGCGTGGATTGCGATGGACCGCAAAACTGGGCCGATGATGTAGCGAGCGACGACGGGGGGATATTTTGGGGCTCATGGAGATTGCGATCAAAGGCGCACGCACGGTGGTGCGACGCCGAGCAGCGGCAGAAGCTGGTGTCCGAGTCGCTGCGAATCATCGGGCGGCGTCGCTCGTCGAGGAGACGGCAAGGCTGCAGGCACGCGGGCAGCAGATCCCCAGCAGATCCCTCCCTTGCGGCCCTGTTTCAGCTTCCAGCACCGCCCTGGCTCGCCCCCGGTGCGCATGCGGCCCCGGGCCCTCGACGTTTCATGTCTGGGCAGAGCATTCCTTCATCTCCCCCCCGCCCATCAAGAACATCGTTCGGACTTGGTATCGTGATATCTTTCCCTTCTTTCCCCCTCTCCCTCCCACGCTCCCTTTCCCACCCCCTTGCTGTGCATTGTCATTCTTTTTTTGTCCCTCGCACCCTTTCGTTCGCTACCATTTCGCTGTCCGACTCCGAGGGCTGGACAATTCGCTCCTTTTCTGTGTGTGCCATCTTGAGTTTTGCAAGACGGGAAAATAAGAGTCCCAGAGGCCGGTCCCATACCCACTGTCGCTTGATCCGATCGCGTCGACTTTGACTGCACCCACCGCCGGCGCATCCATCAGACAACATCACCAGCCCGCTCCCTTACCTACCCACCGAAACCTACTTTCCTTCAGACAGCTCCCAACCCAACTCGATCCCCCTCGGATCTTTGTTCGTACCGGGCACTGGGTCGCGTTTGCTTTGGATACCTGCACCCTTTTTGCGGCCTTGCAACCACGTCCCTTTAACATGAAGTCCATCACCGGCCTCCCCGCCGTGGCTGCCATGCTCTCCGGGACCGCCAATGCTTTCTGGCGCATGGAATGCCACTCTCGCACCGGCCTTGCCCGTATGGATCCAATTGTAACTCCTGGAAAAATATCCAGCCATGCCCACGCCATCCACGGAGGGAGCAGTAAGTCAACCATGTTTTCTCGAGTTTTCTTCTAGACACTTGTTGGATTGGCTGCAACGACAGGAGTGGGGGAAATGCGATAGGCGATTTTGACAGCTGACATTCGGGGCTGGGCCTGGGCGTTTTCAAAGCTTGTCGTGGGATGATGCGGTTGACGTTTCACAAGCTGTGAGCCATTGTGCTGATCCTTGTGAACAGATTTTGGCATGGATTCGACCTACGAAGACCTCAGGGCTTCCGAATGCACATCGTGCTTGGCAACAGACGACAAGTCGGCGTATTGGTGCGTCCTGCCACTGCCTTGCTAACAATTGGCCCCGGCTAATACGACGCAGGACGCCGGCCATGATGTTCCAGCATGAAAATGGCACCACCGAAGTGGTTCCCCAGGTTGGAGGAATGCTTGCCTACTATCTTCTCTTCAAGAACGAGGGCGAGACCATTGAGACCTTCCCTGAGCAGTTCCGCATGCTCGCTGGCGACATGAACCTGCGAAACTTCACTGGTCCCGTTCCCGACCCTGAAAAGTCGCTGTGGACGGAGAGCGACAAGTCCCAATTACTCCTTGGCCAGAAAGCAATTGGAATGAACTGCCTGAATTATGCCAAGGACCCAGAACCGTCCATGTACCGCCATTTCCTACCGGACAAGGGGTACCTGGATGCCAACTGCGTGAATGGCATTCGCGCTGAAAGTAAGTAAAGAAGTCATCGGTCAGGTTCGATTCCTAACGCAGCGCTAGTCTTTTTTCCTTCATGCTGGAATGGTGAAAATGACTCCAAGGATCACCGGTCCCACGTGGCGTACCCGGATCTAGTCAACGGTGGGCAATGTCCCAAAGGCTTCGAAAAGCGTATTCCCTCGCTCTTCTTCGAAACCATATGGAACACGTATGCGTTCAAGGATATGCCAGGTACTTTTATGTTCGCCAACGGCGATCCCACTGGGTACGGTTATCACGGAGATTTCCTGATGGGTTGGTCAACCGACATCCTCAAATCCGCCATCGGACAATGTACCGATCCCTCAGGGCTTCTCTCCGCTTGCCCAGTCTTCGAACTACAGACAGAAGCCGACGGTGACAAGTGCAAACTCAACATGCCCGAGGTTCTTGCCCAAGACAATTGTGCCGGCCCTGCTGATGGTCTCTGTGGCAACGTCCCTGTCCAACATGGCCCTGAGTATGCCACTGGTCTCCTAAAACCAGGTGACAGCCAAACCCCTACTGCCGCACCAACCACGATTGCGTCCAGTAACATTGTCGCAGTCCCCACGCTGTCGTACACGACCGCCAAGAGTGCCATCACCGATGAGTTTGGCGGTGGTATTTCTGTCGCCCAGCAAGCTGCAGAAGAATCGCCATTGCCTGTGGATGTGACAGGGGTTATTCCCACGCCCACACCCGCCGCTCCTCCAGTCAGCAGCTCAACCGCTTTTGAGGCTGCCGCCCCTTCACCCCCTGAAGTTCCAGCCCCCGCTCCTACGCAGTCTCCCGCACAGTCTTCTCCACCGATTGAGCTACAGCCCCAGGGCAACGTCATCTCCACGTCAGTGTACACCAGTGCGGGCACCGTCTACCACATCGCCATCGAGCAGGTCGAGGTCACGGTCACGGTCCCTGCGTCCGGACCCGAACCAACCCCCGCCCAGATGCACCGTCGCCATGTGTACCACAAACACCGCCGTGACCGCGAGCATGGCATCCTCGGACGACACTTTTAAACCACTTATACGACGCTCGGGCCTTTCGCTTTGCCCCCGCTGTCCTTTATTTTTACCAGATCTGCATTACATCGGCGTATAAGAAAGACAAGATTTTGTCCAAGGATCTCATATCAAGGCTGGAACATGTCTTTGTAAGTTCGGTATATGAATTGTAGAAAGGGGGATGATTATGAGACACTGTCGGCTGCTGTGAATACAGGTTTACATTTTTTTCTTTATGGGATAGGGTGAGTGTGGGTGGGAGGTTCGAGTGCAAGTCTGGATCTGTATACCACTTTTTGCTGTACATTTTATCTCAGCTTACTGCTTGGCTGGTAGGGTGGATTTCACTCTTTTAGAAGCACCGCTTTCAACTCGCGAATTCGGCTGCGCCGGATTTCGCTAGTGTCAGGCGTGCTCGCGAAAAAGCAAACATTTCATCTGTGCTACAACTGACATTGAGAGTGGCTCGTGTGAAGATTGCATCACCCCAGCTTGCATCCGCATCCGTACTGTACCGTACACCGCCTACTGGTTGCTGATGCTGCTCCCAACGCCTGCCTTGGTTAGCTTGGTTATTTTACAATACTCCTTATACTTGTGAGACTAGCTATAGCTGGAATAGACCAGCTTTCTAGGTGAGGCCCAAGCGGTCATCAAGGAGGAAGTATGGTACAATACGAATCCCTTGCTCAGGTGCTCCTTCAAGTCGGGAACCCCGATGGGTTCAACCTTCACCCTGATACTTGATAGCGTATAAGAGAAGAGAAAAGGCAAGAATCATGTATCTTAGAAGGTCGCCTATTTCGCATTGTTTGTGTACTAGCAAACTGCTGAGGTCGTTTCTCGACTTCGTGAGTATTATCTTCGTGCATCTAGACTGGCCCATATTCCTGTGTGTATGAGTGGCTGCATTCATTTCTTAATTCCCACGACAACAAGATTGCGTGGACTCAGTGCGTAGTCAAAGACAGGCTCAACCCAAGCGGCGTCAACCTCGTCCTGTTCTTGTAACCACAGCCACCGATCCGTCACAATGACTGCTTCAACAACACCAGCGCTGAAAGCCATCAGACTCCAAATGACACTGAGTTCATGCTTCTTCTCCGCGTACTTCGCTTCGTAGTCTGCAATGTCGTCGTCTGTCAAGCCAGCCATCTTATCTGTGATAAAGTTCGGATCGACCTCGCAGAACGTATTGGGTGCTGTTAGCTTGGCAACAGCAGCGCGAACATACGAACGAAAATCGCTGTAAGCAAATTTCCGTAGTGTGCCAATCGTGAGTGGGGTGCAAGTACCATCGGAACTAAGGCCTGGGCCGCGGCCGTTCGGTGGTGTCCAATTCACTTTACTTGTGTGACCGGCTGCCGACACACCTCCCACCACGCCACTCGCATTAACTGGAGCCGAAACTACGCCTCTATCTAAGAAGATGCGCTGGAGGAGTGCGCGGTAGTGGTGCCGAGCGAAGAAGAGTTCGCTATCAGCCCGACCCCAGTTGAAAGGGGCTTGAACAGCCATCATCCGTGAAGTGATATTTAGGCGTAGCCCCCTAGGCTGTTCGTCTAAGGCTGACTCTCCGCTTTGTGGTAACAGTGGTGGGTGTGGCAGAGGTAAATTCGCAAGCTTCTCAGACATTGGAAACCCGTGGGGGTCAAAGGCATTCGCTGTGGCAGTAAGTCGGGGATGGTTAGGCCTGAGAGTAGGCAGTTTGTAGGTCGGAGGGCCTAGGCGCTCGGTTACGAGGTTGTAGCAGCAGCCTACCATGGCGACAGCTGCAACTGAAGGGTTTAGGAGGAGAGAACGTAGACCGTGGTGAACGAGGTTTCCGCAGGAGTGCAGGGAGATGACCATGGCATTAACGTCGGAATTCTTCGGTACAGCTTTTAAGTCGGTGGGTTCTGTAGCCCCCTTAAATGTAGCTGGAGAACTGTGTCCTTGAACACGTGTACTATCAAGCACTTGATCGATAACTGGATTTAAATCACCGTCTTTAATTACATGCTCAACGTACTGTACACTACCATGCCCTTCGGTATAGACTTGTAAGTTGATCGTCACAGTCTCCGAAATGATATCATTAGACTGATTGTTCGGGGCAAGGCATCTATCGTCATCATAACTGTCCCGGATAGTCTTAACTTTGGCATGCTCTACAAATTTCGATGGCTCAGCCGCATTGGTCCTAACCTCATTGGTTTCAGGCAGCGAATTCCTGGTAATATTTTGATCGGCCCAGCCCAGCCCGCTGAGCTTGCTCTTCTTTGCCTTTTTGTCTTGTTCAAACTTGGCGCGAAACTCCTTTTTGTTCCTTATGACAACAGCTTTCGGGACTAGCTTAGCTTTGATATCCATATTCTTCGCGCCATCGATGTTGTGCTGCTTGCTTTCAACAGCGACAAGATGCTTAGAATATGGAGGTGCAGCAAGAGCTCTTCCCAAATAATTCTGGCCAGAGCCGAAGTCGACTAGATGGGTGATTTCCTTACGGCCACTGGCTTCGATATCCGAAGTCAATGTATCGATGTAACGCGCAAAGTTGTCAACTTCATGCACTTTCTTCACCTTCATCCCCAGAGCGACGTGACGTGCAATGCTGGACTTGGCGATATTGGAAGTGCGTCCTGCAGGGGGGAATTGGCGAACTAGTAGGTGTTTCCGCACATCTTCGATGTACTCTACAAGGTCTGCAGGTGGCGCAGGACCTCCACGCCATGTCGTCTCCTCGGTGGCTGTATCACCAAACCGGGCCAGTTCCTCCCGCATTAGGATGTCTAGCACATCCATAATGTCACGCTCCCTGAACCAAATTCGCCATGCTTCTGGAAGAATGGTAGAGTACAGATCGGGGGTCCGAGTGTAGAAGTCCAGGATGTGTACACCACCACACAGTGTCTGAAGCAACCAGGACGATGTGGTGAACTTGAGCAAGGACTGGACATACTCATTCACATCTGTGAAATCTGGAGAGATAGGAAGCGGTGATTCTGGGCCCATGCTTCTGGGCAAGCAGGCGCTGACAAACTTTGATCAATGGTCGTGATAGTAAAACAGACGCCTCAAGATGGCTGCGGTTGGTGGGCAGAGTCAGGTCAAAATCGACCAAGGGCTAACTGGTCCGTGCACAAGCTTCGGCATCAGGCATCTCCGTACATGCAGCCAGCGTTGACAACGATAGACACATTGATGCGCACCTTAGCCACTGCCGTATAATTTCATTGTTGACAGTAAGCCTTTTGGCTTTCCATGATTCAGAATGGCGGTGGCTGGCGACGAGGACCCTTTTCTGCAAGTCCAGGCGTAAGGCTTCCTTGATGCAAGATACTCCCAAACGATTGCTGACAAACGTTGCAGAGACGTATTATCTGCTCTAAACACTTCACAGCCTCTTTTTGCATCGTATCTGCGCATCCGGTCGTCTGCGTCATCGGCGGAATCGCTAGAGTTACGAGAAGCCCGCAGTGAGCTGGAACAGACCCTGCAGGATCTCACGCAGGATCTCGAGGATCTCGTAGAGAGTGTCAAGGCAGTCGAGCACGACCCGTACCGCTTTGGTCTGGAGATTGAAGAGGTTGAGCGACGGAGGCGGCTCGTAAAAGATGTTGGCGCCGAGGTGGAGAAGATGCGCGATGAGTTGCAACGAACCGTCCAAGATGCGCAAACCCATATAAGCGGCAGTACTTTGCCCGACCCGGACTCATTTGAAGAGCAAGACGACTATGCTGCCTTTGAACAGGAGCGACAGATGGAGTTGATGCATGAACAAGACGAGCAGTTAGATGGCGTCTTCCGCACCGTCGGAAACCTGCGGCAACAGGCTGACGATATGGGTCGCGAGCTTGAGGAGCAGGGCGAATTGCTTGACGATGTTGATCAACTAGCTGACAGAGTGGGTGGCAAGCTGCAAACAGGCATCAAGAAGGTCGGTTGGGTTATCAAGAAGAACGAAGGTAAGCAACCGCCCACATTTTAGTTTATGCTTCCAAATGCTCATGAATCTTGCAGACCGCTGGTCCAGCTGCTGCATCGCAGTGCTCATATTCGTCCTTATTCTGCTCTTGGTGCTACTGCTCATTCTCTGAACTACCTTGACACACTCTACACCCTCTGTGTTACACTTGTCAACAAGAGTGGGTTGCACGGCAACAAGCCAACGTAAACCCATGAATAAACCAGCTGATAACCCATGCTCTGCGCGCAACATTTCGCGATGCTTACAAGCAGTCGAGATAGCGTGGGCAAGAGCTATACAGCCCATGTTTCTTGCGACGGATATGTGCCGAAGCGCACTAGGAACCATAGACTGCCTGTGCCTAAGTCACACGGCATTGTCGGAGTGAGCGATGAACCAGGGCATGCGTATGCGGTAAATGCGGACCATTCTAGCCCGTTAGCAGCCCTAATGGCACGCGCCGTGAATTCATAGTCAACATGAAGTCATCTGACATAACGCTACTCGGGATCTAGCAAGGACACTACAACCATTTGACGGTACCTAGTCGGCTGCCTATTATGGCATCTTATCAAGTCATAAAGTTGCTCAATTCCGACTTGCTGGCGTATTTGCAATGATTATTTGAATGAGACTGCCTTACACTAGCATTCCTTGCTGTGCCCCCAACCCCTCCCTTAGACCACGTTATTTCTTCCAGCCTATTCCATAGATGCTTGGACGTGTCATTAAACATACCTTCAAACGCCCTAATCACCAAGGTCCCAACCAGTCGTCATCATCTCTTCTGAGACGTTGACAGTTAGAGATACTGTTCAGGCTCAACTCTACCAAGTGCACCCTGCTGGGTACCGGATGTCAATTGCGGCTATCCCTCCTCCGCCAGAGCCGCATTCCATTGTGGCAAGTAGTGCAGCATTCCTCCAAGATGAGCCCACGTACAAGGCTCCTGTCGCTCTATTCTCCGTCTTCCCAACCTCTTCCGTGCGGTGGCCTTCAGCTCTCTACGACGCGACAATTGTAAGCACCGGAACTCGATGGCTCAACCTAGCTATGATGGCAGACCCGAGCAGGTGCCTTACAAACCTAAGGGCATTACAGCGTTCAAACTTCATACTAAAATTCCCCGTCGGCAGTTGACATTGGTCACAATCACTTCCCTGCTCAACATTCTTTTACTGAGCGCGCTGCTCTGTATCTTCTCTGCCCTCTATCAAGTTGCGTCTGATCCGGGCGATACCGAAAGCACTGCATCAGAAGTTTTAACTTTAGTTTCCGTAAGTCTTCTATAAGCACACATACATTAGCTGATTTGAATCTGCAGGCTATCGCTACAGTAGTGTATATCGTCCTCCACACCATTTTTTCGCTAAAACAGCGGATTTGGAGACACCAGCGGCGTCATCCTTCTGTAGACAAAAAGGCATCTTACATTGCTGTTCGGTTTGCCGTGGCATTATGCATATTGTGGCTTCTAACTTCGGGGTGGAACATGATTACAGTCGCCAGAAGGCCTATCTGCCTAGCCCAAACAGAGGGCCTCGAGAGTTGGGAGGCGGGTACGACTTGTCAAGTAGGCCGCGTTGGAGTTGGCTTTGCCACGATTGCACTGTAAGTGCTTATTGAGAGACTTGCATCTTACGATCTGATCAGGTGTCAGAATAGCTTCATGCTCACTGTTCGGGATGCTGTCTAGCACCAGGCGCCCCTTCGAAGCCCATCTTCTCAAGCACGGCTACAAGCCGCCGAGTCTTACGTCGAACATCACGCTTACTGCATCTCATCAGCCCTCGCTCTCGCGCAGTCATTACGCTTCCTCTACTAAAAAACGCCGCGTGGCACAAGCTTCCTCATTAATGTATCGTAGCTCACCTTCCAGCGCATCTAGCACGGAAACTCTAAGCATGAACATGCCAGTACGTCCAGCCACTATTGTTGCAACATCTCCGGTTCGATCCACCGACTTAGGCTTGTTCACTTTCTGTTCTTCAACCTCACGGCTCCCCGCTGCATTTGTTGGCCGTGCAGTCTCGCAAAATGCGCCGCTACCTGTATTTTATCCCTCAACGCTAAGTCATCACATACAAAATCCTCAACGGACACAAGCAATGATTGTACCTTCTGGCTTTGTGCCGCTGTCCATCTCTGTACAATATTCGACTTCGGTCTGGCGGGCAATGCATCCAACTGCTCCTCCTTCGCTCAGCGCAAGCGCAACGCAGTCGCAATCACATTTACCTCTTGGGAATGCCGCACACCATTTTTCGTACCGGGGTTGCTATTCCCACTCTTCAATTTCCCTAACCCGCCCAACCCGTCTCAGCACTGCGACCCCTGCAGCGAGTGTAGAGTGGAGCTCTAGGAGCGACTCCACTGGGCCAGATGATGGTCGCAGGAGTTTTACGTCAGGTAGCGAACCTAAAAGTAGAGCCACACCCGGTCAGATTGCATACGCTATCCTTAATGGCACATCGATTCCAGGAATTGAACCATCAAAATTAAGGCCAGCAAGACATGCTAGGCATTCTAGCGCACCCGATGCTTCTGGTAGAGCCCGTCACATTTCCCACCAAACAAAAGCATGTAAGCATCAATCACAAAGTCAGACAGGCAGCAAGGTAATATATGCCACCGAGTTGCACAGACCCTCATCATTCGAGCGTCTAATTAGAAGAGCATCATCTGCTATTAATGTTGCCGTTGAGAGATCGACTTTGCATACTCGTCCGGACATGGATATGGGTAGACCCACTGCTGCAAACCAGTTATCCACCTTCAAAAAAACATATTCTGCAGATCCGATCCGATATATAGACACCGAAACTCCAGGCCAACTGTCGCAAGCATCATCCGTCACCGGCCGTTTATCATTAGATATCAACAACACAAGGATGAATTGCCAGGATACCACAGATGGAGCCCAAGGGTCAATTCACGGACAGCTCACCTTTGAAGAAATCAAGAACAAACCCTTGCCCAGAATCTCTGCTCTATAATCTAAGTGCTTATCAATTCAGACTCATATTTCTGGTATTCTAAACGCTTGCCTTTACAAGTTCACAAGCCTAGAGCAAGTCGCCGTTCCTTCGGAGTATTCAGGGCATTATCTTCGTTCCGATGAAGCTACCACGTCCCAAACCTAAGCGTCGGGTCTCTTGCTTGCTATGCTAAGTTGTCTTCCTTGTCTTGGGAAACGAAAAAAGAAAATAAGTTGGCCGGTAGTGATAATACTACTAAAGGTCTTCTAAAGCGCGTCGCCGATTTTGAAGCTTGGAACCAGGGGCTTTTACGTTTCCACGAAAGTCCAAATTTTTTGGGAAATGAATTGGAAGGGAAACGCGTTTCTTCCTGTAGGGTTGTCTAAATGCACTATCTACATTTGCGGAGCTTTTGATTCTCAGTTCATCCTCGGGAACAGATGAAGCTCATGCTTTGTTTGCTCCAAAGTTATCAACCGGCGCCTCCGCCTTAACACTCTGCCAGATCTGCTCGATTCTCTTCGCCGCATCCTCGCTCACCGCTCCTTTCTTTAACCATCCGGCCGTCTCCTCGATCTGGCTCAGCTTACTTGAACCGAAGATGACAGCATCTCCTAGATCAGCCTTGAGCGACGAATTGTAGCCCACCCAACGATAGGCCAATTCGGCACGACTAACGCCTTCAGCCTCGGCAACTGCATTCCATTCACCAAGCGCGGCCCGTAAAGATGGCTTATCGTACAATCGCGAGTACATACCGCCAATGGCCTGAGCGTTGAAGCGTCCAGCACCAGCATCCAGGTCCGCAGGCGTCTTTGTCAAGAAGCCACCGGCAAGCGGCGAGTACACGTAGATGGCAATGCCAAGCTTCCGCAGTAAGGGGAACAGGATAGTTTCCAGATGGCGCGCTACGGGGGAGTAGTTGCCCTGGTAGACGGTCGGGAGTATGTAGCCTTTCTCCTTGGCTACATCATAGACCTTCTGCACCTGCTCGGGGGTGAAGTTGGAGAGACCGAAGCGCCTGAACCAGCCCTGCTTGTAGGCTTCGTTGATGCCTTGGAGCGTCTCCTCGATGGGCACCGAGTCATCTGGCGCATGAATGTATAGGACGTCGACCTGGGGAACCTTCAATCTGGCTAACGAGTCCTGAACGTCGCGGAGGACGGCTTCTTTGGTTACGTTGCCTGGGCCGAAGCCGCCCAGGAGTTTAGTGTCGATGGTGAATCTCTCGCGGGCGGGCTGCTTGCCGATGGCAACCTCGGAGCCTTGGTACAATCGCGCGGAGTCGAGCGTAGTCACCCCGACGCGCTCGAGAATGGTGAATGCCTCTGAAACGACGGAGTCTTCGGCAAAGGGCCCATGTGGGAAGGCACCGGCACCAAAGACGGCTTTGATGGTCATTCTGGCGATATGATGTTTGTACAAGGAGGCTAAGGTCGAGTGATAGATAAACAGCGGAGTGGTGGAGCACAGAGTCTAGAAGATGGATTCCGTATTTATACCTATTCACCTCATACTCGCAAGGCGTTCGATGGCAAGCATGCGATGACGCTAGTCTTGGCAGTGCATGACTTTAGGGATTCACAGCCTAAAAGCCGATACCTCCACCGCCCACCAATTGCCCACCAATCGCCCGCCAGATGGACACGATGCCATGTAAAACTGAGCGCAGGCGTTGGGCTTGCCGATTCAAGCTCCGTCGGACGGTCGACCACAGCCACGCAAACTTGGATGTTCAGCGATTGCTTAGTGAAAAGCCGCTGCAAACCCCGTTGGTCTGTCCACTGCCATGCCCTCACACTGTGCCGACTAGCCAGCGTGAGGCTAAGTCAACCGTGTTGCTGTGCCTCTCTACTACCTAGTAGTGGCAATAACTCGTGAGCGCCTTTGTGGTGGTTTCGGCTTACCTGAAGCGCTCGCGAATGCCAGGAGATTAGTAATGACAGGGGGAACGGCCATTACAAATCCTCTCCCCACCCCCGAAGCCCCCAGCGGAATTTCCACCCGCCTCAAGCTCTGGAGGAGTTCGGGACACCGCGTGGGGCTGTCGCATATGGATGGTGCGGAGCATAAAGGGAGCCAGACATGGCATGTGGCTGGCGGGTGTGCAAGGAACATGTAGCGCATCGCATGCAATGTGTTTACCCAACCAAATCGGGGGCCAGCCGAGCTGCAGCCAGCGCCAGTAATCATTTATTGTGTAAAGCTGGATTGCCCGTGTAGCATCCCACCAACCCATGCACCCCCTCATGGCAATGTACATGGAGTGGGTTTTGATGTGAATGAGCATCTCCACGATGCCTTCCACCCCTCCGCATTCGTCCGCTTAGAAATGAACAAGGGCTCCCGTGCGAAAACACGGAATGTCATGGAAATGTCCGTCAGGCGAAAGCAACGTTGCTCATGTCGAGAGCCCAACGCCGCCAAGCTGCTCGCCCTGCTCTGCAAGAGAGTAGGTCTCTCATACACTTAGAAGTGGGAAAGCCCCCCATGTGACCTCTTCGGCACGCTCTTCCAGGCCTCCTCAAAACCACAGCTGCGCACCCATGTTGGCTGTCCTGCCTCTACGCTGTCAACCACCATATTTCCCAGAGTCCTCCACATCTCCCCTTTTATAACGAACCCCTCCCTGTCCTCATATGGCTTGCACGCTTGCTCCCCGTGTGCTAACGCTCTAACCATCTTGCTTGCATGTCCATCATCTGAGAAGGCCTTGACACGCTCAAACACGTGGTCCCACGACGAGTTCTGGGAAGAACGGTACCGGGTGATCTCATCGAGGAGCAGACGGGGCGAGGCACGCGAAGCATACATAGTAAGATCATTACGTACTTTCCATTCTAGCAGGCGGACCTTGGTGGCGGGCGTGAGGCAGGTGGCATGCAGGAAGGTAGAAAAGAACAGGGAGCTGTTGACGCAGTGCATGTAGTAAAAGTCGAATTTCACCTGATTCGGAGGGTGTTGAGCGGCAGCCGTGTAGTACACTACGTGTAGCGCATTAGAGAAAACCTACCAGACGAGAGATTTTGTCTTGTCTTACCGGCAGCGTTGATCATTTCAGCCGTCTTCTCCTCGAGTTGGTCTTCCGATACAATGTATTGGCTCGCATATCTTAGCATCTCGCCAGGGGCGCGTTTCATGATACCGTCCCGGATTTTGTTGCCGTCCTCCCAGTGCGCCGAGGAGCTCAGCTTTGTGTTGGCGCGAATCTCTTCCAGCAGCTGGACTATGCTCTTCGTGTCTTGTGAGTCAGCGCCGCTTGATCTAGCAGCCTTCTCGGCCTCGTGGAAAAGCGGAGCGATCCAGTTGTCATGAACAGCCGCTTGGGCCAGAGCTTCGGCGATGATGGCCGGCTGCTGAAACTCAATACCGAAGCCAAGATGGATGATGGGGTGCAGAAAGCCTTTGCGCGCACATCAGCAGAAGCAATCTGATTCACTCGATTCCAATACCTGCGAAGAGTCTTGCGAGTAGATCATCAGCACGTTCGTCGCCTTTAAAAAGCTCCTCGTTCAGCACCTTCTCCCATCCCTTTTTGCTAATCTCATCCTTAAAGTACTTGAGGAAATCATGGTAGTACTTTTCTTTGCCCAGATAGGCTTTGAATTTCTCCGGTTGATACATGTCGTTCACAATTTCCTTCTTCAAAGCCGCCGGTGGGCGCTGGTAGTAGGCATTGTCCTCATAGCCGCGCTTGATCTCGTCAGGGGAGGCCTTAAGGGCGAACAGCGTCAGTAGGTGGTGCACGATATGGTTCTAGCAGTATACATGTTAGATCAAGGCCTGCTGATATGGAGGCAAGTCGTACATGGAACCCTTCTTGATTAAAGAAGATGTGATGCTTGTCATGGTTTTCTTGTAACAACTCGCTCGCAACCGTAGCACTTTCCTGCTCGATTCCCTTTACGAAGAATTCGGCCTGCTGCCGCGCCTCCAAATGTATTGTAGATGCCGTCGCCATGCCTCTGATGAGGGTCGCGTGATCCGCTTTCCAAATATGTCGATATCCTCTTGACGTAATGGCTTTGTTGAGACCGACGGCAGATAATCCGACAGCAGATGCAATAACAGCAGCAGTCCTGATATAGGCTGGCCGCGTAGTGAACATTGGGCCCTCTCGACCTTACCTCGCACCGGAGCCTAGATGATGTGTGTTATAAACACGAATACCGTCGCATGCACCATTTCAAATGCGGATGAATAATGGGGAGAGCTGCAGCGAATGGCGTGGCCTCGGCGCTCGGAGACTGGCAAGAGACGAGCTTAGTCAAGTTGCATATCGGTCGTGTCGGAGGCAGCACATCGTACAATACATCGTACATCATACCCATAGCTTTACCACTGTGAACACGATGACTGTTACACCAGGCGGCCAACCGCCGTCTGGGAGGTACTGGGCTGACTGATGGGGTTTGGGCCAGAGCACTAGATGACGAATCCAATCTACCTAACTACGGCTTTTTCGCACGGTCGCAAGCCTTTTTTTCAGCAGGATCATCTGCTAATTCTATTAAGATCATAAAGAATCGGTCTAGGCCGACGTACATAGAAGCCGCAGATACCGCTTAGCCAGTGTGATGCCCACGCATGTTCGTTCTGTTCATTTCCAGCCTGCAAACCATCGCCCATAGCCATGAGGCGATTGCATGTCCATGTTCATACTACTTTCCTAGCTGCAAGAACATCCCGGCTCCTGAAGCACCATCGCTATGCATCTAGTCGCGTATAGGCAACGATTGTAAAGTGAGTTCAGAAGGAATAGGGTGTAACCCTCCGTATCGTATATTTTAATACTTCTTCGCCTCCATGCCTTCTGGAGGCTCGGGCTCCACGAACCTTGTGCCTACGTTGTGCCAGTCAGTGCTGAGGACGGTGCCGCCACTCTCCTGGTAGCTCTTCATCATAGCACGCTGTGCATCTGGGGCTGCTCCCTTGTACAAAGTACGAAAGAAACGTGTCGCCTCATCTCCCTCTTCCAAGTCATCTCCTTCGAGTTCGTCCGAGGCAAGATTGTCCCAATTCTTCGGTCCCTTCTTGGAAGACGTAGGGTATGCAGGTACGGCATCGGCGGGCCGTGGTACTAGTGGCTGACTGGGATCGGGCGTGGTTATTTGCCGGGCTTCAGTGGTCATATCCTCGTTATTTTCACCTTCCAGTGTGTGCCATTTCACTCCAGGCGTTGCCTTCTTCAGAGTTACCTCTATCTTAGTAGGCGTGATACGATAGCTAGACTTTTCCGGGTCGATGGCGGCATAGAACGGCATGAGGTCGTAGGTAAAATCCTTGTCGTCGTCCACGGGGTACGTAATAGAAAGCGAGTCTTTTTGAATCTCTACGGTGGCTTTGTCTTTGGGCACATGCTTAACCAGCAACATGAAGGTGACGGTGTCATTATTCTGGTACCAGTCATGCCTGGGCTTGACATTGGACGGGAGCGGGGTGCTTGACGGGGTTGCTTTGGGGTGGGTGTCCTTCTTGCCTTCACCCTTTGTGGGTTCTGGCTTCGATGGTTGCGGCTTAGTCGACACTTCAACAGTAGGGATGTCCTCGGCAGTGACGGTTCTCCGCTCGTCGTCCTCTGGTATGCCCTTTAACTTGGACGCAACCTTGGCCTCCCAAACGGCGAGCGTCTTTTCCTTGTCATCCAGCTTCCTGACAATGCCCAGGACGTGCTGCGCATTGGCAAACTGCCCTATGAAAAAGAGAGCAATGCCCCGGCGTAGCTGCGCATCCTTGATGAGCTCACGTTTGGCGCGCTTGTGTGCGAGGGCAACGGCGGTTTCGGCGTCGGCGAGGGCTTCGGGGTACTTGGACGTGCGCTGATAAGCGGTAGAACGCTTGATGTAGTAATCGACGGCAGCGGGATTCGAGGCAATGGCATCCGAGTAGTGCTTGATGGCATCGTCGTAGTTGGTGGCAGCAAGGGCTGCGGCGCCACGGGCAGCTTGATCCATGGTGGGGTAGCTCTGCAAGAGTCGAGGTAGCGAGGGGGGCTGGGGCCTATAGGACTATAAGGTGCACGCTTAGAGGTGCCGACAGGCTTTTCACCGATACGTCTGCGCGAAAATGGGACATGAATGCTGCCGTCGTTGGAGCCTGGCCATGCACGGTTCCCCAGCGTAGTGGCGCGTTGCCGTGACGGCCAGGGAAAACGCTGACTCAGGCACGCTGGCCCCTCTAGAGCCTTCGTCCCCTCTTCCCCCCACGGGCCCCCATCATTACCATGGCCATGTTCCCAACGTCGTGGTGAGCATGCCGCAGCTACAGGCGCTACTTTTGGCCCTGGTTCTCGTGCCAGTGCTCGCGGTAGCCGGTGGCCTGGCCGAATGGCAACAACCATTGCTCAAACCGCCAGGGATTGCCAACTGTGGCAGGGGGCGCAAGGGCGTCCATATGGGTAGTACATTCTCCTTCCACGTAGGTTCTGCGCTTCGCACAGCACGGCTGCCATTGACCATGCTGTAGATGAACGGCGACTGGCGTTACTACTTGAGCGATTACTTTCCCTCGGATTGGCACTGTGCCAGAGGAGAGCTTGCACGCCTCCATCTTGACGTGCTGTACGACATCACAAATCGCATTGCCTCAATCAAATCGGACTCGTACTCCAAGAGCTCGACCAGGGCAAAGCCCAAGAACCAGCAGTCGTCGTTGATGGTCACCATTCCACTTGATCCTGATACCGAAGGGCCACTCGTCCTGGAACCAGAACCTGGCTGGAAGCTTTTCCACCACATGGACACATCAGTCGATATCATCTGGACCGATACTAAGCAACCCGGGCGGGGAGTCAACGTTACCTCGGTGACAGTCCACCACGGTGCTTCCCTGAGCTCGGAAACGGAGCCCATCAACCTTGCTCTTCACACTCCCTTTATCCAACTACCTGGCCATGTCTACGACTCGATCGCCAAGATTGCGGAACCCGAGGTGGTTGACATGGGTCGAGGCATGGAGGGCGTGCATGTGGTGAATTGCAATTCTACGGGGGCGTATCCAAACATCATCTTTGATCTCGAGGCGGGTGTTCAGCAGCTTGTCATCAAGCCTCAGCAATACATCTTAAAAGTCAGTAAAAGCTTGGGCGGTCCATTTTCTGAGAAATGTGTATTTTTGTTGAAGAGCAGCGGTGGAGAATTAGAAGTTGGCTTCGCAGCATTGAGAGGGAGAACGGTGTGGTTCGACTGGGCCAACGCTCGAACGGGTTTCCAGTCGTGATCAAGAAAAACCATGCGGTCATTGTTCAACTCCAAAAACATATCCTTCATATGTGCCGCATTTTTGGATGGTACAAAGGCACGCACTGGCTTGGCCTCGCCTGAAACGGTGGCCCTGCCAAGACCTGTCTTTCCCTGTCTCACCCCCGATCCCCTCATCAATACAAGGCAGCCGACATGTCTAGAAGTGGACAGGATTGCTGTGTACGGCTCCCCACGAGCAGCTGCCAGGCTCACCCGTACGTACACTGTGCATACATAGTTCCACGGTGACAGCCTCACAAGACAAGGCGTTGGTGCACGCGTAATCGCCAAGTCCAACAACGCCAATCACGCTCCAGCGAGGCGCTACTTGCATCTCATTCGACAACGTTGTGCTTCGAATTGAAGCCCTTTTGGTCACCCAAGAGTCGTGGCCTTCCGCCGTCTCTGGCCTCCCAATTTTATGAAATGCCATTCCACGCTCCAAGACTTCCCCGGCCATGGGATGAAATACGCCCCTGGTTAGTCCGTGGTAAGACGAGCCCTCAACTTCCCACCATAGCAGAACTTACCCCTTACCAAGGCTAGGCGTGGCGGCACAATTCACCCATCGGTCCTTGGCCGTCTTGGCTAGCAGGTCCGCTCCGCTATCACGATATGTCGCCAACCCAGCCCCGCTTGGCCTTCCGCCTAGGTCGGACTTCTGGAGACGGTTGGCATTTCTTGAGTGCTCCACAACAAGACCCGATGCACCAAGAGACTGGGCATCGTGTCGTTCAAATAGCCCCCTCGCCAGAACCCGTCTCATGTCAGTGTTTCTTGTCTAGACTGCTCTTTTGTTCGAATTTCCATAGTCTCTCGCTAACTCATCTACTTTTCAAACTATTTCTTGTAATCTTGACTTCTTTCAAATACACGATGCGGTCTCTCGTTCTCTTATCCGTCATTGGAGCTGTCATAACACCTGCTTTCGGTGGCATTGTGACACGGCAGGCCAAAGGGAAACTCCCCCCAGTTTCAGTCAAAGGAAATGCCTTCTACGCCGGTGATGAGCGTTTCTACATTCGAGGAGTTGCCTATCAGCCAGGTATGTGACGTTATTCTACGCTTTTCAGGACTCTTCATTCTGACCTAGCAAGGTGGCGCTTCCGAGGCCGCAGACCCTCTACTAGATCTCGAAAGCCTGAGGCGAGTTGAGCAAGGGACCCCATAGTCACGTGGCTCATTTCTAACTCAACTAGGCGCGACGTCAAAAACTTCAAGGACCTGGGAATCAACACTGTGCGCATCTACACAATTGACAATTCCAAGAACCATGACGAGGGCATGGCTATCCTGGACGAGGCCGGTATCTATCTCGCACTCGATGCCAATACGCCAAAATACTCGCTTAACCGTGAGACTGAGGCGACTCTTCGCCGCTCATACAATGACGTGTATCTGCAATCCGTATTTGCCACGATCGATGCCTTTGCAGACTACAACAACCTTCTAGTCTTCTTCTCCGGCAATGAAGTTATCAATGCAGTCAACAACACGAATGCCGCCCCGTTTATCAAGGCTGTCACGCGTGATATGAAGCAGTACATCTCTAACCGGCACGCACGCAAGATTCCTGTTGGCTACTCCGCTGCAGACGTTGCTGAAGTCATCGAACAGCAAGCCCTCTATTTTGATTGCGGTACCGACGATGAACGTGCCGACTTCTTCGCCTTCAACGACTACTCGTGGTGCGACTTCGAAGACAAACTACAAACTTTCAAAGGGGCTGGTTGGGACAAGAAGGTCGAAACATACAAGAACTTCCCGAGGCCCATATTCCTGTCTGAGCACGGCTGCATCGAACCGAACCGCCAGTGGGGAGAAGTTGCTGCTCTCTATTCTACGAATATGACCGGTGTGTATTCTGGCGGCCTTGCCTACGAGTACACGGTTGAACCCAACAACTTCGGTATCGTGGAGATTGTCAACGGAGAGCTTACCCCCAATGAGGATTTTGACCAGCTGAAGGCTGCTTATGCAAAGACCAAGAATCCGACAGGGACTGGTGGCGCTAGAACTGAAGACGGTGAGGCTTCCAAGTGCCCGTCCGAGGATGATGATTGGGTCGTGTCAGGAACTCTCCTTCCTGCCATCCCTCAGCGTGCGAAGACCTATATGGACCGGGGTGCTGGTGATGGTCCTGGTCTCGAGGGTGATGGTTCCCACTTCGCAGGTGAGGCTTCCTCGGCTACGGCAACTGCAGGCTCCGGAAACCCTACACGCACTCCTGACGGATCTGCCGCACCTGCCAGTAGTGGAACTGGGGCAGGCTCTGGTGGTATGCCTGCTGTTGAAGTGCCACTTCGGTTCATAGGCATGGTCGCCGCGAGTGTCGTGTTTGGCGCAGTGTTGACTTTGTGAGAGAGGTCTGCGGATCTTTGTCGTACCGCAAAGCGAGCGGTATCAGGGATGTCAGGTCAATAGAAGCAAAAAGGCCATGTCATAACTATTTCTTTTCCTTACCTTTCTTACTATTCCGCTACAAGCATAGTATTCCAGCATAGAATTGTAGCTCGTTACTTTTGAACCCGTGTTGCTCGTATCTTCAGATCGGAAAGTTCCCATTACTTGGGATGGAACCAATGGAGTTTGGGACAGGCAAGAGCATGTACACGCATACCAGGACCGTAATCTATGTGCACATCGTTGCCACCTTGTATTTCATAAAAGGAGGCTTGCAGCAATGGCTAAGCGGATTGAGTGGCGGTCTCACAACCGATACTGTAGTCGACCTTGCTCGTCCGTTGGAAGAGAATTGCAAAGAACAGTTTGCAAACCATGTTGGACGCTGATTCCGGCAGCAACGTCAGCTCGGCTTAGGGTTGAATAAGAGGATTGCATGCGCCCCAGAATTCCAAAGCGCATTGACGCTTTTACAAATTCCCATGCGTCCAGCTCTTCGGCAACGGTCAGGTAGGATACGCGAGCCTTTCACCGAACGACAAGCTTTTGGCCCAGTTTTAGCCGCCCGTGCTGCGCAGGCTCATTGGAACGCCGGCACTCGTCACTCGCGTGGACGCACTGATTTATGGGTGCCGGTCGTGGTGGCGTTCTGCGGGGGCGCGGATGAAACACCTCTGAGACCGACGACGGCCCATACCCGCAGCGAGACGTCTCTGGGGGCATCCATGTGCATGCTATTTGACTCTGGGTACCATGGGCTCGATGCCACTTTCAGTCGCCTGGACTCTGAAAAGAGTGAACTACGTCCAGTGCCCGCACCCAGCGCGTCGCTGCATCTTCCGTTGCGAGCTGGCTCTCGACTTCTCGAATGATCACGGGCTCCTGGAAGTATGACCGACTTCCCACAACATCTTTGATCGAATGCTGGCTGGCCAGTATGTTCGCCTCCATAGTTTGTTTCTAGTTGACCTTCATTCGTTTCCCTTGTGCTCTCCACGCTCTTTGCCCACACACTCTTTACTCCACCCCCCTCGGTGGCGAGGGCCATGGACGTCTTCCAGCCCATCCCAGATATTCCAGCAACATCGGGCAGCACCTCAATCGACGAGACCGGTGGAGGCTTTGGCCAACACTTCCCTATCAATGGATCACGGCCTTACAGTCCAAATATCTTCCGCAACCGCGGCTCCGAGGACACTAACCAAGCACCCATTCTACTCGGAGTTGGCGGCGCGCTGGTGTTGGTATCCATTTTTCTGCTCATCGCACGAATATGGTCCCGCGCGCGACCAGTAGGTAGATTGAAGTTGGATGACTGGACAATAGTCGGGGCAACGGTTCGTTCTCTCCACCGTTCCCCCATGGCCATGTCGCTCAGGACTGACTCTCACAGTGCCTCGCCATCATCCAATACCTCATTCTTGCTGCTTCAGTGCTGAATGGTCTAGGCCGACACACAAGATTTGTGCCTTTTCCACAGCGCCTTGCGGCTCTGCGTCTCCTCTTCATCTCCCAGGTGTTCTGGTACTGGTCAATCACGCTGGTCAAGTTGTCAGTAGCTCTTCTCCTGCTGCGCCTTAAGCACACCCGGCCATGGCGTATCTTCCTCTACTCGCTCATCGTCCTCTCGCTGCTCGCCGTCATTGTGCAAACCTGCTTTCAGTTCCTCCAGTGCCAGCCCTTCTCCGTGTACTGGGACCCGCGCGTATTCCGCACCACGCCCGGCGGTGTCCGCTGCTTCCGCAGGGCCATCATCAACGCCAACATCATCACCTTCAGCAGCATCCAAGTGGGGCTCGACCTCGTCTTCAGCTTCATTCCCATCATCTTCATTCGCAAGCTGAACCGGCCACGTCGTGAGAAGATTTTCATGTGTGTGCTCATGGGCCTTGGGCTCTTCGCCTCGTGTGCCGCCATCGTGCGCACTCTCTCGTTACAGTCCTTCTATACGAACAGCGACAGCTTTCGGTCCAATGTCGGTGTGGTACTGTGCGCCGTGCTCGAGGTGCAGTTTGCCTTGATTGCGGCAACCATACCGACACTCAAGGCGTTCATGGAGAGGTCCCTTGTGCGCTTTGGGCTCCGCGTTTACGACGAGAATACCGAGGAACAAGTCCGCGGCGAGTTGGTAAAACTGGGCTTCTTGGGTCATGGAGAGGTCCTAGTCAAGGATGAGAGTGTGGTTGTAGATCGAAGACCAAGTGCAGCAAGCACCAAATCGGACGTGTTTGGAACGCCGGAAAGTGCAAAGCGGGCGAAAGATCAGTGGGGTGATTCAATTGCTGATGTGGGAAAGGAGAAGGAAGTAGCCTTCCAAGATATGCTGGCTAACCCTGCAAAGGAGAAGGAATTTGTGTGAAGACGGTGAACTGAGTCTGACGAGGTTCTTTATCTGCCGTGCGATCCACAGTACATGAACTTCATGAGTTTTTCAATATCTCTTCTTCATTATATTATATATCTTCAGACTGGTAGTGAGCTGGACTCCCTATGATACACGGCGCTTGGTGCTATCCAGTTATGCACGCAAGCCTAACCTATCCTGTCGTCGAATACCCGTGAGCCTTGCATGGTAAACCGTGAATCATGACGCTCTAGTCTCGAGCCAACTCATCGTCTAGCGCACTTGCCTACAATGTTCATTATTGATAAGGCATGTTTGGTGATCCAACTGGTCCTACCCAAGCATCTTCTACAGTTAACTCGCTGGGACTTGTGCCCTCGATATTGCATGCCGGAATCGCCAAAGACCGATCATTGTCTTCGTAAAGAATGGATCCATTAGGCTCCTTTCGGAAGAACTTGTAAACGACCTGAGTGGCCGCCGGTAGCTCAACGGTCAATGACCAGAGTGGGCGGGCAGACGTATAACGGCTGGCGCTTACTGCAAGTGCATCACTGACCCTCCAGTCGCCTAGGTCGCTCGAGTTACCAAAGAGGTAGATGTTCTCCCCGTAAAAAGTCGTGGCATTGAGATTGAAAGTGACGAGATATGTGCAGGTCGTCGCATCTGCTGGAGCACCAGCACCAACAGCAGGCGCGTAGGAGCCCCTGGCAGAACCAGAAACACAGTTTCCGGGAACACTAGGATTGGAAGGGGCACCCCAAGAGGAAATCTGGCTATAGTCCGAAGTAGCAGAAAGGCGAGCAGCCCGCATGGTGATGAAAGAGGCGTAAGACCAGGTGAGGTCTCGAGCGGAAAGCGGGGTTCCATTTTCGCGACTATATTGTTCTGCTAGATTTCCGGGTTCAGGGGTATACCTCAATGCTGTCTGCACGAAGCCATCGGCATACTCAAGCACACTATCCATCAGCTTGGAGAGGGTGTCATGGTCGGAATATGTGCCGAGTTCAGCCGATGGATATACCGATCGCCAGAATGCAAGGGAGGTTTCAGAAATTGTGATGGACTTGAGAGAGCCCCACTGCTGAATGGCGTCATAAAGTTGCTCCGCAACAGCAAGGGTGGTAAGGTACCAAGGGTTGCCGTTGAAATAGACATCTTCCGCATAACGACCAGTAGCCACACCCGTGCCGCCATTTGAAACAGCCTGGTTGATAGTATAGATGGTCCTGAAAGCATCAATGTATTCCTTGAGATTAGCTAGAGCGCGTGGCGAACAAGGCTGGAAGATGGTATCGTCACATGTAGCTTCTGGATCGAAGACTACATTGAATATTAGCCCTGTGCCAATCGAAGATTCATTCAGTAGACCTACTGGCAATAGAAGTAAGAACAGTGTTCGCGTCGATCCCGCTTCTACTGAAGCCTTGCTGGTTGACGTTGATATTAGCAATGGCATACCGTCCATTCCAAAACGTCTGAAGGAAGCACAGGAGGTTTGGAGCTTGTGATCCGTACGCGGATACATCTTTGTGCAGTCGATTTCCAAGTGCAGTACCTTCAATCAGTGCACGATACTGTGCGGCTATGGTGAAGAATGATGAGCCATCAACTTCTTCCCACAAATCGAAGCCGGTCTGATTCCAGTACTGCGCGACATAATCAAGATCGTTTTGGATGACTTCCCAAACGGTATTTGCTTCATCCAAATCTGACTGAATCCGGGTATCGAGAAGATATCTGGAGTACGTCATGAGGGCAGTGGCACGCAGAGCAGGTCCATCGCGCTGGGGCCGGCCCCAGTCACCATTGAAACGGGTCAGATTGGCGTAGAATTTGGGTTCTCCCAGGCCACGACCAGAACCAAGAGCGCCTGATGGATTGCTCACCGTCTGCAGGATAGCTTGCGACTTGACGTAGTCTCGAATGTACGACTGAAGTTCGGATTTTCCATGCAGGAATTCGTCGACAATCATTCGCATCGTCAAAGCGGCATCCCGTGTCCATGTATAAAAGTCTACCTGTCATCAGTTTTGCAAGTTGATAACTACGACGTGTTTCAGGCTCACAGTTGGGGTTGTCAGTGGACGGAGAGGCGATGATGATTCCTGCGGAGGCACCAGGAGCCTGACCACCTGAAGGGCCGATGTTGCTGAGGACGCCCTGAAGAGCTACGGCATTCTCCCGCTCTATTCTACCCGGGAGGTCATCAGTTGACTGGCGGCGGAGGGGCCCCGCTGATGCCGTCCGTAATGGGGCGGCAGCCAGCGCAGCGACAATGGTTGACCAGAGCATCATGGCCAAGAGCGGGTCAACAACAAGGCAATCGAGATGGAAGGGAGAAAGCACAGACACAGCATGAATCAGGGGGCTGCTGAGCTCTTCTTATGTATGAATGCTCACAATGCAGGCAAACACCAGCTCGTGTCCTCCGGTCCTCAAGTCTAGAGAGAGACAGAGCAACGGCCTCTCCGCTTCCGAAAACGGCCCATGGCAGGCAGCGCAGGCAGCATTGATAGCGTCACGCGGGAAGGTATGACCTTCCAAATCCCTCCATTGGGCCGACCAGGTCAGCCCTATAGAAGGCTGCTCCAGGGGGAGGGAGCTGGCGGTCATGGTGATGGAGGGTGCTATGACGGTGTGGGAAGGTGCCAAGTGCGACTCTAGCGGGCGTACGAAGGACAGTAGTACATGGCCTGTAGTCGTTCGTGTCTTCAATATTTGATGCACGGCAGACGTCTGGAGCCGATGAAAGTGTTGACGTCTTGGCCGACCATGTGACGGTTTGGTGGTTGCAGTCTGGTCTCCATCGCCCATTAGAAGCCAGAGCTAGCCGACAGGCCCACACCACCAAACGAAGCTGCAACAGGAAGCTGTTCATTTCCACAGCAGGCGAATGGCATCCGGGGCCGTCTAAAGGAGAACAACAAACGAGATTGGACGTGGTCAAAGTCCGTCCAACGCATGTTCGAGTACTACAATACGTCTAATGTCGGAGCCGCACGTGAAGGACGCTAGCCACGGCGGGTATCGGCCCCAGATTAGGACGATTCCCTGCCACTCCCGTTCAAAGCTGCTGAGCACTATCCACAATATGTATGCATGCGCACCACCGCCCGGGCAAGGCTATAGAGCTATAGGTAGCCAGAAACCATTGGCCCGTCACGTCGGCCCGCGACCGTGTCTCGCTCTGTCTGCGGCCATCCAGCACCAGGAAGCTCCCTCGGCCCTAAGGGTGCATCGATTCTCCGACACGTCCATGTTGGTTCATTCACTCGCAATGCACATTTGTCCCAGAACTAATTCATTTGTAGATGCCTATCATAAACTCATAATCTTTTGGTTGTTCTCACTTGCTTGGAATACAATGCAGCCTACACCCATGCCTTTCGGCGTCCGCTATCGAGCCGGCAACGCGTCTATCGAGTGCAGTAGCCACCGTCGATGAGAAGGTCAGCACCCTGTTCATGTGGTCAGCGTTGGCCTGGCGATCCCGTGAGTCAAGCGGGCTTACCGTAGTGTAGGACGAAGCATCCGAGGCGAAGTAGAGGAAAGCACCCTTGAGCTCCTTTGCCTTTGCGTCACGACCCATGGGAATCATCGAGTGCCACAGCTGCTGGATATCCTGGGGGACGAAGTCGGAAAGGCCGGTGTCGATGTAGCCGGGCGAGATGGAGTTGACGCGAGCAAAGTCCCTCCACTCGTTGGCCAGCGAGCGGGCCAGGTGGATGCACCCGGCCTTTGCGACGTTGTACGAGGTCTGCTCCTGTGGAAAGTTGGCAATGTGACCGGACATGGAAGCAGTGAGGATGAGCGAGCCCGTCTTGCGCTCGCGGAAGTGCAGGCCGACGGCACGGGCACAGTTGAAGCTGCCCGTCAGGTCGGTCTGGATGACCTCGTTCCACTGCTCGACGGTGGCGTCGAGGATTCCGTTGTCGGCTGTCTTGCCGGCGTTGGCAATGAAGACATCGATCTTGCCAAAGTCCTGGATGACATCCTGGACTAGCTTCTCGACGTTTTCATAGTCTCCGACCTGGCACTTGTAGGCTTTAACCTTAACGCCGTACTTCTCGCTGAGCTCTTTAGCGTTCTTCTCGGCACCAGACGAGCGGGAGTTGTAGGTGATGGCGAGGTCGGCACCGAACTCGGCGCAGCCACGAGCGGCCTCGATGCCAATGCCTGTTGGTCCGGAGGCGCCGGTGACGATGACGACCTTTCCCTTGAGGGAGAGTAGGTCCTTGAGCTCCTCGGCTTGGGGGATCGGGGTAGGCATGGTGGGGGGGGGGGGGGGGGGTGGGAAAGTTGGGGGAGGAGAAAAGAGAGGGGGGG
>Ga0247757_10000615_pt1 | contig 28750 bp, 30 predicted proteins | sample UWRJL126311R4_FD_180929 | JGI IMG/M metagenome (GOLD analysis project Ga0247757, IMG submission 180929) | Plant litter microbial communities from Arlington Agricultural Research Station in Wisconsin, United States - UWRJ-L126-311R-4 | ecosystem: Environmental > Terrestrial > Plant litter >...
AGATGCAAGGGCTACTGTGCTGACTTTTTCAAGTGCTCGATATCTATGTTTTCTACGTTACTCTACTCAGCCACAAGTTTATCAACCTAAATTTACTTATTTGGTCTTCTCGCCTAAAGGCTTCGATGACGACCTCCTATCCAGGGACCCTTCATGTGGAGGAATTGGCTTTACACTCTGCACAAAATCAAAGTATCCGTGCCTTCCATTCGATGCAACGTCCTGCGGGCCCACCACCATCTTATTTGCACCAGCTAGAAGGTCGTACGGGAATCCAAGTTCAAAGTCGTAAGCGGACTCAATGACCTGCATATCCTCTTCATCAAGGCGCAATGTCAGTGCCTTGACATTGCTCCTTAAATGATCGACCTTGCGTCCTCCAACGATAGGGAAAACATATGGCGCCTTATGTAGCACATATGCGAGCGCGACACTTGTCGCTAGCGTGTCTTTCTTTTGGGCAATGCCCTCCAGAACGTCCCTGACAGATTCGTCTCTGTCCTGCTTTCCAACACTGATGTTTCGCATTCCGTCTCTCTCGCCTTCTGCTTTTGGTTTGAACCTTCCGCCACCTAGCACGTTCCATGGCGCGATAGCCATGCCCTCGCTGATACACATAGGGATAACATCACGCTCGAGATCACGGCATGCGGCACCCCACCTTCCCTGATAGACGGAGAAGGGACGTAAGCCATGTTCGCGAGCGTAGTCATTACATTTGACGACGAGCCAGGCGGGGGCATCACTGATGCCCAAGTAGAGGACGACGCGGCTAGTAACGAGGGTGTTGAGGGTGGTCATGAGCTCCGGAATAGAGGTTGTATAATCAAAGAGATGAACGTAATACTTTTCAAGAGTGTCAGCGCAAGGATTAGGTTGCGGCTGAATCAGAACTCACAAGGTCGATGTATGAGGTGCGTAGATTCTTGAGTGACCGTTCAACCGAAGTATGTATGTTCTTAGTACTGTTTCCCCCGAAATTACTTTGGATGACTTTGTCACCAAGTTGAATCAATTGTGGGCCTGTGAACTTAGTTGCGATGATCATCTCATCTCTGCAACCCTTCTTGTCCATCCACTCGCCAATCCATTGTTCGCTCTCGCCAAATTGATAGTTCACAGCTGTGTCGATAACTAAATCGTGTTAAGAGTCTGGTTTACAGTAGGGTGAGCGAGAGCTTTACAATTACCACCCTGAGAATAGAAATAATCAAGCATGGAAAAGGCTGTCTCTTTAGTACATTCTCCCAGTGAAGACTTCCACGCATCGCCAAAGTTCATAGCGCCGAGGCAGAGGGGGGAGACACGGACACCAGAACTAGGTGAGAGAATACGGTGGCGACCAAGAGCTGAAGTAGGTGTGGGTGGTACAGGAAATGCCATTGTGATTTTGTCTTTGAGCGAAAGTCCTTCAGGATAAGAAGAGAAGTAATGCTGATTTGTTCCTAAGTAGAATCAGATAGAGAAGAAAGCGAGCAGTACTTATAGTTACCCGCAGAATTGACACTCGTCTTGAACCGCTTCGGACTTTGGAGGTTAACTCCACACTTTGAGCCTTATTCATACAACATGATGATGAGCATTCACGCCCTTGGTTTGACGCATTCTTAAGTCCGCTTTATCACCGAAGCTCTGCTTCTAACCACTCCAGCAGCACGACCCAACAATAAAGAGGAGCCGCGAGTCGACCCCCCAATTTTAAGCCATCGACAATAACACTATAGTCTGTAGAATAACCACGGCTGATTTCGACATGAGTGAGTGTAGCTGCATATGAGGTTGTGCGACCCTGACGTAGTGTGTTTCGTCCCAGTGTTGATGGGTATGCTACTGTCGTCGACGGTGGTACCTGCATAACGAAGTTGTAAATACCGTGACGCTATAGTCGGTACTCGGCTGCGTAGTTGTTTAAATGACATGCTGCTGCCCTCCAACGCGAACATCACTGCATCATCCCTGTTCTTCCAGCAATACAAGCTCTATCCCACCTCTCAAAAGTTTATCAATATCGTTCCAATGAAACTTTTACATAGCTTTGGATTGAGAGTTTGCTTAGAAATATCGCACTTTCATGTCTTCAGCCTGCACAATGACTGCAATGGTCGACTCTCACTTCATATCCCGCATCTTTGCTGCTGAAAAGCTCTTCACGAATTCGAACAGCCCCATAGTTGATGGACCTACGACATGTGTCTAGCATCATGCTAGCTCCCTGTTGACTGCTCGGGTTATTCACGACATTGCTATGGGAGAGTGCGATATCACCGGTCTCGACAGTCCTCTTCCTTCTGGCCCCACTACTATCGCACAGCCCATTCTTTCGCATGTGAACAACGCCCTGGGAATCTTAGACGGCGAAATTATTTCTAAAACCAAAGAAAAGAAAAAGAAATAACGGTAAGTAATGATCCCGTCCGGAGAGGCCCGACCGCGAAGGCGTAGCGGCGTGCCGGAGAGACGATTTCGAGTGAAATTCTAAGTGATATCACTCAAGGAGAGAAGAAGACTATGGGTGATGAACGGATCAAGGGTGGGCGGACTGCAGTAGGTCAGAGCGAGCTAGCGAAGAGCAGGCAGTAGAGCTTGAGGAGTGACCGGTGTATTAGTAAGATAGTGTATGTTATAAAGGTGTAAGAATACTATAAATAAATTTCCTTTATCCTTAACGTCTAGCAGCAGCTTTAAATAAGATAGATATGGCGTGTTCTCCTATGATTTGATCGGCATGGCCTGTTACACATCTTTAGTAGTTTCTATGCTATGATTAACAAATTTGACTTTCTTTAGGTATGGTACTAATGGTCGCAGCAGAAGATACTTGAAACTGTACACTGGTGCACATGTTTGCTCTGCCAATAGTCATAAGAGTATATCCCAAAAAGAAAGTGGCAGAATAAAAGGGGTTATCACCACCTGATGTGGCTCATTGGTACCAGATGTAGATGGAGTGTTTCCCAGGTATATAAACGGCATTGTTCATGCAGAGCTTCGGCAGATTGCCCTGGTAATCCCCCTGGCGCCTAGCCTCCATATAGCTACATATTCCCTATTCAATCTACAACACTCATTTACCCGAAACACAGCAAAGCTTCTTTCAGTAACCTTCCCAGTCCAAAACCGGGCACCTCTCAATCCCGCGTTTTGCTCCCGGTCGTGGGCCCCCTCCTGCTATATTGCAGCCAGTCCCGAAACCACCAACCGTTATTTCCAAGATCCCGTTCCCTGACTCCGCCACCCCTGTCACATGGCACACCCTTTACTCGCAAGAATCCCGACTTCTGCAGCCGTGAAAGCCCCGTCGTAAAGACACAATGCCGTTCCCACGTGCTGGGAATTGGCATCTGGGGCTTGGATAAATGGAACGGCTCGCAGTCGCACACATTCCGGGGAATTATTTGGAGGAAGGAGAGCAGGGACAGGTGTCCACGAATGGCGGGGGGTTTCCCCCGCGTACTAAGCTCGAAGTGGATGTGACTGACTGTTGAAACACTCAACCAGAGATTGCTACCAACGTCAGTTGCGTATAGCCCCTAACATGTCAATTGAGGCCATGGATCACCAGGAGGAGGAAGCGACACTGGCAGTGCTGGGAATACTGGGTATAAAGCCTGAAGGCTGGAGCGAGCCGAGGACGAGAATCATCACTGCGCATCCCACATTTTCCCCCGGATCGACAGCTAGCAGACAGACAACACACATCAACAATGCTTGTAGCATCACTTCTGGCGGTCGCCAGCATGGCTGGTGGTGCAGTTGCGGCTTCGCTCCAGCAAGTCACCAACTTCGGCACAAACCCAACCAAAATCAACATGTACATTTATGTCCCGGATAAGCTAGCCACGAAGCCGGCCATCGTTGTTGGTGTAAGACGATCTACCTTCAGCCAAAAAAAATACAACTGAACAAATAATGTAGCTTCATCCTTGCGGCGGTAATGCCCAGCAATGGTTCTCGGGCACCAAGGTCCCCAGCTATGCCGACCAGAACGGCTTCATCCTTATTTACCCTGGCACCCCCAACTACTCCAACTGCTGGGACGTCCAATCCGTGGGTACGCTCACGCACGGTTCGGGCGGCGACGGTCTGGGCGTTGTGAACATGGTCAAATACGCCATCGACAAATATTCGGCCGACGCAAGCAAGGTCTACGTCTTCGGAGGATCCTCAGGTGCCATGATGACGAACGCGCTTGCTGGTAGCTACCCGGATGTATTCGAAGCCGGTGCTGCCTTTTCCGGCGTTGCACACGCGTGCTTTGCGGGCTCGACACAGCCGCCCACTCCCTTCTCATCGAACCAGACGTGTGCTCAAGGTCTGGAGCACAGTGCTGCCGACTGGGCCAAGTTCGCATACAACAGCTATCCAGGATACACCGGAAAGCGTACGCGTATGCAGATCTGGCACGGAAATGCCGATACACTTGTGCGACCCAAGTGCGCTGCTGAGGCGCTCAAGCAATGGAGTGAAGTCCTCAAAGCGCCCTTCAACAAGAACAACACTGGTGTACCTAGCTCTGCATACACGCAGATGATGTATGGAGATGCCACCGGCTCGCAGCTGCAGGGATATTTTGGAAATGGTGTCGGCCACATTGCGCCCGTGAATGAAGTATACATGCTGCGGTTCTTTGGTCTCATCTCCTAAGGGAGCAGCAAAAGCGGAAGGCGGATAGGAACCTCACGCACTGCCTTTTCATTATACTTTGCATATTCTTTGTGTATAGTGAAAACCACTTGAGGGTGCATCAGCTAGCTACCCATGTAGCCAAAAATCATTCTTTGATTCGGGAACTGTCTTCTGATCTATTCACGTGCTCCAGCAGTCCAAACCAGAACCTAGCCAGGGGTCTGGGCTCACCCCTATCCCCCATTCTAAGTCAAGCCCATCATCTTGTAAGAACCTACCCCAGTCTAGGCCTCCCAAATCACCACATTCGACCGCACTGTTTCCTGCACCTGCATGATTAAGTTGGTCGTTGAGTAACTCAGGGGTACTAGTTAGGTCGTCCGCACCCTCCCCGTGTACGTAACTTTTTCCCCCGGTCGGGTTGTGTTGAGAGAGATCAATATATTCCCCATGTTCCGCAAAATAAGCTTCCTTCATTAGCCCCGCAGCGTGGCCCACTGCTTTTCTTGCAGCCACGAGGACGGCAGCATCCGCGTCCGTTCTTGATATAAGAGCGTCGACGCGTGCCAATGCTGCGCACAACCATATATATCCCTTGGCATTGACTTCGCCTTTACGAATGCGCGCTTCGGCTCCAGATCTTGCATACTGCAAAGCGTCATAGTAGGACTGTAGTTCGGGAGAAAGAGAACGGTGGGCAGGTATCATGGCTGAAGTGAGAGGTGCTGGGAGTGCAGTGTCGCGGTCCGGATCAAGCTGTGATATGAGCTCTAGATATATAGTGGAGCTGCTGAATAGGAAGAAATGTTTAACAAAGCCGACTGCCCTGTGTGTTAGGCACGTCCAGTCATCCTCTGTCTCGGCAGGCACTTCCGTAGGAGTGATGATTATTAGCGAAGTGTCGAGACAAACCTTTCGCGAATAATAATATCTTGGATCCTGTTCAGCAAGGGTAAAGTAAGGACGATGTAGACATAGATAGAAACGTCGAATCAGTGTGTCGAACAGCTTAATTTGAAAGACGTTCGGTGCGTGGTCTCGGGAGGATGAGAGAAATGATTGCATAAATGCAGTCTTCTCGCGACATCTTGCAAGAATCTGATTCCCTAACGCCAGTGTCTCATCATATGTGAGAGAACGGTGCAGGTTATTGATCAGGCGTGTAATCTCAAGTCGAAGCGGCAAAGTCTCATACAAAGCAATTTGGATAGAAGATTGAGTAAATTGCGTGAAAGGCTTCGGCTCCAATGTTGATCGCTCGGCTTCGTAAATATCTTCATCGTTAAAGTTGCTGGGTGGAAGAGTAGAATAGTCGTCGGGTGATATCATGGGAGGCATCCCAAAGTCCAGACTACTTTGTACAGTGATCTCCATGACAGTTGCCCAAAGCCTACGGCGCATCTCTGCGTGGAAGACTGACATTTCTCCGATATGGTTTGGGTCCCGGTGGAGACCTAGATGCATAGCGCCTCTCAAAAGCCGACCGGCTGGTACCCAAACCAGATCACCATCAATACTACAAATCTGTCGAGCGAGGAGGACAAGAATCTGGATCTGCGTCCCAGCTATGTTGAACCTAGATTTGGCATGAGGTCCGCTCAGCCAAGACTCGGCCGCTTGAAGCCATTTCGCACAGTCAGCTCGTAAGCGCGGTTTCTCAGGTCCTGAGTAAAACGTCACCCCGAGCGCGCAGACCAGGAGGACTTTCAGTAGAATTGATGATTTTATCATGGCAGGATTGACCCAATAGCTTTCGTACTCTTTCATGAAGGTGGGAATATGGAAAACACGGAAGATGCCCTCGAAAGTCCTGAAGTAACACTCTAATAGTTGGTCGCAGACGTCTCGAGTAGGTAAGTATGCCTGGACTTCTTGTATTATCGATGGCTGTATAATTCGAGATGACTTGATAGCACGAGCCATTCTTTTGCATTCTGCGACGGTGACATACAGCTCAGATGTCTTATCGACCTCCGTTCGGTTTGTGTTTGAATTAACGGTGATGTTGGACCTACCAAGCGCCGAGTACTGTCGATTCATGATCAGCTCGGTGATTTGCGGCATATAGATAACTCGCGGGCGAAAGCTCTCTTACAGGTTCTAGAACATTATTCCAATGGCTTTCTCCATAGAATTTTGACTTGACGAACTGACTCGCGCGTGGCTGAGAACCATCATTGGATGAATTTGATTGAGTCTTTGCGGATGAAGACAACTTGCTCTCAAGCTCATGCAGCCGATCAGTTAATTCTTGAATGATCCTGTTTTTCTCTGCCATTTCAGATTGGCTCGGATTGGCTGCTATCGCCTCCACTACGACTGCTGATGCACCTATCGCTGACGTTTCTCTCGCTGTGAGGCGTTCACCTAACAATGGATCAGGCCTATAGGTGCATGTCGGCATTCTCGTTCGGGTACAAGGTCCACATGGCCGACGCCTGTCACACTTAACCTTTCTTTTACGGCATTCAACGCAGGAAAGTGCCGGCCTTCGTCTTTTTCGTGGACCCGAACCATCTGTCTCTGCATGTTGAAGGACAGGAGCTTCAGTAGCTATGAGATCTGATTCGCAGTCAGATCCATCCATATCGCTCCACTACAAAGATTTTTCGGTGCAATCCAGAGAAAAAAACGTTCAATCTGAGAGGCAGTTTACGATCAATGTAGAGGAGAAGGAAAAGAACGAAAGGACCGAAAATGCCGATACATAATCACGCTAACTGCTTTTGGTTCTAGGTGTCAGCATGGCCATTGTTGCATCGATTGCACATTTTTCGAATATTAAAAAGACATGACATTCCATATACGCCGAACAGGCAGTGGGATCTATCTGACGCTTTTTGACCTAAATACAGGTCAAATAGGGCATGAGGTTCTCCAGGGGCTGACCAGCTATGCACTACTATAGACATCAAAACGACACCATTTTCTAGCATTGCTATATCTGAGGTGTCTCATGCTTTGTAAAAGTTCACTGCCTCATCTTCTGAGACACTGCTAGCGAAGCTTTTCTTTTGATCGATCAAGCCATATTTGCTATTTCTTACTCTCCACCACATCTCTCTCCTATCGCCTCCTAATCTTCCACTTAAAAGTTCGCTCTTCAACTCCCTCGCGAATTGGTTCCACATATCAGGCTCTTCCAGCTCCGTCAACTCATCCCGCATGACACGAATAGCCTCCAAGGCGCGTCCGTAAGCAGTGTCACCAACGGAGTTCGTAATGAGTGTTCGAATCTGGGCGGCCATCTCGTTAGCAGCTTCTTGTATATCCTCTAGGTCATCAGTGGCTGCAAGAGCTTGTTTGAAGGAGGGAACAAGATTTGAAGCCTCAATTTTGACACGCTTGGGATTACCAAGCAGGGCGTCAATGTCTAATCCGGAGAGGGGCTTTTCTCGTTCAGCGCGTGAGCGTTTTCCGTGGCCCTTTGTTTTTGGCGGAACCTTCTTAACGTCTGCGGCATTTTTAAGTGCCTCCAGCTGCTGCTCTGTCTGCTCGAGAAGAGCGGGCGGGGGCGTCGAGAACTTCGTCAAAATCTTTTGGGGTTCGGGCAATGGTAGTGTTGGGTCTGGATGGGTGGCTCGCCAGCGGATGACGTGATTTACTCTATGTAGTAAAGGCGAATAGATGTCTTCAATCTTCGCATAATCTGTAGGCTCGCCTTCATCATCGCGATCAAGCCCGGATAGATCCATGGCATCGACGTAATCGCTCATAGCCTTCATCAACTCTGAGCTGGGAAGGTCCTTGTGTTCTGTGATAATCTTTCCAGAAACGGTGAGTTTCTTATCCAGCGGAGGGAACTTGTAACGACGCATATCTTCTTCGAATGGTAGCTCAGCTTCGATCAAGGCCTCATAACTTGGTGTTATTTGCGGTGCTAAAACCACAACGAGCGGTGGTTTGTTATCCCTAACCACTAGACGGGCAATGGCATAGCACTCTGCCTCATAAAGAGCATGAATGAATGAAGATAGCGCTAGCTGAGCTTGTGGATTGACCCTTTGTGGCACGATATAATTTGTGCGCGACATGGGTAGGTAGCGTTCGAATTTTTCGCTCGCGACAAACCCTATGAGTTGGAGAGATTGTTTAGTCTCAATCTTGACCACGTTTGCCTCTGATTCGCTGATGTGAACTGCAGTTCGGCCGTACTCATACCCCCGTTCCAGGTCATCTGGTTCAACGTTCATTTTCTGGCCAGGCTTATCAGGAATATCAACCTGATACACACGTTGACTTCGCACCGCAGAGAGTTGGTCGGCCGCGGTGGCACTGTCTTCAGCCACGGTGGCAGAAGTCTGTGCACTAGATCCTGCTACACCTTCTAGGTCTGTCCGCACAACGAAGGAACTTGCTGTTGGAGGCTTTGCGACCATAGTACAAGGATATCGTTCGACATCAATAGTGATGGTGGAGTCATAGTGCCCAATACCTCCTAAGGTGAGCGTCCCCCTATAGCTGTGAACAGGCTTTACATCTTTGATGCGTGGTAGTTGTAACTGTTCGATGGCTTCTGCAAGGGTACCAAAGACACCATCGCAACTCTCGACGAATTCCTTGAGTACTTCTTCATTTTGCTCCTGGATAATGTTAGTACGGTAGGGCAAAGTTAAATGCGTACTGACTTTGTGAGCGTCTTTGTTCTCTTCTTTGTAACCACTATCAGGATCGTCAAAATCCACTCCTCTGCATCAAGTTAGGTATGCCTACTGAATATAGTAACAATCTGCTTACAGGAGCACAACTTCAATAGGTGGTGTGTAGCTTTTGACCTTGCTGGTAATGGCATCGAGATCTCCAGTATCCATATGTCCTCTTCCATCTGTAACAATGACTATCCGCCGATCGAACTTAAGCGGATTGCCCTTGGCTCCTGAAGTGGCAGCATCAATCTGTTGGACCGCAATCGCGAGTGCAGATATCACTATAACCGATCAGCTCCATGAAATATCCATGATGAAGGACATTTTACAGTCTCCACTACTTGTCGAGCTCGGCTTCGCCTTGTCGCTAAAGTTTCGAATATCTGATAAACACCACCTGGAGCAAATTGAACGAACTTAGTAACTAGGTCGTTCAGGATACATAATACTACGTACTGTTTAAGTGGGGTGAAAACTGTGATATTTTCGTAGCCGTCAGTCTCATCGATCACACCTCCGACATCCGTTCCTGAATGAAGATGTTAAACTTGAGTAAACCTCCTTCTAATGCATCATGGTAGGTGCGTGCTTGGCACTCACCATCCGTCCTGAACCCAATGACGCTCAATAGCGCCGTTTTCCTCCCTGTGGCAACCTAAACTGTGTGTTAGAATGATATGAAAGTCTCTGGCACTGTACTTACAGTTGTGGTAATTTTGTCCCAGATATAGTCCATTGTCCAGTCGAAATCCGTCTTGTCTCTCCCATGGCGCTTGTTGGCCATTGACTGGCCGAAATCAAGAATGAACACCGTTGCTTCTTTGCTCATGACTGGAATTGATGCTCACAAGGAGCGAGAGAATGTGTACGAAGGAAGTGCGGATTGAAGGCGCAAGTGAGATGGTTTGGGGCGAGGTTCAGGCAAACGCGGTGGCACGGGCCATGAACGCGAGGCGACCTTCGCGAGCTCACCTGATATCAGACTAGCCGGATTTGGGGTGACTGCCTGTTCCCCTTCCCTTCGAATACCTGTTGTTTGACAACTATCCCGAGGCGAGTAGTGCCGGTTGGATTTTTATACAACATAGGTGGAGACTTGCATCTCGCCATCCCTAAAAATATTCCACTAGTACCCCCAAACGCTAGCAGGTGCGAAGTGGGCAGCGAACAAAACCCGACTCGTATACAATACCCTCATTTCCTCCCCTCGACCATGATGATATGATAGCCTTCACCAGTCTTGCACTCTCCCCATTTCGGGCTCCCCGTGGTACTTGGCTCCAACTCATATGCCACTTTCTCGAACTCTGCCAGCAAGCTCCCCCTTGTCTTCCACCCCAGACTACCGCCTACAGGCATGTTTTCAGCTCCTCATCTGTGATTTTCCCTTGACCACGCCAAAAATGGCAAAGAAGAAATGAACTCACCCTGTCTCGCTTTGTCTTCGCTCATCTCCCGTGCCACCTCGTCGAATTTGGCTCCATTCCTTAGCTTCTCAATCGCCTCCTCCTTCTTACTGTGCTTCTCACAGAGGATGTGACGCACGTTGATGCTGGTCGCAGGTTTCAGCTTGCCCTTTTCGGCACTGGATCCTTTGCTAGCCTTCACATCTCCCGTTTCTTTCCCCTTCCCTTTGTTTTTGGGCGGCATCACGTGCGGAGAGCTGGTCTGGGTGGCAGATTCAAGCCTTGGTTCTTGCAAGATAGCAGTTAGGTGATCAGCGCCGAAAGATGATACACTGGATGTTTGGTAAAGGAGAGTCGTGTGAGAGGTACGCCTGGGTGTGAGAGGCTATCAATGTATTGCGCGTATTTTAGTGGGGTCAATTGGCGTGCGGGGCAGAACCCGTGACAGCTCTCAGAAACTTTTGGGTGAACAGACACGCTAAAATAGCTGGCTGTTGCAATGCTTATATATATTGTCTAAGTCGATTGTTACACAGAGCGGTTATAGGCATAGAGAACATATTTCATCAAGATGATTATGCACAGTTCCATCATCTGTCTTATTTCAGATTCTATCATCTCTTCACAGCCACAGAGAAAGCATGGTGTCTCGTCCCGGAGGGAGCGCACTGTGGGCATCTCGTCATGAAAAACAGCTATACATGTACAAAAACACACACGTAACATCCCCAGCCATAGGATGATTTGTTCGTCGCTACAACTGTCCTCTGGGGTATAATTCGACGTTCAAGCGCTGGCTGTACTAGCGGAAAGGAAACCTGTGCTTGTTCGTTCATCCTTCACCGTTTACCTTCAAAGCGGTACCGTTGATGCAGGTCTGTGCAAGCACAGTATCCATGAAGCTCTTTCGGGGTTTGTGCTTCTTCTCAGGTACGGCTTCTACTGTTGCATCTGCCACATAGATACGCCTTCTCTTATCGATGTCTTTGATGTCTTCAAGCAATGGGTGTAAACTTTCCACTTTTTCGACCTCGGAGTACAGCACATCGTCTTCGATCCAATATAGGCCCTCCATAGTCAGAAATTGCTGCCGAGCCTCCTTGATGCTTTCTTGGATCCTAGTATAATCAAAGTCCGGTGCTCCTTCCATTGGAAATCGATAATCTTGAGCAAGAAGGGCAACGTCGTATTGCCTGAGAAGTAGGTCACGATGCTTATCTGAAAAGGGAATTCGGGTCCACGAAGAATATGGCTCATCCAGATGTGCAAGGTCGAGTTCCGGAAGTCCAAGAATGCCAACAACTTGAAATGACGGAACGTAAACTTTGCTGGTCATACCGCTCGTGGTATCCATCTGGAGATCGACAGGTGTAGCATAGAAGATTGGAAGAAAGATAGCCGATATACCCAATTCTTCGCCCGAGAAATGGAGCGGCCGATTGTTGCCAAGCTCGCAGGCTCTCCGAAGTGCTCGGGGCAATCTCTCTATACGTTGTTGACGGGCGGCAGCAAGCTCCGCTAGTCGTTTAGCCTCCTCTTCAGCGCGACGTTTAGCCTCCTCCTCTTCACGCTTACGAGCAGCTTCAGCCTCCTCTAGTCGTTTGGCTTCAGCCTCAGCTTCGGCCTTTCTCTTTGCTTCTTCTTCGGCGGCTTTCCGTGCAGCTTCCCGCGCAGCTTCTTCTTGTTCTCGCTTCTGGGCAGCCTCTTCTTCTGCTTTCTTTTTTGCTTCCGCTGCTTGTTTCTCTAATAGCTTCTGCTCTTCGAAGTGGCGTTCACGAACCAAGTCAGGCGTGGAAGCTTTCTCGAGAGGTGCAGGCGTTGATTTGGCGGATGCAGTCGGTGTCTTCTTGACCCTAGACTCCTCGATTGAGTCATTCGAAGCGCGTCGTTTCTTGACTTTTAAGCCATGCAAGGGTCGCATCCTTATTTTGTTCTTCCCAGCCCTCTTCTCGTCAGCGGACTCTGTGTCCATGCGACTCTTAACCGGGTGAACTTTCTCAGCTTTCGAACGAATCTTTGCAACAGGTTTCTGATGGACTTCATGATCGCTATCATGAGAAACTGCTCTGGGTGGCCTTCTGGAAACGTCATGTTCTTCGGAGCGTGCCTTGATCTTTTTGACGGGCTTGTGTTCTTCGCCTTCGCTGAATGAACGAGGTTTTACCGGTTTCTTGTGGCTTGGAGCTCGGACTTCGTCTTCGCTGTCCTCGTCGGTACTCTCGTCGTCTACAACTCGCTTACGCCTCTTCTCCCTGTTAGCTATCTCTTTACCAGACATCAGTCTCCTGGACTTTGGCGGGGCTTGCGAAACAGACGCAGACTTGGTAAGGGGGACACGCTTTGATTCCGGGCGTGGAGAAGAAGACCGATCTCGCCGGGTGGGTGAGGATTTCCTCTTCAACCGAACTGGGTTGTGTGGGGGTTCCTTCTTACTTCTTCTCGGACTTCTATGAGTAAGCTTGAAGGTGTCATAGGCATGCTTGAGACTATCTCTTTCCTGCTCCCATTTTGGACCACGACGCTCTTCAGATATTTCCCAGTATGCTTTGCCTTCGCGATTCCTTCTGGTGGGATCAAAGTTATCCTGCTCAAGCAATAGATTGACAATCTTTAGGTGCCCTCTGCCAATAGCTACGAGCATTGGCGTTTCGCTGTGTTTCGATGGATCTGGATCGGCTTTGAGACCACTGGCAAGAAGGATACTAAGGATGTCATAATGACCTCCACGTGACGCAGCCACACCGCATGCAATGTTCGGTTTGATATTGCTGTTGATGAGTTCCCCGACCGCCAGAATGTCACCATCTCCCGCCTTTTCAATGAGAGTTTCTGTGTTGTATTCATTGTATAACAATCGTGAGGCCGATTTAGTCTGTGTTAGGCCGGCTTGGGTATGCTCATCGTTGGTTTTCATATCTACTTCTCGTCGCATAGCAGCCTTGAGTTCTGCCTCGATCTCTTCGGCGTCATCCACCTCATGGTCTAGGACATCAATGGCACGCTGGCCCTTTTTGTTTTGATGGTGGGGGTTGACACGGCCCTTGTTGAGCAGGAGCTTCACCACATCCAAATGTCCATTTTCCACGGCATCAATGAGCGGAGTGTCTCGGTCGTTCGATTCGCAATCCGTACGGCACCCTTTAGCAATTAAGTACTCCACAACGTCGGTCCAGCCATGCAGTGCAGCCTTTTGTAATGGGGTGATTCCTGCGAAATCATGCTGGTCCAGCTCATCAGGTGCCGCTTCGTATGCCGCTTGGACCGCAGGAAGATCGCCCTTCTCGCTTTCTCTTGCTAAACGGGTGGCTCCGAATCGGTCCACTTTGCGACCATGAGCCATCACACGTGCGGGAGAGGTCAGAGCACGATGTCCAGTGCGCTTAACGCGGGCGGGGTGATTTTTTAGGTGCTGTAGGTTATGAGGCGGAGAAGAATTTTCGGAGCTATCATCAGTCCAATTGCGCTCTGTTGATATTGCAAGTGAAGTTGTTTCCCTGGGCTTACGGCCTGTCGCACTAGAAACGAGAGACTGCGTCGACTGTGAGCGTTTGTGTAGCCGACCTAAGCCAGGAGTCGCTGGTGAAGTTGGCTGCCGCAAGTCCCTCAATCCTTCTGTTTTGGCCTTTTGCCGTGGAGGCTCAGAGGCCTTTAGACCAGACTCATCGCGCAGCTTGCGTTTACGCGACTCGACAGCCGAAGCACTACGACCACGACCCGTGGGTTGCGGCGGAGAGGCGGCCGAGTGTGCATGGGACCTGGCCGAGTCGGTCGGGCTTATTTCTTTGGTGTGTCGCGAGGTGGTACGGCTGCTGGGGGAGGTGGGCACCGGGCTCTTTGGATCGCGCTCTACGCCATGCCTGGTCCCGTTCGCCTTGAACGTCTTCTCATCGCGCGAGGCCCGGCGGCCATTGGGCACTGGCGAGCGTGGGCGCGAGGTCTCTTTGATGGGGTGCAGATGCAGAGCGTTGTCGTCGTCGCTGCGCTCTGCTTTGATCACTTTGGCCTCACCGCGGTCATCCCTGGGCCCCAGCACGACCGTCTCGGCCTCAGACTCGTTGGGGCCATCGTCTTCGCTGGCGGTGCCATTGTGCAGACGGTCGGGCGGCGTCCTGGACGGCGAGGCTGGGTCCGCATCCGGGCTCCGGGACTTGAGGTCGTCGTCCACAGGGCCGACGGGGATGGAAGACAGGTTCAGGACGGAGTCGCCATTACTGGGCATCACGCAAGAAGTCGACAGGACTCAAGAGCTCCTGCCTCATGTCGGCTTGTCGAGCGAGGGACGGGGCCAGCGCTGAGGGCGGCAGCAGGAACAAGGCGGCTGCTGCTTGGCTCGCAGCAGGCACAAGGCGCGCGCCTCCTTTCCTGCGTTGTGCGGACGTTGCTTTGTGTGCTGGAGTGGTGCAGACAGCGGTCAAAGGGCCGTCGGGAGCGGCTCGGGGGCACGATGCAGCGGTGCTGTGGGAAGGGCAGCGGCAGAGGGTTCGGAGGCAGAGGCAGAGGCAGACAAGAGACGCCAGAGTGCGCAGGTGTCGAGATACGGGGCCAGCGGCGAAGGCGTCCTGCAGAGCGCCCACCACTCAGCGCCGGCCGACGACGCCTGGGCTCTCCTGAGGACCTGAGCACGACCAGGCCTGCTGCCCGTGCGCTGGGCGGAGCCAGCGTCTGCATTTGGTCATGATGAGCACACACGCACACGCAGACACAGAGGACACACGGCGCAGCGAGCGCGAGGGCGCGGACGAGGGCGCGGGCGGCGACGAGGTGGAGGCGGGACGGGGCAGAGACAGAGGCAGGCGGCCAGCACGCAGCGACAGCAGCCGTCCTCTGTCGCTGTCCCGTCCAGCCAGCCAGCCAGCCAGCCGTGGGCCGTGTGTTTGTCGATGCTCAACAAGACGGCACCAGGCAGACGCTAGCAGCCCGTCGGCGACGACGGCTAAATGGCCAGTGGACGGCCAGCAGTGCCCAAGCAGCGGTGAGGCGCGCAGACACTGAGGCCTCGTCTCGCTTCGCTGGCCTGTCCGCCTGCCAGGCCCGTCTGCACACCCATCTCACCACCTCGAGCCATTCGTGCCACTCCCGACTCCTGACACTCGCTGCAGCACTCCCAATGGCATCGGCACCGGCACCGGCACCGGCACTGGACCTCGAACCAGACCGCTTGCTCGCACCACCCGCCGTGCGCGCCTTCTACCTCGCCGCCTCTGCAATTGTATCGCGACACCGTCTCAGCTCTGCCGCCAGTGACTGACCTGCACCGCGCCCTAGGTCCTCATCGTACAGGCCTTGCCCCCTCTGCGCGACCGCTTCCTGGCCTATGGCTCGCGTGCGACCTCGTCGGCGCCTGAAAACCCATCCAGACAGCGGCCCACCGCCGTTGGGAAAGTGCTCGACTATGCCGCCAGCCTGCAGGTCCCGCACAACTACTTCACCCACTTCTACGTGGTCTCGGTAGCGAGCTCCATCTTCTGGGCATGGCGTCTGCGCCTGTGGGATACCACCGGCCAACTACCCGTGGTCTGGGCTCTGATGCTGCTCCAGGGCATGCGTCGATTGCTCGAGTCGTACGCATATACCTCGTCGAGCAAGAGCAAAATGTGGTTCGTCCACTGGATCCTGGGCCTGCTCTTCTACTTGGCGACAAACGTAGCCATCTGGACTGAACAGCTGTCGTACCGTCCCTCCCCCCATCTCACCCAACCAAGTGCAGATCCACTGGAATGGAAGACCGCTATCCTAGTCCCTTTGATCCTGGCTGCACAGGTCCTCCAGCACATCTACCACGCCTATCTCTATCGCCTTCGCACCCAAAACACAGACTACCAAATCCCCTCGCACCGTTTGTTTCCTAATCTGCTTTGCCCGCATTATACATGTGACATCGCTGTCTACGCGTTACTCTCCCTCTTAGCAGCCCCAATGGGACATGTTGTAAACTGGACGCTGGTGACTACGACTATTTTCGTAGCGGTCAACCTAAGCGTCACGGCGGCTGGAACAAAGACATGGTACGTAGAGAAATTCGGCGAAGACAAGGTCCGTGGGAGGAAAAGAATCTATCCTTGGGTCTGGTAGAGTGCTGCTTGTGAAGGGTTCGAGCTATGCTCGTCGCTGCAAATTGGCCGGCATGTTTGCCTGGATATGCATCGTGCTATTGTCAATCTTGAACACATACACCCTAGCTATACTAGGAAGGCTGCTGGAACTCGGCTACGTAAAACGTGGAAGCGAGGAGCAAGATACCCCGCCATCATTCACGAAATATCACTGCATCTCCCTATGTATACCATGCCGTCAACGACAAATGATAGTTTATTATATCTACTGACCGTACACCAATCACCCATCCTCCTTTCCTAACAAACCTTCACTGGTTTCATGATGATACCACAAATGGAGTACAGATTCGTTGGCCGAAGCGGCCTCCAGGTGTCTGCCATATCGCTGGGCGGGTGGCTTACGTATGGCGGGCATGTAGACGATAGTACGTTGTCGTCGCTCTCCAAGCCTCTCGTGATACTTGCAGAAGAAGGCTGACGCTGCAGTGTTGCAGAAAAGACCTTCGAATGCCTCCAAGCAGCGTACGATGCGGGCATAAACTTCTTCGACTGCGCCGAGGGCTACGCGGGCGGCGAATCCGAGCGGGTCATGGGCCGAGCCATCAAGCACTTTGGCTGGAAGCGCAACGACATTGTCGTCTCGACGAAGATCAACTGGGGCGCCGCCAACTCGGGGCACCATCACCAGTCGCCGCGCGCGAAGATCAACAACCTGGGCCTCAGCCGCAAGCACCTGATCGAAGGCACCGACGCCTCGCTCGCCCGCCTACAGCTCTCTTACGTCGACATCTTGTATGCGCACCGGCCCGACCGCCAGACGCCCATCGAGGAGACGGTGCGTGCCTTCAACTTCCTCATCAACACTGGCAAGGCACTATACTGGGGGACCTCAGAGTGGCTGGCGACGGAAATCGAAGAGGCGTGGGCTGTTGCTGATAGATTAGGGCTTATTGGTCCGATTGTCGAACAGCCAGGATACTCGTTGAGGAGGGAGAAGGTCGACGGCGAATTCAGGAACGCAGGATTGTACTCGCGGAGGGGCCTGGGGCTTACGATATTCAGTCCGCTGGCTGGGGGTTTGCTCACAGGGAAGTATATCGATGGGCTGCCCGAGGATAGTCGGTTAAGGACGAGCGACGACCCGGCAGTACAGGCAGTCATACAGAAAGTTGGAACGGCAGAGTGGGATGAACAACAGAGCAAGGTGAAGAAGCTGATGGAGGTAGCCGAGGGTTTGGGAACTGATGTCGCAACACTGAGTATGGCATGGGTGCTGAGTAACAAGGAGGTCAGCAGTGCCATCGGAGGGGCATCACGCCCGGACCAGATTTGGCAGATCGTCAAGGCCGTGGAGGTATATCAAAGACTAGACCAACAGGTGCTAGAGGAGATTGAGAGAATAATGGGAAACAAGCCGGAAACTGTAACCCAAAGGTTTGGTTAGAGAAGATTAACAGGGGAACGAACGTGACGCATCGATTTCTACTTGGGTATCACATTTGAGTACACCTTTGTTCATCGAAGAACCTAATCGAAAGTGATCTTCGTCCCCTTACTCTCGACGATGGCTGCTGATGCTCGAGGGGCATTGGTGTGGGCTGCCCCTGGCCGGATTGTTCGCGGGTCCACTTTGCGATCGTGGTTATGAAACTTGTTCCGTGGGACAAAAGGCTTCTTGCCCCTATGTGACTGTTGGTAACCACCCTCTTCCCCTTCGCCAGCATCGTCGTCAGGTTTCTTTTCTTTCCCGAAGCGCTTTTGGTAGCGAGTCGTGGAGTCCTCTGCAAACTCGCAACGTAAGTCCCGTCCAAGTAATTTGTTGAGCCGGTATTTCTTGTTCTTGCCTTGCTCCACAACGCCCTCGTGATCATATTCGTTTTCAGAACCATCTTTCTTTTCAGATTTTCCCTCTGTTTTATAGACATAACCTTTAACAGCAGCAGTAGCAGCCTCCACGTTCTCAAAAGTAACCCAGGCAAAGCCTTTACATTTTCCAGTATCCTCGAAGGTCGCCATATGTGTGCTCTCGACCGTACCGCACTGGCTAAAATGTGCCTCCAGGTCCTCCTTGCTGGTCTCGAAACCAAGGTTACCGACAAAGATCTTACGGCTGGGAGATTTTATATCCTTTCCCTTGGCAGCTTGCCCCTCTTGCTCTTGCTCTTTGGGTTTATCTGGACGGCCCTCGAAGTTCTTGGAGTTCTTGATGAGTAGAGGACGGTTGTCCATGCGAGTTTCCGTCAAGGCGATGGCAGAGTACATGGCGAGTTGAGTAGCAAAGTCGACGTATGCAAAGCCCTTGTTTTGAGGCTTAGCATCGTGCCAATTTGGTCGCGGTGGGGCCTTTGGTACAGGCATGTGTATGCGGGTGATGTCTTCCGTGTTGATGTCTGAATTGTCGGTCAAGAAGGCTCGCAGCAAGTCTTTGTTTGCAGACCATGGGAGGTTGCCGATCCAAACACTATATTCGGAACGCTTGCCAGCCTGTTGCTTGCCGTCTGGATTCTCTTGCGACTTATCACCAGCTTCCATATTGTCGGCGCCGCTCGTGGCTGGCGGTTGTGTTTTTGCCTTCTTCGCCTTTCGAGCGGCCTTCTTGGATGCAGGCTCTGGTAGGCTGACGTCAATCTCTATCTCGTCGGGGAGTATCTCGCGCTTGCGCTTCTTGGACGCTTTGATATCATCTCGGACGCTCTCTTCAGATTCGCTTTCCAGCGGCTGGGGCTGCTTGTCCGCTTTAGTCTTCTTCAGTCGTCGTTCGGTCTTTGAGAGTCGGTTTCCCTCGCCTTCTAGGCGCGCATCTGCAGATTCCGACATGTTTGCGAGGTTGCAGTCGCGGTAGTTCGCAAACTTGTGGCGGTTGAAAATTAGTCGGCTGCTGCAGCAGGTCTGTGCACGGGGGGCCCACTGTGTACCGACTACATACTACTGGTTTCATTTACAATGGACAGCTTGGGTTAGAACTCCCTGGATGCAACGGTCAAATGCGCAGCGAGAGTACCGTGGCTCGATGGATATCGCGAGTCTACGGAGTTCCAAACAGGGCCATTGTCCGTGACGAGCCCATTACAGACGCGCGTAGCACCGTTGAAATGGGCTTGTCCGTATCTGCTTGGTATATTCCAAGTCGCCCCAGTACCACACCTAATAGCAAAAGCAAAAGCGGCCACTGGGACCTTGCATGCATTCAGGTACTACAAAACAGAGCAGTCATTTCTAATCAAACCCCAAAGCACTTCTCACAGTGCTTGCGTCACCTTACGACTGGCTGCGACAGCTAGCGTCCACCGGCCAGTCCGTGTTACATGCATTCCTGCTCCAAGCTTGATGTCCCCAGGCCTGCGCTGTGAACCGTGTCCCTGGCCGTCCGGAACTCACGTGCTGCAGCGCTCTCTAATCCAGCGCTCACCAGGCGTCTTCGAACAGGCTGCTCGACCAAGGCAATCCAGCCCCGCGTTGCCTTTATGTTGTTCTGCCTCCGCTTTCGCCGCTGACGCCGCCTCGCCGCCTGTGCTTGCTGGAGCGCCGCGTGGACCGGCTTGTGACTTGTGACTTTCCCCCAAAGCGCAGGGGCCCCCGCTCGCCGCTCGCTGCTCACTAGGCATCATCCAGCTCAACTTCACCGTCTTGCCCTCCACCCTCCGTGCCTCCCTACCCTCCTTTATCAACCCCTCATCGCCTGCCGCTTGGGCTTGCGCTCGCCTCCAACACTGCAGCTCCTTGTGCTGATCGCATTACACTGAGCCCGCAGCATCCTCACCTCCTCTCTTGCTGCTGCGCTCCGTCGCCGTCAGCCTGACCCGCCATCTACCATGGCGACCAACAATCCGGTCACGATGGAGACTCTGATCGCCGTCAAAGTCCTGTACGATGACAGCACGCACAAGTTCAAGATCTGTCTCAAAGACCTGGGCCCAAAGGTCCTGCCTCAGAGAGTACGTAGCTTGCCAGCTGCTATGCCAGCCCCTACCATCGGCTGCCTAGCTACCGCAGCCGAGCTCCCAACAGCTCCCATTCAGCCAAGTATATGCTAACAGTGTTTTGCTTCTAGCTTCGACAGCTTCTGCAGGTTCCCTCAGATGAGGATGTCGTCTTCGAGCGTTACTCGGACAGTGCCGGTGCCTACGTCACTTTGGATCCCAACAACCCCCAGGTCTACAAGACACTCTTCCGTGCTGCCAAAGCGAAGCTCAAGCTGCGTTTGCGTGCCACTATTCCAGGCCAGGCGACTGAGCTGGCTCCTCCACCACCCACTGCCCCAGTGCAAGCGCCTCTCTTCAATGAGCCAACCTCGCTTCATCGCTTAAGTCTGGAGACTCTGTCACCGCCACGCGTCGAGCGTCCCGCACCTATTTCACCTGTCATCGCACGCTCTCCACTACCATGTCCCACGACCGCCGGTGCTTCGCAGCCTGAGATGGCTCCCACTCAGCCCACTCCGGTATCTCCGCTGGTTGCGAACACAGCCGAGGCAGAGATGAAAGGAGAGGCGCCTGTGCCTCAGGCCTTCACAGCTCGTCAGAGTAAGTCAGCCTCTCACCTTGGAAATCATGAACTAAAGGTCACAACAGGCTTTTCGTCCGACATTGCCGTAGCCTCCGGCAACGCGGATCTCGCATTCCGGCCTAAGTGCAGGCAAGTCGAGACCTCCTGGGTAGTGTACTGCAACCACTGCAACCTTCCTATGGAGAATGAACACTATCACTGCAGCATCTGTGACCAGGGTGACTATGATTTGTGCCCTTCCTGTGTCAACTCAGGCGTCCACTGTCCTGGCTCGGGTCACTGGATGGTCAAGCGCTTTGTCAAAAATGGCTGTGTTGTTAACAGCACCACCGAACGTGTTGGACCAAAGGCTAAACCACAGTCGGAGCAAGAAATGCCAGGTGCGTTTACCGAAGAGAAACAGTCTGCGGCTGAAGCGACCGAAAAACACGAGGATGAAGAGCCTACTCGAACATGCAACTGCTGCGTTCAAGGTAAGCTGCGACTTCGATACTTGTTGTTTTTGATAACTAACTCGGATAGTGCTGCATGAGAGAGAGTTTGTCACATGCACCTCTTGCGAAGACTATGACCTGTGCATGCAGTGCCATCTTGACAATAAGCATGGCCATCACCCTGGTCATATTTTCAAGGCTGCCACGGAACATACCGTTATGCCAGCATTGGCCGATTTCCTTTGCAATGCTGGCCGGAACGTTCGCCATTCTGCCGTATGCGATGGTTGCGAGAAATTCATCTACGGTGTACGCCACAAGTGCTTAAATTGCCCCGACTGGGATTTCTGCTCTGAATGCATCAAGAGTGCGAAGTTCATACACCCTGCACATCGCTTTGTGCCTATTTATGAGCCTCTCGCTGAGCCTCTAAACAGCAGCAACCGCCACTACGGTATTTACTGTGACGGACCGCTTTGCAAGGACAAAGAGAACCTTTCGTACATTGAGGGTGTTCGCTACAAATGTGCTGTGTGTCACGACACTGATTTCTGTGCCAACTGTGAAGCGCATCCTTCGAACAGGCACAATCACACTCATCCCTTGATTAAGTTCAAGCGTCCTGTTCGCAGTGTCAGCGTCACCACACTTAACGAGGACAGAAACGGCAAGTCTATCACTAGGGTTGGCGATCGCGAGCCTGCTAGGAGGTCCGCATCAACAGAGACTTGCCCAGTTGCTCCATCGACTAACACCGCAACCCAAGTCCAAGCTGAGGAGCACCAGCCGAAGACTACCAAAGACAAGATTGAGATCCGCGATCTCCTTGCCGAACCGGTCCCGGAGAAGGTAAATGTTTCTGTCGCTCCCACCACCACACCGGCAGCCAAACAACTGGTCGCGGACAAGAGTGAAACTTTGTCACCAGCTCTCAATGCCCACTTTGTTCGTGACGCTCTTCACGATGGCTCTAAGGTCTGTGCTGGTTTCCAGTTTGTTCAGGTCTGGACTCTGCGTAATCCCGGACCAAATACGTGGCCTGCTGGCTGCAGCGTCCGCCATGTCGGAGGTGACAACATGCTTGATCTTGATAACACCCAGCCTCTCAGCCAAAGTGAACTTGCCGAAGCAAGCGAGAGCAACGTCATCGGCCGCCCTGTAGCTCCTGGAGAGGAGGTTGCTTTCCGTATCGTCCTCAAAGCACCAGTACGTGAAGGTACTGCTATATCGTACTGGCGCCTCAAGACAGCCAACGGAACTCCCTTTGGTCACCGACTCTGGTGTGATATTCAAGTCATCAGCCCACCTGTACCTACATCTCAGCCTGTCCCAATTGTATCGGAGATTACAGCATCCAGCTCTTCCGCAGCATCCAAGAGCAGCTTGTATGAGCAGTTCCAACGGGAAACAAAGCTTGCGAGGACTATGAGCCAGCTTAAGAGCGAAGTTGAGGGCATTGACGTTGAAAAGTCGAACGCTGACACAGAACGTACCAATCATCCCCAGGAGGACGTTTTCGAGCGCTTGAGGAAGATGAAACTCCATATGGAAGATAGGGCACGCATGATCGCAAAGAACGAGCAAGAAAAAATGATTCGTATTCAGCAAGTCCGTAAAGTTGCTGTCGACCGTCTCATGGAAGCTCGCCGAAAGGAATACGAGGCCGGAACCTATCAAAAGGAGTCTCGCGGAGTACAGAAGACTCCTGATGTGCCTATCAAGACTGAGACTGCCGAGCTTCCCGCCGAAGTCGAAGTTGCTGAGAAACCCACAGCAACGGAGCCTGAGCCTCAGTCATCCGGTATGATCTTCCCTCAGCTGGATAAGGAATCGCCTGTCTCCAGTACCCATGAGGCAGTCTCTGCTCCATCTGCGCCCCAAAGTGCCCCAAGTGTTACCACCGCCAGCGTGCCATCTGATGACGAGTTCTTCGAGGATGCTGAGAGTGTAGAGATCCGTTCTCTTTCGAGTGGTGACGATGGCTTCATGACGGATGAGGAGTATGACATTCTGGACGCGAGTGATGAAGAAATGCCGTAAGATGGCAATGCTAGGTACTAAACAATCTACAGGCATTGCATATCGCATCGACTGCTGAATGCAAGCACTGTCTGTCCCATTGGAATTAAAAGGGATTTGAATGTTCACTTCTGATCTGGGGGGGGAGTCTTGGTTCTTAACACGATCTCATAAGTGAATCACGCTCTTTATTGCAGCGTCTTACAGCTGCACACTCGCTTGCTTAGGTTATAAATGAGGCGCTCAACGGCGTAGCGCAGTCATCGGATCCTCATCACGAGTGTGCAACTACGCCTTCCCATTATTTTCGTTTCCCATAGGATTAGTATGAATGAGAATGCAAGTTTTTTGAACCCCCTGGTGCCATTCAATCAGCATCTTTATCCATTTTGTCCAACCATGATCGATCTATTCCTACTGTCAGTGATTCCTCCGTTTTACTGCCACATCCATTATATGCTGCTCATTTACATGGCGAGTACAATTGTTGCGCCCCTGTCTCTTTACCAACTAATGAAATTATCCAGTCTCTACTTCCCTTCTGCAACGAGCTTCATTGCTCCTAACGCACCAAAAGCTGACAGATACCCAGCAACCTAATTCTTTAATGAATGGGCCGTGATGTTACCATTGGAACGGATCTAGTTTTACTAACTTGGGTCTTATGCGTGCATTTCTTGTCATCATAACTTCGTTCGCTGCCCCAATTGCCAACCCCTCATGGAGTTCCTCATTGCTTGTACCCTGTACTCGGGCTGGGACCAGATCGTATGGGCATTAAAGAAGGAAATACAACTGAGAAAATTCCATGTCAATCAGGACTGCGAGGTGGTTGGCCTGGAGCGTTATGCGAGTCTGATAAAAAAGAAATGTATGTTTTCGCACTACGATATTGCTTCTCGAGTTTAAGGGGACTTTGGGTACGCAAGATATGGGGATAAGGTTGCAACATGGTGGAATCCAGAGCCGAGGCAGCAGTCGGTTTGACGTTTTGGGCAATACTTGGCTCAAGGGTTCGTCGACTTGACATTAGCGAATTAATGAGTATAAAGCACTGGATGTCTGCCGCGGTAGTTGGAGATTATAGATTGGGTACGGTATGGTGTTGGGATATCAATATTATTATTTCACCTATACCGCCAACCTAGGTTCTCAGTAGTCTCTGCAGGTAGTAGTATAAGGAGATGGCGGATGAGAGTTTGAAACTGTCGTTGGTGGCACGTTGTTCTACATGGTATTGCCAACACTACTGCTTCTTATTCTGAATCCACTTAGTATATCCTGTAAGATTTCGTGCTATCTATACTTATGGCCTATTGTCCCTATCATCACTTGACTGATTGTAAAGACTTCAATCAGATTCTGGGCCAGTATGTGCAGCAGTCTAGATACTGGTCAGCACTTTGCTAATGGATAGCGCAGTGAGTAAATATCAAAAGGACAACTCGTAGAGTTGAGATTAGTATTATATGTGTAAATCTATACCTATAATTGGCCCTCGAACCGTACAGTGACACCACTAAAGCCTTCACCTAAAGAAAACGCCAACAGATGCACAACTAATCCAAGTAACAGTCATGCTACAAGCCATGCACTAGTCCAACAATATCCTAGATTCACAACGCCAATCCATGCATACAACCTATCCGACAACTGATCTTCACAACCGCACCCTTCCCTCATCGCCACGGCCTCCAAAAAGCCCTAAGAAACCTCTTCCACTTTCTTCTCCACCTCCATCTCTCGCATTACTGCGCTGGCTGCTTTCTGCATCATCATCCCCGCCTAACCACTTTGGTCTCGAGAAATTGAAATCCGCCGTCTCGAACGTATTCCTCATCCTCGCACTGAAAGTGTCGAAGAAACCGCCTTCATCGCCGTCGTTTTCGTCGACAATCGGCCTCCTCCTCTGGGGTCTTGAGCGTCTCGAGCTTGCCTCGCCGTTCGACAGGGTTGCAGGGGTGTCCGTGTAGCGTCCGTTCGGTGGAGACGTCGTGGTTCCACGATGGGAGAGACCAAGGCCGTTACTGCTCGCACCCTGAACTTCGCGCTCGATGAGAGAGCGGCCCTCGCGCCAACCACCCGTGCCCGCGAGCTCGGTGGTCTCATCCTCCTCGTCTTCAAGCAAGTCTCCGAATCCACTAATGTTCTTGATTTTTTTATACAAGCCAAATGCCGTTGCCAGCACGGGTACAAGGATGAAGATGGGAAAGTAGTCGCTGAATCCTCGCCCGATGGGTGTGCTCTCCACATAGATGCCCAACAGTTTGTAGAAGCTTGTTTCGTGTACAATGGTGTACGGCATGAAAGTAACAAAGTTGTAGGAAAGCGGTACAGTCAATTTGGCGAGCTGAAGCGAGTACCAAGTGGCAGATTCCTGGTATGTGTTGCGACGGACAAGCGCACGGTTACCCCATATCTTGACCTCAGTGAGAGAGAGGAATGAGCAGGTAAGCATATAGCAGAGCCATCCAGCAGCGATAAACTGGCCGCCAAATCCTATCTGGCCGCGCGAGGAGGGGGGGTGATGCACCACGGTAAGGCCTATGATGGACAGTTTGGAATCGCGAACCAGAGAGCGGATGCACTCAGACCAGACAACTGCAAGAGAAGCTAATGAAGTCAGAACCCAGGCGAAGTATAAAAAGGCGGGTATGATGTGGACATGGAGGTGATAGCGCGTGTAAGGTGTCAGCATTGTGTATTGACCCCAAATTCCACTCGCGGACGTCTGGAACTGTAACCTCTTGCTCGCCTTAGAATCCAGGATTGCCTGTGTCCTGACAGCTTTCTTGACCAGCCTATCCCACTCGCTTTCGAATCTGACTTTAGCATGCCTTGCCCTTTTTAGTTTTCTTGTCAAGTCTGCGAGGTATCTCTCGGTGATAACGGGCGGCACCGTCGCCGTACTCATTTGCCCAACGATAGCGGCTCTGTCCTCGGGGAGGCCACCCCGATCCGCCAGTTCATCAATCCACTCTTGAAAGTCCCTCGGTGTACCATTCTTCCTTTGCTTGAGCTGCACAAGTTGCCACTCATATTGTTCTAGTTTATCCAGAGCATTCGTCAATTTCTCATGGATCTTCGGAGCCCGAGCTTGTAGTCTCTTTAGTCTGCCACTAATACTCGCATAGCGATAGAGGCTTCTCGGAAATGCAACCAGTCCGTGACCCATGAGGTATATTGCGAGAGCAAGCGACCAGGCATAGGCCAGAGCCATGACCATGCCCTTCAAGTTCCCGAAGTTGAACCCATTGTTCCAGACAAAGTAAATCAAACCAATGATACCCGTTCCCAACATGAGGGCCCAATAACGTCCGTTGCTCTTCACGCTGTACAGAAACCTCGCTCTAGGCTCGCGGTACCCGCTGTCCGTGTACTCTCCCAGCAGCGGTAGAATGGCCCATGACAGCACAAACGTGAGCCAATACATGACGCGCCATGACTTGTATACGACGGTAACGGCTAACCAAATACCGCGACCGCCTTGGGTGTCGGTGCCTGCGCTACTGGCGAGATCGATGGGAACGAGTAGCACTATGGATGCGGGGAGGGCAATGGTGAGAAACACAGGGACAGTGACGTAGGCGGGTGTCGTTCGAAGCGGGAGGTAGTACCGTAAAAGTAGGACGACAACGGCGCAGATGGTTAAAAGGGCGAGGGCGAAGAAGACCGTGGAGCCGGCAGGGGAGGCAGTCATGGTGGTTGCGTTAAGCGCACGTAGGCGCGCATGCGATGCGTGTCTACTGAGAGCTCGAGGCGAGCTAGGTCCTGGCAGAGGATGTGGAAGGTTGTGTGTGCGGAGTGCGAGGGAGCTGCGGCGCGGAATGATGCGTCGAGGGTCTGGGGAGCGTAAGGCTGCAGCCACAGATTACGGAAGCTTCGGGTGCCGTCGCAGGCTGGCCTTTTCCATGACTGCGGATGTTTGCTGATTTTGATTCCTGAGGCACTCACTGACTCTGTCCTGCAAATGCTGCAAGTCGGCTGCAGACAGCAGACAATCAAGGCGCATTTATCATCCAAATACAATACGTGAGTAGCCCGCATTGGACGGGCGTCGGACATGGCTCGGGATGAGCTCAGCAAAGACCCTCTAACAGCGTCACCAGCGCCACGCCGGCCGATTGCATCATCCAGGTCCTCTCTTTAACACTCACTGCGGGGCGCGCAACCTTTTGACTAATCACGTTTACTGTTTTCTCTAATACCGCTGTGATTCCAAATCTACCTCTTTTTGCATTCCACGCCTACACGATCACACCCCAGTACGTTTTCACCCATATATAATCTTGGTCTTTCGTCCGTCTTGTCTAGTTTCCTTACTCTCAACTCCCAAAGGCTAACACAACCCCGTTTCTCACCAGTTCTACCATAACAACACCGCCACCATTTCCTTCCTCGCCCGCTTCTTCTCGCGCGCCCCCAGCCCCGCCACAATGTCCGCCACTAAGACCAAGGTGCAAAACATCATCGATGAGAACCCCATCGCTGTCTTCTCAAAGTCGTACTGCCCCTACTGCCGCGCTACCAAGCAGCTGCTGTCCGAGCAAGGCGCAAAGTTCTACGCTATAGAACTCGATCAAGTCGGTATGCGCACATATGCTACTGCTTCGCCCACTTGTCTCTGAGATTAGGATCTAACAAATTGCTACAGATGACGGCAGCGCCATCCAGAGCACACTCGCCGAGATGACGGGCCAGACTACCGTCCCCAACGTCTTCATCGGCCAGAAGCACATTGGAGGAAACTCAGATCTACAGGCCAAGAAGGGCGATCTGCCCACCCTACTCAAGGACGCCGGCGCTGTATGACTATCTGGCCGACGCCCGAGATTATAGTCGTCGACGGGATACCTAGTTGTGTGTGATACAGAATATAGCAGATGGAAATGCATCTTTACCCAAATCGAAATCCTCATTTGTACTGTGCATCGCCTCAAATGTGAGAGCAACGGCGGCCACCATTTCTGACCCCTATCTGATCCTTTCACCCCCTCTCGTCTACCAGGCTTAGTGCATCCCCCCCCCCCTGTTTGTTATGAGACGCACGAAGCGAT
>Ga0247757_10000616_pt1 | contig 28701 bp, 28 predicted proteins | sample UWRJL126311R4_FD_180929 | JGI IMG/M metagenome (GOLD analysis project Ga0247757, IMG submission 180929) | Plant litter microbial communities from Arlington Agricultural Research Station in Wisconsin, United States - UWRJ-L126-311R-4 | ecosystem: Environmental > Terrestrial > Plant litter >...
ACAGCGCCCGCCATCTCTACGACGAGATCCGCCACTGCCTCATGGGCTACGAATGGATGCGCCGCCATGGCATGGATCCGTTCCAGTCGCCGCAGTACACGCACATCTTCAAATGGCGGTGCCAGTTTCCGCCGGTGATGCAGTACTGCATGCTCACGATGGGCAACGAGGTCCACGCCTTCCCCTACCGCCACCGCCGCGTCGAGGCCCACCAGGAATCGGGCGACCGCCTCAGCGAACAATTCGTGCGCTACGACATCGCCGACGAGACGCAGCACGTGCGCTTCGGCAAGCGCTGGCTGCCCGAGATGCTCCGCCACACCGGCGAGAAGCGCTCCCTCGAGGAATACACCGCCGCCGTGCTCGACGTCTGGGAACGCGAGTACCGCACCGGCCGCCTGACCATCAACATCGAGTAAGCCATGAGCCTCGTCCCCCAGCCCAACGCGATCCGCCTCGCCATGCTCGGTTGCACCCCGGGCAACGGCCACCCGTATTCGTGGACCGCGATGTTCAACGGCTACAATCGCGAGGCGATGACCAAGGAGTGCCCCTTCGCCGGCATCCCCGTCTACCTGAACAAGCAGCCGACCGAGGGCCTCACCATTCCCGGCGCCAAGGTCACGCACATCCACTGCGAGGGCGAGGGTGGCTTCACCGCCGAGCACGTGGCCAAACTTTCGTTGATCCCGCACGTCGTCGCCAAGGCCACGGACGTCATCGGCCAGGTCGACGCCGTGATCATCGCCACCGACATCGGCGGCGAGCACGTGGCGCGCGCCCGGCCGTTCGTCGAGGCCGGGATCCCGGTCTTCATCGACAAGCCGCTCACCGACAACGCCGCCGACCTCGCCGTGTTCCGCCAGTGGATCGCCGAGGGCCGCGCGATCCTGTCGTCGAGCAGCATGCGCTACACGAAGGAATACCTCCCGTATCGCATCTCCACGCGCGAACTCGGCGACCTGCGCTACGTCAGCATCACCACGCCCAAAACCTGGGAAACCTACGGCATCCACGCGCTCGAGGGCATGTACCCGATCGTCGGGCCCGGCTTCCTCAGCGCGCGCAACCTCGGCACCAAGGAGCGCAACGTCGTGCACCTGAAGCACCGCCGCGGCATCGATGTCATCATCGTCGCCAACTACGACATGTTCGGCGGCTTCGGCCATCTCCAGCTCATCGGCACCGCCGGCCACGCCAACGTCTCCGGCGGCGACACCTTCTTCGCGTTCAAGTCCCAGCTCGAGGCCTTCATCGGCTACCTGCGCACCGGCGTGCGCCCGTTCCCCGCCGCGGAGACGGACGAGCTGATGCAGCTCCTCATCGCGGGCATCCGCTCGCGCGAGGAAGGCGGCCGCGAGGTTCTTCTTTCCGAAATCTAACGCACACCACCAACCCACCGTTCCCATGCCCGCTCGACCCAGCCGGGTGCTGAAGCTCCTCCGCGAGAAACAGCTTCCCACCGTTCTGAAGATCAACCTTTCCGAACCGCGTGTCATCGAAATCGCCGGCCTGAGCGGCGTCGACGCGGTCTGGCTCTGCACCGAACACGTGCCCAACGACTGGATCGGCCTCGAGAACCAGATCCGCGCCGCGCGCGTGCACAACGTCGACACGCTCGTGCGCGTCGGCCGCGGCAGCTACAGCGACTACATCCGTCCCTTCGAGGCCGGCGCCACCGGCATCATCGTGCCGCACGTCGCCACCGCCGCCGAGGCGCGGCAGATCGTCGACTGGGTCCGCTTCCATCCCGTCGGTCGCCGCGCCCTCGACGGCGGCAACATCGACGGCGAGTTCTGCCTGATGCCGATGGCCGACTACCTCCAGCATTCCAACACCGAGCGCATCGTCATCCTCCAGATCGAATCGCCCGAGGCGCTCGAGAACGTCGAGGAGATCGCGGCCGTGCCGGGCTACAACGGCATCCTTTTCGGGCCGGGTGATTTCAGCCACCGCATCGGCAAGGCCGGCCAGATCGACGCGCCCGAGGTCGTCGCCGCCCGCCAGCGCGTCGCCGCCGCCACGAAGAAAAACGGCAAGTTCGCCATGACGGCCGGCCTCATCGCCCCGCTGCCGCAGCTCGTCGCGGAGGGCTACTCGCTCATCGGCATCGGCGCCGACGTCGTCGGCCTGACCACCTACGTGAAGCAGCGCCTCGACACCGTGCGCGGCCTGATCCAGGAACTGCCGCCCGCGCTGCGCCCGGCGGTGCGTTCGCCGTATTCCTGACGCCCCGGCCCGCCCCGGTCGCTTCCCCCGCCCGCACTCCCATGCGTCTTTCGAATCTCGTCGCAATCGTCACCGGCGGCGGCTCCGGTTTTGGCGAAGCCATTTGCCAGGCCTATGCCGCGGAGGGTGCGCGGGTCGTGGTGGCGGACATCGACCTCGCCAAGGCCGAGGCGGTCGCCGCGACGCTCGCCGCGGGCGGCCACGAGGCGATCGCCCACCGGGTCGACGTGGCGAAAAACGCGGACATGCAGCAGCTCGTGGCGGTGACGCTGCAGCGCTTCGGCCGCCTCGACGTCATGGTGAACAACGCCGGCATCAGCCACGCGAACCAGCCGATGCTCAACGTCAGCGAGGAAGCCTTCGACCGCATCTTCCAGGTCAACGTCAAGAGCCTCTACCTTTCGGCGCAGCACTGCGTCCCGGTGTTCCGCCGCCAGCGCCGCGGCTGCTTCATCAACATCGGCTCCACCGCCGCGGTGCGCCCGCGCCCGGGCCTGGCCTGGTACAACGGCTCGAAGGGCGCGGTCACGATGATCACCAAGTCCATGGCGGTCGAACTCGCCCCGGACCACATCCGCGCCAACTCCATCAACCCGGCCATCGCCGACACGCCGCTGCTCACGACGTTCATGGGCGGCGCCGACACCGCCGAGAACCGCGCGAAGTTCGTCGCCTCGATCCCGCTCGGCCGCCTCGGGCGCGCGACCGACGTCGCCAACGCCGCCGTGTTCCTCGCCGAGCCCTCCTCCGACTTCATCACCGGCGTCTGCCTCGAGGTCGACGGCGGGCGCTGCATCTGACGCGCCCGGCCCGGCCGCGCCCGGCGCCCCCTTTTCGCCATGAAAATCATCAAGGAAGGCGGCCACCGCCTCTTCGAAACCGATCCCGAAACCGCCAAATACGTGGCCGAGATGCTCGCCGAGCTCCGGCGCCGCGGCCTCGACGCGGTGCGCGATTTCAGCCGGAAGTTTGACCGCTGGGAACCCGCCTCGTTCGAGCTGACGCCGCGGCAGATCGCCGAGGCGGTCGCGCAATGCTCGGAGGAGTTGATCCGCGACACCGAATTCTGCCAGGGCAACGTGCGGCGCTTCGCACAGGCGCAGCTGGCCACCATGCACCCGCTGGAGGTGGAAACGCGCCCGGGCGTCTGGCTCGGCCACAAGCACATCCCCGTGGGCACCGTCGGCAGCTATGTCCCCGGCGGACGCTACCCGATGTTCGGCTCGGCGCAGATGAGCATCATTCCCGCGAAAGTTGCGGGCGTACAAACGGTCGTGGGCTGCACGCCGCCCGTGCAGGGTTCGGGTTACTACCCCGCCACGATCAACGCCATGAAGGCCGCCGGCGCCGACCGCATCTTCGTGGTGGGCGGCGTGCCCGCGATGGCGCTGATGGCCTTTGGCATGGGCGTGGTGGAGCCGGCCGACATCCTGTGCGGCGCCGGCAACAAGTTCGTCGCCGAGGCGAAGCGCCAGCTCTTCGGCCAGTGCGGCATCGACCTGCTCGCCGGCCCGACGGAGATCGGCATCATCGCGGACGACAGCGCCGACCCGGCGCTCGTCGCCTGCGACCTGCTCGGCCAGGCGGAACACGACCCGGCCAGCGGACAGATCTGCATCTGCCTCAGCGAGGCGTTCGCCCGCGCCACGCTCAAGGAGGTGGAGAAACAGCTCGAAACCCTCCCCACGCGCGAGATCGCCGCGCAATCCTGGCAAAGCCACGGCAAACTCTACGTCGCCGAAAGCCGCGAGGAGGCCATCCAGCTCTCGGAAGACTATGCGCCGGAACACCTCGAGCTGCATGTCGACGACGAGAACTTCTATTTCGATCGCTTGAAGAACTACGGTTCACTCTTCATCGGCGAAGAGACGACCGTCGCGTACGGCGACAAGAGCATCGGCACGAATCACATCCTTCCCACCAGCCGCTCGGCGCGCTACACCGGTGGCGTCTGGGTCGGAAAATTCCTCAAGACCGTGACCTACCAGCGCATGACGCCCGCCGCCAGCCGTGAAGTCGGCGCCGTGACCGCCCGCCAGTGCGACGTCGAGCGCATGCACGCGCACGCCATCACGGCCCGCGTGCGGGTCGATCGCTACGCTTCCTGAACCCTCCCCTTCCCCATGAACCTCCCGTCATCGATTTCCCTCCAGGATAAAGTCATCATCCAGTTCGGCGGCACCGGCCTCCTCGGCCGCGCGCTCGTCAAGGGCCTCGCCTCCGCCGGCGCCACCCTCATCGTCGCCTCGCGCAACCGCAGCGCCCTCCAGTCGCTCGCCGACGCGGAGCAGGCCGCCGGCCGCAAGGTGCTGATCGAGGAAACCGACATCGGTTCCGAGGCCTCGCTCCACGCGCTGCGCGACCGCGTGCTGGCGCAGCACGGCCGCATCGACGGCATCGTGTTCAACGCGGTCAGCCGCCCGATGAAGTCCATCGCGGACGACCTCGCGATCTGGCGCGAGTCGATGGAGACGAACGCCACCGGGTTCTTCGCCACCTGCCGCGCCTTCGGCGACGCGATGGCGAAGCAGAAATCCGGCGGCAGCATCGTCAACATCAGCTCCATCTACGGCATGGTCGGCAGCAATCCGTCGCTCTACGAGGGCACCGCGATGACCACGTCGCCCGACTACTTCTTCCACAAGGGCGGCATGGTAAACCTCACGCGCTGGCTCGCCTCGCACTACGGCCCGCAAAAAGTGCGCGTCAACGTCGTCTCGCCCGGCGGCATCTACAACCCCGAAAAACCGCAGGACAAGACGTTCATCGAACGCTATAACAAGGTCACGATGCTCGGCCGCATGTGCCTCCCCGAGGAAGTCGGCGGCGCGGTCATCTTCCTGCTCAGCGACGCGTCCGGCTACATCACGGGCGCCAACCTTCCGGTCGACGGCGGCCACACCGCCAAATGAGCCGCTGGTACTCCCTCGAGGGCAAAAAAATCTGGGTCACCGGCGGCGCCGGCTACCTGGGCTCCGCCATCACCATCGAACTCGACCGCGTCGGCGCCGAGGTCCTGTGCTTCGACCTGCCGGGCAAGGCCGCGGCCCTGGTGCGCGACCAGAAGCTCGAGCGCACCACGCCGCTCGAGGTCGACGTCAACAACGCCGCCACGCTCCCGGCGCAGCTCGAGCAGCTGCTGGCCAAGCATGGCGTGCCCGACGGCGTCGTGCACCTCGTCACCGCCTCGTCGTCGGGCAAGCGCCTCGAGGTGCTGACACCCGAGGAGTTCCAGCGCACCTTCGACCTCGCGCTGACCCCGACCTTCATCCTCTGCCGCACGCTGGCCGAGCGGATGAAGTCGCGCGGCTCCGGCAGCTTCGTGCTTTTCTCCAGCATGTATGGCGTGGTGGCGCCGGACAAAGACATCTATCACGACCCGATGGCGCCGAATCCGGTCGACTACGGCGCGAGCAAGGCCGCGACGCTCCAGTTCTCGAAGTATTTCGCGATGCACTACGGCGACGTCGGCCTGCGCTTCAACTGCGTCACGCCCGGCCCGTTCCCGCATCCGGGCGTCCAAAAACAATATCCGGATTTCATCAAGGACCTGAACCGCAAGAACCCGATGAAGCGCATTGGAAAGAACACGGAGATCGTCGGACCGACGCTCTTCCTGCTCACCGACAGCGCCTCATACGTCACGGGCCTGAACCTGCTCGTCGACGGCGGCTGGACGATCTGGTGAACGCCGCCCCGCCCGCCCTTGCCCCGGCCTGGCCGGTCCGCCGCGCGAGCGGCCCGACCTTCCACGAGCCGTGGGCGACCCCGGAAACCCGCGGCGCTGACTGGCAACCGCTCGAACAGGCGTGGCGCGGCTCGACCGAGGAAGGTTTCAACGGCGGCTGGGCCCGTCTCCGCTGGCATCCCGGCGGACTGCTGGCCGAAGGCGTCTTCCGCGGCCGGCGCCAGACCAACGCGGCGCGGCGGCTCAACGAACGTACCTGGGAACTCGGCAGCGTCTTCGAGCTCTTTCTGCGTGCGGACGGCTATGACCGCTATCTCGAACTGCATGTCACGCCCGAGAACCAGCGTTTGCAGCTCCTGTGGCCGGACGACGGCCTCGAGTCGTTTCGCGCCGGCCGCGCCGCGCTCGGGGATTTCCTTGTGTCCGACCCGGCGTGGGTGACGAGCGAAACCCGCATCGCGGAGAATCACTGGGCCGTACGCGTCGCCGTTCCGTTCCATTGCCTCGGCCTGGCAGCGGGCGCCACGCTCCCGACGATGCGTGCCGCCGTTTGCCGCTACGATACCGGTTCGGGGCGTGAGGTGCTCTCCTCGACCGCGCGGTTGCCCGCGCCGAACTATCATCTGCTGGCCTATTGGTCGCGCCTGCAGTTCGTGGGCTGATGGCTCAGGCGCCCGCGAGCGGGACGCTGCGCAGACAAGAGGCGTAGCGCAGCTTCATCCCGTCCTCGCCGCTGAGGCCGACGATACGATCGCGCCACCGGGCGAATTTGCCGTCCGCGAGCCCAACGGGGAGTTCGCCGATCCTGGTCACGGCACCCGAGGCTTCAACCAGCCAGATATCACGGCCAAACGCGTCCGAGTAGCCGCCGAACGCGAGGAGCCCGCGCCCCGGCCAGGCCAGGCCGCCGATCGCTCGCACCGGCACCGGCAGCCGCCCGATCCGCTGCCACGTGTCAGCAGCCAGGTCGTAGGCGAGAATCTCGTCGAGGTTCACGACGCCGGACCCCGCCGCCGCGAAACCGCCGGCGATCACGATCCGTCCGTCGAGTTTTCCCGCCGCGAAACCCAGTCGCGCCGGGCCCGGCATCGGCGCCACCTCGCGCCACCCCTCGCGGCCACCACGCCAGACGACACTCGTCGCGGTGGCGTAGTCCGTCGGGCCGGCCATCATGCCACCCAGCAGAACCAGCTCGTCGCCCGCGGGCACGGCGGCAAGGAAACGGCGAGGGGCCGGCAGATCCGGACCGAAGCGGGCCCAGCCGGCGCCGTCGAATTGCCACGAGTCCCGGTGGCTCCCCTCCGCCGTGCCACCGCCGATCACGATCAATTTTCCCTCATGCACGACCGCTGCGGCCTCGCCGACCGGATGCGGGTACGCCGGCAGCGGCGTCCACTGGCCGCTCTGGGGATCGAGCGCATCGGCCCGGTCCACCCACCGTTTCGTGCCATCCTGCCAGTGGGTTCCGCCCACCACGATCACCCGGTCGCCCACCACGCCCAGCGCGCAGCCGGCGCGGGGCAGCACCATGTTTCCCAGGTTTTCCCAACGATCGAGGGTCAGCGCCATAAAACCTTCTCATCGATGCTCGCGATCGTCGGGCAGCCGAGCAGCGACATCGCCATCAACAGCTCGTTGCGCAGGAGCTTCAGCACGTGCGCCACGCCCGCGTCGCCCCCCACGGCCAGCCCGTAAACGTAGGGCCGGCCGATGTGCACCGCCGCCGCGCCGAGCGCGAGAGCTTTCACGATATCGGTGCCGCGACGGATGCCACCGTCGAGAAGCACCGGCACGCGCCCGCCCACCGCCGCCACCACGCCGGGCAGCGCCTCGATCGTGGCGGGTTGCGAATCGAGGCAACGGCCGCCGTGGTTGGAAACGATGATGCCATCGGCCCCGGCCGCGACGCCCTGCAGCGCATCCTCGGGCGTCATCACGCCCTTGAGCAACAGCGGCACGCGGGTGCAGCCGCGCAACCATTCGACATCACGCCACGTCAGCAGCGCCGGCTCGATCCGTTCGAGCGTCTGGATCGACGACGGTTCCCGCACGCCGGCGAGGTGCGGATACGTCACGCCGGGCGGCAGCACGAGTTTCAACCGCTGCTGCCGGTAGCGCGGGCCGTCCAGCGGGCTGTCGACCGTGAGGCAAAGCGCCTTCACCCCCGCCGCCTGCACCCGCTCGACCAGCGCCTGGGTCAGGCCGCGATCCTTTTGGATGTAGAGTTGATACCAGACCGGGGCGCTGCTCGCGGCCACGACCTCCTCGACGGTCGTGTGCGTCCCGGAGCTCAACACGAACGTCACGCCGAGGCTGCCGGCGCCGCGCACGGTGGCGATTTCGCCTTCCGGATGCGTGTAGCGATGGCCGGCGGTCGGCGCCAGCATCACGGGCATCGGCAGCTTCGCTCCGAGCAAGGTGGTGGCGCAATCGAGTCCGGCCAGGTCGCGCAGCACGCGCGGCCGGAGCTTGAGGCCGTCGAAGCGCTCCCGGTTCCAGCGGACGGTGAGCTCATCCGCCGCGCCGCCGGCGAGAAAGTTCCAAACCTCGGGCGCCAGAAGAGTCCGCGCCCGCGCCTCGACCTCGTCGAGGCTGAGCAATTCCGCCAGGTTGGTCGGCGTGCTCATCGGTTCAGGCCGGCTGCAGCCAGCGGCGTTCGTCCGAGGCGGAGAGGATCGCGCGACAGGCGGACACCGCCGCGCGACCGTCGGCGCCGGTGCCGACCTCCGTCGGCCGGCCTTCGATCAAGTCGATGAAAGCCGTCATCTGGTCGCGGTAGGCTTGCATGCGCACGTCCGCGAAAGCCGTGTCCGCCCCCTCGTGCTTGACCGGGGGCTGGGTGGAGACGACCTGCCAGCCGGACTCGTTCGACAACCGCAGTTCGCTGTAGGGATCAAGGTCGAGCAGCCCCCGGCTGCCGACGATGCGCAGACGGAAATCCTCGCCGGGAAAGGACGGCGCCGGCAGGGCGCGCGACGAAAACAGCGAGGCAATCGCGCCGTTCGAGAACTCGAGCAACGCCATGGTGGTGTCCTCAACCTTGAGCTCCGGCAGGAAGGTGCGCGACGCCGCGGTGACGCCGGTGACGTCCGCCTGCAGCATCCAGCGCAGCAAATCGATCGCGTGGGGCGAACTGTTGAGCAGGTGGCCGACGCTCGCCGGGTCGTTCCACCACGACCAGTCGCCCCCGAAGCCGCCGCTCTTGATGGCACCGGCGTACATCGGCATCGACACCTGCACGACCTGCACCCGGCCGATGGCGCCGGAGCGGACCAGCTCACAAGCCTTCCGGTTGTTGACTCGAAAACGCTGTTGATAACCCACCCCGAGTGCCACGCCGCGCTTCGCCGCCGCGGCGATCATGCGGTCGCAATCGGCCGCCGTGGTGGCGAGCGGTTTCTCGACCAGCACGTGCTTGCCGTGCTCGAGCGCGAGCAAGGTCTCGTCGGCGTGCAGGTGGTGGGGCGTGGTGACGACCACGGCGTCGATATCGGGGCGCACGAGCAATTGCTCCTTCACGGCCACGTGCTCGAGGCCGTAGCGCTCGGCCAGGCCGGGCGCGCGCTTGCCGCCGGCCACGGCGACGACCTGCGCGTTCGGCAGGCGCTTGATGGCCTCCACGTGCGTGCGGCCCATGTATCCCGAACCGATGATGGCGAAGCGAAGCGATGACATGCGGGCGGGCCCGAAAACACGACTGCAGGCCCGGGCAAATTTTCTGGACGCAGCTGTATGCAATATCAATAACAGAAGCGCCCGCGCTGCTCCGGCCGCGGCGCCGTGTCCGCCGTGCTTTCCATTCCCCCGTCCTCCTCCCGCGCCGCGCTCGGCTTCGGTACCGCCACTTTCGGGCGGGAAGTGGCGGAACCCGACGCGCTCATCCTGCTCGACCACGCCTTCGCCCGCGGCATCCGCCACTTCGACACCGCGGCCGCGTATTCCACCGGCAAGGCCGAAGAGATCGTGGGTGCCTGGCTCAAAACCCGCCCGCGCGTGCGCACCGAGATCACGCTCGCGACGAAACTCCTGCCGCCGTACACGCGGGAGGCGATCGATCGCGGCGTCACGGCCGCGCTGCACCGGCTCGGCGTGGAGCAGATCGATGTGCTTTACCTCCATCGCTGGGATCCCAGCGCCGAAACCGCCGAATGCCGCGAGGCGCTCGATGCCTGGGTCCGGCGCGGGATCGTGCGCAGCCTGGGCGCCAGCAACACGCCGCTGGTCGCGCTGCAGGCCGCGCTCGCGGCGCAAACCGCCGCGGGCCTTACCCGTTTCTCCTGGTTGCAGAACAACCTGAACTACGCGGTGCGCGATGCGTCGCAATCGGTGCGACGCGCCTGCGCGGACGCGGGCGTGGCGGTAGTGACCTTCAGCCCGCTGGGCGCGGGCTTCCTCACCGGCAAGCATGCGGGCGGCGTGGTGGCCGGATCGCGCTTCGCCGTCGCGCCGGCCCACGGACCGATCTATTTCACCCCGACCGGCCAGGCGCGCCTGGCCGCGCTGCTCGCGGTCGCCGCCCAGTACGACCTGCCTCCGGCTCGCCTCGCGCTCGGCTGGGCGATTCATCGCTCGCCGCCCGTCACGGTGCTGATCGGGGGCCGGCGGGCGGACCAGATCGACCAGGCTTTCGCCGCCGTCGATGGCGTGCCGCCGGCCGCGCTCGCCGCGCTCGAGGCCGCGCATCCCGATGCCGACTAAGCGGTCGGCTCCGCTTCGCGTTCCCGCGCGATTCATCGTCGTCCTCGGCGGCACCAATGGCCGCGACGGGCGGCTGTCATCGATGTGCGTCCGCCGCCTCCGCTGCGCCCTGGCGCTCTACGCGCGAGTGTCGGGGCGCGAAGCGGTCGCCTTCGTGCTGACCGGCGGACATGGGGCGCATTTCAACACCGCGCCGCACCCGCACTGGTGGTATCTTCGTCGCTGGCTGTTGCGCCACGGGGTTTCGGCGGAGCATATCCGCTTCGCCGTCGACAGCTCCCGGACTCCGGAGGATGCGCAGCTGACCGGTCTCGCCTTGCGCGGGCTCAAGCCCGGTCGCCTCGACCTGGTGACCTCGGATTTCCACGCCGGGCGGGTCCAGGTCGTATTTGCGCGCTTCCTGCCTGGCTGGCGCCGCGTGCTTCATCGCTCGCCGTGCCTCTGTCGGTTCAGCGCCAATCGGCAGCGGGAGCTGCGGGCCCATGAAAAGCACCGCGTGCGCGCCTATCGAAGCGCCGGTGTGCCCGAGCTGTCTTCGACCGCAATGCGAGGCCGGGTGATCGACCTGGTTCGAGTGCCGCCAAGCGGCGCTCCCTCTTCCCGAAACCGGCGCCGGCGCTTGCCTGGGCGCTAGCAGGGCAGATTCTCGCCGCCGGGCTGGTGACCGACCTTAAAGCTTTTGACGGAGACGTTGGGTCCCATGGACTAGCGAAGAAACATCTCGCCGGCCACGGCAGCGGCCCCCCGTCGCGAAATCAATTTTCCGGCTTCTAGAAAAACCCGTTGACAGTGGCGCGGGGGTGGACACTTATGCCCCTCCCTTTGTTGCAGGGTGGAGCAGCCTGGTAGCTCGTCAGGCTCATAACCTGAAGGTCGCTGGTTCAAATCCAGCCCCTGCACCCAATTTAAACGCCGCCCACTGCTCGGGCGGCGTTTCTGTTTTCCTGCCGGGGCGCGACGCGGCGCGCTGATCGTCATGGCCGGCCTGGCGATCGTCATCTCCACCGACGCCGATCCCGAATCCGAGCGCCACGACGAGGTCGGCTCGGATCAGGTAGGGCGTTGACGTCCCGCCCGGCAATCCGCGACATAACGCCGCATGAGCTTCTTCCACTGCCGGCGTCCGGTCGCAGCGATTGGGGCGATGCTGGCCTTCCTTGGCGGGACTTCCCTCGCGCACGCCCATGAGAAATGGTTCCTTGAGGGCGAAAGGCCGGAGCTCCAGGCGCACGGGTTCCTGACGCCCTACTGCCTGTCGGCCGTGGCCGTGGCCGCCGTCTTCACGCTGGCGGGCTGGTTCTTCTGGCGCACGCGCCAGCGAGTCGACCTCGTGCCGGGGCCGGAGCGCCTGGGCGCCACCGCGGCGGGGCTGACCCGCTTCTACGCGCTGGTGCCCTTCATCCTCGGCATCCATTTCGCGGTGCCGCTCCTCGTGCTCGGCGTGCAGGGCAGGCTGTTTTCGCCGAACAACCAGCCGGCGGCGCCGTGGAACCTGCTCATCGGCACGCTGGAAATCGCCATCGCGCTCAGCTTTCTCTACGGCGGCCTGACGCGGCTCTTCGCCACCGCCCTGGGTCTGCTCTGGGTGGGGGCCGCCGCGTCGCTCGGCTGGGAGATCGCCCTGGAAAACCTTCATTATCTCGGCGCCGCGGTCTTCTTCTACTGCACCGGCCGCGGACCCCAATCGATCGACCGCATGCTCTTCCCCGCCTTGGAGCCCTCGCCCGGCGCGCGATGACGGCGCTGCGCCTGTCCATCGGCTTGGGCTTCGCGTTCGTCGCCTTCACCGAGAAGCTCGCCAACCCCGCCCTCGCCACGGCGTTCCTTGCCCAGCACTCGCTGAATTTCACCGCCGCCACGGGCGTACCGCTGTCCGACCCGGCCTTCATCTGGTGCGCGGGCACCACCGAGTTGCTCATCGGGCTCTTCCTCGCCTTCGGCATTTTCCCGCGCCTGGTCATCGTCGCGGCCTGGGGCATCATCAACCTCACCCTCACGCTCTTCAGCTGGGTCGAGCTCGTCGGCCACCTCCCGCTCTACGGCATCATGGCCGTCCTGCTGATCTGGGAGCCGACGGAAAAGATCCACGCCCTCTGGACGCGCAGCGTGCTCGGCCGCGATCCCTAGGCCGAATTGCCGGCGCGCGCTCACAGATCGATTGCCCGCGAAGGCGGTGAAGACAGAGACTTCGCTGCCTTCGCGAGACCCTGATCACCTCAAGTCGTGCCGAAGCGGTAAACGGTCTCGGTCGCGTAGCGCTGGCCGGGGCGTAGGATGATGGACGGGAACGCCGGCTGGTTCGCCGAATCGGGGAAATGCTGGGTCTCCAGGCAGAACCCGCTCCGGAACGGATACGCGTGGCCGCCCTTGCCGGTCAGCGTGCCGTCGAGAAAATTGCCGGAGTAGAACTGGATGCCGGGCTCCTTCGTCCAGACCTCCAGCGTGCGACCGCTGGTGGGTTCGACCATGATGGCCGCCTGCTCGAGTCCGTCGCCCGTGCGATCGAGCACCCAGTTGTGATCGTAGCCGCCCGCGTACTTGAGCTGGTCGTTCGCCGCGCCAACGCGCTCGCCAACGGCGTGCGGGCTCGTGAAGTCGAACGGCGTCCCCTTCACCGGCACAATCTCGCCCGTCGGAATCAGGCCGACGGTCACGGGAGTGGTGCGCGAGGCCTTGAGCGTGAGCACATGCCCGAGGATGTCCCCCGCCCCGGCGCCCTTCAGGTTGAAATAGGAGTGATGCGTCAGGTTGACCGGCGTCGGCTTGTCCGTGGTCGCGAGGTACTCGATTCCGAGCGAATTGTCGTTGCCGAGGCGGTAAGTGACCGTGACCGCGAGGTTGCCCGGGTAGCCTTCCTCACCGTCCGGACTGCGGTAGGTCAGGCGCAGGGCCGCGGTGCCGTCCGTGGTGAGCGGCTCGGCCTGCCACAGGACTTTGTCGAACCCCGCATTGCCGCCGTGCAGGTGGCACGGGATGAAGCCCGGCGCGTTGTTGGTCGCCAGTTTGTACTCGCGGCCGTCGAGCGTGAAGCGGCCGTGGGCGGTGCGGTTGCCGACGCGACCGATGAGCGCGCCGAAATAGGGCGTGGCCTTGACGTAGGCGGCGAGCGTGTCGTAGCCGAGGACGATGTCCGCGAGCCGGCCCGAGCGGTCCGGCGCGAACAGGCGCACAACGATGCCGCCATAGTTGGTGATGTCCGCCCGCATGCCCCGGGCGTTCACGAGGGTGAAAAGCGAGACGGCGCGGCCGTCCGGCATCTGGCCAAAGGGCGCGACGGTCACGGCGGGGGTGAGGTTGGCGGTGCTCATGAAAAGGAGACGCCGAGTGTTGGCCGCGCCCCGCCGGCAGGCAACTGGTATTCAGGTCTCACGGGTGAATGAAACCCGTCCATCGGGATCAAGCGCCGCGCGCGGCGCATGCCTTCACTGTCTCCCGGCCGGGCTAGCGACCAGGGCCTTCAGCTCCTCCAGCTCCTGTTTCGCCGCCAGCAACGCATCAGTCGCGCGCAATTTCTCCAGGGAATCGGTCGTGCCGGCCCGCGCCCGCGCCTGGAGCGCGTCGAGTTGCTGCTGCTGCAGGGCGACAATCTCCTGCTGGTGTCGCACCTTGTCGGCGACCGCGGGGGCGGTGTCGCGGCGGAACGAATGGAGCGCCAGCTTGGCGCCATAAAGCGCCTCGTCACTGACCGCGCCCAACGCATGCCGGCTTTCGACCTGGGTCACGATCTGCACGAGCACCGCCTCGCGTTCCTTGACGATGGCGGCGTAGGCGGAGGTATCCGCCCGGGCGCCGGGAACGAGGAGCAACAGGGCGAGGCCAATTCCAGTCAGGGTCTTCATTGGGGTCATGGTATTGCGGGGGTTGGCGTTCGATCCCGGCCCAAGGCTCGAACGGCGTGGGGAGAAACAGATCCCCACCATCTGAAAAGCGGTTTCCGCCCTTGTTCCCTCATCCCGGGGACGGCGGACGCCGCAGGGCCAGCAGGCCGAGGATCACCTTGTCCCGCTCCGCGGCGAGCTCGGCCACGGAACGTCCCGCCGCCTCGGCGTGGACGCCGGCGACGATCTTCGCCTTCAGTTCGGGCGTCAGCTCGGGCTCGCCGAGATCCTGCCACCAGGTGGCGAACGGTCCCGAGAGGTGATGCATGAAATGCTCGATGCCGCCTTTCCCGCCCCCGAGGTGAAAGATCAGGTTCGGACCCATCGCACCCCAGCGCAGTCCCGGGCCCCAACTCACGGCCGCGTCCACGTCCGCCACGCTCACCACGCCTTCATTGACGAGGTGCACCGCCTCGCGCCACAGCGCGGCCTGCAGCCGGTTCGCGACGTGCCCCGGGACTTCCTTGTGCAGGCGGATGGTTTTCTTGCCGAGCGACGCATAAAATTGGCCGGCCCGCTCGAGCGCGGCCGCGGAGGTTGCCGCCCCGCCCACCAGCTCCACGAGCGGGATCAGGTGCGGGGGATTGAACGGATGGCCGATGACGCACCGCTCCGGATGACGGCACCGCGCCTGGATCGTGCTCATCGTCAGTCCCGACGTGCTCGAGGCCAGGATCACTTCCGGCGGCAGCGCGGCATCGAGATCGGCGAACATCCGCACCTTGTAGTCTTCGCGCTCCGGTCCGTTCTCCTGCACGAAATCGGCGCCGGCCACCGCCGCCGGGAGGTTCGCGCTGAACGCCAGCCGGTCCGGCGACGCCCCCGGGCTCAGGCCGATCTCCTGCAGCACCGGCCAGACGCGCTCGATATACGCCCTGAGTTCGCGCTCGGCGTGCGGGGCGGGATCCGTGGCGGACACGCCCAGCCCGCGGGCGAGAAACAGCGCGGCCCAACTGGAGCCGATGAGGCCGGTGCCGACGACGGCGACCTGCTTGATATCCGGGGAGACATTCATGGCGCGGCGAGGTTGGAAAACTTGTTCAGCGCGCGGTCCACCCGCCGTCGATCGGGATGGCCGCGCCCGTGATCGACCGGGCGTGCTCCCCGCAGAGAAACACGGCGAGGGCGGCGACCTCCTCGACCTCGATGAAGCGCCGGGTCGGTTGCGCGGCGAGGATCACCTCCCGGATCACCCGCTCGCGCGGCAGGTCGTTCGCCTTCGCCTGGCTCTCGATCTGTCCCTCGACCAGCGGCGTGCGCACATAACCGGGACAGATCGCGTTGCAGGTGATCCCGGTCTCCGCGAGTTCGAGCGCGACGCTCTTCGTCAGACCGACCTGGCCATGCTTGGCGGCCACGTACGCGCTCTTGAACGGCGAAGCCACCAGCCCGTGCGCCGACGCCACGTTGATGATGCGGCCCCACCCCTTCTGCTTCATCAGCGGCACGGCCGCACGGATGGCGTGAAAGCTGGAGTTCAACACGATCTCCTGGATCGCGGTCCACCGCTCCGGCGGAAACTCCTCCACCGGCGAAACAAACTGGATCCCGGCATTGTTCACCAAAATATCCAGCGATCCCAGGGTTCGCACCGTTTCCTCCACCAAGGCCGCCACGGCGCCCGCCTGGCTGATATCGGCTGCGCTGTAACCCACCGACACGCCGGTCTCCGCCGCGAGGTCACGGCGCCAGCGCTCGATCTCCCCCGGATCGCCGAGGCCGTGCAGCATCACGTGGATTCCCTGGTGGGCGAAATCCCGCGCGATGCCGCGGCCGATGCCGCTGGTGGAGCCGGTAACGAGGGCGACTTTGTTGCGCAGCATGGTGATTCCTCGCGTGAAGGGTTCAGGCCAGCGCCACCCGGAACGGCGCGCCGGTCTTGGCCCGGACGTCCTCCAGCGAAACGCCCGGGTGCAATTCCGCAAGCACCAGCCCGGCGTCCGGCTCGACCTTGAAGACGCCGAGGTCGGTGATGATCAGGCTGACGACCCCCTTGCCGGTGATCGGCAGGGAACAGCTTCGCAAAATCTTCGGGCTGCCGTCCTTCGCCGTGTGCTCCATGACGGCCACCACCCGCTTCACGCCGGCGACCAGGTCCATCGCGCCGCCCGGCCCCTTTACCATTTTGCCGGGGACCACCCAGTTCGCGATGTCGCCGTTCTCCGCCACCTCGAGCGCACCGAGGATCGAGAGGTCGATGTGGCCGCCGCGGATCATCGCGAACGAGTCCGCGCTGGAAAAGAACGCCGAGCCCGGGATCGTCGAGATCGTCTGCTTGCCGGCGTTGATGAGGTCCGGATCGACGTCCGCTTCCGCCGGGAACGGCCCGAGCCCGAGCAGGCCGTTCTCGGACTGCAGCGTCACGTTCATCCCCGCCGGGATGTAGTTGGCGACGAGGGTCGGGATGCCGATGCCGAGGTTCACATAGTATCCGTCGCGCAGCTCCCGGGCGGCGCGGCGGGCCATCAGTTCCCGGATGCCCGTTTCCTTCTTCGCCACCGCGGCGCCCTGCACTGTGCGGAACTCGATGCGCTTTTCGTAGTTCGTGCCCTGGATGATCCGGTCGACATAGATGCCGGGCGTGTGGATAGCGTCCGGCTCGAGTTCGCCGACCTCGACCAGTTCCTCGACTTCGGCCACACACACCTGGCCGCAGGTCGCGATCATCGGGTTGAAGTTCCGCGCGGTCTTGCGGAAGACGAGGTTGCCGGACTTGTCGCCCTTCCATGCCTTCACCAGCGCGACGTCGGCGCGGATGCCCGGCTCGAGGACGTATTCCTTGCCGGCAAAAATCTTCGTTTCCTTCCCCTCCGCCAGCTTGGTGCCGAAGGCGGTGCGCGTGTAGAAGCCCGGGATCCCGGCGCCGCCGGCGCGGAGTCGCTCGGCCAGCGTACCCTGGGGAATGAGCTCGAGTTCAAGTTCGCCCGCCAGCACCTGGCGCTCGAACTCCTTGTTCTCGCCCACATACGAGGCCATCACCTTTTTAACCTGTCGCGTCGCGAGCAGGACACCCATGCCGAAGCCGTCCACGCCGGCGTTGTTGCCCACGATGGTCAGGCCCTTCGCGCCGCTGTCGCGCAACGCCGCGATCAGGTTCTCGGGAATGCCGCAGAGCCCGAACCCGCCCGCGGCGATCGTCAGGTCGTCGCGCAACAGGCCGGCGAGGGCGGCGGGGGCGTTCGGGTAGACTTTGCTCATGACGCGGCGGGGGTTCAGAGGCGTTCGACGCAAACGGCCAGGCCTTCGCCGCCGCCGATGCAGATGGCGGCGACGCCGCGCTTCAGTCCGCGCTCCTCGAGCGCCGCAAGCAGCGTGACGAGGATCCGCGCGCCGCTGGCGCCGATCGGATGGCCCAGCGCGATGGCGCCGCCGCGCACATTGAGCCGGTCGTGGGGCACGCCCAGTTCCTGCATGAAAGCCAGCGGCACCACGGCGAATGCCTCGTTCACCTCCCACAGATCGACCTCGCCCCCGCTCCAGCCCGCCGCCCGGAGCGCCTGGCGCGTCGCCTCGACGGGCGCGGTGGTAAACCACAAGGGATCCTGCGCATGGCTGCCGAAGGCCACGAGGCGCGCCCGCGGCTGCAGGTGCTTCGCACGCGCGTGCGCGGCCGTCGTGAGCACGAGCGCGGCGGCGCCATCGTTCAGCGACGACGCATTGGCGGGCGTGATCGTGCCGTCCTTCTGAAACGCCGGCTTCAAGGTGGGGATCTTCTCGTACTTCACTTTCGCCGGGCCTTCGTCGTGCTCGATCTTCGTAACGTTGCCCCGCGCATCGGTGATCTCAACCGGCGTGATCTCCACCGCCAGCCGCCCCTCTTTCTGCGCGGCGTTCGCGCGCTGGAAGCTCGCGATGGCGTAGGCGTCCTGTTGCTCGCGCGAAAACCGGTACTTCGCCGCGCAGTGCTCGGCACAACTGCCCATGTGCTGGTTGCTATACGGATCCCACAGGCCGTCCGTGATCACCGAGTCGACCACTTGCTGGTGCCCGAGACGGAAACCTTCCCGTGCCTTGGGGAGAAGATACGGCGCCAGCGACATGTTCTCCATGCCGCCCGCAACGTAGAGCTCGCCCATGCCCGCCGCGAGCCCGTGCGCGGCCTGCATCACCGCCTGCAGGCCCGAGCCGCAGACCTTGTGGATGGTCGCCGTGCGCGCGTGCGGCGCGAGGCCGGCGTGGATCGCCGCCTGGCGGGCGGGCGCCTGGCCCTGTCCGGCCTGGAGCACATTGCCCATCAGCACGTCGGTCACCGCGGCGCCGTCGATGCCCGCCCGCGCCAGCGCGCCCTTGATCGCCACCGCGCCAAGTCGCGCGGCCGGGATCCCGGCGAGGCTGCCCTGGAAAGCGCCAAGGGGCGTGCGCGTTGCGCTGAGGATGACAACGTCGGACATGATCGCGGGGAATCGCAGGCGCCATCTTCCGCCCCGCCCGCCTGGCACGCGACATCGCCGACTGGACAAGTGATGTCACCACTAGTCCGCGTTTCCATGAAACGGGCGCCTGACAGCATGAAACGCTCATGAGCGTCGTCCTCGCACGCACCCTTTCCCTCCTCGAGACCATGACGCGGCGCGGCGGCCTGCGGTCCCTGATCAAACCGCCCGGCGCAACGACACCCCAAACCTGATTCCCCCATGTCTGCTTCCCGCCCGCTCATCCTCGTCATCGGCTGCGGCTCCATCGGCGAGCGCCACGTGCGCACCTTCCTGTCCACCGGCCGCGCCGGTGTGATCGCCTGCGACAACCGCGAGTCCATCCGCCAGCACATCGCCGCCACCTATCGCGTGGAAACCGTGGCCGACTGGGCCCCGTTGCTGGACAACCCGGCCGTCACCGGCGTCGTGATCGCCACCCCCGCCCCCTCGCACGTCGCGATCGCCACGCGCTGCCTCGATGCGGGCCGGCACGTGCTGATCGAAAAACCGCTCTCGCTCGACCTCGCCGGCACCGCCGGGCTCGTCACCGCGCGCGACCGCGCCCGCCGCTTCGCCGCGGTCGCCTACGTGCTGCACTTCGTCCCCGCGCTGCAGGCCGCGCGGCAATTCCTGCACGCCGGCTCGTTCGGACCGCTGCGCCACGTCACGGTCAACACCGGCCAGCACTTCCCGCTCTTCCGTCCGGCCTACCGCGAAATCTATTACCGCGACCGCGCGCAGGGCGGCGGCGCGATCCAGGACGCGCTCACCCACATGGCCAACGCCGTCGAATGGGTCGCCGGCCCGACCACCCGCGTCTTCTGCGACGCCGCGCACCAGATGCTCGAGGGCGTCACGGTCGAGGACACCGTCAACGCCGCCGCCCGCAACGGCGACGTGCTGGTCAGCTACGCGCTGAACCAGTTCCAAGCGTTGAACGAGACGCGTCTGGACTTCCACGCCGAGACGGGCTCGGTGCGCCTGGAGTTCAACGCCCAGCGCTGGGGCACGCTCGCGCGCGGCGCGACCGAATGGACCTGGCACGCCGCGCCGGTCAGCGAGCGCGACCAGATCTACGCCGCGCAGGCCACCGCCTTCCTCGACGGCTGCGAAGGCAAACCCAACCCGCTTTGCACGCTCGAGGAGGGCATCCAGACCCTCCGCTTCAATCTCGCCGGCCTGCGCTCGTGGCAGGAAGGCCAATCCCTCGCCCCATGAAACCCGCTCCCTCCGCTCTCCCCACCTTCTCGCTCGCCGGCCAGGTCGTCCTCCTGACCGGCGGCGCCGGCCTCTACGGCCGCGGCCTCGCCGCGCAACTGGCCGCCGCCGGCGCCACGCTCATCCTCGCGTCGCGCAACGTCGCCGCCCTCGAGCAGGTCGCCGCCGAGGAACGCGCGCTCGGCCGCACCGTCCACGCCCGGGAACTGGACCAGGCCCAGGAGCCGTCGATCCTCCGCCTGCGCGACAGCGTCTTCCAGGAGTTCGGCCGTGTCGACGGGCTCGTGAACAATGCCGTCGCCCGCCCGATGAAGAGTCCCGACGCGCCGCTCGCCGACTGGGAGGCGTCGATGCAGACCAACGCCACGGGGCTCTTCGCCATCAGCCGCGCCTTTGCCGACTCGATGGCGAAAAAGGGCCGCGGCAGCATCGTGAACATCGGCTCCATCCAGGGCATGGTCGGGCCCGATTTCTCGCTCTACGAGGGCCTCGGGATGCAGGCGATCCCCGACTACTTCTTCCACAAGGCGGGCATGCTGAACCTCACGAAGTTCTTCGCCGCGCGCTACGGCCCGCAGGGCATCCGCGTGAACTGCCTTTCCCCGGGCGGATTCTTCAGCGGCCAGCACCCGACGTTCGTCGAGCGCTACAGCAAGGCGACCTACCTGCGCCGCATGGCGGACGAAAACGACCTCGGCGGACCCGTGATCTTCCTGCTCAGCGACGCCGCGCGCTACGTCACCGGCGCCAACCTCCCGGTCGACGGCGGCTACACGGCCCACTAACCCCGCGCCCATCCCCGCCATGAAAATCGCCGCGGTCGAGACCCTTCTTCTCGAACACCAGCTCGCGCGGCCCACCGGCCCCGCCTCGGTCCTGAACGCGTGGCGCCGCACGCTGCTCGTGCGGATCGCGACGGACGACGGCCGGGTCGGTTGGGGCGAAACGGCCCCGCTGCCCGGCGTCAGGGAAACGATCGAGGCGGCCCGCGGCGCGCTCGTCGGCCAGGACCCGCGCGCCATCGGACGCTCCTGGCGCACGCGCTGGCTCGCGCCGTTCGAGAACGGCATGGCGGTGGGCGCGATCGACATCGCGCTCCACGACCTGGTCGGCCAGGCGCTCGGTGTGCCGGTCCATCAACTCTATGGCGGCGCCCGGCGCGCGCGTGTGCCGGTCTATGCGTCGGGTGGGACTTACTATGAAGGCGTGCACCCGGCCGACGTGTGGCCGGCGGAAACCCGCGACCTCCACGCCCGGGGTTTTCGCGCGATCAAGCTGCGCATGGGCCGCTACGATCCGCGCTCGGAACTCGACGCGCTGGCGGCCGTCCGCGCGGCCCTGCCCGCGGATGTCAAACTCATGGTCGACGGGTGGGGCTCCTACACGCTGCCGACGGCGCTGATGGTCGGGCGCGAGCTCGAGCGACTCGGCCTGACTTTCTTCGAGGAACCCATGCCCCAGCTCGGCTACCGCGGGTACGAACAACTCGCCGGGCAGCTCGACATCGCCGTGGCGGGCGGCGAGATGCTCCAGAGTCGCCCGGCCTTCCAGGAGCTCTTCGCTCGTCGGGCGGTCGACATCGTCCAGCCGGACGCGAGCCTCTGCGGCGGAATCCGCGAGGTGCTGTTCATCGCCGAGCTCGCGGAGCTCCACGGCATCCAATGCATTCCCCACTCCTGGAACGGCGCGATCCTCAACGCGGCGTCGATCCACATCGCCGCCCTGCTCCCCGAGCCGACCCTGATGCCCGGCGTCGGCACCCCGATGGTGGAATTTGACGTCACCGAGAATCCCTTCGCCTCCGGCCTGCTGCGCGCGCCGCTGCCCCTCGTCGACGGCTGCTTCGAAGTCCCCAACACGCCCGGACTCGGGCTCGACCTGAACCTCGACGCCATTCGCGCACTGGAAGTGGCCCGGGCCCGTTGAACCGATTGGAGACGTGATGTGACCAGTGCTCGGCCCTCGTTGCTCCCGGGCACGGCAACCTAGCCTTTCCCTGACGTACCACCAGCCCCATGACCGCCACCCACGCCTTCCCTTCCTTTCCCGCGCCGGGCCCGATCACCCTCGGCAGTTCCACTTTCGGCCGCGAAATCGACCAGGCCGCCGCCTTCGTGCTGATGGACCACGCCCGCGCCCGCGGCATCCGGCTGTTCGACACCGCCGCGACCTACTCCGCCGGTGTCTCCGAGAAAATCATCGGCGCCTGGCTCGCCGCGCGCCGGCCCGCCGCCGGCGCGCCCGCCATCGCGACCAAGCTCTACCCCCCCTATACCGCCGCCGCCATGGAACCCGGCGTCGCCGCCAGCGCCGCGCGCCTCGGCGTCGACACGATCGACCTGCTCTACCTCCACAAGTGGGACGACACCGCCGCCACGCTCGAGGCCGTCAGCACCCTGGACCGCCTCGTCCGCGACGGTCGTGTGCGCGCGCTCGGCGCGAGCAACTTCTCCCTCGAGCAGATGCGCACCATCCTGGCGCTGCAGAAACGCCACGGCCTGGCCCCGCTCCAGGTGCTGCAGAACAACAACAACCTCGCGATTCGGGATGTCGATGCCCCGCTCCGCGCGCTCTGCGCGGCCGAGAGCGTGACGATCGTCACCTACAGCCCGCTCGGCGCCGGTTACCTCACCGGCAAGCACCGCGGCGGGGTCGAGCCCGGCTCGCGCTTCGACATGGTGCCTGCTCACCAGAACATGTATTTCAACCCCGTCGCCGAACGCCGGCTCGCGCGCCTCGCGGAGGTTGCCGCGCGCACCGGTCATTCGCTGACCCATCTCGCGCTCGCGTGGGCGCTGCACCATCCCGGCGTCGGCAGCGTGCTGATCGGCGGCCGCGCCCCGGCCCACCTCGACCAGGCCTTCGCCGCATTGGCGCTCAACGACCCGGCGCTGTTCGCCGAGCTCGAGTCCGCCTGATTGCTGCTGTCATGAAAGTCGCCCTCCTCGGCCTGGACCATCCGCACTCCGGCATTCTCCTGACCACGCTGGAGAACCTGCCGGAAGTGACCGCGGTCGTCCTGTGGGACCCGGAGCCCGTCGCCGGCACCCGGCCCGTGCTGCCGGCCAGCCGCAAGGTCGTGCGCGTCACGGCCGACCTCGACGCCGTCCTCGCCGAGCCGGGCCTGGTCTTCGCCATCGTCTGCCTGCGCAACGACGAGGCCGCGGCGGTCTCGCGCCGCGTCCTGGCCGCCGGCAAGCACCTGCTGGCGGAGAAGCCCGCGGGCCTCACCTCGGTCGAAATCCTCGACCTGCAGCGCGCTGCCGCGCGCGCCGGCCTGGTGGCGAGCGTGCTCTACACCCGCCGCGCCCACCCGTGCATGGTGGCCGCGCGGGACCTCGTGGCCTCCGGTGCGCTCGGCGACCTGCTCACGGCGGAATGTCGCTTCCTCACCACGCAGGTGAAGTTTCGCCAGCCCGACTCGTGGCTCTTTCGCCGGAGCCAGGCCGGCGGCGGCATCCTGCTCTGGCTGGGCTGCCATTGCCTCGACCTGCTCCAGTATGTCTCCGGCGAGGAGATCACCGAGGTCGGCGCGCTGCTGGCGACCCGCTCCGGCGAGAAGATCGACGTCGATGACACCGTCGCGCTCGCGCTGCGCTTCCAATCCGGCGCGATCGGCACCTTCCACGCCGGCTACACCCTCGCCTACAGCGGCGCCGGCTACGTGAACCAGGCCGGCTACGATTCGTATCTCGGCTTCAACGGCCGCACCGGCCGCGTGGTCTGGCCCGATCTCAAGCCGCGCCTCCAGGTCGAAACGGCCCCGGCCGCCGGAGAGTCGCCGGCGCGCGAGCTGACCTTCGACGCGCCGGCCTCGACTTCCTACGGTGGCGCCGGCGGCGAGGACTTCTTCCGCCAGTTCATCGCGGCGACGCAGGGCCGCGGCGCCCCGCCCACCACGCTGGCCGACGCGCTCCGCACCGCGCGCCTCATCGAGGCGGCGGAAGCCTCCTCGCTTACCGGTCGCTTCTCCCGCGTTGCCACGTAGATTTCGACATCTTTCTCCATGAGCACGGCCCAACGCCTGATGTTTTCCTCCTCGCCGCCCCGCGTCGAGGTCGAGTCCTTCCCGATCCCGACGCCCGCCGCCGGACAGATCCTCGTACGCAACACCCGCACGCAGGTCAGCGCCGGCAGCGAGACGAATTTCCTGCGCTTCGGCCCACAGTCGTACGGCCTGCCCGACGGCACGCCGCGCGCGAACATCGGCTACATGACCTCCGGCATCGTGCTCGCCGCCGGATCGAAGGTGCAGGGATTCGCCCCGGGCGACCGCGTGGTGACGTCCGCCGGGCACGCCAGCCATGTGCTGGTTGACGTCGCCCCGAACGCCGCGCTCGAGCATATCCCGGACGGCGTGACGGATGAAGTCGCGGGTTTCATCGCGCTGGGCGACGTGGCGCTACATGGCGTGCGCCGGGCGAAGCTCCAGATCGACCAGTCGGTCGCCATCTTCGGGATGGGCATCGTCGGCCAGCTGGTGCTCCAGTTCGCCCGCCTGTCCGGCGCCTACCCGCTCATCGCCATCGACCTCGTCGACGAGCGCCTCGAGCTGGCGAAGCAGAGCGGCGCCACCCACGTGATCAACCCGGCGCGCGAGGATGTCGTGGCGCGGGTGAAGGCGATCACGCGCGGCGCCGGCGCCGAGGCGGTGTTTCACTGCGCACAGGCCGCATCGATTCTGCAGAGCGTGATGGAGTGCGCGGCTGACCGTGGCACCGTCGTGCTCACCGGCAGTCCCCCGGGCAACGCCACCATTCGCCTGAAGGAGGAGCTCCTGCGCAAGGAACTCGTCCTCACCGGCACCTACGAGGCCGGGCTGCAGCAGACCCACGTCTACTGGCCGTGGAACCGCGCGCGCAACCGCCAGGCCTGCCTGCGCCTGATGGCGAGCGGCGGACTCGACCTGCGCCACCTCGTCACCCACGTCGTGCCGGCGCAACAGGCGCCGGAGATCTACGAAAAAGTCCTGGCCGGCAGCACCGGTTGGCTCGGCATCGTGTTCAAGTGGGACTGAGCCGGGATAAGCTGTAGCCGGGGTCGCCGACCCCGGGGATTGAAATCCATGGCGAAAGCCACCGGGGTCAGCGACCCCGGCTACAGCTGCAGGCGACGCCTGCGTCACCGGCGCACGGCCCTGGCTACTTGCCGAGCGTGATCCAGTTTCGCCCCGCCGAGGACTGGATCATCGCGAGGGCCGCGGCGACGCCCGCGCGGCCGTCCGCGCCGGTGCCGACGTCGCTGGGGCGGCCGTTGATCGCGGCGATGAAGGCCGCCATCTGGTCGCAGTAAGCCTGCATGCGCACGTCGGCGAAGGCCGTGTCCGCCCCCTCGTGCTTCACCGGCGGCTGCGTCGCGACGACGCGCCAGCCTTTCTCATCGGAAATGCGCACCTCGTTGTAGGGATCGAGGTCGATCAAGCCCGTGCTGCCGGTGATGCGGAAGCGGAAATCCTCGCCGGGAAACGACGGCGCCGGAAGCGCGCGGCTGGAAAAGAGCGAGCAGATCGTGCCGTTCGAGAGCTCCATCAGCCCCATGGTCGTGTCCTCCACCGGCAGGTCGGGCAGGAAGGTGCGCGAAAAAGCCGTCACGGTGGTGACGTCCGCGCCGGTGAACCAGCGCAGCAGGTCGATGCCGTGGGGCGAGCTGTTGATGAGGTGGCCGACGCTGGCGGGATCGTTCCACCAGGCCCAGTTGCCGCCGAAGCCGCCGGCCTTGATCGCGCCGGCGTACATCGGCATCGACAGCTGCACCGCCAGGACCTTGCCGATCGCGCCCTCGCGAATCAGCTCGCAGGCGCGCCGGTTGCAGGTGCGGAAACGCTGCTGGTAACCGACGGCGAGCGTCCGCTTCGCCGCCGCCGCCGCGGCGATCATGCGGTCGCAGTCGGCGACGGACGTCGCGAGGGGCTTTTCGACCAGCACGTGCTTGCCCTGCGCGAAGGCCGCCACCGCCTCGTCCACATGGAGGTGGTGCGGCGTGGTCACGATGATGGCGTCGATGTCGGGCCGCGCCAGCAGCGTGGCCTTGTCGGCCTCGTACGCCATGCCGTAACGCTCGGCCAGCGCCGGGGCGCGGGTGCCGCCATGGACCGCCACCAGCGTGGCGTCGGGCAGGCGACGGATCGCCTCCGCATGCGTCCGGCCCATGAAGCCGGAACCGAGGATGCCAAAACGGATTTTTTTCATAAGAGGCTTTCAGTGTCAGTGCGCTCGCACCCGTGGGCGCAGGTTCCGGTACTCGCTGGATTCCTGGCGACCGTTGCGTCCGTGGCGCGAGGCCCCCGGCGCCCGGAGTTCCGGTTGTTCCTCGCGCCAAGGGCGCAAAGGGCGCAGAGGAGGCGAAGGCATCCGGGTTGGTGCATGGCTCACGAGGCGACCACGCCCTGTTTTTTCACGGTGAGGTTCGCCAGCCAGAGCAGGCCGCCGCACAGGGCCACGCCGACCGCGGCGAACATCAGGACCTGCGAGCCCTCGAGCTTGGCGTCGCGCAGGGCGCCGATGGCGTAGATGGCCACGCCGCCGCAGATGGAGGTGAATGCGTTCAACACGCCGATGGCGGTGGCGCGGTAGCGCGCGTCGATCACGAGGCAGACCATCGGCATCGTGTTGCAGCCGAGGAAACCCATCGCCAGCCCCCACATCGCGAGGGTGGCGAAGGTGACTTCGATGTGGTGCGTCCAGCCGGTCAGCAGGAAGAGCGGGGTGGTCACGATCACGGACAGCGCCGGGATGATGATGCGCGCCCGCGGATTCTTCAGGCTCGCGCGGTCGGACCAGAAGCCGCCGGCGATCAGGCCGGTGGCCTGGGCCGTGTAGAGGCAGCCGAGAGTGGCGAAGCCGGCGGAGCCCTGCGCCATCTGGAACTGCTCGCGCATGAGCGTCGGCATCCAGGCGATGATGATCCAGCTGACCGCGCCCTGCACGCCGATGGCGGCGGCGATGTAGTAATAGCCGCTGGGCCGGAGCAGGCTGCGCACCGCATCGCCCAGCCGGATCGGGGGCGCCGCGACGGCTGAGGCGGCGGGCGCCGCGCGCGGGGCGTCGCGCAGCAGGAAATAGAGCGCGAAGCCGAGCGCGACGTTGGGCAGGCCGATGACGAGGTAGGCGTACCGCCAGCCGTGCGTCTGCGCGATCCAGCCACCGATCCCGCCGATCACGGCGCCGACGATCATCCCGGTCAGGTGCAGCCCGGTGGCGCGCGCGCGGGTGGCGCCCGGGTGATAGTCCGTGATCAACGCCACGGCCGCGGGGATGTAGAACGCCTGGCTGAAACCCAGCAGGCAGCGCAGGAAAAGAAACTGCTCGAACGTGCGCGCGTAGGCGGTGGCCCACGTGATGAGCGACCACGCAAAGACGCTCAGCAGGATCACGCCGCGCCGGCTGAAGCGATCCGCGAGAAAGCCGCCGAACGGGCTGGCCGCGGCGTAGACGACGAGGAAGCCCGTCGTCAGCAGACCAAACTGCGCGTCGGTCATGGCGATGTCCTCGAGCACCGACCCGCGCATCGTGGTCAGCATCGTGCGCGTCAGGTAGTTCGAGCCGCCCGCAAACCACAGCCAGGCCACCACGGCCCAGGCGCCGGCGGCCCACAGCGGACGCGGGGAGGGACTGTCAGGGGGGTGCAGGGGCTGGTTCATGTCTAATACGATTCGGGTCCATCAAGCGGGCGGCAGAAGTCTGAGGAAAACGGAAGGTGATGGGCGGTCGCCCGCATCGGCTTCCGCGCGCCCCTTCTGAAAATGGGGATTGGTACTGGTTGTCATTGCGAGGAGTCCGCGAAGCGGACTCCGAAGCAATCCAGCCGTCTGGATCGCCACGGCCGGCCGTGCCGGCCTCGCGATGACAACCAAATGTACCAACACCGAAAACCAACACCGTCCGGCTCCGCTTGCCGCGCAGCCGGACGGTGGGACCCAACACAATCAGCGATCAACCAAATCAGTAGCGGAACGTCGTCTGGAACGAGAACGTCCGCGGCTCGGCCGCGTCCACCAGGCCGACGCCCTGGGCGCCGATCGGGTACGACTCGTCGAGGACATTGGCGCAATCGAGGCGGAACTCCCAGTTGCGATTCAGCTTATAGCTGGCGAACAGGTTCAGCATGACGTCCTGCTGCAGCTTGAAGAGCGAGTTGCCGCTGCTGTTCTTGGGCAGGGGCTGGCCGTTCGGCAGCGTGAGGCCGGACATGTTGAACCATTTGCCGCCGGCCTTCGCCGCGCCGCCGCCGATCGCCAGGCCCTTGAGGAGGCTGTCGCGGCTGAAGTCGTAGCGCGTGTACAGGCTCCACGAGTTCTCGACCGTGGCGGTGATCGGGTTGCCGTTCGAGTCGTGCACGGTGCCCCGGTAAGCGGAGCCGACAAACTGCAGGCCGGGCAGCGGGTTGACCGAGAAGGAGGCGTCCCAGCCCTTGGATTCGGTATCGCCGATCAAGGTGTAGTAGTTGAGACCGGCGACGTTCAGCGCCGGGTGCGGCACCAGCACGGCCTGATTCTGCAGCTCCATCTTGTAGAACGCGACCGTGGCCGAGATCTTTCCGTCCAGGTAGTCCGTCTTGAAGCCGATTTCCCGGCTCT
>Ga0247757_10000617_pt1 | contig 28666 bp, 29 predicted proteins | sample UWRJL126311R4_FD_180929 | JGI IMG/M metagenome (GOLD analysis project Ga0247757, IMG submission 180929) | Plant litter microbial communities from Arlington Agricultural Research Station in Wisconsin, United States - UWRJ-L126-311R-4 | ecosystem: Environmental > Terrestrial > Plant litter >...
TCGTGGCCGCGGCGGAGGGACTCGGCGAGCCCGTCACGGACATCGTCCACCTGTCGTCGTCGGGCGTGCCGGACCCCACGTTCGCGGTGGACCTGGGCGAGACGTACGTGCGGTCCCTCCACGCCACCCCGAGCGGCCTGCTGGTCCTGACCTCGGACAACGCCAACTGGGACCAGACGCTGCGGCGCCTGACGAGCACGGGCACGCTCGACGCCGGCTTCGGCACCGGCGGTCGTCTGACGATCCCGTTCCGCGACTCCTGGATGCCGGGGGTGCCGGCGGGGCCGCTGGTGGCGACCCGGCCGGACGGCACGATCGTCGTGGCCGGCACCATGCCGGGCAAGCTCGCCGTCGCCGCGGTGACCGCGAGCGGGCAGCCGCAGCCGGGCTTCGGCACCGGGGGCGTCGCCCAGGTGGCCCTGCCGCGGAGCGGGTGGCCGGTCGCCACGGGCGTGGGCGTCGGCCCGGCCGGCGACGTCGTCGTGATCGCGCTGGGCGCGGTCGCGCGGCTGACCGCCGCCGGCCAGCTCGACGACGCGTTCGGGAGCGACGGCATCCGGGTGCTCGATCTCGGCGCGGGACGGGAGACCCTGCTGTCCGGTGCCGCGATCCAGGCGGACGGCTCGGTGCTCGTCGCGGGATCGATCGCCGAGAACCCGCTGCCCGTCCCCGTGCTGTCCCCCGTCCCGTGGGCCGCGGGGCAACGCCACTACGGGTCGTTCCCCTGGGCCGGAGCCCAGACCGATCCCGAGCGGGCGGTGATCGCCCGCCTCACCCCGGCCGGCGCGATCGACTGCTCCTACGGGACGTACGGCTACCAGCCCCTGGTGCCCGCCGGGACCCCGGAGCCCCTGCGGACGACGGGCGCGGCGACGATCTTCGCGCCCGGACGGACCCTGGTCGCCGGCAGCACGCAGACGTCGGCCGACGCGTCGCCGGCCGAGCTGATCCTCGCCGTCCAGGGCGGTGCCGGCACCCCCGCGCCGGCCGCGGCGCCCGTGGTGGCGAACACGCGCTCGGCGACCTGGTACGAGACGCTCGAGGGCTGGGTCGACCCGCGCTGCGGCGACGTCACCGCGCACTTCGAGCTCGGGCCGACGACCGCGTACGGGGCACGGACCGTCGACCGGATGATCGGCGCGGCCGAGGGGCCGCGGACGATCACCGCGTACGTCCCGCCCCGGGACCTCGCCGTGGGCGAGTACCACTACCGGCTGGTCGCCGAGGGCGCGGCGGGGACGACGGCCAGCGCGGACCGCACGTTCACGGTGGTCGAAGAGCCGGGGCCGCCGGAGCAGCCCGGGCCGCCCGAGGAGCCGCGGACGCCGACGGTGCCCGCCCCGAAGCCGCCGGCCAAGCCGGCCATCGGGACGCTGCGGCTGCGCTCCTCCCGCGCGACGCTGCGGGCGGGGAAGACCGCGCGGCTGGCGGTCCGGTGTCGCGGCGGAGCGTGCAAGCGCACGACGGTGACGCTGCGCAGCGGCCGCACGACGCTGGCCACCGGTTCGGTCTCGCTGGGGTCCGGCCGGAACGGCCACGTGACGGTGCGGTTCACGGCGGCGGGGCGCAAGGCGGCCCGGCGTGACCGGTCGCTGAGGACGACGGCGCTGCTCGCGGTCACCGGCGGCAAGACGGTCAGGGCAGCGGTCACCATCACGTCCCCGAAGCCGAAGAAGGCGAAGAAGAAGACGAAGCAGCACTGACCCCCGGGGTCAGGCCACGAAGCGGCCGTTCTCCAGGATGGTCTGGCCGTCGCCACTGAGGCGGCCGCCGTCGCGCAGGTCGCAGATCAGGTCCCAGTGCAGGGCGCTCACGTTGGTGCCGCCCGTCTCGGCGTAGGAGCGGCCGAGCGCGAGGTGGACGGTGCCGCCGATCTTCTCGTCGAAGAGGATCGCGCCGATCGGGCGGTCGATGCCGAAGTTGGTGCCGATGCCCAGCTCGCCCAGGCGCTTGGCGCCCTCGTCGGTGCCCAGGGCGCGCAGCAGGTATTCCTCGCCCTCGTCCGCGGTGGCGTTCACGACGAGGCCGTCACGGAACTCCAGCTCCACGCCGGAGACGTGCACGCCCGCCGGGGACGACGGCACCGTGAAGCGGATGCGGCCGTTGGCGCTGGCCTCGTGCGGCCCGGTGAAGACCTCGCCCGACGGCATGTTGCGCTTGCCGTCGCTGTTGACCCAGGTGCGGCCCTTCACGTTCAGCGTGACGTCCGTGCCCGGGGCCTCGATGCGGAGCTCCCGCACCTTCTTCAGCCGGGCGACGACCTGCTCCTGGAACGCCGAGAGCTGGTTCCAGCCCGCCACCGGGTCGGGCTGGCCGAGGAACATCGCGTTGCGCACGAACGCGCCGAAGTCGTCGAGGCTCATGCCCGCCTGCTCCGCGCCGGCCTCGGTCGGCCACAGCGTCGAGCACCAGCGCTTCTTCATCGTCGCCTCGCGGATGATCCCCCGCCCGCGGGACAGCCGGGCGATCTTCTCCGGATCGACGTCGGCGAGCGCGCGCGTCTCGTACGGCGCCTGGATCGCCAGCAGGCAGTGGACCTTGCGGGCCTCGCGCAGCGCGAGGTCGTCCACGTCGTCCAGGTGCAGATCCTGGGCGTGGCGGAAGAAGCCGGCCTGCTGGCCGGGCAGCTCCACGCGCGTCATCGGCCAGGCCTCGCGCTCGAGGATCGCCCGCTCCAGCTCCAGCAGCAGCGGGGTGGCGAGCGTCGTGGAGCGGATCAGCACGCGCTGCTGGGACTGCACGTCCAGGCAGTAGCCGACGAGGAGATCGGCGAACGCGGCGGGATCCATGGGCGGGGTCGGCATGTCGGTCACGCCGCCCATCCTGCCCGCAGCGCGTCGACGGCGGGCCCCGGGTCACGGCCCAGCCGCGGCGCGAGGGCGCGGACCAGCCGCTCCTGCGGCGCGATCTCCGCGCCGACGCCCATCACGCCGACCCGCCAGGTGCGGCCGGCGAGCGGCCCCAGGCCGCCGGAGATCTCGATGCCGTCCTCGAGCAGCAGTCCGCGGCGCACGCCGGCCTCGTCGGCCAGGTTCTCGGGCAGCCGCACCGCCAGCAGCGGATGCAGCGCCTCGCCGTCGGGGGCCAGCCGCTCCAGGCCCAGCTCGGCGAGGGCGGCCCGCAACGCCTCGTGGGCGCGGGCGTGGCGCTCCCAGCGCGCCTGGAGGCCCTCCTCCTCGACGATGGCCAGCGCCTCGCGCAGCGCGTAGATCAGGTTGATCGGCGCGGTGTGGTGGTAGGCGCGGGGCGCGCCTTCCGGGGCGTTCCAGTATCCGAGGACCAAAGACAGGTCGAAGTACCACGAGCGGCTCTTCGTCGTGCGGCCCAGCACGCGCTCGGCCGCCCGCTCGCCGAGCGTGAAGGGCGCCAGGCCGGGCGGCGCGTTCAGGCACTTCTGGGTGCCGCTGAACGCCGCGTCCACGCCCCACGCGTCGAGCTCCAGTCGCTGGCCCGACAGGGAGGTGACGCAGTCGATCAGCAGCAGGGCGTCGTGGGCGCGGCACGCGTCGGCGAGGCCGTCGAGGGGCTGGCACACGCCGGTCGACGTCTCCCCGTGGACGACGAACAGCGCGGCGGTGTCGCCGTCGACCGCGGCGATCAGGCGCTCCGCGGGGATCGCCCGGCCCCACTCGGCCTCGACCCGCACGACGTCCGCGCCCTGGCGGGCCAGCGCGTCGGCCATCCGCTCCCCGAACAGCCCGTGCACGCCGCACACCACCCGGTCCCCGGGCTCCACCAGGTTGGCGACCATCGCGTCCATCCCCGCGCTGCCCGTGCCGCTGATCGGCAGCGTCGCGCGGTGCTCGGTGCGCATGACGCGGCGCAGCGCGGCCGCCGTCTCCTCCATCAGCTCGCCGAACCACGGGTCCAGGTGGCCGACCGTGGGCTGGGCGAGCGCCGCGAGCACGCGCTCCGGCACGGGACTGGGGCCGGAGCCCAGGAGGAGGCGGGACGGGGCGGCGATGGGCATGGGTTCAGGGAGCCTCGATGTCGGGGAAGTGCTCGGCGCAGTGCTCGCGCATCACGGTGCGGATCCACGCGCGCTCGTCCTGCGAGGTCATGCGGAAGCGGGCGAGCAGCTGCTTCTGGTTGCCCACCGGCACGTCGTGGATCGTCCAGCGCACCGCGAGCCGCTCGAACAGGAACTCGACCGCGCGGTGCCACGCGTCCTCCTGGGAGAGCAGGTTGCCCTTCAGGACGGCGGCGTACTGCGTGCGGGTCTTGGGCGTCATCACGCCGCGCAGCACCAGCGTCTGCTCGCCGTCCGGCGCGGTGTACGTGGACTCGGGCGCGTCGGGGAAGTCGTCGGCCGCGCCCTGGCGGGAGCGGGCCCGGTTGCGGCGGCCCATCAGGCGCCGGCCGCGACCTGCTCGAGCGTCCCGCGCACGTCGCCGACGAGCGGGTCGGCGTGGCCGGCCCACGCGGCGGAGGGCGACAGCGCGGCGAGCTTGGCGATCGACGCCTTCGCCTGCTCCGTGTCGAGGTTGAACGCGACGTGGGGGACGCGGGCCTTGCCCTTGAGCCCCGTCTGGGGATCCAGGGTGTAGAAGCAGTCGCTGACCAGGGCGACGCCGTCGCTCTCGCGGTACAGCCCGATCAGCCCGGGCGCGTGGCCGGGCAGGTGGACGACGCGGAAGTCCGCCGCGATCGGATCGCCCTCGTTCACGGTCCCGGCGATCTGCGCCGGGCCGCCGTCCCACTGGGGCAGCAGCCGCGGCAGCAGCAGCTTGCCGACCGGGTTGAGCGTCTCGTAGTGGAAGTAGTGCATCCCGCCGTCGCCCTCGGCGTCCGCCTTCTCGTCGGGATGGCAGAACACGTGGGCGTCGACGTAGGGCGCGGTGCCGCGGTGGTCGGGGTGGCCGTGGCCGAGCACGACGCGGTTGATCCCGCCGAGCGCGACGCCGGCGCGGCGCACGTCGTTGACCATCGAGTGCACGCCCGCGTCGAACTGCACGACGCCCTCGGAGGCCTCGGTGTCGCGCACGAAGTACACGTTCATCGTGCGCCCGGGCACGCCGCCGCGCAGGAGCCACACGCCGTCGGCCACGTCCTCCACGTCGCCGCCGCCCAGCTTGCGGGCGATGCGCGTCTTGGTGTTGAACGCCGCGGTCATCCGCGTCTGCGTCTTGGAGCCGTCGGGCGGCAGCACGCCGAGCTGGCGCATCAGCGTCGCGCCGTCGAGGTACGCCTCGTTGGCGACGATCCTGCCGTCGCGGACCGTCACCTGGTCGATCCCCTCGATGGCGATCGACGCGCCCGTCGGCTCGACGCCCTGGAACGGCGCGGGCCCGGCGAACGTGGCGGTCGCCGACCAGCGCACCGCGCACCGGTCGTCCTGCGTCGTCGTGCCCTCGACGGTGAACCGGAAGTCCGGGAACGAGGCGAAGATCCCGCCCAGGAACGTGCGCACGCCCTCGGGCGCGACCGTGTCGACCTGGCCGTGCACGTGCTCGCGGCCGCCCGGCTCCCACAGCGCGACGGCGGCCTCGAGGTCGAGGTCGGCGAGGGCCTCGAAGTAGGCGAGCGCGACCTGCTCGGTGGCGGTGGCGTCGGGCGCGGCGTTCTCGGTCATCGGTGGCTCCTGGATCTCCTCGGCGGCGAGACGGAGTCTAGATGTGCGAACGATCTGCCCCGGATCGTGTCGTCATCGTGAATCTTGCTTGCGGTCGCTCTTGGCGTGGAGAAGCATCGGATCTCGATGATCTCGGACTCTGGAAATGACACGAGAATGATAAAGCGATACTCGTGCCGCTTTATCACTTGGGCGGTCAGTTGACCTCCGCGTGGACAAACGGACTCGGCACGAGAGAGCTGTTGGCCCGGCTGCCCGCGGAAGGCCCGTGGAGCGCGGACGAGGTGGAAGGCGATGCCTTGGAGTTCAAGGAGACGCCCGCAACGACCCGAACTCCGGCGCACGCGCTCAAGGAAGCGTCGACGCGGCTGCGTACGGATCTCGTCGAAACGGCGGTGAGCTTCGCCAACGCGCGTGGCGGTACGGTCGCGATCGGAGTGCGGGACGCGCCCAAGGCGGGCGAGCGGGTCGTTCCCGGTGTCGACCTCGATGACTGGTCGCCACACGATCTGCGTCAGTTGGTCCACGATCGGACGTCGCCCCATCTCTTGGTCGAAGTGGAGAGGGTGACGATCCACGAGCGTCACGTGATGCTGGTCCACGTCTCGCCCGGTCCGGACATCTACGGCACGACCCAGGGCGTGTTCAAGCGCCGGGACGGTGACAAGAACCGGCCGCTCGACGAACCGACGATGCGGGCGCTGCGTGCCGCGCGGGGGCACTACGTGAAGCTGGACAAGTTGGACGAGGAGCGCCCGCCCGGCTGACAGGCGAGGAGTTGTGTGGCCCCGCGCACTACGGGGGAGCGACCGGATATCTAGGGTGTCCTCATGCCTGCACCCGCTCGTCGTCGTGAGCTCGGTCGGGGCGAGCGCGTGCTCCCCGGCCTGTGGCGCCTGCGTCTGCCACTGCCGTGGCCCGGCGTTCCCCACTGCAACGCGTGGGCGGTCGCGGCCGGCGACGGCGTCGTGCTGTTCGACACGGGGATGCACGAGCCCGGCTCGTTCGGCCACATGGAGCGGGCGATGGATCAGGTCAACCTGCGGCCCGAGCTGATCCGGACGATCGCGTGCACGCACGCCCACTCCGACCACTACGGCCAGGCCGGCACGCTGGTCGACCGGTCGGGCGCGCCGCTGTGGATGCACCCGGACTGGGGCCACATGAAGCTGGCGGCCTCCGACCCCGACGCCGCGCTGGCGCTGCGCATCGAGATCGCCAAGCAGTCGGGCGTCCCGGCCGAGCCGCTGCGCGCCTACCAGGAGGCGCGCGCGGGGGAGACGTACGGCGTGGCCCGTCTCGTCGAGCCCGACCACGACCTGGTCAACGGCGTGGTCATCGACAGCGACCTCGGGCCGTGGGAGGTCCACGAGACCCCTGGGCACGCCCCGTCGCACGTCGTCTTCTTCCAGCCCGAGCGGCGCCTGCTGATCTCCGGCGACCATCTGCTCGGCCGCGTGTCGCTCTACTTCGAGTACGGCTGGAGCCCCGACCCGGTGGGGGAGTTCCTGCGCTCGCTCGACGTGGTCGAGGGGCTCGACGTGCGGCTCGTCCTCTCCGGTCACGGCCGCACGTTCACCGACGTGCAGGCCCACATCGACGCGAACCGCAAGCTGGTCCACGAGCGGCTGGACCTCGTGCGGTCGGTGCTGCGCAGCCACGGTCCGATGACCGCCTACGCCGCGGTCCCCCTGCTGTTCCCGGGGCAGCTGTCGGCGATGAGCGCGACCTGGCTGCTGCAGGAGACGCTGGCCTTCCTGCGTCATCTGGAGATGATCGGCGAGGCCAAGCGGGAGCGCTTCGAGGACGCCGACGAGCCCGAGGCCTGGTCGATCCAGTAGCCGGGCCGCATCGCCCAACATTGACACGAGCGTGTCAAGGTTGCGATAGCATCCCTCCATGCGCATCGACGAGCACCTGGCCGCGTCCGACGAGCCGGTCTTCTCCTTCGAGTTCTTCCCGCCCAAGACGCCCGCGGGCGAAGAGCAGCTCTACGCCGCGGTCGCCCAGCTCAAGCCGCTGGACCCCGCCTACGTCTCCGTCACCTACGGCGCCGGCGGCACCACGGCGGGCAAGACGCTGGAGATCGTGTCCCGCATCCGCGACGAGTTCGACCTCGAGGCGATGGCCCACTTCACCTGCGTGAGCGCGACCGAGGCGGAGCTGCGCGAGACCCTCGACGAGATGGCCACGCTCGGCTTCGAGAACGTGCTGGCGCTGCGCGGCGACCCGCCGCAGGGCGAGACCGAGTGGACGAAGACCGAGGGCGGCCTGGAGTACTCCAGCGAGCTCGTCGCGCTGATCGACGAGGACTACGACTTCGGCATCGCGGCGGCATGCTTCCCCGAGACGCACATCCACGCGACCAGCCCCGAGGACGACCTGCGCTACCTCAAGGAGAAGGTCGACAAGGGCGTCGGGTTCCTCATCACCCAGCTCTTCTTCGACAACGCCGTCTACTTCGACTTCGTCGACCGGGCCCGCGCGATCGGCATCGAGGTGCCGATCATCCCGGGCATCCTGCCGATCACCAACATCGCCCAGCTGAAGCGCATCACCTCGCTGTGCGGCGCGACGCTGCCCGACCCGCTGCTGCGCGAGCTGGACTTCCGCACCGACAACGCCGAGGCGGTCGCCGACTTCGGCGTCGCCCAGGCCACGCTGCAGTGCGCGGAGCTGCTGGCGGGCGGGGCGCCCGGCATCCACTTCTACACGCTCAACCGCTCGCCGGCGACGCGCGCCATCCTCAGCGCCCTGAAGCTGGCCCGCCCGTGGGAGCGCGCGACCGCCCCCGCCTGAACCGCCCCGCCCGCCCGGCGCGGTGGGGCGCGGTGAGTGTCGCTGAGTGGTTGGAGGACAACCACTCAGCGACACTCACGCCGCCCCGAGCCGCAGCTCGGTGGCCAAGCGCATCACGTGCTCGACGTTGCGCAGGTCGTAGCCCGTGCGCTCGGTCAGGCGCCGCAGCCGGTCGTGCACCGTGTTGGCGTGCGCCGGCAGCGCCGCCGCGGTGCGCTGCACGTTGAGCCCACACAGGACGTAGACGTCGAACGTGTGGACGAGCGCCGCGTCGGTGGGGCTGGCGCTGACCGCCAGCGCGCGCACCGCGGCGGGCACCAGCCGGCGCGCCGTGTCGTCGGCCACGGCGTGCAGGTAGTCCAACGCCGGCATCTCCCCGAGCACCAGCAGCGGCCGCGCGTCCGAGGTCAGCCGCAGCGCGCTGCCGGCCTCCTCGTGCGCGCGGGCCAGCCCCGCGAGGTCGTCCGTGGCGAGCCCCACCCCGATGCGCACCGCGGACCCCGGGGTGCCCTCGTGCCGGGTGATGATCGCCGCGGCCCGCTCGGTGTCGCCGGTCCCGGGGCCCCGCACGAGCGCCGTGATGGTGTCGTGACGGACCACGACGAGGAGCGCGTCGCGGCCGAAGGTCCCGGCGATGTCGTCGGCCAGCGCCTGCAGCGCCTGGGGCGTGCCCGCGGCCGGCCGCAGCGTCGCGTGGAGGATGTGGTGGGGCTCCTGCGGATCGAGGTCGATCCCGGCCGCCCGGACCGCGCCGAGCGCGGCGGAGGACCCGGACAGCAGCAGCTCCAGCGCGTCGCGCCGGATGCGGTCGGCGTCGGCGACCGCCCGCTGCTGCTCCGACAGGTAGACGTCGGCCACGCGGGTGCTGACATCGTCGATGTAGCGCATCGACGGCTGGACGAGGAGGATCGCCGCGGCCCGGCCGCCCGGGATCCGTCCGGCCTCGTCGATGATCGCGCTCCACACGATCTGATGGCCGATGCGGAAGGCGTGGAGGATCGCGTCGAGCGGGATGCCCTGGCGGACCCGGCGGACGATCGCGTCCTCGACGAACGCGGCCTCGTTCCCGGCGGGGACGCCGCCGTCCTGCACGTTGGTCAGGAAGGCTCGGATGTTCGCCTCGCAATGGGCGCGCAGGTCGGCGAGCACGGCGCGGGCGTCGTCGCTCTCCTCGTACGCCGAGATCTCCCCGACGATCGCCGTGAGGGTGTCCTGCGCGATGCGCTCGTACTCGTCGCTCAGCCGGGCGACGATGCGCTCGGCGATCTCGGAGTCGGCGTGGTGGACGGTGGCCATGGGAGCGGGCCGGCAGCACGGACGCCACCGGCGTGTTGGTGCCCTGTCACAGCTCAGCCTGTGAAAGGTGCACAGACCGTAGCGGAGGACGTTGGGCAGGGAACCCGATGACTTGGGGACCCTCCCGGAGGTACGGTGCGAGAGGTCGGACGTCCCATCCAGGAGGAGAGCGCAGTGTCACCGTTCCGTCGCACGGCCCGCATGGGTCTCGTGGCGGCCGTCGTCGTCGCCCTGAGCGCCGTCGCCGCCGCCCCCGCCGTCGCCAAGGGCGCGCCGCGGGCCAAGATCACCCGTACGAGCTACGGCATCCCGCACATCCAGGCGAGCAACTGGAAGGGCCTGGGCTACGGCGCCGGCTACGCCTACGCGCAGGACAACCTGTGCACGCTCGCCCAGGAGATCGTCACGGTCAGCGCCCAGCGCGCCCGCTCCTTCGGGCCGGACGGGACGACGATCCCCTCCGCCATGGCCCTGGACAACAACCTCCAGTCCGACTTCTTCTGGCAGTCGATCAAGGACCGCAAGGTCGTCGAGAAGCTGCTGTCCCAGAAGGCGCCGATCGGGCCCAAGCCCGAGGTGCGCCAGATGGTCGAGGGCTACGCGGCCGGCTACAGCGCCTACCTGCGCAAGACCGGCGTGAAGAAGCTCACCGACCCGCGCTGCCGCGGAGCCTCGTGGGTGCGGCCGATCACGGCGATGGACCTGTGGCGGCGGTACTACCAGCTCGCCGTCCTGGCCAGCAGCGGCAACTTCATCGACGGGCTCTACGCCGCCCAGCCGCCCGGCACGGCCGCGACGGCCCGCGCCGCGACGCCGAGCGCGAACGCCGCCGGCACCCAGCCGATCGGCGACGTCGCGGCCTGGTGGCACCAGCGCCTGGGCGACGACCACCCGCAGGGCTCCAACGGCATCGGCCTCGGGTCGCAGGCCACGCAGAGCAAGCGGGGGATCATCCTCGCCAACCCGCACTTCCCGTGGATCGGCGGCGAGCGCTTCTACCAGATGCAGCTCACGATCCCCGGCAAGATCGACGTGCAGGGCTCGAGCCTGAGCGGCGTGCCGATCGTCAACATCGGCTTCAACCGCAACGTCGCGTGGACGCACACCGTCTCGACCGGCCGGCGCTTCACGGCGTTCCGGCTGAACCTCGCGCCGGGCAACCCCACGTCGTACGTGTACGACGGCAAGACGATCCCGATGACGTCGCGCACCGTGAAGGTGCAGGTCAAGACGGCGAGCGGCGTCGAGACCCGCAGCCACACCTTCTGGTACTCGAAGATGGGGCAGATCGTCTCGATCGGCGCCGCCAACTTCCTGTGGGGCACCGAGAACGCGTACGCGCTCGGCGACGCCAACGCGGACAACCTGCGCATCGTCAACGTGTGGTTCGATATGAACCGCGCGAAGAAGGTCGACGACCTCGTCACCGCGCAGTCGAAGTCGCAGGGCGTGCCGTGGGTCAACACGATCGCGGCGGACGACCGGGGCGACGCCCTCTACCAGGACAACACCGTCGTCCCCGCCGTCACCGCCGGCATGGTCGCCGACTGCATCCCCGCGGGCCTGCCCCGCATCGTCTACGACGCGGCGAACGTGATCACGCTGGACGGCAGCACGTCCAGGTGCGCGTGGAAGAAGGAGAAGGGCTCGGTCGTGCCGGGCATCCTCGCGCCCAACCACCTGCCGATCCTCAAGCGCAAGGACTTCGTCCAGAACTCCAACGACTCCTACTGGCTGTCGAACCCGCACAAGCCGCTGACCGGCTTCTCGCCGATCATCGGGCTGACCGGCACCGAGCAGGGGCTGCGCACGCGCTACGGCGTGAAGATGATCGAGGACCGCATCGCGGGCACCGACGGCCTCCCGGGCAAGGGGTTCACGACCACGAACCTGCGGACGCTGTGGTCGCGCTTCGACAGCGAGGCGGGGCGCCTGGTCAAGACGCAGCTCGCCGACCTGTGCGCCGCCCACCCGATCGTCGACGTGAGCGGCACCCCGGTGGACATCACCGAGGCCTGTCCGGTCATCCGCAACTGGGACGCGCGCGGCACGCTGGACAGCAAGGGCGCGTTCCTGTTCCAGCTGTGGTGGTCGGGCAGCGGGGCGACGTTCAGCGACGCGTTCGACCCGAACCAGCCGCTGACCACGCCGTCGGTGTTCTCGCCGTCGGACCAGAACCTGCAGGCGATCGCCAAGGCCGTGAAGAGCCTGCGCGACAACGGCCTGCCGGTCGACGCGACGAACCGCCAGGCGCAGTTCGTCCCGGACAAGGGCGGCCGCGTGCCGGTCCCCGGGTGCGGCAGCGACTGCTACACCGCGATCTACCCGACGACCAACGCGGTCACGGGCTCCAAGAACCAGGGCGTGAAGGTGGAGTACGGCCAGGTGGTCGACGGCTCCAGCACCGTGATGCAGGTCGAGATGGGCAAGAAGGGCCCGTCCGGCACGACGATCCTCACCTACTCCGAGTCGGAGAACCCGTCCTCGCCGCACCACGCGGACCAGACGCGGCTGTTCTCCCAGGGCAAGTGGGTGCCGATCACGTTCACGGCCAAGCAGATCGCCAAGGACCGCAAGAGCGTGACGGTCCTGCCGTAGCGCCCGGTCGGCCCCACGAGTGACAGCTCGGTACCGCCATGCGGGACGCAGCTGTCACTCGTGGTCGCCGTCGCCTCAGCGGAGCTCGATGTCCAGGGCTTCGCTGAGGCGCGGCGCGCCGTCCGCCGCGGTCCAGCGCACGTCGACGCTGTCGTTCTGCCGGTAGGTGCCGACGCCCCACGCGCCGAGGAACCAGCGCCAGCCGCTGATCTTGTCCTTGCGCAGCTCGCGCTCGAAGACCAGGGTGTCGCCCTCGACCTCGTAGTCCCGGCCCCGCTCCTGCAGCACGCCGGAGATGTACACCTCGAACGGGGGACGGATCGCGGCGGGGAGACGGACGATCGAATGCGACATCGCGCTGACGATATCGCCGCCCCGTTGCATACGCTTGGGGCGTGCCGACCGCCGCGGGAATCGACTACGCCATCCGCCGATCCTCCCGCTCCCGGCGGGTGCGGGTGACCGTCGCCCCGGTCACCGGCGCCGTCGAGGTCGTGCTGCCCGCCCGGGCCCGCGAGCGCGACGCCGCCAGCGCCGTCAACGAGTTGGCGGGATGGATCACGCGCCGCCGGGCCGAGAGCCACCAGGCGCGCGACCTGATCGCCGCCCGCGGCGACGGGCTGCCCTTCCTGGGGACGACGCTGCGGGTCGTGCCGGAGGCGGGGCGCACCCGCGCGCACCGCCGCGGGGACGACCTGCTCGTGCCCGCCGACGCGGCCGTGCGCGCCGCCGCGATCGAGCGCTGGTACCGCCGGACGGCGCGGGTGGAGATCGCACCGCGGGTCGACGCGGCGTGCCGCACGCTCGGCGTCGTCTCCACCGGGCTGACGATCCGCAACCAGCGCACGCGCTGGGGCTCGTGCTCCTCGGGCGGCGCGCTGAGCTTCAACTGGCGCCTGCTGCTGGCGCCCGCCCCGGTGCTCGACTACGTCGTGTGGCACGAGTGCTGCCACCTCGTGCACCTCGACCACTCACCCCGCTTCTGGGCGCTGGTCGCCGAGCACGTGCCCGAGCACCGGGCGTACGCGCGCTGGCTCCGCGACCACGGCGCGACGCTGGTGATCGCGGCCGCATGAGCGCTCCGCTCCCCGCGCCGCTGGCGGCGCGCGTCGCCGTGCTCGGCCACGTGGAGTGGATCGAGTTCGCCCCGGTCGACCACGTGCCGGGCCCGGGGGAGATCGTCCACGCGAGGGACCCCTTCGCGCTGCCCGCCGGCGGCGGGACGGTGGCCGCCGTCCAGGCCGCGCGGCTGGGTGCCGACACGCTCTTCCTCACCGCGGTGGGCGGCGACGAGGTGGGGGAGCGCACCCGGGAGGAGCTGCGCGGCTTCGGGCTGGATCTCCACGTCGCGTGGCGCGGCGGCGAGCCGCAGCGGCGTGGCTGGACGCATCTCGACGCGGCGGGCGAGCGGGCGATCACCATCCTCGGCCCGCGCCTGATGCCCCACGGCGACGACGCGCTGCCGTGGTCGCTGCTGGCCGACTGTGCCGCGGTGTTCGTCACCGCCGGCGATCCCGAGGCGATTCGCCGGGCCCGGCAGGCGCGCATCCTGCTCGCGACCCCGCGGGCGCTGCCCGCGCTGGCCCAGGCCGAGGTGGAGATCGACGTGCTGGTCGGCAGCGCCGGCGATCCGGGCGAGCAGATCGACCTCGGGACGCTGCCCCATCCGCCCGGGTTCGTGGTCCGCACCGCGGGTGCGGCGGGCGGCACGTGGGAGCGGATCGACGGGCGCTCCGGCACGTGGGATCCGGCCGTCCTCCCGGGCCCGGTCGTCGACAGCTACGGCTGCGGCGACTCGTTCGCGGGCGCGCTGACCACCGCGCTCGGCGCGGGCCTGGCCTTCGAGGACGCGTTGGACCTGGCGGCGCTGGCGGGCGCCCACTGCCTCACCGGGCGGGGCCCGTACGGCGCCCAGCTGCGGCTCACGTCGCCGTGAGCACCCGCTCCAGCGCCTGGTAGGCGTCCTCGCCCGCCTGCTGGCGCACGACGGCCTTGGTGATGCGCCCGGTCCACGCCTCGCTGGACCCGTCGCCGCGCACGTCGATCCCGCCGCGCGCGCCGCGGGGGCCCTTCAGCTCGCCGCGGGCGATCACCTGCTGGACGGGCTCGTAGTCCCGGAAGAGCGCGGAGGTGCTCTCGCCGGTCGCCTGCTCGGCCACCGCGACGAGCGAGATGCGCAGGTCGCGCAGCGCCTCGTCGATCGTTCCGGCCTCCTCGTGCACGACCCGCGGGCCGATGCGCAGCTTGATCTTCCACGGAGCGCGGCTCATCGGAGCCGAGCCTACCGCGCCTCCCACCGCCACCCGGACGAACGATGTCGCAGGTATGCGCGTACTACGCGCATACCTGCGACATCGTTGGACGGGCGACCGCGGCTAGGCGGCGAGCTCGGCGTAGATCTCGCGGACCGGGCCGTCGATCGGGAGGGTCTCGAGGCGCTCGGAGATCGCGGAGAACAGGCGCAGCGCCGCGACGTTGTCCGACAGCATCGAGGCGGAGAAGCGCCGGATGCCCTCGGTGCGGGCCGTGTCGGCGATCTTCTCGCCCAGCAGCCGGCCGAGGCCGTGGCCCTGCAGGTGGTCGGCGACGGTGATCGCCGCCTCCGCCGTGTCCCGCTCGTGCGGGTCGCGGACGTAGCGCCCGACGCCGACGATCCGGGTGGGATGCAGCGCCTCGACCGCGACGAACGCGACGTGGTCGTGCCCGTCGACCTCGGTCAGGTAGGTCAGCTCACGCCGGCTGAAGTGATCCTTGGGGGCGAGGAACCGCGCGCGGGTCGACTCGTCCGAGAGGGCGCGGAGGCTGCACTGGAGCGCGAGCTTGTCCCCGGCCCGGATGGGGCGGAGGAAGACGAGGGCGCCGTTGTCGAGACGGTTCAACACCCCGTTGACAGTACGTGGCGTGATGCAACTCGGGTGTGAGTGGCATCACGCCCGCAACTTCGCGCCCGCCGCCCCCGAACGACGTCGAGCCCCACCTCAGGCCCGCTCAGCGGGCGCGAGGTGGGGCTCGGCCGGACGGTGGGGCTACCGGCTGCCGATGGCGACGTAGTCGCGGGTGCGCTCGCCGGTGTAGATCTGCCGCGGGCGGGCGATCTTCTGCTCGGAGTCGGTGACCATCTCCAGCCACTGCGCGACCCAGCCGCTCGTGCGGCCGATCGCGAACATCACCGGGAACATCTCGACCGGCAGGCCGAGCGCCTCGTAGATCAGGCCCGAGTAGAAGTCCACGTTCGGGTACAGCTTGCGGGAGACGAAGTACTCGTCCTCCAGCGCGATCTTCGCCAGCTCGTTGGCGACGTCGAGGTACGGGTTGGTGCCCGTGACCTCGAAGACGTCCTCGACGGCCTTCTTGATGATCGTCGCGCGGGGGTCGAAGTTCTTGTAGACCCGGTGGCCGAAGCCCATCAGCCGCTCGTCGCCCTTCTTGACGCCCTCGATGAAGGCGGGGACGTTCTCGACCGTCCCGATGCGGCGCAGCATCCGCAGCACGGCCTCGTTGGCGCCGCCGTGGAGCGGCCCGTAGAGGGCGGCGATGCCGGCGGCCATCGCGGAGTACGGATCCTCGCGGGAGGAGCCGACGGCGCGCACCGAGCTGGTCGAGCAGTTCTGCTCGTGGTCGGCGTGGAGGATGAAGAGGATGTCGAGCGCGCGCTCCAGCCGGGGATCGGGCTGGTACTTCAGCTCGGTCATCTTGTACATCATCCCCAGGAAGTTCCCGCTGTAGGCGAGGTCGTTGTCCGGGTAGACGTAGGGCTGGCCGTTGGAGTGACGGAACGCGAACGCCGCGAGCGTCGGCATCTTGGCGATGAGCCGGACCGTCTGGATCATCCGGTTGGCGGGATCGTCGATCTCGTTGGCGTCCGGATAGAACGTCGACAGCGCGCCCACCGATCCGAGCAGCATCCCCATCGGGTGCGCGTCGTGGCGGAAGCCCTGCATGAAGCTCTTCACGTTCTCGTGGACGAACGTGTGCATCGTGATGTCCTCGACCCACTGCCCGAGCTGGTCCGAGGTGGGGAGCTCGCCGTGGACGAGCAGGTAGGCGACCTCGAGGTACGTGCTCTTCTCGGCGAGCTGCTCGATCGGGTAGCCGCGGTACTCCAGGATGCCCTTGTCGCCGTCGATGTACGTGATCGAGGATCGACAGGACGCGGTGTTGAGGAACGCCGGGTCGTAGGTCATCAGCCCGAAGTCGTCGGCGTCGACCTTGATCTGCCGGAGATCGATGGCGCGCACGGTGCCATCGGTGATCGGGAGCTCGTACGACTCACCGGTGCGGTTGTCGGTGACGGTGAGGGTCTCGGCTACGCCCCCGTTGGTGCTGTCGCTCATCGTCTACTTCTCCAAGTTTCGTCGTCGGGCCCCGGTGAGGCGCGGAGTCTAGACAACGAGTGACGGCGGCCTAGCGGCGCTTCCACCCGCCGCTGCCGAAGAAGCGGCCGATGGGCCCCCGGCCGAGCGGTCCGCGCGGCGCCTTGGCCTCGAAGACCGCGCCGCCCTTCTCGTCCTGCTCGGGCAGGTCGGCGGCCTCGGCGGCGGTGATGCTCAGCGTGACGGCGCGCTCGGCGATCCGGGCCACCTCGGGCGCGTCGACGAAGCGGCGGCCGCCGTCGCCGTCGAACACGATGCCGTCGAAGATCTGCTCCCGGGCGTTGTCGAGGGCCGCGACGACCACGCCGAGATGGACGCCGTCGGACGACAGCACCGGCACCCCGGGCTGGAGCACCTTGTAGGAGACGGCGTGACCGTCGTCGGCCGGGCTCGGCGTCGACACGGGGCCGGCGTCAGGCGGTGACGGCGATCAGCAGGCCGAGCGTGCAGGCGGCCAGCACGGCGGAGATCGTCAGCGTGATCCGGCCCGCGGCCTTGGTGGCCGGGAAGTCCGGCTTGCGCATCCCGATCATCGACACCACGACGGCCCACAGGGCGAAGAGGCCGCCGGCGACGAAGTACGGGACCTCTTCGGAGGCGCCTTCGGACGAGGCCAGGATCGAGGCGAGCGCGTGCATGGGCGGCGAGCTTATCCGAAGGAGCGGCCCGCGGGTGAAAGTGTTCCCGCCGGGATCAGGCGTGCTCGCGGGAGCGCGCCACGACCGACCGCACGCGGCGGGGCGAGGGCAGCGGGCGCTCCCCGTGCGGGCCGCGGCGCGGGGCGTGGGGCAGCGGCGGCCGCGGGTGCATCGGATGGCCGTGGCCGCCGACGCGCAGCCCACCGTCGTCGTCGCCGCCCGGGGCGGCGTCCTCGACGGGGCGGGTGCTCCACCAGACCAGCCACATGAGCAGCAGGATCGGGATCTTGAGCACGATCATGATGAAGAAGAACGTCCAGCCCACGTCTCCGATCGTACTCAGCACCAGTCATTGGTCAAGAAACCTGGGCGCGATCGAGTGCCGACGTCAGTTCATTTAAAACCAAAAAAGTCTGCGCGCCCAAGGACTCAGAGTTAATATCGAACGATGGCCGAACCCAACCCTGAGGTTGCCATCGGAGACCGTCGCGTCGACGCTCGTCGCAATTACGAGCACATCGTCGACGTGGCCACGGAGGTGCTGGCGGAGAACCCCGCGGCGACCCTCCAGGACATCGCGCAGACCGTGGGTCTGCATCGGGCGACCCTCCACCGTCACTTCCGCTCGCGCGAGGACCTCATGGAGGCGCTGCGCCGCCGGGCGTCCCGGCGGCTGCTGGCGGTCATCGACGAGATCGACCGCGCGGGCGTCGAGCCCGCGGTCGCGGTGGAGATGTTCGTCCGCAAGATGCTCTCCGGGGCGGTCGACGAGTCGCTGTGGCGGTTCGGCACCTACTACGGCGGCGGCCAGGACGAGTTCGCCGCCGAGGTGCGGGAGCGGCTGATCACCCTCATGGCCAGCGGCCAGCACGCGGGCGTCCTGCGCACCGACCTCGCGCCCGACCGCCTGGCGGCGGTGTGGGGCGGGGTCGGCTACGCGATGCTGCCGCTCCTGCACAACGACCAGATCACGTTCGAGGAGGCGATCGGCGTGATCCTGCTGACGATGGGGATGACCGCGCGGCCCGCCCGGCCCGCCGCCTAGCCGCGCAGGTTCGCCGGCACGTCGGTGAACGTCGTCATGGCCTGCAGCGTCGCGACGCGCTCGGCGATCTCCGGCCCGGTCAGGCGGGCGACGCGGTCGGTCCCGAACTCCTCGACGTTGAACGACGCCACGGCGGTGCCGTAGGCCATCGCCCGGGTCAGCAGCTCGTGGGTGATCTCCTCACCGGGGTGCGCCGCGACGTACCCGACGAAGCCGCCCGCGAACGAGTCGCCGGCGCCGGTCGGGTCCGCGACCTCCTCGAGCGGGTAGGCGGGCAGGGCGAACACGCCGTCCTTCGTGTGCAGCGCGGCGCCGTACTTCCCCTGCTTGGCGACGACGGCCGTGGGGCCCCAGGTCAGCAGCTCGCGCGCGGCGGCGACGACGTTGGGCTTGCCGGTCAGCAGCTCCAGCTCCTCGTCGTTGAGGAGGATGCAGTCGACCTTGGCGATGATCGCGCGCAGCGACTCGTTGGCGATGTTGATCCAGAGGTCCATCGAGTCCAGCGCCACGAAGCGGGCGTTCGGGCACGCCTCGCGGACCTGCAGCTGCAGGTCGGGGACGATGTTGGCGAGGAACAGCACGTCGCTCTCGGTGGACGCCGGGCTGAGCTTCGGCGCGAACGTCTCGAACACGTTGAGGTCGGTGACGAGGGTCTCGCGGCTGTTGAGGTTGTCGTGGTACTCGCCCTTCCAGAAGAAGGTCTTGCCGCCCGCGACCTGCTCGACGTCGTCGGTGTTGGTGCCGCGCGTGCGCAGGATCGCGAACTCCTCGGGGCCGAAGTCGTCGCCGACCGGGCCGACGACGCGGACGTCGTCGAAGAACGACGCGGCCAGCGCGAAGTGGGTCGCGGCGCCGCCGAGCATGCGCTCGCGCTCTCCGGACGGGGTCTTGACGGCATCGAAGGCGATGGATCCGACGACGGTGAGGCTCATGGAGGTCCTATCGGGCGGGGCAGGAGGGAGCCGGGGAGAGTAGATGGTCGCTGCCCGGCGCACGTGGTCGCCGGCCCGTCGCCGCGGCTATCGTGCCGCGCATGTCCGAGACGATGCGCGCGATCCAGATGGTCGAGTTCGGCGGGCCCGAGGTCCTGCGGCTGGTGGACGTCGCGATCCCCGAGCCGGGCCCGGACGAGGTGCTGATCCGGGTGTCGCGGGCGGGGATGAACTTCGCCGACACCCACACCCGGCAGAACAAGTACATCGCCAAGGCGACGCTGCCGGTGGTGCCGGGCGGCGAGGTCGTCGGCGTGCGCCAGGACACGGGCGAGCGCGTGGTGGCGCTGACCGGGCTGGGCGGCTACGCGCAGTACGCGGTGGCGCCGAGGGACCGGGTGTGGCCGGTGCCCGAGGGCGTGGACGACGGCACCGCGCTGGCGCTGATCATCCAGGGGCTGACGGCCTGGCACCTGTACCGCACGAGCGCGCAGCTGCGCCCCGGCGAGACGGTGGTCGTCCAGTCGGCGGCCGGCGGCATGGGCACGCAGCTGTGCCAGCTCGGCCACGCGATGGGCGCCGGCCGGATCATCGCCGTCGCCTCCTCGCCCGAGAAGCGGCAGCTCGCGCTGGACCTGGGCGCGGACGTGGCGATCGACGCCGAGCCCGAGGGCATGGCCGACCGGCTGCGCGAGGCCAACGGCGGCCGCGACGTCGACGTCGTCTTCGAGGTGGCCGGCGGGCGGACGTTCGACGAGTGCCTGGCCGCGCTGGCGCCGTTCGGGCGCTGCGTCGCCTACGGGATCTCCTCGCAGGAGCAGAACGAGCTGCGCACCGGCACGCTTCTGCGTCACTCGCGCGCGGTGGTGGGTTTCTGGTTCATGCACCTGTTCACGCGGCCGGAGCTGGTCGCCGAGGCGCTGGACGACCTGTTCGCCCGCGTGGCCCGCGGGGAGCTGCGCGCGCACGTCGGCGCGACGTATCCGCTGGCCGACGCGGCGCAGGCGCAGATCGACCTGGCGGCGCGGCGGACGACCGGCAAGCTGCTGCTGGACCCGACGATCTAGTGGGTCACGTACTCTTCAACGGTTAGTGACCTCCTTCGCCGACCTCGGCCTCTCCGAAAGCACGCTGACCGCCCTCCAGGACGTCGGCTACGAAAGCCCCTCTCCGATCCAGGAGCAGTCCATCCCCCTGATGCTCGAGGGACGGGACATGATCGGGCAGGCCCAGACGGGCTCCGGCAAGACCGCCGCGTTCGGCATCCCGATCATCGAGTACGTCGACCCGGAGCTCAACGAGGTCCAGGCGCTGATCCTCACGCCGACCCGCGAGCTGTGCATCCAGGTGACGCAGGCCATCCGCACGTACGGCGCGCGCAAGGGCGTCGACGTCGTCGCGGTGTTCGGCGGGGCGCCGATCCGCACGCAGCAGGCCCAGCTGCGCGGCGGCGGTCAGGTCGTCGTCGGCACGGTCGGCCGCGTGAAGGACCTCATCTCCCGCAACAGCCTGGTGCTGCACGACTGCCGCTTCGTCGTGCTCGACGAGGCGGACGAGATGCTCGACCTCGGCTTCCTGGAGGACGTCGAGAAGATCCTCTCGCTGACGCCCAACAGCCGGCAGACCGCGCTGTTCAGCGCGACGATGCCGCCGCCGATCCGCGCGCTCGCGGACCGGTACCTGTACGACCCCGAGATCGTCAAGGTCAAGGCCGCGACCCTCACGGTGGAGAGCGTCGAGCAGTTCCAGGTCGACGTGAAGATGGCGGACAAGCCGGAGATGCTGCTCAAGGTCCTGCAGGCCGAGAAGCCCGATCAGGCCATCGTCTTCGTCCGCACCAAGATCCGCTGCGACCAGCTCAACCGCAAGCTGCGCGACGGCGGCCTCAACGTCAAGGCGCTGCACGGCGACATGTCCCAGGGCTCCCGCGACGGCGTCATGCTCGGCTTCAAGGGCGGCCGCGTGCCGATCCTCGTCGCCACCGACGTCGCCGCCCGCGGCCTGGACATCTCGACGGTCACCCACGTCATCAACTACGACGTGCCGAACTCGCCGGACACCTACGTGCACCGCATCGGCCGCACGGGCCGCGTCGGCCGCTCCGGCCGGGCGATCACGTTCGTGGAGCCCAAGCAGGCCGGCGACCTCACGGCGATCGAGGCGCACATCAACTCGAAGATCGCGCCGTGGGAGCCGGGCGCCCACACCAAGCCGGCGAAGCTGGAGGAGAAGCCCAAGCGGCACACCAAGCCGCAGATCTCCCGCAGTGCCGACGAGCCGCTGCAGACGCTCGTCGCGTCGGTCGGCAGCAAGGACGGCGTGGAGGTCCCGGACCTCGTCGCCGCGGTGACGAAGGCGACGGGCCTGAACGGCGAGGCGGTGCGGGACGTGCGCGTGCTGTCGCGCTTCTCCTTCCTGCAGGTGCCGGCGGTCGACGTCGACCGCGTCATCTCCGACGTCGCGGGGACCAAGGTCAACGGCGCCACGTTGACCCTGGAGCCGCTACCGTCCTAGCCCGACTTCCGATGCTCGACTTTGAGCGTGACGCGCGCATGTGCGAGGCTTGACCTGTGGATCCCGTGAGCACCCCCGAAGAGAAGACCGACCCGACCGTCACCGCGCAGGCCGCGGACAGCACGGAGGCGGCCACCACGGCCCGCTGCCGCAGCTGCTCCACGCCGCTGGCGGACGGACAGGAGTGGTGCCTGGAATGCGGGGCCGCGCGGACGCCGAACCGCTGGCGCTCGGGCCGCCGCTCGCTGGCCCTCACGGCCGGCCTCACGATCTCGCTGCTCGGCGTGGCCGTCGCGGCCAGCTACGCGGCGATCGTCGACAGCCCGCCCGTCACCGCCACGGCCACCGTGCCGGGCGCCGCGACCCAGGTCGCCCAGGCGCCCCCGGTGACCACGACCGCGACGGACGAGATCCCGCCGGCGGACACGAGCACGGACGAGAGCCTCGCCCAGATCGACAGCGGCACGAGCGCCGGTGACACGGCGCTGGACGACACGACCGCCTCGACGGACGTGATCACGCCCGACCCGTCGAGCGACTCCACCTACACGCCGCCCGACACGCCGAGCGACGAGCCCACGCAGGCGGAGATCGACGCGAAGAAGAAGGCCGACAAGAAGGCCGCGGCCAAGAAGAAGGCTGAGGCCAAGCGCAAGGCGATCGCCGAGCTGAAGGCCAGCCGCCTGGACCTCTCCGCGAGCTCCGGCTCGCTGTACGACCCCGAGGGCCACCAGCTGGCGGCCGACGGCGGCGACCCGGGCGGCGCGTTCGGCGACAGCACCGCGAGCGCATGGCTGGCCCAGACCGACCCGCAGCAGGCGAGCATGGACATCGGCCTCCTCGTCGACCTCGGCAAGTCCACCGGCGTCAGCCGCGTCTCGTTCAAGACGACGACGCCCGGCTTCACGGTCGAGATCTACGGCTCCGACGGCGACGCGCCGCCGGAGATCACGAGCGCGCGCTGGGCGCACCTGCGCACCCGCCGCGACGTGGACGGCAAGTCGACCGCCGACGGCAACAAGGCCGGCGACGAGCACGAGATCATCACCTTCGAGGACGACGTGACCAAGTACCGTCACCTCGTGCTCTGGCTGACCAAGGCGCCCACCGACGGACCGCCGGCCCGGATCTCGGTCCTGCGCGTCCACAAGTAGGCCCTCGGCCCCGCCGAACCCGCCGGCCGAACACGCGCCGGCGCCCCGAACCCCCGATACAGGAAGGCCCGCCCATGTCTCAGGCCACCATGACCACGACCGACGGCGACATCGTCATCGAGCTCTTCGACGCCGACGCCCCCAAGACCGTGCAGAACTTCAAGGACCTCGCCGGCAAGGGCTTCTACGACGGCCTCGGCTTCCACCGGGTCATCAAGGACTTCATGATCCAGGGCGGCTGCCCGGACGGCAACGGCACCGGCGGCCCCGGCTACACGTTCGAGGACGAGTTCAACGACCACAAGGTCGTGCGCGGCGCGCTGGCGATGGCCAACGCGGGGCCCAACACGAACGGGTCGCAGTTCTTCCTCGTCACGACCGAGGCGGCGCCGTGGCTCGACGGCAAGCACACGGTGTTCGGCCAGATCGTCTCCGGCATGGACGTCGTCGACGCCATCGAGGGCACCCCGACCGACGGCCGTGACCGTCCGGTGGAGCCCAAGGGCATCATCTCCGTCTCGATCGCCTAGAGCACGATGGCCTCCGACGACGCGCGCCCCGCCTCGACCACGACGCCGCTGCAGCTGGCGCTGCGCTTCGGCGCGGCGGTGTTCGTGGCGATGATGGTGGTCGAGCTGGCCATCTACGGCAAGGGCATCGTCCGGGCGCTCTACATGAGCGTCGTGCCGGCCATCGTCGTCGGGATCGTCACGTTCTACAGCGCCCGCAGCCGGGCGGCGTCGGACGCCGCCGCCCGGTCGCACTGACTCGACGCCCTGTCAAGCTCGCCCCGCGCGGCGCGAGGGACGGTGTAGCCTTGAACGTCCAGGCCACCAGAATTCGGCAGCGGTAGAGGAGCGAGCAACATGGCAGGCGTCGAGGAGCAGGTCGAGCAGATCGTCGCGGAGGAGCCCACGACGGCCTCCGGGCGACCGGACATCGAGGTCATCAACCCGGCCACCGGCCAGGTCGTCGCCACCGTGCCCGACCTCAGCCCCGCGGACATCCACGCGATGGCCGAGCGGGGGCGCCAGGCCCAGCCGGGCTGGAACGCCCTGGGCTTCGAGGGCCGCGCCCGCGTCCTCCTGCGCGCGCAGAAGTGGATCATCGACAACAAGCAGCGCGTGATCGACACGATCATGTCCGAGACGGGCAAGACGTACGAGGACGCGCTGATGGCCGAGGTCTCCTACGGCGCCGGCGCGTTCGGCTTCTGGGCCAAGAACGCCGAGAAGTACCTCGCCGACGAGCGCGTGCGCTCCAGCAGCGTCAGCGTCAAGGGCAAGAAGCTCGTCGTCCGCTACAAGCCGCTGGGCCTCATCGGCGTCATCGGGCCGTGGAACTACCCGCTGACCAACTCCTTCGGGGACTGCATCCCGGCGCTCGCCGCCGGCAACAGCGTGATCCTCAAGCCGAGCGAGATCACCCCGCTCACCTCGCTCCTCATGGGCGAGGCGCTGCGGGAGTGCGGCATCCCCGAGCACGTCTACCAGGTCGCCACCGGCCTGGGCGACACCGGTGCCGCTCTCGTGGACGAGGTCGACATGATCATGTTCACGGGCTCCACCGCGACGGGCAAGAAGGTCGCGGCCCGCGCCGCCGAGACCCTCACGCCCGTCTCCCTCGAGCTGGGCGGCAAGGACCCGATGCTCGTGCTGTCCGACGCCGACGTCGAGCGCGCGGCCAACACCGCCGTCTACGCGTCCATGCAGAACTCGGGCCAGACGTGCATCTCGATCGAGCGTGTGTTCGTCGAGGAGCCGGTGTACGACGAGTTCGTCGGCAAGGTCACCGAGAAGATCAAGGCGCTGCGCCAGGGCGTCCCCGGCGGCCCGGGGTCGGTCGAGGTCGGCTCGATGACGTTCCCCAAGCAGGTCGACATCGTGGAGCGGCACGTCAACGACGCGGTCGCCCACGGCGCCCGTGCGCTGACCGGCGGCCACCGCGGCACCGGCGAGGGCCTGTTCTTCGAGCCCACCGTGCTCGTGGACGTCACCCCCGACATGAGCTGCATGACCGAGGAGACGTTCGGCCCGACGCTGCCGATCGTCAAGGTCCGTGACCAGGAGGAGGCCATCCGCCTGGCCAACGCCGGCCCGTACGGCCTGTCCGCCTCCGTGTTCTCCAAGGACGTCGCGCGCGGCGAGGCCGTCGCCCGCCGCCTCGACACCGGCGCGGCGTGCGTCAACGACGCGCTGGTCAACTACACGGCGCTGGAGCTGCCGATGGGCGGCGCCAAGGAGTCGGGCATCGGCTCCCGGCACGGCGCCGGCGGCATCCGCAAGTACACGCAGACGCAGTCGCTGCTCGTGTCCCGCCTGCATCCCAAGCGCGACATGCACATGTTCCCCTACACCGAGAAGATGACGAACCGGCTCGGCAAGCTGTTCGGCTTCCTCTACGGGCGGGGCAACCGCGACTAGACCGAAGGTCGTGGCACCGGGCACGCGGCGTTGACACACTCGCTGCGTGCTCGGGATCGCCATCGCCCTCGCGGCCGCCTGCACCTGGGGCCTGTCGGACTTCTGCGCCGGCCGGTTCAGCCGGCGGGTGCCGGTCCTCGCCGTCCTGCTGTTCGTGGAGGGCGCGGGCCTCGTCACGCTGCTGCTCGTCGTGGCGGTCGTCCAGCCGTCGCTGCCGGCCTGGGAGCAGGCGCTCCCGGCGATGGGCGCGGGCGCCGCGGGCGCGCTGGCGCTCGGCCTGTTCTACCAGGCGCTGTCGATCGGCTCGATGTCGATCGTCGCGCCGCTCGCCGCGACCGGCGCCATCGTGCCGGTGGTGGTGGGGATCGCCGGCGGGGACCGCGTCACCGTGCTCATCGGGACGGGCCTGCTCGTCGCGTTCGCCGGCATCCTGCTCGCCTCACGTGAGGCGGAGGAGGATGCCTCGGAAGGGCGGTCCGCCTCGTCCCGCCTGAGCATCGTGCTCGCCCTGTGCGCCGCGGTCGGGTTCGGCCTGTTCTTCATCGGCTACGACCGGGGCGCCGAGGGCGGCGTCCTGTGGGCCGCCACGCTGGCCCGCCTCGCCGCGGTGCCGCTGATCGCGATCGCGGTGGTCGCCACCCGCACGGGGCTGCCACGGGGGCGCACCGCGTGGGGCCTGGCCGGGAACGGCCAGCTCGACTGCGCGGCCACGGCGCTCTACGCGCTGGCGGCCACGAAGGCCGACCTGGTGGTCGTGGCCGTCGTCGGCTCGCTGTACCCGGTCGTCACCGTCGTCCTGGCCCGCACGATCCTCAAGGAGCGGATGGGCGTGCTGCAGGGCATCGGCGTGGCGGCGGCCCTGCTGGGCGTGGTTCTCGTGAGCGTCGGCAGCGCGTAGCGATCCGGCCGTCGAGCCCCACCTCGGTCCCGCTCAGCGGGATCGAGGTGGGGCTCGACGGGAGGAGGGAGGCCGGACCACTACGCTGCGCCCATGGAGGCGATCCTCGCCCACGTCGGCGGCGGCACCCTGGCGCCGCTGCAGCTCGCCCCGTCGCTGCTCGCCGCGGTGCTCTACGCCCTGCGCGTGCGGACGCTCCACGGCACGGCGCGCGCGGTACCGGGCTGGCGGCAGGCCTGCTTCCTGACCGGCTGCGCGCTGATCGTGGTGGTGCTCGCCTCACCCGCCTCGCACGTCGCCGAGGAGCTGTTCCTGGCCCACATGGCCGAGCACCTGCTGATCGCCGACCTGGCCACGCTGCTGCTCGTGCTCGGGCTCACCGGTCCGGTCATCGCGCCGATCATGCGGCTGCCGGGGATGGGCGCGATCCGGATCCTCGGACATCCCCTCGTCGCCCTGCCGCTGTGGGCGGCCGACCTGTACCTGTGGCACGTCCCGTCGATCCACACCGCGGCGCTGGACCACGAGGCGATCCACGCGCTCCAGCACGCCTCGTTCATCCTCTTCGGGGCGAACATGTGGATGCCCGTCTTCGGGCCGCTGCCCAAGCCGCCGTGGTTCACCGGGGCGTGGCAGCTGGCGTACATCGTCGCGGTGCGGCTGCTCGCCGGCGTGCTGGGCAACGTGCTGGTGTGGAGCGGCACGATCTTCTACCCGGCGTACGCCAAGGGGGAGGCGTACTGGAGCATCTCGCCGCTCGCCGACCAGCAGACGGCGGGCGCGATCATGATGGTCGAGGGCTCGCTGCTGACGCTCGGGCTGTTCGCCTACCTGTTCCTGCGCGCGATGCGGGAGGGGCAGGAGCGCCAGGAGCTGGTCGAGTACGCGCAGGCCCGCGGGGTCGACGTCACGAGCGAGCGGGCGGGGCGGGCGGTCACGGCGGGGCGGGGCGACGAGCTGCGGGCCCGGATCGACCGCGAAGCGGCCCCGGGCGCTCCGGGTGCGGCTATCGCAGACTGAGCCCGAGCAGCGCCTCGAGCTGGGGGATGGTGTCCTCCGCGCTCTTGTGCAGCACGGTGGCCATGCCCAGCGCCCGGGCCGGCTTGAGGTTGCCGCCCAGGTCGTCGACGAACACGCACTCCTCGGGCAGGCGGTCGATCGCCTCGGCGCCCAGCAGGTAGATGTCGGGGTGCGGCTTGCGCATCCCCACGTCGCCGGAGATGACGACGCCGTCGAACAGCGTGTCGAGCAGGTCGCGGTCGTAGCGCTCGGCGCCCCACGAGTTGGAGATGAGGCCGGTGCGCACGCCGGCGGCGCGCGCGGCCCGGACCGCGCCGACCATCGCCTCGTCGACGGCCATGCCTCCGAACAGCCGGTCGATCAGCCCGTCGGGGTCGGCCACGCCGATGACCGGCGCGAACGCCGCGGCGAAGCCGTCCTCGTCCACGGCCCCGGTCTCCAGGTCCTCCAGCGCCTGGCGGCCGCGCGGGTCGCTGCGGAAGGCGTCGCGCACCGTCGTCGGCTCCAGGCCCTCGACGGCGCAGAACTGCTCGAACGAGGCGAAGACGTCGGTGGTGAGGACGCCGCCCCAATCGACGAGCAGGCCGGTGATCGGGTCGCCGCCGCTCTCGAGCGGCGCGCCGTCGCCGGCCATCAGGCCGCGTCCTGGCTGATGGCCCAGGCGCGCTCGGCGAGGTCCGGCACCCCGGTGTCGAGCAGCTTGAAGAACGGGTCGTCGGTCGTCCCGGCCAGGAGCCGCTGGTAGGAGCCCTCCAGGAAGACGGCGGACTTCCACAGTGCCAGCGTGGTGTACCAGCGCACGTCGCGCATCGAGCGGCCCGACGCCGCCTCGTAGCGGGCGATCAGCTCGTCGCGCGAGGGGAAGCCCTCGCGGGTGGTCACCGACTGCAGGGTGAACATGTTGTTCGTGTCGTCGCCCGGCTGCGGGTACGTCGCCGTCAGGTAGCCCAGGTCCGCGAGCGGGTCGCCGATCGTGGCGAGCTCCCAGTCGAAGATCGCGTTGAGGGAAGCGGGCGCGGTTCCGCGGAACATCGTGTTGCCGAGGCGGTAGTCGCCGTGGACGATCGTCGCGGCCTGCTGGGCGGGGACGTTCGCGCCGAGCCACGTCGTCACCCGGTCCAGGACGGGCAGCTCGCGGGTCTTGTTGTGCTCCCACAGGCCGGTGAAGCGGCGCACCTGGCGCTCGAGGTAGCCGTCGGGCTTGCCGAACCACTCCAGGCCGCACGCACGCCAGTCGCAGGCGTGGATCTCGACCAGGGCGTCGATCAGCTCGTCGGCGATCTGCCGGCGCTGGGCGGGCGTGTCGAGCTCCTCGGGGATAGAGGACGTCATCACGACGCCCTCCTTCTTCTCCATCACGTAGAACGGCGCGCCGATCGTGGCCGGGTCCTCGTGGCGGATCAG
>Ga0247757_10000618_pt1 | contig 28647 bp, 23 predicted proteins | sample UWRJL126311R4_FD_180929 | JGI IMG/M metagenome (GOLD analysis project Ga0247757, IMG submission 180929) | Plant litter microbial communities from Arlington Agricultural Research Station in Wisconsin, United States - UWRJ-L126-311R-4 | ecosystem: Environmental > Terrestrial > Plant litter >...
GTCGATGCGGTGGTGTTCTCGCCAGACGGACAGCTACTCGCTTCAGCATCCGACGATAGCACGGTACGGGTGTGGGAGACGGCGACGGGACAGTGTCGCAGCGTGCTGGAGGGCCATTCAGATTGGGGCAGGGCGGTGGTGTTCTCGCATGACGGACAGCTACTCGCTTCAGCATCCGACGACAGCACGGTACGGGTGTGGGAGACGGCGGCGGGACAGTGTCGCAGTGTGCTGGAGGGCCATTCAAGAGGGGTCAGGGCGGTAGTATTCTCGCCAGACGGACAGCTACTCGCTTCAGCATCCAACGATAATACAGTGCGGGTGTGGGAGACGGCGACGGGACAGTGTCGCAGCGTGCTGGAGGGCCATTCAGATTGGGTCAGGGCGGTAGTATTCTCGCCAGACAGACAGCTACTCGCTTCAGCATCCAGGGATAGCACAGTACGGGTATGGGAAACGGCGACGGGACAGTGTCGCAGCGTGCTTGAGGGTCACCCTTATATTTATCGCATCGCTTTCTCGCCAGATGGCCGGAGACTCGAGACCGACAAAAGTGATATCTCTCTACCGTCGGGCCTGGTCACTGCTTCAACTATCTCGCACCCGGACGGACTCTCTAGTATTGCGGTAACGAAGAAGTGGATAGTACGCCAAAACCGACGCTTTCTATGGCTTCCTCCAGAGTATCGGAACTATACTACAGCAGTATTCAAGTATATGGTATGCCTAGGGTGTAATGATGGACGTGTTACACTGCTTAGCTTCTGTTAAGATAGCGCAGTCTTCAAAGAGGTATTGTATAAACACTAGCTGCCAACGCGGTGGCATCACTGCTGAACGCACTCTTGAGTATAGCGTGTTTCAGCTGTAGCAGAGCAAGAAGAAGCGCTGATTGATCTATAATTATTGTTAGATTGTTGATTGGTCAAATGGACGTGTAGAAATAGATGATGTTGATGAGAATAATTGATTAGTTGTCCTCCCCACTCAGGGGCTCAGCGGAGAGCCATACCTAAGGTACGGAATAGCGTCGTCCCCACCGGACCCAGGTAATTACCTGAGGCTCACGGCGGAGCATCCGACACAGCTGATGCACAAAAATGTGAGTTCTGTCCGATAGTAGGCCTATCCAACAATTGTATACACGACGCGAGCCGCCCTAAGCACGTCAGTGCTAACAGGTGAGGCACTAGCCTTTTAATCGAGCCGACATCGGCACTAAAATACTACACGGCTCGATACCACGTAAGTAGCCGCTTATCACGTGAGCTGTGTAGGGCTGCTTCATGCGAGTCTCCTATGGCTGGTGCGCGCATAGATAGCGGTGCAGATAGAATACAGCTAAGCCGGTTCTGTGCAGTAAGGTTGTAGCGTCTTTGCGCAGTATTCCTGCTTGATAAAGCCACAAGTTACTCCTAACTATTGCCACTACTGGTGCCGCGACTGGTGCGGGCGTAGCCTCGCTTAGCTAAGCTAGCGGCTTGGCGCACCCAACTGCAACTTCAACTTCGCACGCCCTCCCATCCGCCTCCACCTCAACACTCGAACCCACTCTGGTTATAATGACGTATAACCCTTTATTTAAAAAGCACGAAGAAATTACCCCGCCCTCCAGCTTCGCGAGCGCGCCTCTCACGCCTCCTAGAACTGACGGGAAAGCATCTCCCAGCCGTACCTTCCTGGGAGCTTAAATCCGGGTACGTGGGCGAGTCGCAGCCGTAGAAAAAATTCCAGTTTAAGCCTGAGGAGTACGGGGAGATAGAGCGTCTGCCGCTCGCTGATACTGACGCGTCGCTCTGGGGCTTCGTAGATGATAAGATCTAGTACGATTTTAACGCCAACTGCAACCAAGTAGTTGTCCGCATGCTAATGCTACTATATAAGATATTCCTAAAACGCGTTAAGCAGAGCATCGAAGGCTAGCTTCGTTCGTTCGCTTCCTCGACTACTCTAGAAGAATCTATTGTATATTTCGCTTAATGCCTACGGAACAACAGATCTCTCGATATCTTCTTCCCCCCGCGTACAGATAGCGATACCTATAATACCTTATAGAAGTCAAAAAACTCGCCTGATATCACATTCAAACATCAGGACGCAGAATGGCCTAATATTATCCTTGAAATATTATATTCGACAAAGAGGAAGGATCTACCAAAACTTGGGGATAGATATATTCTGGACTCGGATGCAAGCGTCTAAGCTGTTGTAGGCTTAGATATCGAGTATCAGCGTCCGAATCAGACACAAGCGAACTCAAGGGAAGCCGTGTTCTCAGTCTGGCAACCAGAGATCGTCCAAAATGACGAGGGCGACCTGGAGCTTATTGCCGTATAAAAGATCAAGGATCAACCCTTCCGCGACGCCCAAGGCAATCCGATCTCCTCCCCCGGCCTCTCGCTTTTCCTCTCCTCATTTACAGCCCCTGAACTCTCGCAAGCTATTACAGACCACGATCAGTTAATAAACATCTCCACTAACAAGCTCTGCGAATACTTACACGAAGCTGAAGAGTGGAAGCGGAAGGTATCGACCGGTTTACTATTTAAGAAGAGCCTACCAGCTGGAGTTTAGAAAAGGTATAGGGAAGCGACGCCTCCTGAAGTCCTACGTGAGGAGGACGAGAGGAAGTTTCGCAGGTTGGAAAGAGAGGCGAGTCGAAAGAGAGATGACAAGGATCCTGATTGGGAGGGTCAGACCGAGAGCGCAAGCGATTAAGGATCGGAGTCGGAAAGATGGAAGCGATTAAAAGTCCACCAGGCCATTTTGCGTCCTGATGTTTGAATGTGATATCAGGCGAGTTTTTTGACTTCTGTGAGGTATTATAGGTATCGCTATCTGTACGCGGGGGGAAGAAGATATCGGGAGATCCGTTGTTCCGTAGGCATTGAGCGAAATATACAATAGATTCTTCTAGAGTAGTCGAGGAAGCGAACGAAGCTAGCCTTCGATGCTCTGCTCAACGCGTTTCAGGAATATCTCATATAGTAGCGTCGGCATGCGGACAACTACTTGGTTGCGGTCGGCGTTAAAAGCGTACCGGATCTTATCATCCACGAAGCCCCAGAGCGAGTCGTTAGTATCAGCGAGGAGCAGACGCTCTATCTCCCCGTACTCCTCGGGCTCAAGCTGGAATTTTTTCTATGGCTGCGACTCGCCCACGTGCTATAGCGCCCCTTCGTTATCTATCAACAATCTCGACACAAAATTTCTTGCTCAACACAACACTCAAATCACGTCCAAAAATCGTTATGAGTACGTCTATCGACGCGCCGAGAACGCCTCCTCAAAGGGCGCATAAAATTCAATACTCTACACCCACAAAGTCGGCATACTTATGGCGCTATAAACACATGCAAGATGGCGACTCAATCGCTAAAATTGACGCTGAGTGTTGATCAACATTAGTAGTGCCACCGGGCGACGCTGGCGCGCTGAGCAAACTAAGTATAGTACTCCTATCGCGCAAAGGCGTACAAGGCGCTTTAAGGCAGAGCAAAAAGAACATAAACTTGGACGGCCATTTCGAGTTGATGAGTTGATTCTACATGATATGGCGGATCCTCTACAGAACGATCACTGCCATGAACCTCTGAGCGAACAGGCTGAGGCGTACGACCTTCTTCTAGCTGAGCGCTCTCTACGATATAACCTAAAGACGCGCGTCAATGCTCAACTGTACGCTGCTCCTTATACCTATAAGATCTTAAAGAACAATAAGACCTAGCGTCAGAAGTACGGCCGCGAGTATGAGCCACAGCCTCCACATGGCTTTTAGGACTCTATATACTTTACAGACGAGGTACACTTCAACCCAAACGAGCGTCTAAGCAAGCCTAGGATATTGCGCAAGTATGGCTCTCAAAATCGATATAAAAAGCTTGCAACTATTCCACCACTTAAAGGCAAAATCAGCTCTCTACACATATACGCGTACGTGAACTGGTTCGTTAAAAGTAATCTTAACTTCTATAATAACGAGAAAGACATGCCTAAAAAGCCTATTGTCAGAATAGCACCAATCACATGACGGCTTCTCTAGGAACGCTGCCAGAAAGCTGCCAGAAAGCCGCCAGAAAGCGCCAGAAAGCGCCAGTCAGCTGACGGCTCCCCAAGGAACGCGATAGCACCAATAGTATTCGCTATAAGCACTAGCTAGAAAGCTAGTACCATTTCCTAGGAACGCCGCCGGAATGCCGTCAGCAGACTGGTGGAAAACCGGCGGAAAACCGTTAGAAATGCGAACGAAAAACGGTGGAGGAAAAGGTATATAAGGAAGACGCGTAAAGGACCTTTTCCATACAGAATAATCACATTCAATTATTACGGAGAATCAATCAATCAATTCAAACAATCAAAATCTTCAATCAAAATCGTTCTTCTCAGGTTATCGAAAATCTGACACTAAGAGCTATGGTTCTTAGAGATTTGAGCGTGAAGCAGCTTCTTATCAATACTGTAAGAATATAGCACGTATGAATTGAATGAATTGATTGAGTATGTAGTTTAGTGTAGGAGTCGATGTGTAGCAGACATGTTTGACGCCCTTATATAGCGAGAACCCATCATGTGACATGGCCTCAGCTGCTTACAAATACTCTTTTTCGCGCGCGACGTATCGCTCTTACAGGAAGGCATGAACATGTTCTAATTATTCACCGCCGTTCCGCCCAGGACAACATTGCGTATCTTCCACTGCCCATGGATATTTTCCAGTGAATCTATGTGGAATATGTTATAAATAAACTTTGAATGTAACACATTTTCGTACCGGTAGTAGGAGAGCCAGAAGTTGAGACGGAGGCCAGGCGTGGCCCAGGGTACTTGGAAGTCGGGTGGAAATGCGATAAGTACATGCATCGTGATATGGCATACGCAAACACCTGCAACGTCAGCTTGTCGCGCGGGAGGTAATCACAGAGATACTAACAGCACCTAGCGCAGTCTTGAATTGCCAGGAGGTGAGGGTCGTCAGCCACTGAACAAGAAGGTTCTCCATGCTACGGAAGTGAGGCCCTTGCTGTAAAGAGTTTGATCTATATTGTTCTGGATAGTATGAATAATTTATGAGAGGAGAGCTGAAGGTGGAGCTGAGTCTAGCATAGGCTGGATCCGCCCCGGGCCTAGACTCGCCACCGTAAGTGGGGCCCTGCAACTTATCATAGCGAGTAGTACAACCCCACTTGCGGGCAGGCTTACGTTTATTGCCTAATTTTGTACTTCTATATTTTCCTGCTACCGTGATATTGGCTATTTTCGGAAGTATGCATTGGCCGCGGACATGGACATAGGCTCGCGTCAAGCTGCCTTTACCGGCATTGATCCATCGACTGTTGGCCTGCATTGACCAATTTGTATCGACCTATACCTATTTTTTCTAGAGCTGGGAGCAGGTGCGCTATGCTGCAAAAGCAATACTCTAAATTCGACTAGGCAACAGCGGTGTTACCTTCTATAACTAGCCCAACGTGCGACAACATACTTTTCAATGCATGACAGGCATATGCATTCCCATACAATGCGTGCTCGGTCTCCAGTCACCCCATGTTAGGGCAGACAAAGGTGCAAGGATATCCGGTTTCTGCTGCTTAGCTCGCCCCTCCTCTACATTACAGGCCTATTTGCCTTTCCCAAGTTTTCTGAGCTAGAGAGCTCTAAGTACTTGTCTTTAGAAATTTCATAGCATTCTTCTTATACTTACGACGATAGCTTAAGCGGCACGGGCTGAATCAAGCATTTTGGAGATTTTCTATTCTCAATATGTCGGGACTCTTTGTCGACCCAGTATTACAAGCTGGTTTTGCAGTTCTTGTCGTCTTCACTCCGATTTGCATCATCGTCACAGCACTACGTTTCTACGCCACATGATTAACGAAACGTCGCATTGCCATGGAAGATTGGCTCGCCTTAGGAGCACTCATATGCTTTATTCTTTGGGTTATATTCCTCGGTTTAAGTAAGTCGGTGTACAACAGCTCTAACATGGTTAGCATATCAAACAAGGCTCACCTTAACAGTGTCCAGCAACGTCAGAGCAGCGCCAAAGGGAACGGAATCGACTTCTGAAAAGGTTACTCCTGCTAACAAGGTGAGCGCCAATCTCAGAATTCAGCATAAAGCCATTCCCTTCTACAAGAATCAGGTTTTATCGATCATGTATTGATACTCCAACCAGATGTTGTTCATTGCAAGTCTCATGTTCCCGTTTAATCAACTTTGCACTAAATTAAGTATTTTGTTTCTCTACTACCGAATCTTTGGCGTAATCCATACGTACGTATTTTGGATTAAAGCCGTCGGAGCCTTATAAATACTCCATACGATAGAAAACGTTATCGTTAATATTTTTTAATGCGTACCTATCCGCAAGTTTTGGGAGCCTTAAGTCAAAGGCCACTGTATCCATTACAGCACGTTTCTTGCTATAAATGAGTCAGCCAACTCACTAATCGACTTTATTTTGGCGATACAAGCAGTAATAATGCTGCGCGTACTTCAAACAGGAGACTATCAATAATCTTTATAATTAGTAGCCTTGCTGGTATCATCGGCTTCGTCAAGGTTGGCACAGGCCTAGCAGCCGGTGTTGCTGTTGGAAATCAATACCTCATGGGCATATGGGCTAGCGTTCAGATGGGGCTTAGCATCGTTTGCTGCTGTGTCATCACTTTTAAACCGATACTTGCCAAATTCAGCATATGGACTTCAACTCTTACCTCCAAGACATCGTTGTTGTTCAGCTGGAGACCCACACAGGGCTTTCCGCAGTCTACGACAGCACAGAATAGTAAAGATTTGACTTGGATAAGGGTTGAAGATAGCAGTGATTGTCTTGCTTTCAACACTTATAGGTCTGAAGTAGTATAGGAGGATCCATTAAGTATTTTGGTGTTGCATCCTAGTCTCAAGAGGAGTCAAGAACGGCGGCACTTTATGGGTTGCCACTAAGTCTATACGCCAACTCAAGAGGTTCCGCGTGCTGTAACGTTCGACCACTCTTTCCAGTTTCTTTCGAGTTGGAAAGAATCTCTTACTGAAATAAACATATTTCCCTTTGGTCTTCTAGACCACGCGTTCCGAGTGCCCTCAAGCCTGATTCTTACTGAAACCATTACAATGCAGCCCAATATCTGCAACATTTGACGGCATGGTATCTCCTTCCTTAATAGATGAGGCATTTAACAGTCTGCACTTGTCTATCTAGATGCAGCAGCAAACAGTGCAATACAAGCAGACCACGGTGTTAAACCTGAAGAACTTGCATTCAGCCGTTCGTTTACAAGCGCGAAAGCGGCGCAGCAGCTGGCTCTGCACAGATTCCTTTATTGCATTGTGGCACTTTCCTGATTAAGGTGGCTGAGGGCCCGCTTGATCACCGCTAATATTTTATGCATAATGCCTATCAAGGTGTAATAAAGCATACCTGAAATAACACAAATTGACCATGTACCATGCTAAAACATTTTATCGTCGCTTGCAGATTCCCACCGTTGCAATTGTCTGGCCGTATGGTCCCGATGTTCCTCGCAGAGCTAGTGTCAACAGGTGCGATATATATTGGTAGTTCACTTCAATTTTAATCACAGGCTGATTACTTCGCGCACAGTTTTGGCTTTGGTGGTGCCAACGCACACGCAATTCTCGAGGCTTACCAGGAGCCTGCAGGACGCGATACTTGCGCGATTGAAACCCAAGTTTTCTCTCCATTTATTTTCTCAGCAACCAACGAGCAATCACTGTTTCGCAATCTGCAACAATTTCAAAACTTTCTTCAGCACAAAGGTACCTCAATTAATATGCAACAGCTGGCTCACACTTTGCATTCACGACGCAGCCGGTTGCCCTTAGTCGCATCTTTCTCAGCATCCACAGCTCAGGAGCTCTCTTCCAGAATCGAGAATTCACTTGATTCATTAAAGCCAAATGTATTACACTCTTCAAGTTAGCGGTCAGGCATGACACTTGACGGTCGGCCTCCAAGAGTGGTATGCGTTTTTACGGGACAAGGCGGACAATGGGCACGCATGGGCGCTGGTCTGTTGGCAAAGTCTGAATCGTGCCGCTCTGTTCTCGAAACGCTTGATGCCCGTCTGGCGCGTCTTCCGGATCCTCCCTCATGGTCTCTGATGGTGGAGTTGGAGCGCGACGAATCATCATCTCGCATCAATCAAGCATAATTTTCACAGCCACTCTGCACCGCAATACAAATTATGCTTCTGGAAATCATGCGAAATGCGCACATTCCAATCAGCGCTGCAGTAGGGCACTCATCTGGAGAAATCGCAGCTGCCTACTCTCAGGGAATCATCTCTGCTGAGGATGCAATTTGTATTGCGTACTATAGAGGTTTTCACACTCGACTTGCTAAGAGTACTGGCGCTATTTTGGCCGTAGGAAGCTCAGAAGATGATATTGAGAAGCTTTTAGAAGAGCCTGAATTTGTCGGTCAGGCTTGTATTGGTGCGGTCAACGCATCAAATAGTTTGACAGTTTCTGGTTATGTGGATGCTATTCACGAGATTCAGGCAATACTAAAAGATGAGCAGAAATTTTAAAGTCCCCCAGGCCTAACACTCTCATCTTATAGCAGACTGTTCATCTGCTTACCTTCGATCTCTGGATTCACTCAAGATCACAACCCCAAGAGCTTTGCCAAGAACATGGTTCTCGAGCACCTATGGCGGTGCATTTCATGGTCCGACCACTTCTCTCGCTGGGCCCTACTGGGATCTTAATCTACAAAGCCCCGTAAAATTTATGCAAGCTGTGCGCTACGCATGCGAAACTAACGGCGCGTTCGATTTGGCAATTGAGATTGGACCACACCCAACCCTGAAGGCCCCATTCCTTCAAAACGTCCATGAATTTTGTGGCCAGGATATTCCGTACACCAGCTTTCTCCGGCGTGATCTGGATGATCTTGAGTCACTTGCTGATTCTCTCGGGTACATCGCAGCGCACATTGGTAGAGAATTTGTTGATTTTCGATTGTTTGATACCTTTATGACAGGTGCTCTAATACCGGCGATACAGCTGGAGCTGCCCCCATGCTCTTGGAATCATAAACATGAGTTCTGGTTTGAGTCACGTCATACCAGGGCCGTTCTCCAGCGACAAGATATAGTTCATATGCTCCTGGGCCATTTATGTCAAAATTCCACTCCTGAGATCATGAGTTGGCGAAATATACTTCGACCTAAAGAACTACGATGGCTTGAAGAACATCGCATTCAAGGTCAAATAGTGTTTCCAGCCGCCGGATACGTCATTGCCGCAATTGAGGCGTCTTTAAAGATGGTTGAACATGATCCGATATCCTTAGTAGAGATGTCTGATATAAATTTTAGTCGAGCGTTAGTATTTGATAGCAAATAATCTGAGGTAGAAGTTGTCACTTACTTGACAGACATTCAGAGACTTGGGGGGACATGCGTCAAGGCTAATCTTAGGTTTAACGCGGCTAGAAGCAATAGCAATAGACTTGAAGTGCTGGCCTCTGCATGCATTTACATTTGGCTTGGGTCGGGCTCGGAAAAGTCTTTACCGGCTAGGAGCAAGCAAGCAACAAACTTGATGAGCATTTAAAGTCGCGAATTCTATGACGCAATATCACAACTTGGCTATCGTAAGTAGTTCCTCCGAGCATTATTTCTAGCAAGACACACAGCTACTCTACAGTCTCTGACTCTTTATCATGTAGACTACACAGGACCATTTGTTGCGCTAACAGCTCTTCACCGAAAGTTCGGTGCTGCTACTGGCTTGATCCGCAATAGGCCACAATCAGAAGTTTTGATACACCCTGCCACTCTTGATGCAGCATTTCAAAGTGTTTTGCTTACGGCTTCGGCACCCGGAGATCGCCGATTGACATCAATACACCTGCCCATCAGTATTGGACACCTTACCTTTGACGTAGAGACGTGCTTTCGCACGCAGCAGAGGGATCACTTTGCTTTTGATGCCTCTCAATCGAAGGGCAACACTGTCTCTGGTGACGTTGATGTCGTTGATTCGAAAACCAACCGCACCATTATTCAGATTGAGAATCTATGCTGTCAACCACTAGCTCCTACAACGAAAACTGATGATAGACTTCTCTTTTCTAAGGCTTTATGAGACCCACAATTACCAAATGTCGAGATGGCCACATCCAGATGCAAAACGTCTAAAGCTCAATACCATACCATTTGCCAATTGGAAAGGCTATCATGGTTCTATTTCCGTATGCTGGAGAGGGAAGTACCTAAAAACCATCCTTCTCGGTACCGAGGGCCTTATGTGGCCCTCTTCGACTTTTATCCCATGCGCAGTTGAATAACAAGGCTCGAGAGCAGCCGTGGTGGTGTCTACACTGGGAGAAAGACACGAGACAAGACATCAATATTTTATGTGATCAAATTGCCGATGTGGCTGACTTCAAACTCGTCCGTGCCATGGGAGAAAACATTGTGGACATCGTCACGGGGAATCGCATAGCGATTGAAGTTTCGATGCAAGATGATACCCTAGCCAATTACTATCGCCATGGTCTGGGGCAAGAAAATACTACATACTTGGCCCGCGTCATCGCTCAAATAGAATTCCACTTTCCGCATCTTCGATGCCTCGAGATTGGGGCCGGTACAGGCGGCGCTACACAAGCAATTCTCCAAGAAACAAAACAGTCATTTCTATCTTATACATTTACAGATCTCTCCTCGGGATTTTTCAGTTCTGCGGAAACTTTATTCCGAGATGTTTCCGTTCCGATGATCTTTAAAACGCTGAATATCAATGTTGACCCGGCCCAGCAAGGATTTGAGGATCATTCGTATGACGTAGTCATTGCTTCCTTGGTGCTACATACTACATCATCTCTCCGTCGAACCCTCAAGAATATATGGCAACTTCTGAAGGCAGGCGGCTATCTCGTCGTACTTGAATTGCTCAAAGATCTACCTGTGCGTTATACTGCTATGTTTGGATGCTTCTCCGGGTGGTAGATCGGCTCAGATGATGGCCGCCGCTTATCTCCCTGCATAGACATCAAAGAATGGCATGATCTACTTCGCGAATGCGGCTTCTCTAGTTGTGACACCGTTACTCCCGACATCGACGCTTTCACCCGACCTGCGGTGGTTTTCATTGCTCAGGCAATAGATGAAAGGATCAGTTTTCTTCGAGATCCGCTTTCATGTCTAGATAAGATGCATTCCTTAGGCTTCAGTGGCTCAATGGAGGATTTAGTTGTGATTGGAGGTGATCATGATGAGTGTTCATAACTTATTGAACAGTTAGAATTTCGATTTCGGAAACAATGGACCACAATCAAGATTGCGCAGACCCTCGATGAGCTTAGCTCACTTACGATATCGCGAAAAAGCACGGTACTCAGTCTCATAGAGTTGGACCGCGCAATATTCTGTGATCTGAACGCAACTAAGTGGGAACAACTAAAGTTCCTCTTCCAGAGCCAAAGTTCCATCATGTGGGTGACTAGCGGTCGTCACGCAAGCGAGCCTTATGCAAACATGCTTGCAGGTATAATCAGAGTTGTTAGAAACGAAACTCTCGACTTAAACATACAATTCTTGGACATTGAGGACAGAAGCTAGGTGGACATTAGCCTAGCTGAAGCTTTTCTTCTTCGTTTTAAAGCCTCCATATCGTGGCAAAAGGATTAGACTGGTATGCCATTCGCTCAAATCGAGCGAGAGTTAGTCGTTTCTTCGGGAGGCCAGGTACTAGTACAACGCCTGATACCCGATGGAGAAATGAATGATCGTTACAATTCTTCGCATCGGACTATTAATAAGGTCGTTGATGTACAAGATTCGGAGATCAGTCTATTTTTAACCAAAAGTGGATACGTTCTTCGAGAGGTTGGGCTCAGAAGGATAAGAAGCACAATGTTGAAAAGAGAAAGATTACGCACTCGCTGTTGAATTCTATACATACTTGTGGTCAAAACTTATTCCTAGCTATGGCTAAGGAAGACGGCTTAGGTCAATTCATCACTCTGTCACATCGTCAATCGTCTTCGGCAACATCAGACGAAGCTTTAATTCTCCCTGTGGAGGTGTCCGATGGCCGCGAAGGGAATTTCTTACGCTAGCTAGACAGATCTGTTTCATCTATGACAGTCTAAAAGGACTCGAAGAAGGTGATCACTTACTCGTCTTGGAACTATCCATTGCTCTAATCGGGCTTCTAAATTCAATGGCCCAAGAAAGAGACCTGATTCTTACCCTTATTACAAGCGAGACCAAGAGTTTGCCTGGATCCCGTGTTCTTTATCCCTGCGCACCAGATCGTGAATTGGAAGCGCTCGACCTTTCCTCTGTAACTATGTTCATGGACTTTTCGAAAAGCAAACAAAAAGAGAGATTGCTAGCTAGATTAGCAAAGAAATTGCCGCGTCGGTGTCTGTCTGTGTCGTTGCATGCTGAGAGTCCTAGGAGCCAGTCTGCAAAGGCTAAGTCTCAGCTCAGAGTACTTCCTCGCCTTCGTCGTGAGCTTGAGAAGATAGCCATCAGAGCATCTGAACTACTAACATCGTTATCGAAAGGGGACATAATTTCTCATCAAATCTCACTCGAAGACGTTTGTGATAGTCCGGATATCAAGCCCGGGACTATCGTCAATTGGCCTAGTAACGCTAAAGTCACAGTCCAGATAAACTCTGTTGATTCATTAAATCTATTTTCTCCAATTAAGACTTATTGGCTTGTCGGACTTACCGGTAGTCTCGGGATCACTTTATGTGAATGGATGATTCATCATGGAGTCCGTCAGGTTGTTCTGTCTAGCCGTGCACCGAAGGTAGAAAACCGCTGCAAAGAGGAAATGAAAAGCTTAGGGGCCACTATTTGGATTCGCTCGTGGTACTATCTGAATTCTATATCCAAAATCTCTAATCTTTGCTAACTTCTCCAGTGATATCTCAGTGGCGAGCGATGTTAGCAACCTGTATAATGAAATCTGCGCAAGATTACCTCCAATTGCTGGGGTTGCTCAAGGCGCCAGTGAGTTCATCGATTAGATCATGAAATTGGTTCTGATTACACTAAAACCTCTTATAGTGGTTCTCAGAGATGCTTACATGAGTGATATGGACTGGAACTCATTTTCTCAGGTTATACTACCAAAAGTTCAAGGGAGTATTATCTTAGATCAACTATTTCAAAACCATAGTCTGGATTTCTTTATTTTATTCTCATCCATCTCTTCTATCATCGGAATCCCAGGTCAGTCAGCATACGCTGCTGCTAACATGTTCATGATGGCTCTGGCTGAGCAAAGAAGGCAGCGAGGTCTCGCGGCATCAGTCATCAATATTGGAGCAATTCTAGGAGCTGGTTACATTACCGAAATGAGTTTGGACACTTCGAAAGCAAAAGTTGCTATGGGTTTTACACACCTGTCTGTAAGCGACTTTCATCAACTATTTTCTGAGGCTGTCGAGGCCGATGGTAAGGGAAACAGTATCGACATAGCCGCCGGCATCGACCCATTTACATGGAATCAATCTACACAGCCAAAATGGGCATCCAACCCTATGACTCACCTGATTTTCAACATCACAAATACCACAGAACGATCAGTAGACGTCAGTTTAAAAGCTTCTCTTCAATCCCAAATCTCAGAAGCTAAAAGCTCATGTGAGATACATGTACTTGTGAAGGATGCTTTTTGCCAAGCTTTAGGAGACCTGTTACAGCTCAATGCCGACATGACGAAATCGCTTGATTCTAGCACACGTCTTGATGACCTTGGCATCGACTCCATTATGGCACTAGAAATTCGGGCTTAGTTGATAGAGAACGTTCATTTCAACTACCCTGTTCTGAAAATACTCAGTGGTATCACAATTGAAGAACTTGTGTTGGCGTCAGTAGAGGGCATTGAAATTGGTTCGGATGGTCTTGATACTTTCGCAGACTAAACCATTTTTGGCGGATGATACTGTGCGCAGCGTATCTGTATCCGTTAAAGAGCCATCATACCATCAGATATGCTTGGATGAGAAGTTTCCTACGTCCTCAAGTATTGGTGCTGGATCCACCTCTAGAGAATCATCAATTACTACGCTATTAGCACCTGCTGAGCATGACGAGCCTGAATCTGTCGTTCTCATAAAATCTGAATTGTTTTCTACTCAAAAAATGTTTTGGTCTGCGTTTACGCTATTCGAAGACAAAACTAGTCTCAATTTCTCGGCTTTGTGTAGCATTGAGGGTCATGTGGATATCGACAAATTGGAGCGGGCACTCCGAGACCTTGGGGAACAACACGAGGCTCTAAGAACATGTTTCGTGGATCACAATGGGATGATATTGCAGAGAATCATGAAAGAGAGTGCTATAAGACTTGAGTTTGAGTGGGTTGACGGCCAACTTTTACTCAATCCAATATTGCAACGAATCAGGCAGCAGAAGTTTAAAGCTAAAATTGGCGAGCTGGTCAAGCTTATTTTAGTCTCTACCTCGCCCACAACTCATTTCTTCGATTTTGGGGCTAGCCACCTGTGCATGCATGGAATTTCGGTTCGCATTTTCCTTGTTGACCTATTCCGCCATTACCTTCGACAAGTACCGCAGCAACCAACTATACAGTTCAGAGAATACGCAGAAGTGAGACAGGCAGAGTTGGAGACAGGCAGATTGGACCATGAACTTGATTTCTGGAAAGTACAATACCCTGACTTTCCGCCTCTACTCCCGATTTTACGAATTTCAAGATCTACTCTCCGACCCAAATTGGCGTCCTTCAAAAGTGCTACTGTGGAAGCAAATATCAGCCTGGACATAAAGCACCGCGTCACTTCAATTTGTCGCCAGTGCAGAGTTACTCCATTCCATTTCTACCTCTCAGTTTTCAGGGTGCTTATAGCACGGCTCTCAGACATTGATGATATATCTGTCAGATTTTCGATGTTCTGAGAAGGATAAATTTGATTGAAGTAATTGATTGATTAAAGAAACTGATTGATTCTCTGTAATAATTGAATGTGATTGTTCTGTGTCTAGAAAGGTCCTCTGCGCGTCCTCCTTGTATACCTTTTCCTCCACCGTGTTTCGTCCGTTTTCTGACGGTTTTCCGCCGGTTTACTGGCGGCATTCCGGTGGTGTTCCTAGGGAACGCCACTAGCTTTCTAGCTAGTGCTCATAGCGAACACTATTGGTGTTCTCGCGTTCCTAAGGGAGCCGTCAGCTGACTGGCGCTTCCTGGCGCTTCCTGGCGGCTTTCTGGCGCTTTCTGGCGGCTTTCCGTCGGTTTGCTGGCAGCTTTCCGGGTCACGTAACGGCCGTGTTCCTAGTGAACGCTATAGTCTTTTTCTTCCTAGGAAGGCTATCGCGTGACTGGCGTCATGTGACTAGTGACATGTGACTACTCAGCTTTCCGCCGGTTTGCTGGCAGCTTTCTGGCGGCGTGCTGGCGGCTTTCTGGCAGCGTTCCTAGAAAAGCCGTCATGTGACTAGTGCTATTCTGACAATATCTATTGGCACTGTCGACTCAGGTAGGAACGATGCCAATGTAGGAAGTCTGGGTGTATATGCTAACCTCCTTCCCCTTCGGTTTCGGTCTAATCCAGTCGATAAGTTCGAGTAAGTGCTATAGGAAACTCGTAAAATCGTGCTTGAAGCTCTTAGCAATTCTAAAATACCATTCTAAGATCTTATAGACTGGTAATCCATCACCTTGTCGCCTACGCGCTCCTCAAGTATGATATCAACTAACATCTTAAAGGTTGAAACTACTAAGGTCAGCTTCATCGACACCTATATTTAATATTTAGTAAATTACCGACCTAGACAACGCAAGGCAGAAGACTGGGGAAACTTAAAGGTTGATCTAGTGTCGCTGTAAGTCTCCAATACCGGTTATGACTTGAGCGTTGACATTGTGGATAATATGAATCAAGACTGTCTACTTACTCTCGCTGTCAATTATGACATATATAGAGCCACAGAAGCGAAAAAATTCCTTGATATGTACAAAAAATTGGTATATGCGTTTTCTAGGAGACCGGATACATTTACTGCGGAGCCGAACATCTACCACTAAGAGGATGTAATCACAGCTCTTGAATTTGGCTCAGGTTAGTCGATGTACCCAGATCACTAACAGCTAAATTTAACACTATTGCTAGGACCCTTGCAGCGTCTATGTCCCATTGGATCAATCGATGACCTTGGACCGTCTTGGTGCTATAGTTGACAGCTGTCAACCTCGGAGTCGACAACGACTCTATGAATCAATTCGAGGTAATCGGACGCCCAGATGTTAACATCATCAACGTCTCAGCACATTACACGTGGAAAAGTTTGCATATCGAGTCGTGCAACGCCGAAGACTATGCAATGATATTATATACCAGTGGTTCAACCAGCAACCTGAAAGGTATCATCTTGCGGCATCGAGGAATATTGAACTTGATCGAATCAGTTGGACATATTTACAATCTGAACGAAATGACTTGCGCACTACAGCAGAGTGCAACAACATTTGACATGTGTTACGCGCAGATATTCATGTCACTTGGCTACGGTGGAAGCGTGATTCTTCTCCCACGAAGGCTTCGCGGCGACCCCCTTGCTATCACAGAGGTCATTGCTCGTGAAGGGGTAACATTCACGAATGCAACGCCTACAGAGTATTCGGCCTGGTTAAGATATGGTAATGCTGACTTGATGCAAGATTCACGATGGAAGATTGCCATCTCTGGAGGCGAACATGTTCGCATGTCCCTGCTGCAGCAATTTCAACAGTTAGACCTGCCTGACCTTCGCGTATTCAATTCGTACGGCCCAAGAGACTGGGCTGAAGAGTATAGGGACGAAGTAATTATGCGAGCGAACGAGAAAGCAAATTCTATAGAGCCGAAGGGACCTATTAGCGATATAACCACTAGCCTAGATTTAAGCTTTATAACTACAGTATCGGAGATAGAGCCTTACGCTATAAGTTAGGAGTCTCGGACGTCCTTAAATGAAGATTTGGACGAAGACTTGGACGACTTAGACGAATCTAATAGCTCAGAGGACCTTACGGTTCATATATTCCCCTCTAAACGTCCTAACAAGCCTTCGAAGCAGGTACAGACTCGGAAGCGACGCAACGTTAATCCGACAGCTGAACAGAGTGAGTCAGTGGACGGCAAACGTTGAGCGTTACAGAGGAAAGCCATACTGCTATACGTTGCAACTATACCGTTGTCCTGCCCTTCTCTCGTATAACCTCTAAGGGGCCTGGAGTTTATTAATAAAGGTGTCAGATTTTCGATGTTCTGAGAATGACGATTTTGATTGAAGTAATTGATTGATTCTCTGTGTTAATTGAATCCCATTATTCTGTCCTGTCTAGAAAGGTCCTCTAAACATCCTTCTTATATTCCTTTCACTCATACGCTTTCCGCCAGTTTGCTAGCGGCTTTCCGGCAGCGTTCCTAGTAAACGCCCCTAGCTTTCTAGCTAGTGCTCATAAAGAACACTACTAGTGTTCTAGCGTTCCTAGGAAAGCTGTTACGTGACTAGTGCTTTCTGGCAGCTTACCGGCAGCTTGCTGGCAGCTTTCCGGCGGCGTTCCTAGAAGAGGTGCTATTCTGACAGCTAAACGTACAAACCGATACGCCAAACATCAAAAGACTACTCCACATATCATCAGATCGAATGTGCATTTGACATTCGATTATATATCACTGCAGTGATGATGAAGTTGTTGTGTTAAGAGTGATAAATTTCCTATGATGCAGAAGCTAGCTATATAGAAGGCGCAAGTTCGCACTAATGCAAACGCTACCGCTCCACATGCCAGAAGCCAGAACGCAATTTCCAACAAGAGACACTGTCGGCCAGGAAATAGTTACGATAGCAACCCAGGAGACTTGTGATAGCTTTCTACAGAGCAATGTAACTGGCGAGATAGGTATGAAAGACCTAATTGTCGAAGGCGAAACGGCATTAGATAAAAAGGCCTTGTGGGACAATATCAAAGAGCCAAGAGTGTGTGGGCCAAATATCACTGGCGCTAAAGTGTTCTTCGAAGTAGCCAACTCGTTCAAATATTCCCTCATCCGCGCCCAGCTCTCGCATAATGATTCCCAGTACCAGCCCATAGGCCTCTTGTAAGAATGTGGCACGTGTGAAGAATTGAATGAATTGATTGAGTATGTAGTTCAGTGTAGGAGTGTATGTGTAGAAGACATGTATGACGCCCTTATATAGCGAGAACCCATCATGTGATATAGCCTTGGCTGCTTACACCTCTTGTCGTTCCAGATATGATCAAGCGCTGAAAATTGCATGATCAGGATCGCCCACAAGTTCTAGCTTGAGGCAAGCTTACAGATGCCATTTGTCAAGAAGTGCTCGGTTGTAGCACTCATCGGCTGTTTGCATTTTAGAATTGGATGAGGGATAGCCAAGTGTGCAACGGGCATACCATGAAGAATCTCAAGCTTTCCCTTTCATTTCCATCCTTTTCATCTTTTCAAACTTTTCTGTCTTTCCTGTTTTTTCCGTCTTTTCTGTTTTTTCAGTTCTTTCTGTTTGGCGTCGTCGGCTTCGTTTCGCACTGGGAAGATTCTGAATCCCCCATTTCTGTACAAGTGAACTACTCGATACATTCCGGATTCTTTCTGTGAGGTTGTTTTGAGACGTGCAGTAACATGCATTCTCCGATCAGAGGGGCTTCTATGCATATGACTCCGGATCTCCATTTCGCGGAACGTCTTGAAATTAGGCTTCTCTGAAACTTGCTGACATATCGTCATAGTCTCATTATTCTTTTTTTTTCCACTTTCGTCTTCCTTAGCTTTGATTCCAGTTAACCAGATGATATCTAGCTTTCCGTCTGGTTGTTGTTCTTGTGTGGTTGATACCATGGGTGTTTCAGGTATGGAACTGAGCTTCTGATGCTTCTAGAGGCGTAGAAAGTGTAGTTTATATAGCTTATGTGGTAGTCTAAACGATTAATGGAAACATGAATAGTGGAAACATAGTGAAAACATCCAAGTGAATAAAAACAACAAATGTTGAATCTCATAAGCTACAAGATGACTCTGGAAGATTTGCTCCCAAATACAAGCCAAATAACATTCTAAGCCACGCGCGCCAGACAATCCAAGTGAATAAAAACGACAAATGTTGAATCTCATAAGCCACAAGATGACTCTGGAAGATTTGCTCCCAAGTAGCCAAATAACATTCTAAGCCACGCGCGCCAAACAATCCAAGTGAATAAAAACGACAAATGTTGAATCTTATAAGCTACAAGATGACTCTGGAAGATTTGCTCCCAAGTATAAGCTAAATAACATTCTAAGCCACGCGCGCCAAACAAAATCTTTTCTAAGCATACAAGCACTGCCCCCCTAGGTGAGATTAAATTATGTTATGTTGAAACCCGACGTGTACCTAGAGGTTAGCCACCTAAAGTCAACATACCTGTTATATTTTCCGGCACGCACCAGAGACGTTTCTCCGCAGAGATCTACTCGTCCTGCTGCTCCTGAACCCATTCATCCTTAAGTAACTCTTTTATATCTGGTCGGTCTTTAGCATCGATGATGAACATCTTTCGAAGATAACGTCCTAGAATCTCGAACTTCTCTTTAGCGTCTTCGCACTCACTAGGGTCGTCATCTTCCCTAGTGAAATTACTCAACATAAGTTCTTCAAAACTAGGGTCGTTGCGCCCTATATAAAAGAACTCTATTTACATGGCATTAGTAAGGCTTATAATTATAATAAGGGAGTTAGACGAACTATCAAATTCTGGCCAGTCTTTCCACGCGCCATCGTGTACCGCGTTAATAAGGTGAATTAGAAGCCAGCTAGCTGAAGCTTCCCCAATCAACTCATAGTACAGGGGTACAAGCCAACGTTTATCACTTAGGAATAAATCGAAGAGTTCCTTGCTGGTAACGAGCTCATAGGTCTAATAAATAAAAGTATTAGTACGCGTTTAGGATAGAAAGCTCTACTATTTCTAAACTTACTGTGCATGCAAGACCCCATATATCTATTGCTTTACTTAGAGGTTTCTTAAATAGCATTTCTGGAGGCACCTGGGTACAAATAGTTTCTGAAGTTGCTGGAGGATCTGAAACGAAGAAAGCTATACTATGTCAGCACCAAATAATAGATCGTTTTAATAACCTACCATTAGAGAAATCTACGAGCTTTACCTCGGTAAGCTCTTCGCAATCTTCTTCAGTATATACCATTGACTCTACATAATGTGTAGGCACTCCTTGATCAATTGGTCCCCCATTATATTTAGTAACCTCATAAGCGAGCGGTTTAAAGGAATCCGAATCTAACTGTAATGTATCAGGGATACAAAACAATATATTGCCTGCGTGGATATCTAGAACCTGTTTAGAAGAGAGCGTTGTAAGGCAGAAGCCTTTAAAAGTATAACTTACCTCCATGTACAATCCCGCGATCGTGAAGGTAATCTATAGCTAAAATAAGTTGCCGGGACACTTGACGAGAAAGAGATAGATCTAAGCGCCAGTCCGTAAGGGCTTCATGGATTGCGAACCATATCGAAGGCCCTAAGCGTTCTAGTACAAGAAACAAAGAACGCCCGTTCGAACCATCATGATAGAAATGATCTAAAAGTCGCGGGATATACTTATAACCTGGGTGTTGAGTATCGCTATTAGCTTCGAGGTGCTGCATTATACTTAGTTCGCGATTATTACTTGATTTAGAAGCAATAATAGTCTTAATAGAAACTTTACATTTGTTCCTAGGGTGTAAGAAGTTAGTATTGACTTCTAAGAGTTACTACCTGTATTAGGTATAGTTCGACTAACCGATTATCCCAAGCAAGCCAGACGTGCGAGTAACCCCCCTGGCCGAGCTTATTAAGAATTTTATAGCGTCCATCTTGGTAGTAATCCCCAAGATTAACTACAGGGAGCCCTCCATGTATATAATTCTCTATACTATCAAAATCCATAGATACATATTCTTTAGGATTAACCATTTTAGAAAGGATAATTCGACAGAAGGGTATTTAAGGTAAAGAAAAGGTCGATGGGTATAGTAGGTCTAGATATCCAATTTTTAGCTGTTTACAGACTCTATTTATACTTTTCTTATATATGTGCTCTATGTTATACATTATCTAAAAGCGCCTATAGAAAGTCTTAGCTACGAGGACCTCATCTTTGTCTCTTATCCAAATACGGCCGAAATATCCTTAAAGAACAATGGCGATTAAAGCCTATATTCTTTATTATACATTGTCTAAAAAAAGTGAGGCATGCTTAAAGATTCATTACAAAGCCTGTTCCGGCTTTGAACCCTTTGTTTGGTAAACTACTATTGTCAGATTTTCTGTTCTAAGATGAATGATTTTTGATTGAAGGAATTTGATTGATTCAAAATATGGATTGATTCTCTGTAATAATTGAATGTGATTATCTCTTTCTCGAAAGGTCCTCTGCGCGACCTCCTTATATACCTTTTCCACAAACGTTTTCCGTCAGCTTTCTGACGGTTTTCCGTCGGTTTGCTGGCGGAATTCCAGTGACGTTCCTGAGGAACGCTACTAGCTTTCTAGCTAGCACTTATAGAGAATACTACTCGTGTTCTCGCGTTTCTAGGAATGCTGTCAGCTGACGGGCGCTTCCTGGCGCTTTCTGGCAGCTTTCCGCCGGTTTGCTGGCGGCATTCTGGCGGCGTTCCTAGGAACGCCACTAGCTTTCTAGCTTGTAAGAATGTAGCACGTATGAAGAATTGAATGAATTGATTGAGTGTGTAGTTCAGTGTAAGAGTCTATATGTAGCAGACATGTTTGACGCCCTTATATAGCGAGAACCCATCATGTGACATGGCCTTAGCTGCTTACATAGCTAGTGCTCATAGCGAACACTATTGGTGTTCTCGCGTTCCTAAGGGAGCCGTCAGCTGACTGGCGCGTTCTGGCGCTTACTAGCAGCGTTCCGTCGGTATTTATATGAAAGCCTGTCACGTGATTTCACGTGACTAGTCAGTTGACTGGCGCTTTCTGCCGCTTTCTGGCAGTTTTCTGGCAGCTTTCCGTCGGTTTGCTGGCGGCTTTCTGGGTCACGTGACGGCCGTGTTCCTAGTGAACGCTATAGTCTTTTTCTTCCTAGGAAGGCTATCGCGTGACTAGTGTCATGTGACTAATGTCATGTGACTACTCGGCTTTCCGCCTGTTTGCTGGCAGCTTTCTGGCGGCGTGCTGGCGGCTTTCTGGCGGCGTGCTGGCGGCTTTCTGGCGGCTTTCTGGCAGCGTTCCGCAACACCGTGCTGGGGCCCGCTAGCATCCTCATCAATGTCATCAATGCCTCCAGCCCGACATCCAAAGCATCCCTCCCCGCAGTCAACGCGACATTCTCAATCCTCCTCTGTCTGTTTCTCCTTCCGTCACCCACGTGCAGGCCAAAATGATAGCACTGCATAAGAGGTAGACCAGAGTAACGCCAAGGTAAGGGCACGACGCTCACGTGGGAACGATACTCACACATACGGCACGCGAAGGGCCAGCAACAATCTACACCGTATGATACAATATACGGTAGACTACTTCCTCATGATTCCTACTGCTGTCGCTGGGATGGAGAGGGCTTTTTTTCCAACAGCGCTGCGTGCTTGCTTATGTAGTTTACACTGCCTGGGTCTGCACGTTTGAGGGATCCGCAGGCGTCGCATATACGTGCATTAGCTTGGGAAACTCTAAACAGACCTCACCGACGCACAGCCAACGTTATGCGCGGGGTCGAAAGAAGGTTAGTCGTTGCTGTAGGCCGTGGCAGGGCCTCTACAGCCGAGCCCGCCTATGCACATGAACAGCCCAGCCTTGCGCCCCGCGATACAGCTCACTGCACGCGCTTTGATCGTATTGCACAAACCAGTGCGAAGCTCGTGGCTGGGTAGCCTATGCTGTTGATGTGCGCCCTACAGCATACGGAAGTGAGTATGAGCACATGCAGCTTCTCATTGCTGTCCTGCTACGGATGCCGATACACCGCATCGTGGAATTTCAAAAAAAAAGGGACACTCCAAGCATCAGAGGCCCTTCAAGATGATGTTTTCACTGTACACACCTACGACAGCTACAGAGCCTCCTTCGGTTCTCACACCAGTGATGCGCTGGTTGATCTTCCCCACCACGCTCGCGGGCAGCCCCACCAGCGCCCGAGAATTGTCCAAAGTTACAACGTTGCTGATGTCCTGACCACTCCGTTTGGACCGTACCTGTGAGAACACCACTCCGCAGGACACTTGGTTGGCCTCGAGTAGGCGCGACTGCTCTTCGACCTCCTTAATAGCTAGCGTTCGCTGGGCGCCGCCGTCGTCCTCATCTTCCAGCTCTTCCTGCAGTTCTCGCTTGCGCGCCTGAGCTTCTTCTTGCTGCCTCTTAGTGAGGTTGATATGTTCCTGGATCTTCGTTTCGAGAGTCTGCAACTGCTTCCGCACGTTCTCGCGATCGGCCTCAGACACCCTCTCGGATCGCAGCTGGACCATCCTTTTGTGAGGTCAGTATGCGCTGTCTCGGGTGAGAGAAGGGATGAACTTACAGCTGCGTGCTCGTGACGGCAAGATGTACGGTGGCCTCGCACGATTGCAGCCGCGCCCTGAGCGTACGGATCGTTTCTCTGTTCCACACACCGACAGAGAGTCGATCTCTCAGAGAAAGCTTCGCGGTGGTAGAATGTCGCGTCCACTTTGTAAGGTCCTTGCTGAACTCATTGCAGGCATCGCCGCATTTGTTGACCGCTTCGGCGACACCAGTCTTCCTTAGATCTTCCTTGGTCGTAATGGAAGTAGCCTCGTCCGAGATGATGAGTTGCTCGAGCGCAGCTAGCGGACGCTCTATGTTGGCCAAGCTAGAAGCGACGTCTGTCACTACATCTTGGGCTTCAGAAAGACCGTCGATGAGAGTGTGCAGCTGCGCGATGCTTGTCGTGGCAACCCCAGTGATGCCAATAGCACCGGCTGTGATGCTGAAAGGGTCTATGATGAATCTTTCGGTGTATATCGGATTTGCCTTGTTGATGTCTTTGTGAACACAAAAGATGTAGAGAGGAGTGATTGTTGTATACAGAAGCTGAAGGCAGCGTCTTGTTCTGGTCTTTGGCTCGCACGGCTTTTAAGTAGTGCAGTCTCTTCTGCACGTTAGAGGACTTACCAGCAAGGCTCAGCTGCGGCTGAGGGGTCATGATAGGCGCCCGGAGTACTGTGCACCCAGAACTCTCATTAGCTGCGCGTGGCGGCTGCGGTGTGGTAGGATGGAGAAGCTCATAGGCTCCGCTCAACCAGGCTCAGCCTGCTCCTCAGTGCAAACACCGCCACGTTCATGCACTGCGATGCCTTACATACGCGCGGCTCGAGACTCGATCTGTAGAACCGGCGAGAAAAACACCCCATGAAGCGTAAAAGCGTATCTCCGGCCGTGTCCCGCAGAAAATATTCAACGTTGCGGATAGCCTAGGCCAAATGTCTGAAGGCCTGCCCCACCATCAGCACATAAGCGGGGTCTCCACTCAGAACCACTCGCAAGCCTTCGTAGGCTCAGCCAGAGATGTGTACTTTGCTGGCTCCAAAGGTCCCCAAGGTACACTGGATAGTCCCGTCTCCTAATGCTCGCTGCTAACACGATCGCCCGACAGAAGCGTCGGAACAAGCGGAGAGCGCGTGTCGCAACGCCCTCTTCCTCACCGATCCACACGTCGACCGCGAGAGCCTGATCAGCGCAAAAGGCACGAGAGTCGCGGGCACCTGCGAGTGGATCAAACACCACGAGAGCTACCGGGCCTGGCTGAACGCTGATAGAGGCGGCAGCAACAATGACGGCACGCGCCTGCTGTGGATTTCGGGTGGGCCCGGCAAGGGCAAGACGATGCTGTCCGTCTTCCTGACCGAGGAGCTCGAGAGGCATACGACCGGCATCGAAAGCGCGGAGCTGGTGTTCTTGTTCTGCAGCGCGCAGGACGAGAAGCGCAACACAGCTGTCGCTGTCCTGCGCGGACTGGTGCACCAGATCGTGGTCAAGCGCCCGCAGCTGGTCAAGCACGCGCTGCCGTTCTTCGAGACGCCTGAGAGGTCACAGCAAACTTTGTCGTCTCTAGAGGCTCTGTGGATCATCTTCAGTAGGCTAGTCGTAGACAATGAGCTCGGGACGATGTTCTGCGTGCTTGACGGGCTGGACGAGTGCGAGGAGAGTACGCTGAGGGTGCTGTTGCCGAGGATTGTTAGCCTGCTTGCCGGCGAAGCTCCATCATCGAGTCAGGCCATGTTCAAGCTGGCGATCGTCAGCCGAGACATATCTGGCCTGCAAGGCTGCAAGAGGATAAGACTGGATCCAGACAATGACGAGAAGGTAGTCAGCGATATTGAGCTGTTCGTGTCTGCACGGGTAGAGGAGCTGTCGAGAATCGAGGGGTGCGACGACGACTTTCGATCGTCTGTACAGACAGCTCTCCTCGAACGCGCCGAAGGGACGTTTCTATGGGTGGGCTTCGCAATGTACGAGCTGTTACAGAAGCAGACGTGCAGTGAGATCTGGGAGGCGTTCGAAGATCTGCCGAGCGGCCTTCCGTCGATATACAGCCGTATGCTGCTGAGGATCCCGGAGGGGCGGAGAGAGCTGAGCCGAGCGATCTTGCGGTGGGTGACTCTGGCCGCTCGCCCTTTGCAGCTGCAAGAGCTAGCAGCGGCGACAGACGTCCGACCCTTCTCCTCTCGACTGACCATAGACCAAGCGACTCGCGACGCCATTGCTCTGTGCGGGCCTCTGCTGAAGGTACAAGAGAGAGAGGTCAGCCTTGTCCACCAGTCGGCGCGAGACTATCTACTGCGCACAGAGCGCGACAGTGATAAAGTGCTAGAGGCATTTCGACTTGTTTCAGAACCTTCGCACCTCGAGCTGGCGCAAAAGTGCCTTAGTTGCATCACACAGAGCGACTTACAACACAAAGCTATTGACCTAGATACTGAGCTAGATCCTCAAGACTCTCCACTACTGCGATATGCAACGCTGCACTGGCCTGAGCATGCAAAGAGCTGTTATACGCTAGCAGCAGAGCTGTTTAACCGTTTCGGGCTTTTCTTGCAGAATAAATCTCCTCTGCGAGATTACTGGTGGGCGACCTATGATAACGAGGTGAGCGGATGTCAACGCGAGCCTCTACCCTTGCTGCATATGGCGTGCGATTTGGGGATTGTACCGTGGGTAGAAGCGGTACTAGCAAGGACGAGCCGGTGGCCCGAATACCACAAGTGCGTGAACGGGAAGAACAACGATGGGGAGACGGCGCTGTACTTCGCAGTCAGGGGAGGGAACGAGGCGGTGGTGTGGCTGCTTGTGGACCATGGAGCGGACGTTAGGGCGAAGGACAACGATGGGAGGACAGTGCTGCACCGGGCAGCTGTGAGAGGGAACAAGGCAGTGGTGTGGCTGTTAGTGGAGAGAGGAGCGAACGTAGAGGCGAAAGGCAACGATGGGAGGTCGGTGCTACACTGGGCAGCTGCGGGAGGGAACGAAGCGGTGGTGCGGCTACTAGTGGAGAGAGGAGCGGACGTCAATGCGAAAGACAACGATGGGAAGACGGTGCTGCACTGGGCAGCTTGGGGAGGGAACAAGGCGGTGGTGCGGCTGCTAGTGGAGAGAGGAGTGGACATCAATGCGATCGACAACGATGGGAAGACGGTGCTGCACTCGGCAGCTGAGGGAGGGAACGAGGCGACGGTGTGGTTGCTTGTGGACCTCGGAGCGAACATAGACGCAAAAGACAGGGATGGGAAGACGATGCTGCACCAGGCAGCTTGGAGAGAGGACAAGAGGATGATGCGACTGCTTGCGGACCTCGGAGCGAACATAAACGCAAAAGACAGGGATGGGAAGACGATGCTGCACCGGGCAGCTGAGGGAGGGAACGAGGCGGTGGTGCGGCTGCTTGTGGACCATGGAGCGGACATCAATACGAAGGACAGGAACGGCGAGACGGTGCTGTACCAGGCAGCTGAGGTAGGGAACGAGGCGGTAGTGCGGATGCTAGTGGAGAGAGGAGTGGACGTTAATGCGAAGGACAACGATGGGTATATAGTGCTGCACTCGGCAGCTTGGAGAGAGAACAAGAGGATGATGCGACTGCTTGTGGGCCTCGGAGCGAACGTAAACGCAAAAGACAGGGATGGGAAGGCGATGCTGCACTGGGCAGCTGAGGGAGGGAACGAGGCGGTGGTGCGGCTGCTTGTGGACCATGGAGCGGACATCAATACGAAGGACAGGAACGGCGAGACGGTGCTGCACCAGGCAGCTGAGGTAGGGAACGAGGCGGTAGTGCGGATGCTAGTGGAGAGAGGAGTGGACGTTAATGCGAAGGACAACGATGGGTATACAGTGCTGCACTCGGCAGCTGTGGGAGGGAGCGAGGCGGTGGTGCAGCTGCTTGTGGAGAAGGGAGCGGACGTTAGGGCGAAGGACAACGATGGGGATACTGTGCTGCACTCTGCAGCTTGGGGAGAGAACGAGGTGGTTGTGCAGCTGCTTGTGGACCTTGGAGCGGACGTGAAGGCGAAAGGCAACGACGGGAGGACGGTGCTGCACTGGGCAGCTGCGGGAGAAAAGGAGGCAGTGGTGCGGTTGCTAGTAGACCTTGGAGCAGATGTCAAGGCGAAGGACAACCGGGGGAGAACGGCAATCTAGCTAATGCTTTCCAAAGAAATCACGATATGCTCTGACTGTGTTATCCGTAGTCATGGTGGTGTAAGTGTATTTGCCGCTGCACTCCATATACTTCTATGTATAATTAACGTCAATTCTCTCGTCGTGAAACGCACGGTGTAGCGAAACAGATTACTAGTACTTTAAACTTGAGTGGCTTTAATAGTTCAAGCGCATCTGGCTTTCTCTTATATTTAGAACAGGGATTGATATGCCTTCTTAAGCATAACCTCCCGCTGTTCAAGCTAAATATTACGTACATGTCGTCGCCTTCATACTGAACAAAGCAGAGGCTTTTTTCAAGTGCGAATAATGCCTTCCTACGATCCAAAAAGTCATCTCCAGCCTTATTGGTAGCGCGGCGCCCAATAATGTACGAAGTTGCCACCCCGATCGGTACTTCTCGACCAAGCGATCAAGGATCCTTGTTCAGGATATGACTGAGACCCTGTCTATAGTTAACTAGTTAACTAACTAACCACGACTCCGTTCGCGTGACAGCCATCGTGCAACTTCGCGATGTGGTGCAACATACGGCTATGTCTCCATCGTCCCCTATAACACAAAACTCACATATCACACCGCCTTCGAGTTTCACCGCCCATCCTTTGACGCCGCCGCCGACCGACGAGAAGCCGTTCGCGCAAGTTCATCGGGTTATCGCGCTTTTCAAAGAGATCTAGGCTAGAAATCATACTAAGCGAGACCCGTGGACCGAATTTCAGCTTTCAGCAGGAGAGTATAATAAGATAGAACGGCGGCTCCAGCGGGACAAGGACCTGTTGGGATACGTTAAAGACAAGATACGGTGGGCATGTTCTAGACACCATGAGTACGACGGCTGACGACAGGATTAGAGTAGGTATGATTACAACGGCGAAACGCACCACCTTGTCATTTGGATACCGACCGGGGTACACGAGCTGTTTATTGACGGAGTAGAAGACGCGATTT
>Ga0247757_10000619_pt1 | contig 28594 bp, 25 predicted proteins | sample UWRJL126311R4_FD_180929 | JGI IMG/M metagenome (GOLD analysis project Ga0247757, IMG submission 180929) | Plant litter microbial communities from Arlington Agricultural Research Station in Wisconsin, United States - UWRJ-L126-311R-4 | ecosystem: Environmental > Terrestrial > Plant litter >...
ATAGTGTAACAAGTCGAGGTGGGGAGGCGAGCCAGGAAATACTTTTCAGCGTCATCATTGCCGTTACTGAGCGCTAACCTATTACGGAAAAGTCCGACTTAAAAGTCCCTTCCAAACCCATACAGTTTCCATAGTCATTTGCGAACTTTTGACATCTACAATATAGCTCCAACTCATAGCATTCGACTAACTCTATGTCATGAGCTTTCACAGAATACTGACAGATTCCAGCGCTGCTTCATCGTCTCTCCTAGCATGGGAAAGCCAGAGCTCAAGCTCACGATAATCCCCTCCTAGGTTCCGTTCGAAGTATCATCGTTCGACTGACGGATTATTCGGCAAGCTTTCGATATCGAGCCGGCACTCTACCATCGCCACCGTATTAGGGTCAGTGAAATCTTCCTGCAAACTCGACGGGCGTACCAGCATGTGCCGCTCTTATCCCGCTTCACTTTACAAGCCCAGGCTGTTCTTTCCATTCATTCATCACAGCTGCCCTATCTGCTTGTTTTTGGTGATCGTATAAGGACGAAGCTGATATCGCGCTGTTGCCAGAACGGCTGGCACCCGCGTTCGGCGGATAGGAGGATGGAGTCGAGGAAGGTGCCGAGGAGATGCTGCTATCGCTGGCCATGGTAGAGGTGTAAGTAAGTTGAGGTTTGAGCGGGTTCGCAGCGTTCATCTGTCAATGAGCCGCGTAGCTAGAGGCAGTCTTTACCCCTTTACGCTCTCGACAACGTCGGACAGAGGTATTGCAGAGTCTCACAGAATTTCTGCTGATTGACTTTGCGTAACATGTCCATCATTGGGTCACACAACCCTCATCCATCGCACAACCTGCACCTATCCGATATCGTACAGCGCGAAGCGATGTTGTCCGAGTCTTCGAAGTATCGTCTCGTCACACCACAAGGGACTGGTTCATGATTGACGAAGGAGGTTGGAGTGTCGCGGCAGAGTTGCGACCGGTGGGAATAACACGAACGTTGCACATGGTGCGGGTGCCGGAGAGTGTCATTATTGCAGTGAAACGTAGAAGAAATGTGGCTGTAGACTGGAGGATTACGATCTTGCGGCGCTTGGATAGTTGCTTGCAACGGGAAGGTTCGCTGCTGGACAGTCAAGACCGAAGAAGGCCCAAGGAGTGAGCGGGGTTAGTCATTGATGTGGCTAGTAAGTGTGGCTAACCATTTACTGAATGCTTTGGAATTGGATCCTCGCATTCCGATCTTCCGCCAGTTGCAGACGCAGCCACAAGCTTGTCTTATGGAATGAATAAGTTATTTACATTACTGAAAATTACATACGTTCTCGACGTAAGATTCGGTTATAGTTTCGCCAGGTTACTAGCGCTCGGTAATATAGACGCTTAGACTATAGTTAGAAAACATAAGCAATGCAACTCCGTACTGCGCTAGCCGCAATCAGCAATCGCCTCGGCTGGAAGTACTGATCGGCGGCGTGCATCTATACGAACTTGCACGTCACAGCGCGCACAGGGCTAATAGCGACTTCCCAGTAAAGTCGTGCGGTATAGAAGATTAGATAACATCCCTTGGGCAGTTTTATAACTGGCGATAGCGCAAGTGTGGTGCTGTAATGAGAGAAGTTAGTTCTATGGCAAAAAGCGACTCTGTGCGAGCAGCACGCGTATGCGGCGATGCGCGTGTATTTTTTGTATACAAACGTCTTGGGGTGTTTAGCAGATGCTACAGCATCTTATTTAGATAAAGTTGTAGCAAACAAACATGTGCGCGCGGAGTTGGAAGTGTTTAATGTGGAAGTACCTATGGTATTTTTCGGCACGCGTGGAGGGATAGTACCTTTTTGATATCTGTTATGCGCAACCCCGCAAGGTATGCAGAACCGGGAGCGCCTTTCTTCTGCATCCGGTCTGCCAGTAAGCAATAAATTAAGAATCTTATTTGTTCAAAATCTTGGTGAAATGGGTTCATCTTACCTTTATAACCTCCGTCCTATACTTTAAAGTTGTCACCAACCCTATGCGTCCTGCGAGGCGTGATTTCGCACAAGGCCGCCCCGTTGATAGGTACTTCTAGTGGAAGCGAGCCGCGATGACCCCGCACATCTTACCTCGCAGGTAGTTTACGGGTAAGAGTGGTGGCTGTGCGGAGTACCTAGCCTTATCTTATCTGATGTTGCTACAATAGGTAAGTGTGCAGAAGTATCGATCACGGAGCCAGTCCCCGATCCCGATTGCCCTTTATGAGGCTTCACCTGTCCTTTCCCAATTTCCATTCCAACCACTCATCTGGCTCGGCACACAGGGTGGCTCACTTCACAGGGAGGCACGTTAGCTCGCTGAATTTACAGCATGCCGATCTAAAGTCCGCCCAAGGCATCCTTTTACTGTGTTCTGTTGGGCGAATGGCAAGCCTTGCTACCACGCCACGTCTAGAAACTCCTGCCATCTTGGGACCAGTTGAACAACAAAAAAGAAAGAAAAAAGGAGGAGAGATACACTGAAGAGCAAGAGATCTATTACATCCTCGCCGCGCAAAAGAGGCCGAAGTGGCACCGCGCAATGGATGCTTTGGCGGGGCACACGTGATGCTTCGCCATGCGCTATGGAAAACACCTGCCTACGCCCGACGTGGCACCCGGAGCTAGGCATGGCCGAGGAAAATAACAACAATGAATGCAAAAAACGTATATAATTCCAAATTATTACACAGATTATCAAAAACGACAGTACGATGCGTGTGGATCAGCCTATGGGGTACGTCAAAATTGTTTTTTTTCTTATCCCGAGAAATACGAGTACATTATGTAACATGATAAATCATATTGAAGATACACCTTCAATCGTGAAAAAGTATCATGGTAGCCGACAGATCCCTCTGTCGATCACCACAACTCCGCTCGGTGGAATCCATTTTAATTGGCTCCAAGGCCAACGAGCTGCATAGTCGCACCATGTTTTCCAGTCTAGAGATCAATATCTTTTCTATAAACCTTGATATCTGCCCGTATCGTCGGTTCGCTTGTCTTCTACCAAACTGAACCAGATATCAATAGGTTTTGTTGGGGGGCGTAAGGGCGCCAGACGCTCAGCTATGCTACCTAACTAATTATTGCAACACAATAGGTGGGCGTTCCCGAAGAAGAAATTGGAGTTTCACACTTGATTCAAATGGGTGAATTACCTTTGTTTCGTTTCTAGTGTTTTGCTCGTTTTGACATCCTCGATGTCCGCGTTGGGATGCTCTTCCGTGGAACGGCAAGGGCAATTGAATATGGCTACTGCGAAAGACTACTCAAAGGCCGTTCTTGCCCCAGACCGTAGATTTTTCTACAGTGCACGACCAGCATTTTCTGTTTATCAACGTAACCTTCAAGAGTTTCAGTTCTTAAACAATTCGGATCCAGGAAGTAAGTGTCGACACGTTGGCGAGTGCACCGTATGTATGTATTGCGCACTGACTTCGCACGCGGCTACCTAGAAAACTCAACCGTGAGAAGAAATGCGAGAAGTTGGGTGCATCGAAATAAGCAGCAGCAACCGCCGCCAGAGAAGACTGTATTGAAGAAGGTAAGGAACAGGGAGGGGAAGACAAATGGACGAGAGGCAGGACTCGACGCCCAAAAGCAAGAGAACAGACTGCTCGGACTGAACACAATAATGAACCCTTCGACTAGCATAGTCACAGGGCTTCTAGATCCTTTCGATGCCTTACCAAGGGTCGGGTGCAATATCAACCACATTCTCGAATACTGTAAGTTAGCAGCAGGATGATAGCTATGTCGTTCGTCAATCAACTTCCTTATCCTTCTAATGAGCGTGCACTGACTCAACAGTTTTTACATCTTGCCCCGAACAACTCCCTTGTTCAGACGGTGAGTTTACACTCCAAACCAGGGTTCTTTTCGCCAATAGAAACAGACAAGTACGCGTGGAGACTACGTCAGCCATTCCTGCAAGTCTGTAAAAAGAACTCAGTATTCAGCAATATGTCTCAGGACTTCATGTCTTTCGTGACATGGCTTTATGCGACAACACTGATACGAGACAGTATTGCTGGGGAATCACTGTCTAGCGAGGTATCGTACTTCTATGCGCTTTCTCTACGGTCCATTCAGGAGGCCATCAACAGTACCGATTCTAAGTACACGGATGCTTTTATTCGCTCTCTTGCCTGCTTGACTGCCTGTTCGGTAAGATACCACTTGTTTTCCTCTATGCTTGAACGGCTAATGCTGGCTTGGCTCGGCTCGGATCGAGATCCCCAAATCGAGGTAATATGTGGTTGGTTGACGGTTGATTCTAGTCGTTTGGTGGTATGTTCTCGGAAGCAGAGATGCACTGCAGTGCCTTGCTCAAAGCGATAACTGTGCAAGGAGAAGGCGATGTTATGACGGGTCTTCAGCAATACGGTGAGTCGGGTCGGCATCTCAGCTTTTGCGTCAATACTCATTGAACTTTAAACTTCTCCGCCAGACACTTTTACGCAAAAGGCTGCGATATGGTGAGAAATCATCCAAGGCATACTTTTGGTGGTCCCTGATACTAGACAGGTGCGAACTCGGTGTTGGCGCGCAGAATCGCACATTGCCTCAAATTTCTTACACTCCTCCGCCTTTCCCCGAAGCTGTGTCATTATCTTTTCTGCACGAGTCAAGTTGCCTAGCAAATGCAACCCTATGGACCGTGCCGCCTGTATCGCATGAGCTGAAACGCATATTTACATTGATGCACCAACTCTCCCTGCTCCAGACAGGCTCAATGACTAAATACAACCAGCGTTCAAAGGTGAAGACGACGGATCGTACTATCGTCCGGATTATGTACGATCTAGAGTGTAGTCTATTGCAAATACTATCAGCTCAGCGGATGAACAGCCACACCATATCAAGGGTGGACGCCGCACTTGCAGAAGCTTGTCATCTGCTCTTCTGGATCGGGCCCCGAGGGCTGCCACCTGAAATGAAGCTGTGCGATCGTCTCATCGCTTGGCTCAAAGAAGCGCTTGTCGATTTGATCGAGCGTTTCGAAGCGCCATTTTTTTCTCCGTCGTACACACATGCACGATTAAGTAGCCTTCCGGTACCCTCGTCAGAACAAAATGTATCCGCCACGGGTATGACGTCGTGTTCACCCGCTTTGGATGCGGCGGTTCTGTGGTGCCTTTGCATCGGTACGCTGGCCTCAAGCGCACATTCAAGGCCCGAAAATCCATGGTACAGAGAACAGTTCTGCCGGCAAATGGAGAAGATGAGTGTGCAAAATCGAACGGAGCTGAGGCAAGCACTAGGCCCATTTCCTAATATCGAAGGGTTTTCTTGGATGTGTACACAAACTCTCGACCGCTTTTTCAATGCGCCAGGCTGGTAGTGGCGGTTGTGCACGGGGCGTGGCTCAATGTCATTTGGTATCCACCTGCTACATTTTATCAAGACCGAGTTGGGATTAAATAATTAGATTATTAGAAAATGAGAGCACCTTGGGTGGCATTCGCACTTTCCTTTATGAGCAGAATTTAATGCATTTACAAGCTTCATAAGAAGCGTACATTATTATGTCTCTGCTACCAAGAGAGAAGGGTTCCATTTCATGTTTGTGTCCTGAGTTCGCAATCTGCACTTACCCAAGCTCACTACGCCAGAGCGGGCACTCCCGTAACTGGCCTCTCATATAAAGTCAATCCAGCTGTAGCGAAAAACCACCTGTGCCGAAAAAATCCACGGGTACTTTGGCTTCAAACAACCATAACTCGGTGCACACGTCGGGCTTCACTTAAATAATGTGTAAATAATGTGCTCTAGCTACTTCCCGTTATTTAGAAACTTTCCTATGTAAAAACTACAATATGCATTGCCGCCATCTACGAAGCAGGAAAAGGCGGTAGAGGGCAGACATGACGTTAAAGAAGCTAGCAATCTCCATCAGCAGACGAGTGTGCACAAAACCGAGAGCGCGCAGTAGAGTGAACAGCGAGCGTGCAACTTAGCGCGGGCCTAAAAGTTGAGGTGGATGTTGTCAACCCGAAATCGCAGGGACTTGTCGCACTGTCTTGACGAGACGGAAAGTCTGTCCGAAACCTTAGGCACTCGTTCTCGTGTCTGACGACGTCTGCAGTAGTGATGCGCTGTACATCGTCATATTGGGAGCACGTGTACGTTTCCGGTAAAGCTGGTATTGTCCGAGAGTAATCACGTCGTTCATTGTTTCAGAGTACGACCAGGTGACGTAAGTTAGGCTCTGGCATCGCGGCCTTCCTCGCTATTTTATCGTGAATATTAGCGGAGTGATAGAGCTCAAGCAATTCATTGTCCAATAGCGGCGCGTTGTGCACACAAGAGTCAAACTTCGCAGCCAGTCGCCTAAGGCGGGCTTGGAAAGGGTCCTTGTTTGTGGACATGGAATGGGAGGGCATGTGCACTGGCCGTGCTCTTGGTATTCAAGGATGCAAGGACACTGGGCGATGTTGTCAGTTATGTCCATTGCATAGCCTTAGTAGAGAGGAGCGCATCAGCTTTGTACTGTATCCACGGTTGCAGCTGTGCTCCGTGCATGAGAAATATCGAACCTTTAGGCCCATACATCTGGATTGAATTTCTGCACCCTACAGCACGGTTCGGAACAAGAGTTGTCGATGCAGAGCACCCAGACGGCGCATGAGCATGGCTGGCATCAGGTCTCAACCAACTCGAGGAAGGAACCAGGCTGCATGTTTCCCTTTGCGAGGACTCAGCCGTCTAGGTCAAGCCGAGTTTTATTTTGGGGACAGTAACGATATGCGGTTCGACTAATGCTGGAAGGAAACGATGAGGAGGCTCCTCTTGAGGCTGAGTAGTAGATCGTCTTCCCAGCAAGATGACAGTGGCTATCGCATGCGGCGATGCTCGCGCCACAACGTCGCTCCTGCAACAGTTGGTTTAAACGCTAACTACCGTTATCCGGTCCTTTTTACCTTTCTCTATCCCATAATTCCAGAACATATATCCTCATAATAGGAGCGAAGTAAATTACTCTAGTGTCAGGGAAGAGACTTCGATAGGGATGGCAGTACTCCGCTCAAGCAGGTTTAACGAACGTTGGCGTCATATAGAGCTCTAAGTTGCAAAATTGAACAATACATTGACATGGTGTCTGGTTAAGGAAATATAGAAACCTGCTTCCCTGTTACGCCAGCATAAACGACACGTCATCCTGTGCTGTGCCTCTGCGAACTCTTTCCCAGCTCTAGCTGAATTCCGAACCGCGCTCTTCACCCTACTGTGTGTTTTTGCTTTTGTCAGTTCTCAAATGCTGGTGGAGGTGGCTGGCTTCTTTGGCTTTATGTTGTTTCTTTATACTTTTCTCTTGCTCACCGGAATCGTCCTTAATATTGCTACTAGCAGGAACAGGGGATGAAGGATGGGATATGGCCTTGCGAAGAGGGTGCTCTGTGCCGGTTTGTATGTGACCAATGTCGGATACTCTATGCGCATGTGAGAGGGCAAAATCACCTGAATCGAAGTATTTACGTCTCTGCAATCAAGTCGAGTCAGCCGATACATAACGTACTGGCAAATATAACTCGTAAATACCTCAAGTTGGTGATTAAGCAGATCTTCTCTTGCTGGGAGCTTCCCATAGAGGCGAAGCAAACGAACATCTTGCTCGGTGGTAGGCTTCCGTGGCGTAAGTATCTACACATAAGGCGTCGAGAATGGACATACCTCAGAGCCATCCTGATCGCGAGGACGATTCATCTTGTAGAAATGGTGTGAGTTGGCGGAATATGGTGGGGTTGAGGAGGCAGGGATAGCGTGTGCCTCGAGAATTTCCAAGATATTATATAAATCGGAGTGACGCATAGCTCGTCAAAACAGTCACGAAAGGCTTGTTCTCGTCCTGCGGTCGAGCTAAGGATAGCATTTGCACTCTAACGTTAAGCTCAACCAGATCAAAGGATTTACAACGAGTACAAGAGGATGTGGTGTAGTGGGGTGACAAGAGACCTACGCGCTTCCACCTTTTCGCAGTGATTGGGATAACCTCCTCGGCATCGGAGATGGAAGCTTCTTGGTACTGCTGATGTAGTCCTGTTGTCAGTGTTGCGCCATGATAACAGATTACGTCCTAATTTGGACTAGCGCAAATGGAGCAGAACGGAATAAATTTGGAGTGAAAGACCGTACTCTTGATATATCACTAGTCTATGAATTTAATTATCTTAAATGAAATTTCCAGGTCGACTGACGGGCTTGGACGGTTTGTTGGCATATCTTCAGGTTACCCTCTGCGACTGGCTCCATGTGGCGCAGCAAGGCAGATGCTTTGAAAGCGGGGTAAGGCTGCATCGTAGGCGATCTCCTGGAGACTATACCTACCTAGTTTCTTGACATAGAGATGTCCGTTTGTAAATTCTCTTGTAACGTAGGTGCTAAGGCTTAGTAGGCCCTCTCTTTTGTACCTCTCCCCTAGAAGAACCTACAAAGAGAGTATGAGTGACTGCACATGCAACTTCAGAAAGACATGTACGGACAGCTGATCGCATACCGCTTGGGCATATACCTGCTCAAGTCGCGGTAAAACAAAATGTTTCTGACCATCATACACTACACCTAATACAACCCTAGAGAGAGAACAGTAGTGCGTGCTTAGGGAATCTATTTACTTCTGCACAAGATGCTGGGCAGGAGAAGTGTTATATAATGGCTCCTAAGTAGGTATACCTTTTATACTCATCAGCTCCCTCTAAATTTGATGCGGGTGGCTAAGCTTAAAATTTTGGCACGCTAGATAATCTTCCTGTAATTTAGATAGAGTAGACTAGTTGAGGAACCTATTTTTCTATAGCGCATCAATGTATTGCTCCAGGCTGATATCTCAAAGGGTACTACGTAAATGATCATCCATAGGAACGGTTGCAGATGACGCATAACAAACGCTACAGTAATTCCAGAGCGTTAGGTTTCGGGGGTAGGAGTAGCTTAGGAGACAACTGGGAAGGGTGCCCTTGTTGCTGCTGTGAGCAAGTTGAGGTTTTATCTACATGAACGCATCGCAAATGTCGAGCAAAAAGCTCGTCCCTATGGCGTCACGCTAATCTACAACCATCAAGAATTTACTTTGCATAGAATACATAGCGAATTTCAGCATCACGGAAGTATCTCTAAATGCTCGAGGGAAAATATAAAGATAGTTATTGCGATTGAGTTATCTGCCGATAATTTGTTCTTTACACTCTCCCTTATTTTGAAGTCACTTTGAGGCAGATCAAGCCACCTTGGAGCACTATTCTCATAAAGTAACCGTAGACCTCGTATATAAGACTGATCAGCTTCCCTTCCGCTATCCAATGGCAGCATTCAGCGTAAAGCCCAATAAACCCTTCCCTTCTATCTCTTCAGCTTCTTAGAGCTCAGACTGACATTTTCCGTTCGAACAGCAGGGTTACTTTACCAATCCATTGATATGCCCTATCCATTTAGAAAGCTCTTAGAGTCGCAATGCTAGTGGGTTGTGTAGTGCTGCCGATGAATTCTTATTGTCCAAGATGGCATTGGTATGACCTAGTTCTTGCTCAATGCGGCCGGTTTCCCTAGGGAGAATGCAAGCACAACTGTAGCTACTGGAAATTAGAACTTAGATCACAGTGTATAAGAACCTCGTTACAATATCTTACTTCATCTCAAAGAGAATATTTTCCTTAATTATGATATAGAAATAACTTCGGGTATTAAAAACTGCTAGCAATATCCCAGAAGGGGGCCATTTCGTGCAGTTAATCTATATATATATATTCGCTATGAAAGAGTGTATTGGCAAACACAAACACATACTTCTTTGGTCGCTTTTGAGTCATCTTATGTCATCTTTACTACTTGGCCACATATGATCGGGAGATGCGCTATTGCCTGTCATGCAGTGGACGAGTTTAACATCAACGAAGTAACAAAGCTACAATACAGAGCTCGGCAGCATCAGTCTCTTCATCGTCGCCTCCTTCTAATAAGAGCGAGTGTCTTTCTATTTAGACAAGGTGTGGTACGATGGCCATATATAGCATGCTTCCGCGGAAGTACTTGTGCAACTGAATTGTCATCTTAGCCATCCGTGGAGATGATATTACCTTAAAAGCAAGTTTTCAAAGTCCGTTGGATCCTGCGGGAAATGCTTCCAGCCAGTTATAAAATGCTATTTGGAAGTATTTGTACGATAGCAAAAAGCTGCCTTCAGATGGAAACCGAAAAACGCCTCCAATGTGTCACGTGGATATGTCGTTGAACGGGGCTTGCTGGAGCAATCAAAATTGTACCGTAAAGTTGTCTCTACACCGGAGTTATTGGCAAGCAGCGTACAGGAATACAAGCGTCGCCCAAAAAATATTATTGGTCACAGTGAAACATTCTTTGCTTATACTGCAAAGAGGGTAGTTCAGTCATACTCTGCGCTGCTTGACCAGGGGGAATAGCAGTACCTGAAAACTACTTACGGATGTTGTTACCCATACTAGGTGTCAGCGCGAATGTGGCGGTAGAGGTGGCAAAGTTCTATCAGCTGCAGGAAGGATGGCCGACCCGCACCTGCCATGACCTTGTCCCGGAGGCGATGAGGATTTTTTGGGAAGGACGGTATTTCATAGTTGACCTGTGTACGATGGCTCCCGGATCTAGCTCCCGCAGTGGGACCCGCCCACATAAGCTGGCACGGCTGGTCGTTAGCGAGAAGAAGCTGTTGATGGATGGAGAGGATACCGGTAGTTGGGGGTGAGGTGGCCGCCGGTCTGCGCGAGCGCGGATAAAGCTTAGTTAGGTTTTGCGTGCGTAAGGGTAGGCCCATTTTGGTTCCCGCAGTATAGTGCCAGAAATAAACCAGTTAGAGCGAAAGGTATGTCAAAGCAAGCAACCGTCAGCGATGACGTCGGCACAGGTTCTTCATCCGGGCTAGCGGGATAAGGGGGGAACGAAAAATGTCTTCCTCCCCCTCCGCTAATACTGTTTCGGTTAGCTCAGCGGATAGAATAGGCTCCCATCCGCTAGCTTTTTTTAGAAAGTTGATATGCTTTTTTTGGGCTGGCACCGTCTAAATAATAGCAGCAGTTTTTGTTCACCCTGCTGTCCTCCATTTCAGCTACTATAAGAGCATCCCACATGTCGTTCTTCACTGCTTTGAAAGATTCGCTTCTAAAAACAAAGCCACGTCAGTTTAAGAAGAGACAAAATCCATTATGGGGATAGTGGTTAACTATATTTATACTCTATCCAATCATGAAGGTAAAGTAGAGCATGCATGGGCGCTTCTGGCACCAATAAGAACTAAGATAAGATGGGGCGCATACGCTGGCATTTTTCCATTAACAGGAATCAGTTTTGAGGTTTTACGCGATTGCTAGAATCAGTTCCTTTGCGGTTCCAATACCTCGCGGGCTTCCGTTCTCAATCCCTTGCGGTCTTCAATCCCTTGCATCTGTTTTTTGTTTTCCGTTTCCTGTCTCAGAGGCCGCATGGGAACAGCTCCCATGCGGACTCTGTTTCTGTATCTCGTACGGGCTTTGCTCCCATGCGGACTCTGTTCTGTATCCCGTACGGGCTTTGTTCCCATGCGGCCTCTGTTCCCATGCGGCCTCTGTTCTGTATCCCGTACGGGCTTTGCTCCCATGCGGACTCTGTTCTGTATCCCGTACGGGTTTTGTTCCCATGCGGCATCTGTTCCCATGCGTCCTCTGTTCCCATGCGGCCTCTGTTCTGTATCCCGTACGGTCTTTTTTCCCAATCCCTTGCGGTCTTCGATCCCTTGCGGTCTTCGACCCCTCACGGGCTTCCGTTTTCAATCCCTTGCGGTCTTTACTTATCAAATGTCAAAATGGCTGAAGCATATCTGTGACAGATATTGATGACACTGCATATATATGCGAGATTTTCAGCTTGTTACATGAAAAGGTGATAGAAGGCCTCGTCACTGCACTTGTTTAAAGTAGATGGGTACGATACGATACAGAGGAAGTCATTGAAAGAAGATGTCTAAAAAAGAAGTTCTATATAAATATAAATGGACAGAATATCTGATGCGCTTGATGACAGCACTGATTCTGTCCCACCAGCCCAAGCTTAACCGCTTATCTGGATGAGGTCATTCTCACGATGGTTTGCCATCTAGATAACTCCCCACCTAACTTAGTGAGTCCCCCTTCATCTACCATTGCGGTCATGTACAGAACAACAACAACAATCACAATCATCACAGATTGCCTCACTTAATCACCACTGTGCAACCTGACAAGTGTTCCTTTTGTTTGCAGTTGAATCAGGCAACAAGCGGTAGACCCACCTGCTATTATAAGCTAGCTTAGGCGTTCTGATACATAATAGCCGCCGACGTACCAGCGCCAAGGCGGTGTGTACAATGCAGTGACTTTCGCTTGTCCAGAATCTGTTTCCTAGCACCTGGATCCTGCCGCGTGCATGCAGTGTTTCCAGTTCCTTCATCTTCCTATGCGGTCTGTTTCCTATACAGTCTGTTCTATTCTGTTCTATTTCCCGTTCTTCGTCTTCCTATACAGTCTGTTTTCCTACAGTCTGTTTCCTATACAGTCTGTTTCCTGAGCTCTCTTTTATACGACGCCGGCGACATCGATTTGAAGATCGCTGGCGATATGACCTGATGATCGCTGGCGACACACTCTAGATGAGCGCTGGCGACACATCCTGACGAGCGCTAGCGATACGACCTAATGAGCGCTAGCGATACAACCTGACGAGCGCTGGCGACGATGAACGCTAGCGACTATAAAAGACAACGCTGGCGATACGACCTGACGAGCGCTGGCGATACATCCTGGACGAGCGCTGGCGATGTACCCTGGATGAGCGCTGGCGATAGAACCGACGAGCGCTGGAGATAGAACCGACGATCGCTAGCGACGCTGAACGCTGGCGACTATAAAAGACAACGCTGGCGACGCAACCTGGATGAGCGCTGGCGATACACCCTAGACGAGCGCTGGCGATGCGATCTCACCATCGCCAGCGTTGATACAGAGCCCGTGTTGACGCAAGTGATTATTCACTGTTATTCTAATGATAGAGGGGAGTTAATGCCTATATATACATGCTACACTGTGACAGCACGTCTCGGCAACCCGTGACACTTAATACGGTAAGTCTGTATCACCGGCGCCTATATCGCCAGCTCCCGGTGAGCCTGTTGTTCAAGTGGTGTTCATGCACCTTTCCTCTTTTGAAACTAGCGGGAAGGGGTCTGCATGAAGTTCTACCTGAGCCTATCCCGCTAGGCCCTTTCCGGGTTTGAAGTTTCTGTGAAGATCACTTGCAAACGAGTGCCTAAGTCAACTGTAACTGAAATTTGTAGAAAGAGGCAATCTAATTGTTGTTTACGAAGGCCTATGTAGAGATGCAATAATCAGATCCGTTTCTGATAGCGATTACTAGGCACGTAATCGTCATCATCACTCCCTTCAACCATCCTTACTTCAACATCTTCTCTGTTCGTGACTGCTGCGTCCAACTGGGAAATTGAGCGTGTGAGCTCATTCAATTCGATTAGCCTAAACTCATGTATCGCCCGTTTGCTATGGTTTTTCTCGTTGTTTTTTTTGCGAGATAATTCGCGCCTTGTTTTTTTGATTTCTGGATCGACAACATTGATGAGCTGACGTGCAGCCGCTAAGGGCAAGAAGCCGCTGTTATCCAGGCTGCTCCTAACCGCTTCTTCGACGGGAGCCCGTATCTAATACGGATCAACCAAGTACGCATGTCCCAGAACTATATTCTACTTATTCTGGACTTCCCTATCCAACTCCTCCTTGTGGCTTGGAGATGTCCAGTCAACTATGGATAGCATCTCAGTCTTTTTCCTTGGCGTTTGCCTCTAGATAACCTTTTTATTGTTTGTAGCCGCGTCTGTGCCGTCAATAATACTTGATACGTCGCTGTTATAATTATCCAATGGGATTGGATTTCTAAGAGATCCTTCTTCCTGGCTGGGCGGTGTTGCTACTCTAGTAGCTTCGGTGGGTTCTCGTTTATAAAGGTCGTCGTTCGATTAAGTAGTCACGCTTCGCTTTGTATAACTTCTAATAGAAGGGGTGGTACCTTTAGATAATGCACCTGTGCTTACGGGAAGTTCAGTATCTTCGTGTGGTGAAACGATTTCGTTAGAGTTAATTAACGAATTAGATTGCGTTTCTATATAAGACCTAGGCTCTAGAAGGGTTTCGATAGGTGTATTAACGATCGTATCACTAGAAGCAGACTGGCTATGGGGAGTTACTGAGGGTTCCTCGAGAATAGCTATCTGGTTTGCGGAGATTTCATGATCTGGATTGACTGGTTTCGTATCTATATTCTGCAAGACTATCGGTATCAGTAGCATTGCCTCTATGTGTTGACTGGCATGTGCGTCGACAGGGACAATTGTCCCGAAATTAACTATCTCCGGAGTGTTGCTTTCATCGGCAGCCTACTCTTCGGATCTAGAACCGGTATCTAGTAGGAGGCTATTAGTATCAGCCTTAAGTGAGGATTCCCTTGCTAATTTATGGGTGGCTGTTTTCGATTTCTTTGGTGCGTTTAAAGCATCTGTCGTGTTCGATCGCTTCCGGGAATAGTCATTTGGAGAGGTAATATTCTCGGGTTGGAGTATTCCTACTCCTATGGTAGGTTCTAGGGCGATATTTTTGTGGAATGATATCTGCTCGTTAAAATAGGAAGAGTCTATCGGTTTGACGGGAACGAAGTTGTGGGACAGATGATCGGGAGATTCAGTCGACTGCATCTTGTCTGAAGACTATTGGATAATAGCTTGTTTGGTAATATAATTGGGGAGAAGTGTGTTGGCAATGGAATCAACGTTTTAGAATACGATGAAAAAACAGGCTTGACCAAGCGAGCATACTGGCTTTATATGTTTCCATGCCTATCTCTCGTAGCCTTTCTAGGGTGACTCGGCAAGGAGACGTATACGCCTTAGAGCCAGGATGTTGAGAAAGCAATAGTGGCGATGCTGTAAGCTTTGAACTTGGATATGGTAGTTGCATAAATAAGGCGCAAAAAACCCAGCTGATGAAAATCTACTGGCTTGCCGGGCTGACTCGTTAGGGGGACTTCGGCATCCAGCCCGCCATGGTCTGGGTTGGTCGAGTAGTCTTGGACGGAGGCCTAAAATTGGAAGGAGAGCATCATGGGCAGACACCTCTATAGTTCTTGGTGAACCTAAGGACGGGTCCGGAGTATCCGTTAGTCTTATCCAATGTAACCCAAACCCTAAAACAAGAGTCTGCAAGGACTGTATATCTTAAGTTCGTCCTGAATACTTTATTATTATAGATACCGCGTAGCTGAGTGGACGAGCGTGCAGCTTGGGAAAACAGCTCCCGCACGTAGTACCCACCGATACGAGCCTCTATACGCGCTGAGTATCTGAGTATCAGTTTTAGCGCCGCCAGTAGATGGGATAGCAATTATAGGGACTTAAGGGTGTAAGCACTGTAATGCGTCTCTAGTAGTAGCCGTGCGTGGCCGGGTGCTTCACCAGCAGAAATACTGCATGAGGTCACCCTGCTAGTCGTTGAGGCGTAACTAGTCGGAAGGGCGAGGAGGCTTAGGTGGTGCATATCTGTGTGTTGCCTGCGACTTTATCACGTCTCTTACACCATTATACCTCCTAAAACAGCCCGGAGCTGCCAACAATGTATAGGGGTATATATCAGAGGCGCCACGGGATCCGAGAGTTGGACGATGGAAGGTAGAATATGCCTTGAGCTTAAAGACGGTGAAATTCTCGAATGGGGCCGGTAGGATCATCTGGATAGCTTCGAAACACTGGAGAGATAGCAAGCTAGTACTTTTTAACTGATAGATATAGAGACTGGTCGTAGGGAGCGGCCATTAGTTCGTAGAGTAGTGATGGAAGGCAGAGCAGGCTGCAAAACTCGACATATCCCTTCCAGCCATCCAACACCACACCCTGAGCTTCTTTGGTATATAGTCGGAGCCTATATAGGAAAGCGCGACTTGCATGACAATCCTTAGGCGCGCTGTTACAGAGATGCTGGAGGCTTCGATCCCGGGCCATCCCATTATATTAGACTACGTAAATCAACCCCCTCGAATCGGTTCGGTGCAGAATCCATGGGTATGTGGCTTCAAGATGGTGTAGAAAGGGGGAAGCTAGCGCTACTCGGACAGCGGCTATGGCGGGCTTCTTTGAAAACTGGGTGATAGCAGCTTCTCCATATAATATACAATGACCTTACACTTTACTAAAAATGTATAGCCACTTTTCAGCTTTTAGCGACTACACCCGAGAGGTCGTTCAGAGCGGGAAATTATCCTTGCGATCGTCCGGCGGGTGTTGATGTACAACGGTTACTTCGAAACGGTCTTTAAATCTAAGCTTATAAGTAAGTACGATTGCCTTAGTAGTAGGAGCTATACTTTTATTATCATATCATATATGGGGGGTTGTTCTGATAATGATACGTGTGCGACGTAGTAAGGTAGAGGTAGGGATAGAGTTGACTGGTAATATAGGCCGTGTATAGCGGTGCCAAGCAGACTAACGAAATACGGTAAGGGCTGCTCTCGATTGCCTAGAAAGGCTAAGCGTGTTTCAATCACATTACTAGACTTTATCCTTAATACACTGCGATTATTCAGCGCTATGTTTTTACACATATTCTGTAATACCAATCTCAGAACGTAAATGGTGCACTTATAGATTAAATATTTATTTAATTTTAAGATGTGGTAATGATGATATTCATAATAGTCTAGAATACGTTGTAGATAAGACATGTATAACTAAGCAATATAAGTAGCGCTTTTAGTCCTAAGAGAACTTCTTTAAATATTGTGAGCATAAAGTGTGCTAGAAGGATAATGATGGACCCGCGGATTGATATTTTCAATAGCAGTGGATCCTCAATCTGAAACTGATGCTGGATGCATCTTAGGATGACGGACTCGACACGAAGAGCGAGTATACGGGCGAAAGATGCAGTGCTATATTCGGTAAGCTTATATATCTTAGGGGGAAGAAAGCGGCTTACAGCATCGTTAAAAGCCCCAAATCATCCGTCTCCTCAGGCAAGTTACCTTGAAGTTTAAGGGATTCCTTAAATATAATTGTTTCTCTATCAGAGGCCCAATCCTGCAGCTCATCGTCCGTCGCAATCACGACTCTATCGTCCATCTCTACAGTCGGATACAACAAGCTATTAGCAGGGCGAAAGTAATCTGTCATTAAGCTGTTAGAAATGATATACATGCTTATCCTCATAATACTGAGAAGAGATAACAAATATTCACTGTCCATTTAGATGGTAGTTGAGAGAAAAGTGCGTTTTCGCAAGCTTGTCAGCAACAGGTGGAAGGTTATCTTCTAAATTCATTCTCGGTTTACAGCGAGGTGCTTTTACTTATACCCCCCAGTCCAGCAACAGGAGGTGCCCCCTTGCCTTCGGCGACCAATGGATGTACCCTGATGAATATGAGACGGCCGTCTGCGGACGGTATACTATTTAAGCTTATTAGCCAGGGTTCTAGCAGCGCCAGCGCATAGCTTTGCTAGGACTTATTGCGACTATATAGGGTGTCGTATCATGCAGAAAGCATCAGCTCGCGGCAAGACGGTCAGGCTCGAGTCTGCCCTGCCTAGGATGCTAGGTAGTTTACTAACAACCTAGGCGCTAAGATCCAAGTAGAGAAGCAACAGGCGGAGCAAGCTATACCCTCTTTCATGAGCTCGTTCAAGCCAACTTAAATCTCGAGCACTTAATTCAGCTTATAGAGAGGAGTATAAAAGAGCACCAACGAATGGAGTACGTCTTTAGGCCTACAGCGAGCGCTCCACCAGGCAATATTGGAAGAGCCTGCCGCGATATAAGTATGGTAGTTTCTGCGTGGTTGTGGATAATAGGCAATAGTTAGCAGAACATGGAGAGCTGTATATGGGAACAAAGCTCCATTAAAAGGCTGCTACGCGTAATGTACTCTTTAATTTAGCGGATAGTATCCAACCACGCGAAATTTGAAATCTCTGCCTTAGTTTACCAGTTTAGCCCCTTACATACTCGCATCATGTGTCGAATCCGCTTCCCTTAAGCTGTCCAGCCTAACAGCTCCCTCAGTGTCGGTGCCGGTCAAATGGTGCGACCGCATCTGAGTCCATGCCTATTCTATAATTGGACGCACGCCGCTAACGCAGAAAACGAGAGGATATAGGAGGTGGGTAAATGTGCAACTCTATCGAGGTTAGATTGACAGAAATGGAAGGGTTGGTACATACAAGAAGAATGCTATAATATATCTTGCTCGTAATCTCACGACCTATAAGTAAAGAGCTGTAGAGGATTATTACTCCGCAGAATTGAGACAGAGCTGATATTGCATTCGAAATGGCCAGTAAGATTAGGAACCGTGAGAACTTCTGATTTTTACCCCCTGCACTCTTGTGTTCGTGTGCTCGCCAGTACGGTATAGCCGAAGATAGAAGCGACGGAATCGTGAGATGGAAGAAAAACCGATAGTCAGGAGGTCTTCCTTGTATTCTAAACCAGGTAAGAGGAATAGAAATATTAGTAGATAGGTTCTTACGTTAAAAATACAAAATCGAGCGCAGCAGAAACTGTAAAGAGTGTATATACTAGAGGTGCAGCCTAAGGAAGCAGTGATAAGTGGTGCAGGACGCGAGCAAGCTATCTGCTCTGTAAGCTCAAGCTGGTGGATTCTGAACAAGGGCTTTTACGTTGACTCCGGCATAGAACTAGAGCGTACTGGAGCACGCTGCCTCCATCTATCGAACTTGCTGGCTCTTACTAAGTAATTTAACTGCTGCAGCACAAACAGAAGCAAGCAAGCCAATCTATAGTAAGCTAAAGACGAGGGGCAAGTATCGCTCGAAGCGGTTGTTTCTGACCGCGGCAAGGGTCGGTTTCAAATTTCTAAGGTCAAGACAAAGGAGAGAAATGCTAAGCAGTATTCCACACGATGAACAAGAGATAAATCCAACTAGAAGTGTACGCTCTATGTTGAATCTAGATGCAGAACTTGATATTCGACCGGAGAGATCCTAGCTTTTATCTAAGCTCTCCATTATTAAGCCTCGTAGGGGTTACTGAGAACCTAATAAGACGAAGAGAGCTATATAATATCGTGGTATGTATGGATTGCTGCTATACTATTCCTTCAGTGGATATGACGTAAATAGGACAGCGTAGTACTAACGAACACATCTTATGGCGTGCAAGCATGAGTGAGTCGTATCAAGCATGTCTATATTGCATAAAGGTACTGTGCCTCCTTCAGACCAGGTTGTCGAAATGGATGGAAACATGTATACGTTAGCAATTCCGTTACCTGTGAAAGACCTGCAGAAAGATAAGCCTTTCGACATCCGAAAGCCACCTTATTGGGTATTCATGTGAGCCGCTGCCACTGAAGCTAACGTATACTCCCTGTTTAAGGTCTGTGTTGGATACTACAAGGGCACTACTATATAAGGGTATCGACGCTACGGTAACACCAATCAATCCAGTTGATATCGTACGACGTGAGATGAGCATGTTCCACATTTCTTGGTATTGGAGAATACCTAATGAGACCTAAGCGTTAGACGGCAGCTGATAACTTTCTACTTTGGCTCGCCACTGACAGGGTAGGAGAAAGATATGAGACCACACCATTAGGTGGTTTCCGGTTCAATTTACGGCTTTACATCTACCGATTATTTGAATGAAAGCTCGTAACGGCCTGCGGTTCTACAATGAAAGACGGCGAGATGTATACAGATAAGTTGAGGGCAAAAATGAGTATCCGGTACTTGTTCACTTGCTTCTTGAAGCTCTTACAGGCGATTCGAGTGATGATAGTAATGCCATAAGTTCGCTGGATCACACTCAGCTAATAGTATCCCCTTGTCATTCGGACGTCGGGTCTTCATGAAAAGCAGGGAGGATCGTAAACACCAGGATATGCCCTTGTAGCTGCTGTGTATGACTGATTGCATTGACCTCCCCTTGCTAGTCTTTCAGCCGTAGCAAGCATGAAAGAGGTATGAAAAACCGTCGGCCCCGTATAAGTCTACCTTGCTTTGGTACGAGACGTATAAGGAATAGTGGGTTAGTGGAGCATCGTAGGCACTACAGACACCTATCAGATGAGCCTTTTACTTTTTTGCGCCAGCTGTGGCATAACCCCACCCCCTTAAATAGCATAGGCATGTCCGAGTGGTATGGGAGTGCGTAACAGAGGATGAGTAACGCGTGGTATGGGCTTTACCTGCCGAAATTAGAAGCGTGCCTCGAGCTTGTGTGGCGGCTGAGTAGAAAACGAACGGATATAAAAGGCTTCCTTGTCGCAACGAGAGCATCCAACTTACCCCCTTACTTCGTCTACGCTCATCTGTGAAACCTCTCACAATAAGCACCTCGCAAGCCTCAAACAGTTCGACCATTGAAGATCCGACTATGAATAGTCAAACGATAGAAGACGTTGAAAGCCAGGTGAGTGGTGTTTGCTAGGTGATAGAAGTCAGCAGCCCTGATTTTACCATAGCCGATATCCACCTCAAAAAGCCTTAGCGGAAGTGCGGTTTCGTCGCCTCCGAATGTCGCAGAGGAATCTCATGGAATGAAGCGACAGCGGTCTACAGAGAAGGACCTAAAAGAGGAAAGTCTTAATACAGAAGACCCTATTGCTAGAGAAGTGAGCTGCTATGCATCTATTTAGGAAATAAAGCCGCTAATATATATTGAGGCAAAACGCCCTAAGCTGATTGGCAAAAACTTGGATTCTGTGTTTGAGTCCATGCAAAACACTGCATCCAAATTAGATGAAATTTATATTGCGGTTATCGCTATCAGAAAGGAGCATACAAAATCGATGGTTGACGTTGTACAGTGGGCCGAGAACAAGAGATTAATTAGAGGGATTAAACTCTTACACCTTAGGAGAATCTGATGGCCACACGATTGAAGTCTTTAAGGAATATATTACTTGGTATAAAATGTGCTGGCGTATTTGAGAATTAGAGGGACTCTTAGGGCGGAAGAGCGGAATGAACTTGATATTAAGACAACAATTGAGTTTCAAGCTACGATGCGCACTATCTTACACGTTCATTCCGCTAAAGATGATCAGCCTATAAAACTGTTTTGGATGATGGCGTTTTTGCCTGCCTTTGCAGAGCTTGGCGGCATTAAGATGGCGATTTTATAATGGGCGGGGGGTACATTTTCTCCTTTACAGCCATCAGTATAAGCTATCCTCGTGATAAAAGAGCCTTACAAGGGTTTCTTGGCCTGGAGGTAACCAAGGCTGGCCAGCCTCATTTGCTGAAACAAATCCGCTAAATCGGCTATTTCGATAAGCTAGAAAGTAAACCTAAGTATTATACTCAAGGCACAACTTTGTCAATTTTTGATGCAGGGTCTTTGTGAGCTTCTGGTAGTTGTTATTGGCAGCTCGCCTTGATCTAGTATGGGGCGACGCTTAGCGTGATGTTGGCGTCATAGCTGGCTGAAACGGTAGAGCATAGAAGGGCGGGGTTGAACGGCGTATAAAAGAGTCTCGGCTGCGCATCTACAACACAACAATCTAATCGCTTTTACACTACCTAGAGTTGACTTGCAGCCTTTATAACGATTCTACACGACATCTGAATATATATTCCTGTTTTATGTCCCTACACATAAACGTAGAGTCGTAGGTTCGTTTTACGTATTTCTGTTTAGTGCCTAGCCCCGCCAATTATAGACTCCACCGCGGACTCTCTCTCTCTTTATGGCTTAGTTTTGGCACCTGTCGTAGGTTCCTATTCCGGTCCTCCCTCTGTTATCGCGTTTGTATCAATACTATAGAGGCTATTCTTATCACGCATGAGCCCCATGGCGGTTTCTTGGTGTCAAAAATGGGTCCCTAGATACCCTTGTCCCTCAGTCGGTTGCTCTTAATGAATTTGCAACGGGCTTTCGAATAATGTACCCCGAAGAAGTCTCCCCGAAGAAGTCTCCCAGAACAAGTCTCCTAGAGGAAATCTCCCTGAAGAAGTCTCCTAGAAGAAATCTCCTAGGAGACATCTGATGAGCTCTTCAGTATAGCCTCCAAATTAGGAAGAGTGCTCCTCGAAGCATGGTCCTCGGAGACCGCTCCCTGAAGAAGTCTCCCTGAAGAAATCTCCTGGGAGATAGCTAATTTTAGCACTGAACAAATGCTCCCCGAAGAATGTTTCCTATACAGTGCTCCCTGAAGAAGTCTCCCCGGAGGAGTCTCCCCGAAAAAGCGTCCCCGAAGAAATCTCCTGGGAGAGATTTATGTTAGCTGTTAAATATATTTAAAGATATCTCAACTCTTCCACAATCAATAATTAAGTTACTCGTTTTATCCAATATTAGTACTGAACAATGCTCCACGAAGACAGGTACGAAAAGCAGTTACCCACGTCTCCCGCAAGGCGAGAGACTTACCGAGTTAAAAATTTCGAGGGGTAAGTTAGAGTATAATTATGTTTAGCTAAAGTAAAAAGTATTCGACATCGATTGCGATCGATTCTGGGTTTATAAGGTAAGTTTACATCAAATTGCCTGGCTGTGTTCCTAAGCTACGAACCGTAACTCTACGATTACTAGTGAATAAAACGAGGTTCAAATTTCCAAAAGCACGACAAAGTTATACCTTGGCTTGGTCTATAGCCCACTGTTGCATGAACGATTGTTACTAGCTCCTAAATCGCGGAAAATCTGCGCTTGGACAGCTTGCTCCATCTCTCCATTCTCATCCGGCGGCAGATGATCTGACAATCGAGTATCCTCGTTCCCTTGGGAATGAGAGCCGTTTTTTGTTGACACTCTCGAACTATATCTGTGGAACTGCCAGTAAATATCCTCTACCGTGTTTAGGGGGAGCCCCACTTCCGCAGCGATGGGTGCCCAGATTCTGTCTCTATGCCTGCAGATGTGATTAGCGTTTACGGGATGCTTGGGGTAGGTCATACTTGTTATATGCTCTGGCAACTTCCGTTGCAACAGAACCGTGCCAGGCCCTTTTCCTTAATGATTTTTTGTATCTCCCGGCGCAACTTTGCTCGCTTCTCCCTGGAAGCTGCTCAGAAATTTCTTTCCACGTCATGCCTGTCCCTGTAAGGGTTACAAGTTTTGCGTCCCCATCGGGGCGCCATTTGTCTCCTCGAATCCGGCTCCGACCCACTTTTGCTTTCTGGGGAAGTGGAGACATTGTTCAATGAAAATGGATATTGATAGGGCCTGGGGTACCTCGAATGCCTGACCTACAAAGTAGTTATACTTCATTGCATACGACACCTGGAAACGGGATCTGGTTTCGCGCCTTCGTCGTGAATGCTGAATGAACATTAAGCAAGGAATCAGTTTTACGCAATTCGTGCTCTAGCGCTCTGGTTGCTAATTATAGAACGCTGGCGCTGGGTACTGAAATAAGAAAGAGGGCACACTTTGGAGCCCCAACAGAGGGAACTGACCTTCACATAGAAGTCCAACTTATGAGATTCTGAGAGCTCGCTTTCTCGCAAACAGCCTTTGTTAAATAGGTGCGATTGCGCAACGCATGCAATTAATAATAGTGTACAATCGTCAATCAAGGTAATGCCCTCAATGCAAAAGCTGCCCGTCGTCGTTCTCGCGCAAACACCGACATCTTTTGCTCGCCTCCCTTCCCCGTGCTTGCATCAAGTTCTCGCTTTCTCTTTCGATTGGCTGAGATAACTCGTAACGCGTTTCGTGGTTAGACAATCTCCGCACGTTCGAAGTCGATGATCATGACTTGCTGATGCTCTTCATTCCACAGTATATTGCGAGGCTCGAGATCCCTATGCAAGACGCCAAACTTGTGAATCGCTAGAGCTGCGCCGTCAACCTATTGAGCAACGGCATTCTGAGCGGCAAGGTGCCTGTATATGCGCTTCCCTCCGAAACTGAGGAATATTATATATACGAGTTTCGTGATTCCTTCGTAGAAATAATGTGTCTCTAGGTTAATATTCCCCAAGTGAACGGGAACATGCACACCCTGCACAGGTCGGAGCTGGTTGTAGATAGAGGCCTCCCATTATAGGCGCTGAATAAAATGGACAGGGGTGGCCTTTATAGCTACCGTGTAGCCGTGCGACCTCAGCCTAACTTAAAACAGGATACTGTAAGCTCCAGGAAGCCCGACAGGCTTGCAGTCCGTGTCTAGATCCTTGGACAGCTGCTGGCGAATAAGAGTAAGAAATTTGGGCGCGCTAATCCGATGGTAGCCGTTCCTATAGTCTCGCACGTTCGGATATAGAGTGTCAAGCGCACCCCCGTTAACTAATCCGAGCAGACACTTCTAGGTGTAGTACTACCTACCTTGCGCTTCCTAGCGGGAGGTACTCCTAGATGATGAGGCTCTTGCGGTAGTTCGAGCGTAAGTCATGCTCTGCGGCGTAGTACGCTGTCGATTTGGGGTATCTTAATCGGGCTCCTCATCACTGGCCCCACGATCATCTGCTGGCTGCCTATAGCCTGGGGAGCTTATTAGGGGTGCCCTTCGTCGGAGCTAGATAGGTGACATACGAAGAAAGTCATCTTGTCGAGGCGGTTGATAATCTGACGATGGAGCATCGTCTTAGGCAATAGTTTCCAGCAGCTCGTCGTATATAATCTCCCAACTATTCAACTGAGCAGCTGCACTGGCTCGCCAGTTCTAATTACGGGGTTGCGGCCTCTTTAGCGCTTGGAGAGTAAAAGCCAACATCTGCGCTACTGCTGTTAAATAAAGACGATTTACTCCGTCGGAATCCAGCACCTATTCCGTTAATACCCCGACGTCGCCTTTCGGTACAGAGAGGTAATACTATATTGTCCCTGGCTCGTGGTCGGGCACCCGGAGAAAAATGGATGCTTCGCCTGTGTATACGCAACCATACTCCAGCCCCCCTTCGACCATATACGAAAATGCCTGGGTGATAACTGCAGCTATCAACCGGCGGTATTAGTTACGAGGAGTATCAGCGTCTGAAGCGCGCACTACATCGTCTAGCTCTATATCTGCAAGACCCTCGTAGATATAGCCGAGCGGTAGCTTGTGCGGCGCCTTATATTCGATAACGAACGCCGCGACGCGATTCTCCGAACTCTGTGTACCTGTGTTATAGACGCAGAACTGGTCTGCACGAGGGCGCGAGGATCGTGTCGTTCTTGCGCTTGCTGAACTCGATCGCTCTTCCTTCTCTTTTACCTTGGCTTGTAGACGGGGCGATCGCCGCCGCCGAGGCTCTAAGACTATTATTTACTCCATGCCGTCCTCCAGTTGTGGCTCGGGGCTCAGCGTGTTGGCATGATTTTCGAACTTTACTGAACCCCGAAGCTTGAATATCTACCGCAGTACTGGTTTATTATATAATTGTTCGATAATCGAAGACACACGGTCTTCGACGGTGAAGCGCTGGAAATAGTTTAGATCCAGCTCCGAGCCCATCATCCTTCCTTGAATGGTCCTGCCAGACTCTTCCAAGGTGTGCAATGATGTGAAATGGCGCTCTAAGAGGAAGTCGGAGCTCATGATGTTGGCCCAGACTAATGCCTGCTGTTAAGGGAAATCTTCCCATGCTACAAGTTTGTTCGGCCGTAACTTGTTATTCGCGTTCGCGGGATCGCCTCGTGTGGATTGGGTCGCATCGGACTGGATGGATAGGCCTAGATGAAGGTGACTGTGACATGCGTCTAGAAATTCGGGGAGGGTGGTTCTGCGGGTTCTGTCCTCTGCAATTTCGCGTCTGCGTTGCTCCTCCCTCTGCGCACGCTCTGCAGCCTCTTGTGCGTTCTCAGCGATCTCCCGTCTGCGTTGCTCTTCCCGATAAAGCCTTTCAAAATCGGGCGGTTGTTCCATGTGTAGCAGTACTATTGATGAAGTGTTCAATAACTGCAGTTGCTCAAACTTCTGTGCAAAGATTTTGTAGATAAAGGAGAGTTGTAGAAAGTTTCTTGTGGAGGCAGTGGCAGTTCATCGGACATCTTGTTTGTTTTGGTTTTATTCTTGGCAGTGCTTGGGACTGCGCGAGGTCACGTCACTTCGTGACCAATCTATTGGCTTGGCGTAGCATACACGGAATCTACCGCCTTACTAAGCACAATCAATCAATCAATCAATCAATCATTAAATGAATTTCCAGTCTCGGACAGATGCAAAAGAATGATTGTAGATTTCATGACCTACTTAGATATCTCGACACTATACACAGCACCCATTTGGACAAAAATTCAAGAAGACTACCCATAGATTACTCCTCGCTGCCCTTTGGGCAACATTCTCATTGGTCTCGGAATCGCTAGATTCGTGCCAAAATTGTTATTAACGACCTCCACCATTGGCGTTAGAGGAATTCAAGTGACCATTAGACGAAAGAGTATTGTTCCATTCATCAGGAGAAAGGTGATCGCTCAGCCTCAATCCCCTACTCTGACTTTCTGGCACATTGCTGGCTTGATGGTCGCCACTGCCACTAACAAGTCGACCGCTGTTTGGCCCAGTCGTAGGGTTGGAAGAATCCGATTGCTGCTGGCCGACGGCATTGGAAGTGTTTGTAGTAGATGTGTGTGTGTCAGAGGTGCTCGATTGATTAGACATAATAATCAGTCTTTAAGTAGGATGTGAAGAAAGTCCTATGGAAATGTGAACATGGATTCTATTTTAAAGGTTTCTGGTGGCTCTGACCTTGGTGACTTCTACCACGGCGTACGGAAGTAATCACAGCTTCGAGATGCTTTCGTATGGGAAGTGACGAGAAGGGTTGGATTCGACTTGTGACTGAGAGGGCTGTTGAAAGGATGATTAACGTGGAAGCGTTTTAAATTGACAATATTTAGCGAAACAAGAGAAATTAGAATTGTCGAAAGAACTCTCTGCTGCTTTGTAGTGCAGGCAAACCTTTATATCTACTTCCCGACGACGCTACTACTAAAACTGGTTTATAGAATCGAGGGCGGTATCCGGGCGCCTCTCCCTTTCACTCACACCCTTGGCACTTTCTAGCATCGCTGCAGCAGCAAATTGGCTATGCACCGACCTTCTCTTTTGATCAAGGAAGGCATCGGATGCATACACAATGCAGATCTCATACGAGTGAAGCTCGCCTGGCTCCTGCGCTCACCTGGGTTTCTACCACTGAGCACTAATGCAAAACGACCGCGTCATCTCCTTACTACAGCTACCTGCAGATGTGATGAGGCTTGCAGGCTGAGTAGTTTTAGTAACACGAACAATGTATGCCGAAGCGTAGCATGGATGGTTACTATGAAATCCTTGCTCCTTTCAATGCATAGTTACGGCAAGTAACTGTCTTAAGATAACGCTATTGTAGGCCTAGTCTATATTGGCGTAGTAATAGAAACATTGCTTTAAATATTTTCAAAATAATTAACTATTCGAGCCCCCGTTATTTCTATCCGTCGTAGGATATTTAGATAAACGTGCGAGATCTACATCTTGCGTTTCAGAGGCGTCTGCCAACTGCAAAGAGCTCGTAGAAACCGTGGCTACTTGCTGCCTATCCAAAGTGCCGTCAGAAGCGCTGCCCCCAGTTTGGCGATTGCCACCGTTCACCCTTCTATTAGTATTTCCCCGGCCTGTTAAAGCAGTATTGTCTGAGCCGGTAGGAGGATTCGACGGGCGACTCGTCATAATGGGCGGCGATGCTGGTAATGCCGTTGAGGTGTGGAAAATAGTCGAAAGTCTCTGCGCCAACGTGAGTATACTATTGTGAAAGGGGCGTATATTCTAACCTATAGTAGACAGGGGTAACACTTCGTCGTCTGTAGACGCAAGAGAAGCATGCAATGGGTAATGCTTTACTGAATAAACGGTTGGAAACGACCAGTAACAAGCTACTATTAACAAAGTGTTAGGCATTGAACCTCGAAGGTAGCAAGCTTTCTTGAGTTTTCTCACCTATGTCATTTCTTTGCGGCGCACAAGGGCAATTGGTTTGAACTGCCTTGGTACAGCAAACGGCGGTTGCCTTAAATCGAGATGACGGACGATGAGCTTGGCGTAGTCAAGATGCGTGACGGGCGGCTGATCTTTGCAAGATGTTTTTATCGAGGAGTGGCTTTGAGATGGAAGACGAAAAACTCGGTTTGATCGTTGACTTTATACGCCTCTTCTCGTCTCTTGTCTCATATGCCATGCCGTACGACTCCCTCGATCCACACATCCTAGCACTGTGGAGCGTGTCTGCAGAAGCAACAGCGGCATCCCCCTTGTGCAGATATTCCATTGTCGATATTGCATGCTCCAAGGCCCGAAAGAGTCAAGTCGCAAAAGCCTAATCCTGGAAGTGTTCGTGGCTTGCATGCATACTTGGGCGCTACTAGCTTTGGTCCTGGGGATGTGGTGAGATGGAAGCAGTGCTATGATTGATCCCACAGAGGTTGAAGCTCGTCCAGCTCCTGCGCTCACCTGGGTTTCTACCACTGAGCACTAATGCAAAACGACCGCGTCATCTCCTTACTATAGCTACCTGCAGATGTGATGAGGCTTGCAGGCTGAGTAGTTTTGGTAACACGAACAATATATGCTGAAGCGTAGCATAGGTGGTTACTATAAGATCCTTGCTCCTTTCAATGCA
>Ga0247757_10000620_pt1 | contig 28538 bp, 24 predicted proteins | sample UWRJL126311R4_FD_180929 | JGI IMG/M metagenome (GOLD analysis project Ga0247757, IMG submission 180929) | Plant litter microbial communities from Arlington Agricultural Research Station in Wisconsin, United States - UWRJ-L126-311R-4 | ecosystem: Environmental > Terrestrial > Plant litter >...
GGGCGCCGTGACCGGCTTCCACCTGCGACGCACGGGCCGGCCTGAGGTCGCGTTCGACCTGACCGCCGAGACGTTCGCGGCGGTCGTCGCCGGCTGCGATCGCTTCGATCCGGAGCGCGGCTCGGCCCTCGGCTGGCTGTACGCGATCGCGGCCAACAAGCTGCGCGACAGCCTGCGGCGCGGCCGGGTCCAGGACGAGGCGCGCCGGCGGCTCGGGCACGAGCGCATCGCCCTGGACGACCACGACCTGGAGCGGGTCGACGAGCTGGCCCGCGGCGAGGACGAGCTGGGCCTGCTGGCGCGGCTGGCCGCGCTGCCGGAGGACCAGCGCACGGCGATCGTCGCCCGGGTCGTCGACGAGCGCGACTACGCGGACATCGCGGCCACGCTGGCCTGCTCGCAGGCGGTGGTGCGCCAGCGCGTGCGCCGCGGCCTGCGGCGGCTGCGGTTGCAACTGGAGGAGACGACATGAGCGGATACGACGATCTGGAACGCCAGCTGCGGGCCAGCGTGCGGGCGCGGGAGACGGGGGCCGCGCCCGAGCCGGAGCGCCCGCCGCGTCGCTCGTGGTGGCGGGGGCGCCCGCTGCTCCTGATCGCCGTCCCCGCGGTGCTCGTGGCGGGCGTGGCCACGGCGGCCACCCAGCTCGGCGGCGGTCACAGCGTCGGCTACCGGGCCGATCGGCTGGTGACGAAGGCCTACCATCGGGCCGGCGCGTCGTGTCATCAGACGTTCAGCGCGAAGCAGGCTCCGGTGATCGACGCCCTCCCGGGGGCCCGGGTCACCGCCGTGCTGCCGGGCATGGCCCGCCGGCCGGCGGCAGCGCCCCCGGCGCGGGCGCTGCGCCGGGCACGAATGACGGCGGGTGGCGCGGTGCTGCTTCCCACGCTGCGGAACTACGCGTTCCCAGGCGGGGTGGAGCTCACGATCTTCGCGTCGCGCGGACCGGCCGCCATCGGGAGGTACGTCGACGCCGAGGGGTGCGAACGGGCCACGCGCGCGGCGCTCGCCCGGGCCCGGGCGTCCACGAGCCCACCGGTCTACGCGGCGGCGCTGCGGATCGTCCGGCGGATGTTCGACGTCGGGCCGGGCTTCGAGGCACTGCACATGGTGCTGGCCCGGTCCTTCCGCGGCGGCCGGGGGCTGACCCTGGGCGCCGAGCCCGCACGGCGGCCCGGTCCGGTCGTGCGCACCGGCGTGTGGACGGGTCTCGGCACGAGCCGCGTCACGACCTACGCCGGCATCGTCGGGCCCGACGTCACGGCGGTCCACGTCGACCCGGCGCCGGGCACGAAGACCCGGGTCCACCGCGTCGCGCACCCGAAGCACGGGGTGTTCGTCCTCACCCTGCCCAGCCGGCACGGCCGGATGATCCTGCGGGAGTACGGCGCTGACGGCCGGTACCTGCGCCGCGGCTGGTTCCCCCGCTGACCGTCCGTTGGCACATTCGTTCCCCGATCGGGAACAGATGTGCCAACGAAGCCCGGACAGCCCGGCGGCGGCGCCCGACGCGCCCTACCGCCTCCGCGCCAGCGCGTGGATCATCCGGGGGACGTCGTCGGGGGCGGTGATGGGGGTGAGGATGAACGTGGTGATCCCGCCGGAGGCGAAGCGGTCGAGCCGCTCGTGCTGCTCCTCGGGGGACCCGAACACGAAGATCTCGCGGATCAGGTCGTCCGGCGCCAGCTCCAGGGCGCGCTTGCGGTCGCCGGCCTTCCACGCGTCGACCATCGGGTCGAGCTGCTCGGCCCAGCCCAGGGAGCGGAAGAACTCGGCGTAGACCGGCACCGTCCCGTAGGCGGCGAACATGAAGCGGGCCAGGGGCAGGCCCTCCTCGGCGCTCTGGGGGATGCAGAAGAAGCGGCACACGACCTCGACGGAGCCGGGCTCCTTGCCCGCCTCGGCCTCCCCGGCGCGCACCTGCTCGACGACGTGCGACACGCCGCCGAGCGGCAGGAAGTTCGTGAACGCGCCGTCGCCGTGGCCGGCGGCCATGCGCAGCATCTTGTCCCGCAGCGCGGCGATCACGATCGGCACGGGCGTGGCGATCGGGGTCTCCAGCTTGAAGCCGCCCAGGCCCCGCCCGGGCGGGTCGCTCGGGGTCAGCAGGGGCCGCAGGCCGTCGACCATGTCGCGCACGCGGGACAGCGGCTTCTCGAACGGCACGCCGTTCCACCGCTCCACGATGACGTTCGACGAGGAGCCGATGCCCAGCACGAACCGCCCGCCGCTGGCGTCCTGCAGGGCCGCGGCGGTCTGGGCCATGATCGCCGGGGTGCGCGTGTAGGGGTTGACGACGCCGGTGCCGAGCCGGATCCGGTCGGTGACCGCGGCGGCCAGGGTGAGTGGCGTGAAGCCGTCGGGGCCGCTCGTCTCCCCGGTCCACAGGTCGTCGTAGCCCGCGGCCTCGGCCTGGCGGAACAGCGGCAGGTGGTCGGCGAGGCTCATTCCGGGGAACGGGAGCGTCAGCCCCCAGCGAAGGTCGGGCATGGGGGCAACCTACCGGCCCGGCCGAGATGGACAACAGGGGTCGACCATCTACGCTGGAGGTGTGACCGATCACCTGGAGGGCATCGCCCGGGCCGACGACCGGCTCGGGGTCTCCTTCCCGCTGCCGGGCGTCACGCTGCCCCTGATCCGCTGGGTGGAGATCCACGGGGTGGGGGAGGTCGGCGCCGAGGTCGAGTGGAACCTCGACGACTCGCGCCCCGGTGCCCCCGGCCGGCTCGTGCTCTACGCCGGCCCGGATCCGCCGCCCGAGCACACCCTGGACGACTGGACGCTCCCCGAGGGCGCGGTGGCCGGCGGCCACCGGGTCACCGTCCGCACCGCCCCGCTCGCCGAGGCCCAGCCGTCGCTGCGGCCCGTCACCGAGGTGGTCTGGCGCGACGGCGACCTGCACCTGCGCCTCACCGCGCAGGGCCCGTGGGACGCGGGCGAGGTCTTGCAGATCGTCGCCTCGATCCCCTCGTCGGTCACCGAGGCGACACCGCCCGTATAGGCTGCGGCGCGTGGATTCCAATCAGCTTTCCCGGGGAGAGTGGGTCGCCATGGGCGGCGCCGTGCTCCTGGTCATCGGCCTGTTCATGCCGTGGTACGAGGTGAGCAGCGTCCTCGGGGTCATCAACGGCTCCAAGGGCGAGGCCACGTACTCGGGGTGGGACATCCACACGATCATCCGGTGGCTCCTGCTGCTCGCGGCGATCGCCCCGTTCGTCCTCGCCTGGATCGTCGTGCGCGACCACGCCCTGTCCTGGCCGCGCGGCGAGCTGACGATGGTCATCTCCCTGATCGCCTCGGTGCTGATCCTCTACGTCGGGGTCGTTTCGCGCCCCGGCGAGCCGCAGAGCGCGATCTCGCTCGACTGGGGCTGGTTCGTCGCGCTGCTCGGCGCGCTGCTGATGTTCGGCGGGTCGGTGTCGCGCCAGCAGGAGAGCGGCGCGCCCCGCAAGCCGCCCGGCGTCGTCTGATCCGCCGTCCCGCCGGCCGACTCGGTCGACGGAGCGTCGAATAGGCTCCGCGCCATGACCGGCTCCCGCCCCGATCGAAACCTCGCGCTCGAGCTCGTGCGCACGACCGAGGCCGCCGCGCTGGCGGCCGCGCGCCTCGTCGGGCACGGCGACAAGATCGCCGCCGACCAGGCCGCCGTGGACGCGATGCACGTCGTCCTCTCGACGGTCCGGATGGACGGCATCGTCGTGATCGGCGAGGGGGAGAAGGACGAGGCCCCGATGCTCGCCAACGGCGAGGCGGTCGGCGACGGCTCGCTGCCCCAGGTCGACATCGCCGTCGATCCGCTCGAGGGCACGACGCTCACCGCCAAGGGCTTCCCGGGCGCGCTGTCGGTCATCGCCCTGTCGGAGCGCGGGTCGATGTTCGATCCCGGCCCGTGCGTGTACATGGAGAAGATGGCCGGCCACGAGAGCATCGGCGACCTCCTGGACCTCGACCGCCCGCTGGCCGACACCCTGGGCCTGATCGCGGAGCGCAAGCAGGTCGACATCCGCGACGTCGTCGTGATCATGCTCGACCGTCCGCGCCACGGGGACGCCGTCAAGGAGATCCGCGACGCGGGCGCCCGCCTGCGCTTCATCACCGACGGCGACGTCAGCGGCGCCCTGCTGGCCGTGAGCGACAACTCGCCGGTCGACCTCCTGTGGGGGATCGGGGGCACGCCCGAGGGCGTCATCTCCGCGGCCGCCATCAAGTGCATGGGCGGCGCGCTCGTTGGCCGCATGTGGCCACGTAACGACGAGGAGCGCACCGCGGCGCTGGCCGCCGGCTACGACCTCGAGGGCCAGCTCACCCAGGACGACCTGGTCAAGGGCAACGACTGCTTCTTCTCCGCCACCGGCGTCACCGACGGCGACGTCCTGCAGGGCGTGCGCTACCGCGGCCGCAAAGCGACCACCGAGTCGCTGGTCATGCGCTCCCGCAGCGGCACGGTGCGCCGCGTCCGCGCGACGCACGACCGGGAGAAGCTGCGGCAATACGCCGCCGAGCGGTTCGGTTGATCCCCACCTGACCGCCGAGGGTCACGAAATGCCGCCCATGGCGGCATTTGACGACCGTCAGGACGTCGTTTCCTCGGTGCGCCGGGCCGGGGTGGGGGACGGCAGGTCGTCCGGGTCGCGGTTGAGCGCCCAGCGCCCCACCTTCGACTCGGCGAAGTCCAGCCGGGCCAGCGACCGCAGGAACGCGTGGGTGACGATCACGTGGATGCGGGACTGCGTGTTGGCGTAGGCCCAGCGCCCGATCCCCGACGCGATCGCCGGGTAGAAGTTCGCCACCTCGACCTCGACGTGGACGCCCGCGCGGCCCTCGCGCTCGCCGGGGATCCGTCGCACGTCGATCTCCAGGTAGCCATTGCCGCCGCGGCCCGCGCGGGACACGAGCACGCCCTTCTCGATCCGCCAGCGCACGATGCCGCGGTCGGCGTCCATCTCGTACTCGGGCGCCTGGAAGCTGAGCAGCACGAAGGGGCGGAAGAGCAGGACGATGAACCGCTCCTGCTCGGTGTAGGCCACGCGGATCAGCCCGAGCGTCGCCCGCGTGAGGAAGCGCCAGTAGGTGCGGGCCAGCCGCTCGAGGTACTCCGGCGTCCAGATCTCCTGGAGGTTCTCCACCGGCATGGTGATGTCGGCGCCCTGGGTCGACCGCACGGCCCCGTCAGCGTCGGTGACCGTGTGCTCCTCCGGGTCCTTGATCACCGACTCGGCGATCCGGCTCGTGCGTCCGTTGAGCAGCCGTCGGATCCCCGCGAACAGCGCGAACGCGACCAGCGCGCACGCCGCGACGGCGAGCACGACGGTGGTCCATGTGGCGAGGGCCAGCGGCATCCCCATCGAGATTAGGGCCTTCCCCTCACGCCGTGTCCGGCGCCAGGGCCCGGCGCACCGCCTCGTCGAACCCGAGCGGGGCGTCGTTGATGCCGGGCGGGGGCGGGGTGCGCACGCGCATCTCGACGCTCAGGCCGTCGACCAGGGGCCGCACCACGCCGTTGTCCACGGGTGAGAAGAGCGAGACCCAGTGCGAGGACAGCCCGGGCGTGAGGACGGGCACGGGCACGATGGCCGGGGAGCGCTTCCCCGCGACCTCGGCGTAGCGGGCCATCATGTCCCGGTAGGAGAGGACGTCGGCGCCGCCGAGCTGCGCCTCGTCCGGGACGTCCTCGTACGTGCCCAGGGCCTGCAGCGCGTGGACGACGTCGTCGATCGCGATCGGCTGCGACGGCGTGTCGACCCAGCGGGGCGTGAGCATCAGGGGCAGCCGGTCGACCAGGGCCTGCACGATCTGGAACGAGGCGCTGCCCGCCCCGATCACCATCGCGGCCTGCGCGTACACGAGCCGGGCCCGCCCCTGCCCGAGCAGCTCGGCGACCTCGTGCCGGCTGCGCAGGTGCTCGCTCGGCCCGTCGCTGCCGTCGGCGGCTGCCTCGTCCAGCCCGCCGAGGTAGACGATGCGCTCCACGCCCGCCTCGTCGGCCGCGCCCGCGACGTTCCGCGCCGCCCGCCGGTCCGTCGCGGCGAAGTCGTCGCTCTGGCCCATCGAGTGCACGAGGTAGTAGACGGTGTCGACGTCCTCCATCGCGCCGGCGAGCCCGTAGCCGGAGACCACGTCGCCCTTGACGACGGTCGCCCGCCGGTCGAGGTCGGCCCGCTCGGGGCGGCGTACGAGGCAGCGGACGTCGTGCCCGGCGTCGAGCAGCGGCCCGAGCAGGGTCCCGCCGACGTAGCCGGTCGCGCCGGTGAGCAGGATGGTGCGGGGGCGAGTGTCCATGGAAGGGGTACGCAGCTCGACCCCTGTCCCGATGACCCGGGACGGCGGTGCGGCCGTACCTGTGGTGGACTGAGGGCGAGGGGACGACCATGCACGAGGCACAGCCGATACACGACAAGGACGATCTGGCGATCGGAGACGTCGCCGAGCTCACCGGCCTGACGGCCGGGACGATCCGCGCGTGGGAGCAGCGCTACGGCTTCCCGGAGCCGGCCCGCTCCGACAGCGGCTACCGGCGCTACCGGGGCGAGGACGTCGAGACGCTGCGCCGCGTCGTGGGCTACCGCAACCGCGGGCTGTCGATGGCCGCGGCGATCGACCGGGCCCGCCAGGACGGCGGGGGGGACCGCCTGTCCCTCTACGCGACCGTCGTCGAGGCCCATCCCGCGGTGCGTCCGCAGGTCCTGCGCAAGGCGTCGCTGATCTCGCTCAGCCGGGCGATCGAGCACGAGATCCTCGCTCACGGCGCGACGCCGGTCGTCTTCGCCGCCTTCCAGCACGAGCGCTTCTACCGGGCGGTCGAGCCGCTCTACCGGCGCATCGCCGCGATGGCCGACGTCGTCACCGTGTTCGCCGACTTCCCCGACGTCGCCCGTCCGGAGGGCGGGCCGGTCGAGGTGCCGATCCGTCCGGAGGAGCCGCTGGGGAACGAGTGGGTGGTGATCGTCGACGCCCCCGGCTACGCCGCCTGCCTGCTGGCCTGGGAGCAGCCCGCGCTGAACGGCCGGACCCCGCCCGACGGCGAGCGCCGCTTCGAGGCGGTCTGGACGCTCGACCCGTACGCGACCCGGCGGGCGGCCACGGTCGCCGCGCGGCTGGCGGGGCAGCGCGACCCCGAGCACGGCGCGCGGTGCGAGGCGCTGCTCCGCGACCGACCGCTCGCGCTTGAGGCCCCGGCCCCGGCGATGACCGCGCTGGCCAACCGGGTCCTCGCCTACATGGAGGACGCCGGCCACCCGCCGGAGCGGTAGCCGACCGGCTGGCGCGCGCGGCGCCGCTCAGATCGGCTCGACGGCGACCTCGGTGCCGGCGGGGACGTCGCCCTTCCCCGCGGCCACGATCACCAGGCCGTCGGCGCCCAGGAGGGACGACAGCACGTGCGAGCCCTGGCTCGGGCCCGTGGGCGTGACCTGGCCGTCCCGCACCCGCACCCGCACCGCATGGGCGCGGTGCGGCTCCCGGGGGATGGCCTCGGCGAGGCGGGCTCGCAGCGGGACGGCGCTCGCGGCCTCCCCCTGCAGCGCCGCGAGGGCGGGGCGCGCGAAGAGCAGGAACGTCACGGCAGCCGACACCGGGTTGCCGGGCAGGCCGAACACCAGCCGCGGGCGCTCGCCGGCGTCGCCCGTGCCGTCCGGCTGGGTGGTCCCGAACCAGGTGGGCTTGCCGGGCTTCAGCGCGATCCCCCAGAACGCCTCCCGCACGCCGCACGCCCGCAGCGCGTCCTTGACGTGGTCGTGGGCGCCGACCGACACGCCGCCGGACAGCAGCAGGACGTCGGCGTGGTGCAGCGCCTGGGCGATCGCGGCGCGCGTGGCCGCGGGCGTGTCCGCCACCCGTGCGGTGAGCACCACGTCGGCTCCCGCGCGCCGGGCCAGGCCGGCGAGCAGCACGCCGTTGCTGTCGTGGAGGGCGCCGGGGCCCAGCGGCTCGCCCGGGGCGGTCAGCTCGTCGCCGGTGGCCAGCACGGCCACGCGGGGGACGCGGGCGCAGCGCAGCGTCCCGCGGCCCGCGCCGACGGCCACGCCCTGCTCCACGGGGCCGAGCCGCGTGCCGGGCTCCAGCACGGTCTGGCCGGCGCGCAGGTCCTCTCCGGGGCCCCGCACGTGGCGGCCGGCGGTCGTCTCGCGGTGGACGACGACCGTCCCGTCGTCGCGGCGCTCGACGTCCTCCACCATCACGACGCCGTCGGCGCCCTCCGGGAGGGCGGCGCCCGTGGAGATGAGGATCGCCTCGCCGTCGCCGACCGCGCGGCCGGCGGGCGCCCCCGCGCGCGACTCGCCCACCACGGTGAGCGTGCGGCCGGCGGGCCCCACGCGCACGGCCAGGCCGTCCATCGCGCTGACCGCGAAGCGGGGCACGTCGTGCGCGGCGACGACCGGCTCGGCCAGGACCCGGCCGGCGGCCTCGGCGACGGGCACGTCCTCGGTCGGCGTCGCCCCGCCTTCCGCGACGGCGGCCAGCACCCGATCCCGGGCTTCGTCCACGGCCAGAAGTTCGCGCATTGCGGGACATTGTCGCGGTCCCGTCCCGCTGGGCTGGTAGACCCCTTCCATGGACGGTTGGCCCAGAGGCGCTCCCCTGCCCGCCCGCCCGGTCGCGGACGCGCCCCGCCCGCCCGGCGAGGCGGTGGCCAAGGGCTGGCTGATCGCGCTGCTGGCGCGCACGCCGCTGCGCGAGGCCGCCGCGATCCCGATCGACGACCTGGCCCGGGAGGCGCCCGCGCTGGCCGACGCCCTGGTGGCGGCGCTGCGGGACGACGGGGAGCTGGAGCGCCTGGCGCCCGGGGGCGACCTGGAGCCGCTCGCGAGCCGGGCCGGACGCCTGGCCGGTGCCCGCGACGCGGCCGCCGCGGCCGCGGCCGTCGACGTCCTGCGCACCGTGGCGTGGGGGATCCTGCGCGGCGGACTGGGCGTCGATCCCGACCCGCGCCTGGTCTCCGACCTGGCCGAGCGCCTGGCTCGCGTGGCCGCCGCGATCACCGCCGCCGCCCTGACCGGGGCGCACGCCGGCCCGCCGGACGAGCCCTTCCTCCTGCACGACGCCCGCGCGCCGGAGCGCGCGCCCGAGCCCGAGCCCACGGTCGTCCCGGTGCGCGACCCGTGGCTGCGGCCCATCGAGTTCGCGCTGGCCCGACAGGCCCGGACGGCCGAGCCGTTCTCCGTGCTGCTCGTGGACCTCGACGACGTCGAGCGGCTCGTCGCGGTCCGCGACGTCACCGCCGCGCTCGCCACGGCGGTGGAGCAGGTCGAGCGGGCGGTGCGGGACCAGCTCCGGGGCGACGACGCCCTGGTGCGCGAGCGGATCGGCCGCCACTGGATCGTCGCGTCCGGCTTCGACGCGCTCGCCGGCCGCGACCTGGCCGAGCGCATCGCCGCCGCGGTCCGGACGTCGGCCTCGTTGGACGGGGCCCCGCTCACCGCCTCGATCGGCCTGGCGGTCGCCCCGCGGGACGGGGCCACCGCGGACGCGCTGGTCGAGCAGGCCGACGCGGGCGTGTTCGCCGCGCGGGCGGCGGGACTGCCGATCCTCTAGTCGCCGGCTCGTCCGGGCGCGCGGGGCGCCGACGAGCGGGGCTACTTGCCCTTGGCCTTCTTGGCGAGGACGGCGAGCGGCTCGTCGCGGAGCGTCATCACGCCGACCGTGCCCAGGCCGGTGTCGGTGAAGCCCAGCGCGTCGGCGGCGCCGATCGTCAGGTCCCAGTCGACGCCGTCCCGGTAGGGACCGCGGTCGATCACCGGGACGGTGAGGCGGCGGCCGCGGAAGAGGAAGCTGACCTGGGTGCCGCACGGCAGCGTCTTGTGGGCGACGCCCAGGACGGTGTCGGTGAGCGTGACGCCGCAGGCCGTCTCGGTGCCGTTCTCGGTCGGGCCGAACCAGGTGGCCTTCGTCTTCTTGTGGACGATCGTCTCCGTGGTCGGCGCCGTGCTCGCGGTGCCCTGGGCCGCGGACTTGGCCGCGCCGCGCAGGACGGCGCGCAGGTCGTACCGGCCGCCGAGCGTGGCCTTCCAGGTGGCGGAGAAGGCGCCGTCGTCGTGCGTGCGGCCCGAGCCGACGCGCTTCCAGCCGCCGGTGCCCTGGCGCGCCTGGACGTCGACCAGGAGGCCGTCTTCCACGTCGCCGATGCGGCCCGTGACCTTCGTGCTGCTGCCGACCATCACGCCGGGGCCGACCCGCAGCGCGGGGGCCGTGGGGTCGATGCTGATGCCACCGGTGGTCGCGACCGCGCCGGAGGCGGGAAGGAGGACGGCAGCCAGGGAGACGGCCGCCGCGAACGGGGCGATGTTTCGTAGACGAAGCAGCATTCCTATGAGGCCTGCCTACGGGGTGAGCTGACGGGCTCGCGCTTGCGCGCTACCTCCTCAAGTGAGGACGATTCGCCCCAGCGGATCGACTGGTGATCCGCAAGTGGTTCCCCCGCTCACCGGGCATCGGATGCACGGTGACTCGGCTGACGGCGAGGAGTCTACATAAGCGCCGCCGCGCCCGACCTCCGACGAGCGGAAGCGCGGGCCTGGGGCGGGGTCAGCGGCCGAGGAGGCCGCGCAGCGCGCCGACGCCGAGCTCCGCGAGCTGGCCGGCGGTGCGGACGGCCTCGGCGAGGTTGAGCCCGCCGCCGTCGCCCGGCTTGGCGCCCGGCACGGCGTAGCCGGCGGGCGGGATCGGGGGCTTGGCCGCCGTGGGCGCGGCGTCCGCGCGCGCCTTCGCCCGGGCCCGCCTGTCGGTCTCGGTGCGCTCGGCGACCTTGCGGCCGGCGGCGGTCTTGGTGACGCCGCGGACCTTGCCGGTGGCCGGGGCGGCCTTGGCCTTGGCGGCGGCCGGCTTGGCCTTGGGCTTCGCCTTCGCCGCGGCCTTCGGCTTCGCGGCCGCGCCGGCCTTCGCCTTCGGCTTGGGCTTCGCCTTGGCGGCCGGTGGGGAGGAGGGGGCCGACGGGGTGGGCGCCGGGGCGGCGGCCTCACCCGTGGTGGCCCGGGCGGCGCGGCGGGGACTGCGGCGGGAGGGCCGGGTCCGGGGCAGGTTGCCGATGACGTCGGCCGGTTCGTCGGGGCTCACGCGCGACATCATCCCCTACCCGCCCGATCGGCGCATCCGGCGTATGAATCCGGTGTTATCGGAGGTCCGAAGCACGGTTGTTGCGGGATCCGGTGAAACGTTCTGGCCCTCGCGTCGTATAGATGGTGCTGGGGTAGAAGGATCCCCAGTCTGGACGGTTGACTTCATTAAGTAAAGTGCCTAGAATGATGGAACGTACGTTCGCGCTGTATTGCCGGTAGAGCCAGCACCGGAATCAGCCAGCAGACGACGGAGCAGCCTCGGCGATGAATCCCGACCCATGTGGGCGCCCCCCCATGGGTCATTTGAAGACAGGACACCTCATGTCAGTAGCGGAACTTCAGGAACTAGAAGAGATCAAGGGCCTCATGACCCGGGGCCAGCAGGTCGGGGTGCTCACCTTTGCCGAGATCGCCAAGGCGGTGTCGGAGCTGGACCTCGACGAGGCGGACGTCGAGGACCTGCACCAGCACTTCGAGAAGTCGGAGATCGAGCTCGTCGAGGAGATCGACCCGGCCCAGGCCGAGGCCTCCAAGGTCGAGCGCGCGCCGGACAAGCGCACGCGCCGCAAGTCGCGCGCCGCGCTGGACCTGCGCCCCGACATGACGACGGACTCGCTGCAGCTGTTCCTCAAGGACATCGGCAAGGTCCGCCTGCTCACCGCGCAGGAGGAGGTCGACCTGGCCAAGCGCATCGAGCGCGGCGACCTCGACGCCAAGCAGAAGATGGTCGAGTCCAACCTGCGCCTCGTGGTGTCGATCGCCAAGAACTACCGCAACCAGGGCCTGCCGTTCCTGGACCTGATCCAGGAGGGCACGCTCGGCCTCGTCCGCGCGGCCGAGAAGTTCGACTACCGCAAGGGCTTCAAGTTCTCCACGTACGCCACGTGGTGGATCCGCCAGGCCATCGCCCGCGCGCTCGCCGACAAGGCCCGCACGATCCGCATCCCGGTCCACGTGGTCGAGAAGCTCAACAAGATCGGCCGCGCCGAGCGCAAGCTCGTCACGGAGCTGGGCCGCGAGCCCTCCGCCGAGGAGATCGCCGAGGTCACCGGCATCGACCCCGAGGAGGTCGAGTCGATCAAGCGGTCCGCCCAGGCGCCGGTCTCCCTCGAGAAGCCCGTCGGCGACGAGGAGGAGTCCGAGTTCGGTCAGTTCATCGCCGACGAGCGGGCGGAGTCGCCGTACGAGCGCGCCGCGGAGATCCTCACGAAGGAGGCCCTGCGCGAGGCGCTGGAGAACCTCTCCTACCGTGAGCGCCGCGTGCTGGAGCTGCGCTATGGGCTGGGTGGGGAGCACCCCCGCACGCTCGACGACGTGGGCAAGACGTTCAACGTCACCCGCGAGCGCATCCGTCAGATCGAGAACCAGTCGCTCAAGAAGCTGCAGTCGCTGGCCGAGGCGCAGAAGCTCCGCGACGTCTCCTAGCTCCGCCGCAGTCAGACGTTCGCAGGACCCGGACGGGGCGCCCAGGTGGCGCCCCGTCCCTCTTTGGTCTCACGTTCCTTGACCTCCCACCGCCGTTCCTGTTTCGTCCGGGGCCCCGCCTTCGTCCCCTCCAGAGGAGCCTCCGTGCAGACCACGCTCGGCCAGTTCAACGAGACCACCTCCGCCGACGCGTTCGCGTTGCAGAACAGCAAGCTGCTGAAGGTGTCGCTCAACCAGGTCACCGTCCAGGCCAAGCTCGGCTCGATGGTCGCCTACCAGGGCGACGTGAAGTTCGAGCACGCCGGCTCCGGCGGCATGGGGCGGATGCTCAAGAAGGCGATGACCGGCGAGGGTCAGGACCTCATGAAGGTGACGGGCACGGGCGAGGTGTTCCTCGCCGACACCGCCCAGGACATCCACCTGATCTACCTCGAGGGCGACCAGATCACCTGCAACGGGCCGAACGTGCTGGCCTTCGACGCGGGCATCGACTGGGACATCCAGCGGGTGCAGGGCGTCAGCTCGATGTCCGGGGGCGGGATGTACAACACCAAGCTCCACGGCACCGGCTGGGTGGCGATCCTCTCCGACGGGCCGCCCGTCCTGCTCAACGTCGCCGCCGCGCCGACGTTCGCCGATCCCCAGGCGGCGATCACCTGGTCCTCGGGCGTGACGACCTCCGTGCGGACGGACGTCAACCTCAAGAACCTCATCGGCAAGGGCTCCGGCGAGTCGTTCCAGCTCGCGTTCGGCGGTCAGGGCTGGGTGCTCGTGCAGCCCTCGGAGGGCCAGATCAAGGCGGTCAGCTCCGGCAAGTCGGCCGGCCAGAGCAACCCGCTCGGCGGGCTGCTCGGCTAGCTAGGCCGTCACGACGGACAGCTCGACCTCGGCGGCCGGGGCGCAGTCCCCGGTCGCGTCGAGCCAGGCGGTGCCGTAGGCGCGCATGTCCTCGATGATCGGGAGCAGCGCGCGGCCCTTCTCGGTCAGCGCGTACTCCACCCGCGGCGGGACCTCGGGGTAGGTCTGGCGGGCGACGATGCCCTCCTCCTCCAGCGCGCGCAGCCGCAGCGACAGGGTGCGCGGGCTGATGCCGCCGAGCGACCGCTCCAGCTCGCAGAAGCGCGTATGTCCCTCGGCGAGGTCGCGGATCAGCAGGAGGGTCCACTTTCCGCAGACGATGTCGGCGGTGCGACAGACGGGGCAGGTGTCATCAACGGCCATGGTCCAAGACTTTACCAAGTGAAGTCTTGCCTGCACACTGGCGTCCGGCGGAATGGACGACGGCCGCGGTGCGCGGCGACGCGCCGGTCCGCACGATGCACTGCATCGTTTGCGCTGGTGGGCGTGTTCCCTACCTTGATGATGGTGTCTCGATACGGCTTCACACGCCGAGGCGCGCTGGCGCTCGGCGCGGTCGCGGGCCTCGGCACGCTCGTCCGCCCGGCCTCCGGGCTCGCGGCGGGGACGGGCGACGACCTGCACTCGTTCACGCTGCCGCTGCCCCGCGGCACGGTCGCCTCGGGGGTCAACGCGCCGCTCGACGCGCCGCAGCCCTTCGACCTCCTCGGCCTCTCGGGTGCCCTGGCCGGCGCCCACCTGCAGGTCCGCACGCGCCGGCGCGGCGGGCACTGGAGCCGCTGGATCCCCGTCGCGGCGGCCGCCGACCACGCGCCCGACGGGGGCCGGGCCGGCGTGGCCAGCGACCCGATCTGGACCGGCCGGGCCGACCAGCTCCAGCTCCGCGGCACGCGCGCCCCGGGCGCGCTGCGCGTCCACTTCGTGCGGGCGCCGACGCGCCGCGCCCACGCCCGGGGGACGGCGGGCATCGCCTCGGCCAAGACGGCCGCCGTGCCGGTCAGCGCCTTCGGCTCGCCCGCGATGGTCATGCGGGACGGCTGGGCCACCAGCGCGGTGAAGCCGCGCAACGCCCCGTCGTTCGGCCGGATCGACATGGCCTTCGTCCATCACACCGAGACCGGCAACGACTACGGGCCGGACGAGTCGGCGGGCATCGTCCTGTCGATCGCGCGCTACCACCGCGACACCAACGGGTGGAGCGACATCGGCTACAACTTCCTCGTCGACCAGTTCGGCACGATCTTCGAGGGCCGCGCCGGCGGCATCGACAAGGCCGTCGTGGGGGCCCAGGCCCAGGGCTACAACTCGTTCTCGACCGGCATCTCGTGCATCGGCGGGTTCATGACCACGGCGCTGCCGGATGCCGCGATGAAGTCGGTCGCCAAGCTCATCGCCTGGAAGCTCGGCTACCACGGCACCCCGGTCGCCGGCACGCTGGTCGTGACCTCCGGCGGCGGGGAGCTCAACGCCCACCCGTACGGCCAGAAGGTGACGATGCACCGGATCGCCGGGCACCGCGACGGCGACTCCACCGACTGCCCGGGGGACAAGCTCTACCACCAGCTCCCCGCGTTGCGGACGCTGGCCGAGGGGTACGCGGGCGAGCAGCCGGCCAAGCCCGCGGGCGTCTCGAAGATGACGATCGTCGCGGACCGCAACGTGGCGGTCTACGGCAGCGCGGCCACGGTCCACGGCGTGATCACCGACCCGGCGGGCAATCCCGTGACGAACAAGCAGATCGCGGTCGAGAAGCAGGGGGCGTCGAAGAAGTGGACGCGCCTGGCCACCGTGCGCAGCGGCTCCGACGGCTCGTGGTCGGCCTCGGTCGCCTGGAAGGCCACCGGTCGTCTGCGGGCGCGGGCGACCGTCACCGGGCACTCGGTGGTCTCCCCGATGGTCACGATCTCGGTCACGCCGAAGCTGACCGCGGGGACGCTGCCCAAGAGCGTCAAGCCCAACGGGGCGGTCGTGGTGACCGGGACGGTGCTGCCGGCGGCGACGGTCAAGGTCGTCCTCCAGAAGAAGCTGTCGAGCGGCCGCTGGGCGGCGGCGGGGACCCGGACGGTCAAGCCGACGTCCAAGGGCGCCATCCGCAGTACCTTCCGCTTCGCGGGCCCGGCGCAGTACCGCATCTCGCTGGCGGCGGGCTCCGTCGCCACCTCGCCGGCGACCGTGACGGTCGGCGGCGTGGCCAAGACCTCGTCGGGCAGCGTGTCCGGCGGCGTCTCCGCCGGCGCCTGACCGCCGAGGGTCACATGATGCCGCCCACGGCGGCAAAAGATGACCGCGGGCGGTGAACCGCCCCGCCGATCAGCAGCGGTGGTCGGGCGCGGCGCCCGGCGACGACTGGATCTCCAGGAGGTCGCTCGTCTCGTGGTCGACCTGGAGCGTGGTGTGCTCGAGGCCGAAGTCGTGCTGGAGCCGGTGCTCGACCTCGCGCCGGACGGCGTGGCAGTCCTCGTCCACGCCGACGACCACGTGCGCCGACAGCGCGGTGAAGCCGTTGCTGACCTCCCACACGTGCAGGTCGTGGACCTCGATCACGCCCGGGACGCCGGCCATCGCGGGCCCGATCGCCTCGGGGTCGGCCTCCACCGGCGCGGCCTCCAGGAGGATGCGGCTCGACGCCCGGACCAGGCCCCAGCCCGAGAGGACCATGGGGATCGCGATGACGAGCGAGGCGATGGCGTCCGCGCGGTCGAAGCCCCACACCCAGATGAGGACGGCGGCCAGCGCCGTGCCGATCGACGAGTAGGCGTCGATGAGGTTGTGCTGGAACGCGCCCTCGACGTTGAGGCTCTCGCGGTTGGCCTTGGCCAGGAAGAAGGCGGCGAGGAGGTTGACGAACAGGCCGGCGATGCCGACGGCGAACATCAGCGGCGCGTCGACGTTGGGCGGCTCGGAGAGGCGTTCGACGCCCTCGATCACGATGAAGATCGCGAGGGCGAGCAGCGTGACGCCGTTGACCAGGGCCGAGAGGATCTCCGCGCGCCGGTAGCCGAAGGTCATCGAGCCGTTCGGGCGGCGGCGGGCGAGATGGGCGGCGACGAGGGCCAGGGCGATGGCCGCGGCGTCGGTGAGCATGTGCGCCGCGTCGGAGAGCAGCGCGAGCGAGTCCGCGAGGATGCCCGTCGCCACCTCGACGAGCATGAACGCGATGTTGACGATCAGCGCGTAGGCCAGCCACTTCGGCACGGCGTCGTCGGCGATCGCGTGCGAGTGCCCGCCGAGCCCGTGTCCGTGGCCGGAGTGGTCGTGGCCCGCGTGGGCGTCGTGGTCGTGGTCGGCCACGGGGAGGACTAGCCGGCGCCGCCGAGCACGACCATCGAGGCGAGCAGGCCCGCGCCGATGAAGCCGCGCGTGGCCCACGCCATCGCTCGGTCGCTCATCCACCGGGGGCGGTGGGTCTGCAGCCAGCACCGCGCGCCGGTGGAGGCGGCGCCCGCGGTCATCGCCGTGGCCATGCATTGCATGCACATCGTCGGCCCAGTATGGCACTCGACGGGAGACCCGGCCGCGCCAATAACGAGACTGAGTCCAATTCTTGCTACGGTTCCGGCCATGCCCGCTCCCGCGCCGTTCCTCCGCCGTCAGTGCCTTCCCGCCGCCGCCCTCGTCCTCGTCGCCGCCGCGCTGGTCGCGGCCGGCTGCGGCTCCTCCGACGACGCGGGTGGCGACGCCGCCCCGGGCGCCATCGACGTGGTCGCCACGACCACCCAGCTGGGGGACGTCGTGCGGGAGGTCGGGGACGATCACGTCGCCGTCCACCAGATCCTGCAGCCCAACACCGACCCGCACGAGTACGAGCCCCGCCCCGACGACGTGAAGCGCACCGCGGGTGCGAAGGTCGTCTTCGAGAGTGGCGACAACCTGGACAGGTGGATGGGCGACGTGGTCGCCCAGTCCGGCAGCGACGCCGACGTGGTCGACGTCGGCGCCACGGTGCCCGACCGGCTGCCCGGGGAGGACTCCGGCGAGGAGGCGTCCGAGTACGACCCGCACTGGTGGCACGACCCGGCCAACGTCGAGGCCGCGATCGGGACCGTCGAGGGCGCGCTGGCCAAGGCCGATCCGGCGAACGCCAAGGCCTACGCGGCCAACGCCGCGCGCTACCTGGCCAAGGTCCAGGCGCTCGACGCCGGCATCGAGGCCTGCTTCGCCAAGGTGCCACCCGGCGACCTGAAGCTCGTCACCGACCACGACGCCTTCGGCTACTTCGCCAAGCGCTACGGACTCGACGTGGTCGGCGCCGTCATCCCCTCGCAGACGACCAAGGCCCAGCCCTCGGCCAAGGAGCTCACCGAGCTGACCCGCACGATCAAGGCCGAGCACGTGAAGGCCGTGTTCCCCGAGAGCTCGGTCAACCCCAAGCTCGCCCAGGCCATCGCCCGCACGACCGGGGCCCGCGCCGACCTGGAGCTGTACGGGGACACCCTCGGGCCGAAGGGCTCGTCGGGCGACACCTACCTGAAGATGGAGCAGGCCAACGCCGACGCGATGGTCACCGGCTTCACGGGCGGCGAGCAGCACTGCGCCATCCCCGGGGTCTAGGTCGCCGGCGAACCGTCGCGGGCACCGGTCCGCGGCGCCCGCCCGTAGACTGGAACCAGTCCCATGATCGATGACCTCGCGCTTCCCTTCGTCCAGCGTGGCCTGCTCGAGGTGGGGGTGCTGGCCATCGGCGCCGGGCTGATCGGCACGTGGATCGTCCTGCGCGGCCTCTCGTTCTTCGCCCACGCGGTCGGGACCGCCGCCTTCCCGGGGCTCGTGCTGGCCGACGGCCTCGGCTTCGCCGCCGCGTTGGGCGCGTTCGGCACCGCGCTCCTCGTGGCGGGGATCGTGGCCTGGCTGGCCCGGCGCGAGCGGGACCGGGAGGACGCGCTCACGGCGCTGGTCCTCGTGGCCGCGCTGGCCGTCGGCATCGTGCTGGCCAGCGACGTCTTCCGCTCGGGCGCCAACGTCGACCAGCTGCTGTTCGGCAGCCTGCTGACCATCGACACGGGAGACGTCGTGCTCGCCGCGGTGGCCAGCGCGATCGTCCTCGTCGCCTCGTTCGTGCTCGGCCCCCGGTGGCTGGCGACCGGCTTCGAACGCGACCTGTCCGAGGCCGACGGCCGCTCGACGGCGCACACCGACGCCGCGCTGCTCGTCCTCGTCGCGCTCGTGGCGGTGGCCTCGCTGGCCGCCGTCGGCGCGCTGCTCGCCACCGCGATCCTCATCGTCCCCGCCGCCACCACCCGGCTCGTCGTGTCCCGCATGCGCACCTGGCAGCTGGCGACCGTCGCGCTCGTCCTCGTCGAGGGGACGGCCGGGATGCTGCTGGCCGTGGAGACCAACGCGCCTCCGGGGGCGACCATCGCCGTGCTCAGCGGGGGGGTCTTCATGGTGGTTGCCGTGGGTCGCGCCGCCGCGTCCCGACGCACCGCGGCCCCGGCGGGGATGCCGTCATGACCCCACTCGTGCAGTGCGAGGGCCTGGCCGTCGCCTACCCGGGGCGGGCCCCGGCCCTCACCGGCGTGTCGTTCGCCGCGCCGCCCGGCGTGCGGGTCGCCGTCTTGGGCCCCAACGGGGGCGGCAAGACCACGCTCTTCCGCGCGCTGCTCGGGGAGCTGCCCCCGGCCGCGGGCACGCTCGACGTCGCTCGCTGCGCCGTCGTGCCCCAGACCGAGCGCTCCCGCCTGGACTTCCCGGTCAGCGCCCTGGACGTCGCGGTGATGGGCGCCCTGTCGCGGCTGCCCTGGTGGCGGCGACCGGGCCGGGCCGAGCGGGCCAAGGCCGCCGAGGCGCTGGAGCGCGTCGGCCTCGGCGACCGGATCGACCACACCTTCGGCGACCTCAGCGGCGGCCAGCGCCAGCGGGTGCTCGTCGCCCGCGCCCTCGTGCAGGACGCGCCGGTGCTGCTGCTCGACGAGCCGTTCTCCGGGCTCGATACGGCCAGCACGGACCGGCTCGAGCGGCTACTCGCGGACCTCGCCGCGGAGGGGCGCACCCTGCTGATCGCCACCCACGACGTCGACCAGGCCCGCACCTGGGACCTCGTCCTGTGCGTCAACCGCCACCAGATCGCCTACGGGCCGCCGGCGCAGACGCTCACGCTGCCCGTGCTGGAGGAGACGTACGGGGCCTCGCTGCTGGCGCTGCCCGGCTCCGACGGCCAGGTCGTCTGCCCGCCGCACCACCACGACCACGGCGACCACGACCACTGATCGCGCGATGCTCGCCCTCCTCCACGACCTGACCGATCCCTGGCGGGAGCCGCTGCTGCGCCGCGCGTTCCTGGAGGTCGCCCTGCTCGGCCTGGCCGGCGGGGCGATGGGCTGCTGGGTCGTGCTGTACCGGCTCTCCTACTCCGCCGAGTCGCTCGCCCATTCGCTGCTGCCCGGGCTCGTGCTCGCCGCGCTGCTCGGCCTGCCGCTGCTGCTCGGCGGGGCCGCGGGGATCCTGGTGGCGGCGCTCGCGGTGGCGCTGGCCGCGCGCACCCCGGTGATCGGCCGGGACACCGCCGTGGCCATCGTCGTCACCACGCTGTTCGGGCTGGGCGCGCTGCTCGCCCTCAGCGCCGACAGCCCGCCGGGGCTGGACGGCCTGCTCTTCGGCGACGTGCTCGGCATCAGCGACGGGGACCTGTGGCTGGCGGGCGGGCTCGTCGCCGTGCTGGCCGTCGTCCTCGGGCTGGGCCACGACCGGCTGCTCGCCGTCGGGCTCGACCGGCTCAGCGCGCCCTCGCTGGGGATCCGAGCCGGGGTGGTCGACGCGGTGCTGCTCGTGGCGCTCGCCGCGACGCTGCTCGTCGCCGTCCAGGGGCTGGGCAACCTGCTCGTCGTCGCCCTGCTCGTGGCTCCGGCGCTGACCGCGGGCCGCTTCACCCGGCGGATGGGGCCGATGGTCGGCGTGAGCATGGCCGTCGCCGTGCTCGGGGGCTGGGGCGGCCTGTACCTCAGCTACCACGCCGGCATCGCGGCGGGGGCGTCGGTGGCGGGCGTCCTGTGCGTCGTCGCGCTGCTCAGCGTGGCGCTGACGCGGCGCCGGCGCAGTCCGCGCACGCGCCGTGGAGCACGATCTCGTGCTCCGTCACCGCGAACGTCACCTTCCGCGCCAGCCGGTCGATAGCCCGCTCCAGGCCGTCGTCCGAGAACGGGACGATCCGGCCGCAGGCGTCGCACACCATGTGGTGATGGTGGTGGCCGCCGGGCCGGATCGGCTCGTAGCGGGTGATGCCCTGGCCGACGTCGATCCGGCTCACGAGCTTCAGCTCCTCGAGCTCGTCGAGGATGCGGTAGACGCTGGCCCGGGCCACGGCCCGGTCGCCTTGGTCGCGCAGCGCCTGCTCGATGTCGTAGGCGCTGAGCGCGCACGGCTGGGCGTCGAGCAGGTCGACGACGGCGGCCCGCGCGCCGCCGCGGCGGAAGCCCGCCTCGGAGAGCGCCTGGGCGGCGTGCTCGGCCCAGGACGGGGCCGGGGTGGACGTCGAAGCCATGCATCAAGGCTAGAGGGTCGCGCTGCACGGCCGCTTGCCCCGGAAGGAAGCGCCGCGCCCGCGCCGAACGCCGCATCGATGCGCAACCACCGACTGCACGCTGCCCTGTCCACGTTCGCCGAAGAGGCGGCCTGGCAGCTCGCGGCCGACAACGCCGCCGGCGAGGAGCTCGCGTTCGAGATCGCCGAGGGCGGCACGGCCGGCTCCCACGCCGCCCCGCTCTACTGCTACCGGGCGATGACCGGCGACTTCATCGTGGACCACCACGAGACGCTCGTCCTGCTGCCCTCGCACCTCACCGCGACGCACGCGCTGGCCGCGGTCGGCGGCGTGGCCGACTACCTGCGCGCCTGCGGCACCGACCTCGCGGGGGTCGACGTGCGCCTGTACCCGCAGGTCGCCCTGCGCGTCCTCCTGCAGCGGATCTTCGAGGACGCCAGCGAGTTCGTCCTCACCCCCGAGCGCTTCGAGCACGCCTACGGCGAGCTGGAGTCCTGCCTGTACGAGGGCCGCAACGAGATCCGCGTGGTCGTGCCGGTGCTCGGCATGACGATCGGCTCCGAGGAGATCGACCTCGGCAACGGCGTGACCCTGGTGGCCGGCGAGACCGTCCCCGACGCCCCGAGCGAGGCGGTGTGGCACGCCACGCAGCCGGACGAGGCCAACGTCCTGGCCGTCGTCACCCTCGACGCCGCGACCGGCGACGCCGCCGCGCTGACCCAGGCCCGCCTGCGCCTGCGGCGGCTGCTCGGCGCGCTGCGGCTGTACGACGGCAGCGGCGTGACGCTCGGCCCGGTCGGCTGGATCAAGCCGGAGCTGGGCGACTGGCAGTCGGCCGTGCTCGGCTTCGGCGCCGGCCGCACCCGCGCCACCTGCTCGATCGCGCCCGATCAGGAGGACGAGCTGCGCGCCTTCGTGTCCCTCATCGCCCGTCGCACGCCGCGCCAGGGCGAGCTGGCCTGGGCGCTGGCCCGGTACGAGATGTCGTGCGAGCGCGTGACCCCCTTCGAGGCCCTGACCGACGTCCTGCTCGCCCTGCGCGCGCTGCTGGAGCCCGAGGGCCCCGAGAGCGGGCGCCTGACCGGGCGGCTCGCCGCGCTGTGCGCGGTGCGCGAGCAACGGGTCACGCTCGGCGAGCGGGTGGCCCAGGCCATCGCGCTGGAGCGGGCCGTCGTGGCCGGCGTGGCGCCGATGGACCCCGAGGTCGACGAGTGCATCGAGGAGCTGGCCGGCCACCTGCGCGCGATCCTGCGCGACATCCTCTGCGGTCACCTCGATCCGGACGTGCGCACGCTCGCGGACGCGCTGATCGACGACGTCGCCTGGGACCAGCCCACCCTGCACTAGCCCACCACCGGGCCGGTGCTCGCCGAGCGTGGGCCCGGCTTTCGCTGAGGGTCACATGATCCCCCTATCAGCGGCAAAAGGTGACCCTCGGCGGTGATTTTGGGGGACCGGGCCGGGCGCGTCGGGCATCATGCACGCTGTGTCCGAGGTTCTGAGCACCGCCCCGCTCGTCGGGCGCGACGCCGAGATGACCGCGCTGCGGGAGGCGCTGCGGGCCGGGCGCGGGGCCGTCGTCGCGGGGGAGGCGGGGGTCGGGAAGACACGCCTGCTGCACGTGCTCGCGGAGGTGGCGGCCGCAGAGGGAATGGCCGTCGAGGCCGTGCACCGGGGGCACCCGCTGCTCGCGTCGCCGCCGGACGCGGAGGACCGGCTGCGCGACCGCCACGGCGACCGGCCGACGGTGCTGCTGGCCGACGACGCGCACGGGCTCGACCGGGCGAGCGCCGCGCTGCTGCTGCGGCTGGCGCGGCACGGCGCCGCGCAGGTCGTCGCCGGCGTCCGGGCCGGTGAGGTGGTCCCCGAGCCGCTGACCCGGCTCTGGCGGGACGCCGGGGCGCTGCGCGTCGACCTCGGCCCGCTCCCCGATGAGGACATGTACGCCCTGCTCACGCTGCAGCTCGGCGGGCCGGTGGAACGGCGGGCTCGGCTGTGGCTGCTCGACTCCACGCGCGGGAACCCGCTCTACCTCGACGAGCTGGTCCGGGCGGCGCGGGACGGCGGTGCCCTCACGTGCGAGCAGGGGGTCTGGCGGCGCACCGGTGCCGTGGTGCCCACGCCGCGGCTGCGCGAGGTGATCGAGGAGCGGCTCGGGCAGCTCAGCCCCTCGGAGCGCCGGACGCTCGCGCTCGTCGCCCTGGCGGAGCCGCTCGCGCTCGGCACGCTGGAGGCGCTCGGCGGGCTGCCGGCCGCGCGCACGCTGGAGGAGCGCGGACTGCTCGTCGCCGGGGACGACGGGAGCACCAGCGTCCGGACCGCTCATCCGCTCCACGCCGAGGTCGCGCGGTCCCGCCTCGGGGCGGTGGAGGGGCGGGAGCTCCGCGCCGCGCTCGCGGCCGTGCTGCCGCGGGACGCGCCGGGGACGCGCCGGCTGCTGGCGGCGTGGGCGCTGCAGGACGACCGCCGCGACGATCCGGGACTGCTCGCGGAGGGGGCGGCCGGCGCCCTGGCGGAGCTGGATCCCGCGCGGGCGGTTGCCTTCGGCCGGGCGGCGGTGGCGGCGGGCGCGGGGCCCGACGCGGTCGTCTCGCTCGCCGTCGCGCTGCGGGCCACTGGGGCGTTCGGCGAGGCGGAGACGCTGCTCGCCGAGCACGAGGACGCGGTGCGCGGCACGGACGCCGCCGCGGGCTACCTCTTCAACCGGGCGATGGGCCTGCAGTGGGGGCTGCGCCGGCACGACGACGCGCTCGCGCTCCTGCAGCGGGCACAGGCGTGGGCGCCCGGGGTCGAATGGCGGGCGATCGTCCGGCAGATCGCCGCGACGCTGATGGTCACGAGCGGGCGGCTGGCCGAGGGCCTGGCGCTGGCCGAGCCGCTCCTGGAGCTTCCGGGCGTGAGCGACACGACCCGGATGCGCCTGGCGCTCACCGCCGGGTATGCGCTGCCGCTGCTCGGCCGGCCCGAGGAGGCCCGGGACGTGCTGGCCCGGTCGCGGGAGCGCTGCGCGCCCGGGTTCGACGTCGAATGGCCGGTGGAGACGATCACCGTGGCCTGCGCGATCGCCTCGGCCGAGGGCTGGGACGACGCCGAGCGCGACCTCGGGGCGGTGCACGAGGAGGCGCTCGCGTCGCGGGCCTACGAGCGCGCGACGGTCACCGAGATCAGCCTGATCCGGCTCGCCAACCTGCGGGGCGCGCCCGCCCGCGCCCGTGCGCTCGCGGTCGAGGCGGTCGAGCGCTTCTCGCTGATGGATCCTCGCGAGCACGTGGTCACGTGCCTGGCCGAGCTGGCGATCGCGGCCGTGGGGGAGGGCGACATCGCCGCCGCGCGCGACGCCCTCGGGCGGAGCGAGGCGCTGCGGCGCACGTGGCCCACGAGCCGGGCGAGCGTCCACCGCACCGCGCTGGCCACCGCCGCCGTGCTCGCCGCGGAGGGGCAGCCGGTCGCGGCCCAGCGTGCGGCGCTGGATGCCGCCGACGCGGCGGGGGAGGCCCTCCTGTGGGAGGCCGAGGCGCTGTACGAGCACGTCCGGCTCGGCGGCCGTCCGTCCGTGGTCCGCGCCCGGCTGGACCGGTTGGCCGAGCGGACGCCCCGCACGATCGTTGCGCGGTGGGCCCGGCACGTGCGGGCGTGGGGCGACGGCGCCGGCCTGGAGCGCATCGCCGCGGACTGGGAGCGGACGGGCGCGGTCGGGTCCGCGCAGGAGGCGCTGGAGCAGGCCGTGGCCGCGCATACGGCACGCGGGGACGTCGCGGCGGCGGAGCGGGTGCGGGCGCGCTCGGCGCAGCTCGCGGCGCTGCGCGGCGTCGAGGCGGCGGACGAGCGTGCCGCTCGCACGCTCGCGGCGCTGCGGCCCCGGGAGCGCGAGGTCGCGCGGCTCGTCGCGCTGCGGCTCTCCAACGCAGAGATCGCCGAGCGGCTGTCGCTCTCGGTCCGCACCGTCGAGTCGCACGTCTACCGGGCGACGGCGCGCCTGGGCCTGCGCACGCGGGCCGAGCTCGCCTCCGCCGTACACACCGGCGTGCAGTAGCGACTACGGCACTTGCCGAATCCCGCTTGCCGGGGCTCGCGCCGCTCCTGATACTCACTTTTCCGGGACGAGGGCCGTCCGGCCTCCCGGGATGATCCGCGTCCGGCAGGGGCGCCTCGAACCGCACGACGCCCCAGTGGGCGGGGGAACCACAGTGAACAACCGCACGGTCCAGTCGACGCTCTTGGCGCTGCTCGCGTCCGCCGCCGGCCTGCTGCTCGCCGCTCCGGCGGGGGCGGTCACGTTCGGGTCCTTCGAATCCTCCACCCTGGCCGGAGGCGCCGAGCCCAGCATCGTGGAGACCGGCGATTTCAACGGCGACGGCATTCCCGACGTCGTCGCCGGGTCCGAGTCGGAGGGCTCCGTGCGGGTCATGCTCGGCTCGACGAGCGGCGCGCTGACCGAGGGGCCGAAGGTGTCGGCGTCCGGAGTGCGGGCCCTGGCCGTGGGGGACATCGACCGGGACGGGCGGCCCGACGTGGTGGGCGCCGGGATCAACGGGCAGGTCTGGTACGGCAACGGGACGAGCACGCTGACCAGCGGCACGGGATTCTCCCTGGGCGGGACGCCGACCTCCGTGACGCTCGCCGATGTCACCCAGGACGGGCGGCTCGACATCGTCGTGGGGCTCACCAACGGGTCGGCGTACGTGTACGTGGCCCAGACCGGGGGCTTCGGCCCGGGTACGCCCGTCCCGCTCGCCGGCCACGCGGGGTCGTCGGTCGTCGTGACCGACCTGGACCGCGACGGCAGGCTGGACCTCGTCCAGGGCCACACCGACGGTCCGGACCTCAGGGTCACCCGCGGGAACGGCCCCAATTCCTGGCTCGCCCCCACCACCGTGAGCACCACCGGCGCCACATCGACGCTGACCGCCGGCGACGTGAACCGCGACGGCAAGGTGGACCTCGTCGTGGGCACGCCGCTCAGCACCACGGCCCAGGTGCTCCCCGGCAACGGCGACGCGACGTTCGGGACGCCGATCGCCGTCACCCTGCCCCGGGTGCCGATGGGGCTCGAGCTCGTGGACCTGGACCGCGACGGGCGCCTGGACCTCGGGGCGACCGGGCCCAGCGGCGTCGCCGTCCTGCACGGGAACGGGGACGGCACGTTCGCCGCATCCGTGGACGTGGCCACCTTCAACGACCCGCTGTCGCTGGCCTTCGCCGACTTCGACCGGGACGGCCGGCCCGACCTGGTGACGGCGCGCGCGGTCGGGTTCTCCGTCGACGTGGCGCTGAACACCACGGCGATCACCCCGGCCAACGTGCGCAGCACCGTCACGCCCCAGCCCGCGACCGGCAACGGCCCGGCGGACACCGTCGTGGCCGACGTCAACCGGGACGGCATCCCCGACCTCGTGGTGGCGGAGCAGACGGCGTCTCGCGTAGCCATCTTCATCGGCGTCGGCGACGGGACCTACGCCTCCCGCGTGGAGTACTGGCCCGGCGGATCGAGCCCGACCCACCCGGTGGTGGCCGACATGAACCGCGACGGGATCCCCGACATCGTGGTCGGCAACGCCCTCAGCGCCAGCGTCAGCGTGATGCTCGGCAACGGCGACGGCACGTTCAAGGAGGGCGCGGCGGCCAACGTGAGCGCCCTGGGCACGTTCAACGGCCCGCAGGGCGTGGTGGTCGGCGACTTCAACCGGGACGGCAAGCCCGACGTGGCGGTCTCCACGGGCACGGACGGGCAGAAGGTCCTGGTCCTGCTCGGCAACGGCGACGGCACGCTCGGCGCCCCGGCGAGCATCTCGATCGGGGCGAACCTGCCCGATCTGGCGGTGGGCGACCTCAACAACGACGGCAAGCCCGACCTGGTCGCCGCGGGGTACACGGGCACCGGCCGCGCGTACGTCCTGATGGGCAACGGCGACGGCACGTTCGCCGCCACCGTGCAGTACACGACCGGCGCGGGGACCTGGGCCGTGCGCCTGGCCGACCTGGATCGCGACGGCGACTTGGACCTCGTGACCGCCAACCTCTCCAACAGCTCCGTGGCCGTGCTCAAGAACAACGGCAACGGCACGTTCGCCTCCCGGACGGAGACGACCGTCGGCTCGGGGCCTCGCGGCCTGGCGGTCGAGGACGTCGACGGCGACGGGAAGCTCGACGTCGTGGAGACCTGGCAGTCCGGCACGGGCCTGGGCATCCTGCTCGGCGGCGGCGACGGCAGCCTCGGGGCCGAGGCGGTGACGACGATCGGCTCGGACACCTACGGGGTGGCGGTCGGCGATCTCAACCGCGACGGGCGGATGGACATCGCGGCGCCCAGCTACACCGGCCAGAAGCTGTACGTGCTGCTCGCCGGCGTCGACGCCACGGCGCCGACCACCACCGACAACGTGCCGGCCTGGGCCACCGCCACGCCGTTCCGGCCCACACTGACCGCGACCGATGCGGGCGGCAGCGCCGTCTCCAAGACCTACTACGAGGTCGGCAGCCCGGCGGCCACGCCGACCACGTCGAGCGCGGTCTACAACTCCGCGAGCAAGCCGTCGATGACCGACGGCCAGCAGATCAGGTACTTCTCGGTCGACACGGCCGGCAACGCCGAGGCGGTCAAGACGTCCGGCACGGTGCGCATCGACACCGTGCGGCCGACCACGTCCGACGACGTGCCCACCGCCTGGCAGAAGACGGCGCCGGCGATCACGCTCACCGCGGCCGACACGGGCGGTTCCGGCGTCGACAAGACCTACTACACGATCGGCACGAACCCGTCGACGCCGAACACGAGCAGCGCGGTCTACAACCCGGCGGCCAAGCCGACGCTGGCCAACGGCCAGAAGATCCGCTACTTCACCCGCGACGTGGCGGGCAACAGCGAGACGTCCAAGACGTCGGCGGCGGCCAAGGTGGACACGGTCGCGCCGACCACCTCGGCGAGCGCGGTCACGGGCTGGCACACCACGCCGGTGACGGTGACGCTGACGCCGGCCGACACCGGCGGGTCCGGGCTCGACAAGACGTACTACGAGATCGGCACGTCCCCGGGCACCCCGACGACGGCGAGCGCGGTGTACAGCGCGGCGGCCAAGCCGGTGCTGCAGCACGGCGAGAAGATCGCCTACCTCAGCGTGGACGTCGCCGGGAACGTGGAGGCCGTGAAGACCAGCGCGGCCGCGCAGGTCGACGGGACGGCGCCGACGACCACCGACGACGTGCCGGGCGGCTGGCGCAGCGGGCCGGTGAGCGTGACGCTCGCGGCGGGCGACGGCAGCGACGGTTCCGGGGTCGACAAGACGTACTACGAGATCGGCACCTCGCCGGCCACGCCGACGACGGCCAGCGCGGTGTACGACGCGGGCAGCAAGCCGGTGCTGGCGGACGGGCAGAGGATCTCCTACTTCTCGGTCGACGTGGCGGGCAACGTGGAAGTGGTGAAGACCAGCGGTGCCGCGCAGGTCGACACGGCGGCCCCGACCACGACGGACGACGTGCCGGGCGGCTGGCGGACGGCCCCGGTGAGCGTGACGTTGACGGCGGGGGACGGCGCGGGTGGCTCCGGGGTCGACAAGACCTACTACGAGATCGGGTCGTCGCCGGCGACGCCCACGACCTCGAGCGCGGTGTACGACGCGGGCAGCAAGCCGGTGCTGGCGGACGGGCAGAAGATCTCGTACTTCTCCGTGGACGTGGCCGGCAACGCGGAGACGCCGCACACCAGCGTGGCCGCGCAGGTCGACACC
>Ga0247757_10000621_pt1 | contig 28525 bp, 21 predicted proteins | sample UWRJL126311R4_FD_180929 | JGI IMG/M metagenome (GOLD analysis project Ga0247757, IMG submission 180929) | Plant litter microbial communities from Arlington Agricultural Research Station in Wisconsin, United States - UWRJ-L126-311R-4 | ecosystem: Environmental > Terrestrial > Plant litter >...
TTCTCGGGGTAGAAGCCGCCGAAGGGGATGTAGAGGTTGTCGGTCAGGTAGCGCCGGCCGCTGGCGGTGCGGCTCGACAGGCTGAAGCAGACGGTGATGGCGCCGCTTTCCTGCGGGACGAAGAGCGTGTGGAGGCGGATCGTGCCCGGCTGGTTGTGGTGCACCGAGGTGCGCAGCCAGATGCCGCCGCCGAGCTCGGCCTTGAGCGCCTGCACCGGCGTGAAGCGCTGTTCGCGCAGCCAGTCGCGCACCTTGAGGAGGCGCTGCTGCGTCGGCCACTCGTCACCGCTGGTGTTGACCACGTAGCGCGGGAACAGCGGCAGCGGGCTGAGGCTGATGGCGCTCACCTTGAGCCAGTTGAAGGCCGACTCGACGAGGAACCAGCCGAGGAACGCCGCGACCGCGATAACCCACGCCGGCCGGTCGATGAAGGCGAGCTGCTCGTTCGCCTGCGCCGCGAAGATGGCGAACAGGATCCAGCGCAGCCAGCGGATCGGGATCGCGAGCAACGGCGAGGCGAGCCGCAGGTTGATGTAGAACAGCAGCAGCAGCAGGGCCACCGAAGGGGCCAGGAACAATGACAGTGCCTCGGACATGGCGGAAAGTCGGCGCGGCCGCGCCGGAACGCGCTCAGCTCAGCCGCACCGGCATGATGACGCAGACGAAACTCTCGAGGGTCTTGAAGACACCCGGGCTCACCTCGTCCTTCAGTTCAAAGAAGACCTCGTCCTTGGTCAGCGCGCGGAGCGGATCCATGACGAACTGCGGGTTGAAGGCGACCTGGAGATCCGGGCCGCTGTAGGAGATGGCCATCGACTCGTGGGCCTCGCCGAAATCGGGCGAGGACGCCGTGATCTCAAGGAGGTTGGAGGAGAGCTTGATCTTGACCGAATTCGATTTCTCCGAGGTCACCAGCGCGGCGCGGTGCACGCACTGGAGGAACAGCTCGCGCTCGAGCTTGATGCGCTGGTGCGTCTCCTTGGGGATGACCTGTTGGTAATTGGGGTAGTTGCCCTCCACGACCTTCGAGAAAAGATAGATGCTGTCGGTGAGGCCGCCGGACTCCTTGCCGGTCTCGATCTGGAACGCCGCGCGGCGCTCGTTGAAGGCGATCTTCAGCTTCTCGCCCTTGCCGAGGAGGCGCAGCAGCTCGGCCACGGTCTTGGCGGGGAGAATGATCGCGCCGGTGCCGGAAGCGGGCACGGCCAGTTCCTTGCTGACGAGCGCGAGGCGGCGGCCGTCGGTGGCGACGAGCGCGAGCTTGCCGTCCTTGAAGTTGAAATAGACGCCGTTGAGGATGTAGCGGGTCTCGTCGGTCGATTGCGCGTACGCGACGTTGCCCAGCATGGTGGCGAGCTCGCCCTGGTTGAGCTCGTGGCTCTTGTCGTCGCTCGAATCCGGCAGCTTCGGAAACTCCTCGGCGCCGATGCCCATGATGCGGAAGTTGGAACCGCCCGACGCGATCTTCACCTGGTGATTGGCCGTCGAGTCGAACGACACGTCGACGTTCGGCAACTCGCGCACGATGGTCGCGAGGCGCTTCACCGGCAGCGTGACGGAACCGGCCTCCTTCACCTCGGCCTTGATCTTGCAGCGGATGCCGAGGTCGAGGTTCGTGGTGGTCAGGGAGATGCAGTCCTTCTCCGCCTCGATGAGCACGTTGCTCAGGATGGGCATTGCGGCCTTGGAACCGACGACATTGAGGACCTGGGTGAGGCCATGGCTGAAATGGTCGCGGTTGATCTTGAATTTCATCAGGCGGAAAAGTTGTTGGGGTTTTTGACGGTCCTAGGAGATAAAAGGGGGATTAAATAAGCAAGTATTCGTATTATTATGTACGGGGTTTTTGGCAGCAACCGCCCGCCTGCCGAGGGAAACCGGACCCCGGCCGGGCTGTGAAGCCAGTCTGAACAACCCCGAACAACCCGGTGGTTGTTCACACGCAAAAGTTATTCAGAGTCTTCCTGCTTCATCTTCACAACTTTCCGGCGCAGCGCCCGCATCTGGGCGTGGCGCATGCCGCGCTGGTAATGGGCGAAAAGGCCGTAGGCGATGTAAGCCAGGAAAAGGAAGAACAACGCGACCTCCTGGAGGCGGACGACCAGCACGATGCCGATGAAGACGATCACGAAGGTGCGGAAACGGGTCCGCGTCTCCCAGTTCACCTGCTTGAAGCTCGGGTAGCGCACCGTGCTCACCATCAGGAACGAGACCAGGATGAGGATCATCGGCAGGCCGAGCGTCAGCTGGCGCAGTTCCTTGGCGTTGGCAGCCATGTTGAGCAGCAGCAGCACGAGGGAGGCGACCGTGCCGGCCGCGGCGGGAATGGGCAGGCCCACGAAGTCCTTGTGCGACTCGGACTCGGTGCGGTGGAGCAGGGGGTTGGTGATGACGTTGAAGCGCGCCAGGCGCACCGCCCCGCACAACAGGTAGATGAAGGCGATCAGCCAGCCGAACTCGCGGAACCACTGGTATTCCTCGCGCGGTGCCAGGATCAGGAAGAACACCATCAGCGCCGGCGCCATGCCGAAGGACACGACGTCGGCCAGCGAGTCGAACTCCGCCCCGAACAGCGAGGTGCGGCCGCCCATGCGCGCCAGGCGCCCGTCGAGCGAGTCGAAGATCACCGCCGCGAGAATCAGCCAGACAGCGTGCGTGTAGAGGACGTTGGAGGAGACGCTGCCATGCAGCGCGGCGTACTCACCGGCGTCGGTCAGCAGGCGCGCCTGGATGCACTTGATGACCGCCGCGAACCCGCAGAAGAGATTCCCCGCCGTCATCAGGTTCGGCAGGAAATAAATCCGGCTCGCCTGGGTGACGTTGTACGGGTTGTCGCGTTGCTGCAGGTCCGACATGGCCGGTTATTTCGTCAGGCTCTCCAGGTATTTCCAGAACTTCGAGTCCTGTTCGAACAGCTGTTGCTCCGACACCGGCAGCTTCATGCGGAAAAGGAGATCCTCCAGCGAGGACTTGTGCAGGATGTAGTGCGTGTGGAGGGTCTCGCCCTTCACCTCGAAATAGAACCGGAATTCCCCGGCGCGCAGCCGGTAGAAGGCCTGGTTGCCGCGCGTGAACTTGCCCAGCGGCTCCCGCGGCTTCTCCAGGTCCGACGGACGGATCTTGCTGATCGGCTCGATGGCCTCCAGCTGCGCGAGTTTGTCCAAGCGATTGAGCTCGCGCATGCTCTGCTCGGAAAAGGTGACCTGGAACATGGTGAAAGAGAGGGTGGATGACGGTGCGCGGGGTGGGAGCTTTTCGGCCCGGCCAGCCGCCCCGCAAGGAAAGCCAGCTTGGTATCTCCCCGCCTCCTGACAGCAACGCTATTCGCGGGTTCGGTCCAAGACAGGTAGGTCGGGGTTTATCCCCGACCCGACCCGCGAACGTCGGGCGTAAAGCCCGACCTACCGCCAACCAGAACCCCCTCGCGACCCGCGCCACTGATTCGTTGCGCAGCGGCGGCGGGGACTTACGTTGGTCGCACCATCGACCCCGCGACCGTCACCCTCGCCGACATCCGCTCCGCCCGCCGCCGCATTGCCAGCGGCGTGGTCGCGACCCCTTGCCCGGAATCGATCCCGCTTTCGGAGATCACCGGCGCCCGCATCTTCTGCAAACTGGACAACCTGCAGCGCACCGGCTCGTTCAAGGAGCGCGGCGCGCGCAACGCGCTGCTTCGCCTGCCCAAGGCCCAGCAAAAGCGCGGCGTGGTCGCCGCCTCGGCCGGTAACCACGCGCTCGGCCTGGCCTACCACGGCCAGCTGCTCGGCATCCCCGTGACGGTCGTCATGCCCGACTACGCCCCGCTCATCAAGGTGAGCACCTGCCGGCGGCTCGGCGCGCGCGTCGTCATCCAGGGCCGCGACTTCGCCGAGGCGCGCGCCGGCGCCGACGCGCTGGCCGACCGCGAGGGCCTCGCCTACATCCACGGCTTCGACGATCCCGACATCATCGCCGGGCAGGGCACGATGGCGCTGGAAATCCTCGAGCAGGTGAAGGACGTCGACGCGATCGTCGCCCCGGTCGGCGGTGCCGGCCTCATCGCCGGGCTCGCCGTCGCCGCCAAGGCGCTGCGGCCGCGCCTCCAGGTCATCGGCGTCGAATCCGTCGCCACCGCCAGCTTCACCGCCGCCCTCAAGGCGAAACGCCCGGTCACGATCCCGCGCCGCGCCACGCTGGCCGACGGTCTCGCAGTGTTGAAGGTGGGCAACAACGCCTTCGAGCTCGCCCGCCGCCGGCTCGACCGCGTCGTGCGCGTCAGCGAGGACTGGATCGCCCTCGCCATCCTCCGCATGGTGGAAATGGAAAAGATCGTCGTCGAAGGCGCCGCCGCCGCCCCGCTCGCCGCGCTCATGGCCGGCCTGCTGCCCGAACTGCGCGGCAAGCGCGTCGTGCTCACGGTCTGCGGCGGCAACATCGACCCTTCCGTCCTCAGCCGCGTGATCGAGAAGGGACTCGTGCACGACGGCCGCATGGCGCGCTTCACCGTGACGATCAGCGACCGGCCCGGCGGCCTGTCGGAACTCGCCAAGGTCATCGCCGGCTGCGGCGCCAGCGTGAAGGACATCGAGCACGACCGCGCTTTCAGCGGACCGGATGTCTCCGCGGTGAACGTCGTGTGCACCGTGGAAACGCGCGACCACGCGCACGTCCGGGAATTGCACCGCGCCCTGCGGCGCCAGGGATTTGCCCGTGTGCCGGGCCGTTAAAGCTATTCTCGCTGCCGGTGTGACCGTGGCACTCCTGCTCGGCGGGTGCCAAAGTCCGCCAGCGAAGCCGCCGCCGAAACCGGTGACGCCCGCGCCGCCCGTGGTGCCGCCGCCGGCACCGCCGAAGCCCGTCTACATTCCCAAGATCGATCCGGCCTCCGGGAAGGGCGACGAAATCATCGTGGCGGGCAAGCGCTTCGCCACCGGCACGCGGGTGGTGACCTGGCTGGAGCCGGGCGGTTACGACGGGCACGCGAAGGCGCCCGTGCCACGGGCGGGTTTCGCCTGGCCGCCGGCGCCGGACGAGTTCGCCGCGCTGCGCAAGGCGGTCGACCAGTTCGTGCTGCACTACGACGGCGGCGGGCTCAGCCGCATCTGCTTCAACACCCTGCAGGACCGGAAACTGAGCGTGCACTTCCTCCTCGATGTCGACGGCACGATCTACCAGACGCTCGACCTGCGCGAGCGCGCGTCGCACGCCACGATCGCCAACGACCGCAGCATCGGCGTCGAGATCGCCAACCTCGGCGCCCACCCCGAAAAGGGCAAGGAACGCGCCATCCTGGACGAATGGTACAAGCGCGATGCCCGCGGCAACACCGTGATGCGCATCCCGGCGACGATCAAAAACCCGGGCATCCGCACGCCGGGCTTCGTGGCGCGCCCGGTGCGGCCCGGGCTCGTGCGCGGCGTGGTGCAGGGACAGGCGCTGGTGCAGTACGACTTCACCCCCGAGCAATACGCGGCGCTGGCGAAACTGACGGCGACGCTGGGCCGCGTGTTTCCCAATCTGACGCTGGATTACCCGCACGGGAAGGACGGCCGCCTGATCGCCCAGGTACTGTCCCAGGGAAAATACGCCGAATACCACGGCGTGCTCGGACACTTCCACGTGCAGACCAACAAGGTCGACCCCGGCCCGGCGTTCCAGTGGAAGAAATTGTTCGAGGCGGTGAAGCGCGAACAAAAGTAGGTCGGGGTTTATCCCCGACGCGTCCGCGCAATGTCGGGCATAAAGCCCGACCTACGCCTTCTTCCCGTACCCCTCCGGGATCTTGACCAGCGCGGTCGCCGCGAACGACGGGAGCGTGCACACCATTACCCAGAGGAAGAAATTGGGGTAACCCAGCCGCTCCTGGATCCAGCCGGCGGCCATGCCGGGCAGCATCATGCCCATCGCCATGAAGCCGGTGCAGATCGCGTAGTGCGCGGTCCGGTGTTCGCCGTCGGCGAGCAGCATCATGTAGACGACATAGGCGGTGAAGCCGAAGCCGTAGCCGAATTGCTCCACGGCGACCGCCGTGCAGACGGCGCCAAAGCTGTCGGGCCGGAACCACGCGAGCGCGACATACGCCAGGTTCGGCAGGTGCACGCTCAGCAGCATCGGCCACAACATTCGCCGCAGGCCGTAGCGGGCGATGGCGGGCCCGCCGAAAAGCCCGCCGAGCGTCAGCGCGACGATCCCGAACGTGCCGTAGGCCAGGCCGGCCTGCTTGGTCGTCAGGCCCATGCCGCCGGCGTCGCGCGGGTCGAGCAGGAAGGGCTGCACGAGTTTCAGCAGCTGTGATTCCCCGAGCCGGTAGAGGAGCAGGAAGGCCAGCGCGGAGAGGATCTCCTTTTTCCGGAAGAACGAACCGAAGGCGGCGAGCCAGTCGACCGCCGCCCCGGCCCCGCTGCCGGCGGGACCGTCGGCCGCCGGCCGGGGCAGGGCCAACCGGTGGTACGCCGCAACGAGCAGGAACAGCGCGGCCGGCGGCGCAAAGACCCAGGCCCATGCCGTGTGCACCCGGCCCGTCGATTCCTCAAGCACGCCCGCGAGATAGACCAGGGCGCCCTGGCCGGCGATGTTGGCGAACCGGAAGAAGGTGCTGCGGATGCCCACCCACGCGGCCTGGTCGTGGGGCGACAGGGTGAGCAGGTAGAAACCGTCCGAGGCGATGTCATGCGTGGCGCCGCTGAAAGCCAGCAGCCAGAAAATGATCAGCGACCACCGGAAGAAATCCGGGCCGGGGATGGTCAGGCCCAGGCCGGCGAAGCCGACGCCGATGAGGAATTGCAGGGTCGTGATCCAGCCGCGCTTCGTGCGGAAACGATCCACGAACGGCGCCCACAGCGGCTTGATGACCCAGGGCAGGTAGAGCCAGCTGGTGTAGAACGCGAGGACGGCATTGGAGACGCCGAGCTTCTTGTACATGGGCACCGACAGCGCGACGACCACCACGTACGGCAGCCCCTGCGCAAAATACAGCGACGGCACCCAGCGCCAGGGGCTCGGGTTTTGCGCAGCGGGGGTTTCCATCGGCGCGGACCATGATAAGGCGGCGCGCGCGGCGCAACCCAACACACCGCTCCTCGGCCTCGACCACCGCTTCCGTCATCCTGAGCCGTGCGAAGGACCCAAGGGGAGACGCAGGTCCCCGTGGCAAGCAGGCGACCTTACAGGAGGCAACGGAGAGAACGGAGGTTTGTATCTCCGTGCCCTCCGTTTCCTCCTGTAAGGTTGTTCCTAAAGCTTCGCCGTATGCGGCAGCCCCGCCGGCGTCGCCGTCACCACCGCATCACGGTAAAGCTCCTGCGTTTTGAAATGCGTGGCGCTGTAGAAGGCGGTGCAGACGGCGGCCAGGATCGCGGCGGCGACAAACTTGAAGATCGGGTCATTTTTCATGCGGAGGAAGGTTCGTTGCCCTCGGGACGGCCCTCCGGCGCGCCGGTTGCCGCGCCACTCGGAATATCGCCGGTTAAAAATCGTTGGCGGTGGTAACCGCGACGGCCCGTTTGCGTAGGGCCGGTCTGTGACCGGCCGGCCAGTCTGAGACTGGCCCTACACCGCCCCGCATCTCCTGTTGACTTTCAACAGGAGCTCCTGTTGGAAATCCACATGAGAACTCCCGACCGCACCGACCTCCTGCAGGGCACGCTGGACCTGCTGGTCCTCCAGACGCTCGCCGGCCTCGGGCCGCAGCACGGCTTCGGCATCGCGCGCCGCATCGAGCAGGTGTCGGGCGACACCGTGATGCTGAACCAGGGCACGATCTACCCCGCGCTGGTGCGCCTCGAGGAGCAGGGCTGGATCGCGTCGGAGTGGGGCACCAGCGAGAACAACCGCCGCGCCCGCTTCTATTCCCTCACGACCACCGGGCGCAGGCAGCTCAAGGAGGAGGTCGCGAACTGGCAGCGCGTCGCCACGCTGGTGAACGCGGTCCTCGCCGCCGGCTGACCATGACCCGCCTGCGCGAAAAGCTCCGGAACTTTTTCGGCCGCACGGCGCGCCTGCGCCGGCTCGAGGAGGAGATGCGCACGCACGTCGAGCTGCTCACGGAGGAGGGCGTGCGCCAGGGGCTCGACCGCACCGAGGCCCGTCGCCGGGCGCACCTCGCCTTCGGCAACGCGCTCGCCACCCGCGAGGAAACCGAGGACGCACTCGGCTGGCCCGGCCTCGAGTCGCTCGGGCAGGACCTGCGCATCGCGGCGCGGAGCCTGTCCCGCCGGCCGGCGTTCGCCGCGAGCCTGATGGCCATCCTTGCGCTCGGCCTCGGCGTCACGATCGCCATCTTCACCTTCGTGCGCGGCATGCTCTGGCAGCCGCTGCCGGTGCCGAACCCGCACGAACTTTACCTGGCGTACAATCCCGCCGAGCAGTCCCGGCCCTTTCGCCTCGGCGCGGGCACGGTCCACCGGCTGGAGGCGGATCCCGCGCTCGCGGGCCGGGTCATCGCCTATGCCACCAACACGCAGCTGGCCCTGCGCCTGGGCGACGGCCCGGCGGAGCCGGTCAGCGGCCAGTTCGTTTCCGGCGGCTTCTTCCGCGGGCTGCAGCTGGCGCCGGCCCAGGGGCGCCTGCTGGAGGCGGCCGACGACGAGCTCGACCGTCCCCGCTTCGTGGCGGTGGCGTCGTGGTCCTGGTGGCGGCAAAAGCTCGGCGGCGATCCGGCCGCCGTCGGCCGCACGGTCCGGCTGAATGGACAGGAGGTGACCATCGTCGGCATCGCCCCGGATGGGTTCACCGGCATTTCCCTCGGCAGCACGCCCGAGATCTGGCTGCCCAAGGGCCTGCACGCCGCGCTGCGGGTGCGGGCCTCGGCCTCGACCACCGCGCGGGACAGCGAGCCGGAGCTGAAGGACTGGGTGCGCGACGACCGCGTCTCCTGGCTGAACGTCATGGTGCGCGCGGCCGGCAACCCGGCGGCGGCGCAGGCCGCGCTGGACGCGGCGTGGCAGCCGCAGCAGCGGCGGTTGATGGACGAGCTCGACGACGCGCAGGAGCGCGAGCAGATCGGCCGCCTGCGGCCGCAATTCCAGCCGAGCCCGCAGGGATTTTCCTCGACCCGCAACGGCTTCCGCGGCGCGGCGCTGACCCTGGTTCTCCTGGTGGTGGCGATGCTGTGCGTCACGGCGGCCAATACCTCCACCTTGCTCCTGCTCCGCATCCTCGGCCGCAGCCGCGAGCTCGGCGTGCGGCTGGCCTTGGGCGCCGGTCGCTGGCGCCTGGCGCGCGCGGTCCTGCTGGAGGGCGTGCTGCTTTCGGTCGGCGGGGCGCTCGCCGGCCTGTTGCTGGGCTCGTGGCTGACCGCGGTGCTCGGCGCGTGGCTGGCGCCCGGCGTGCCGCTGCCGGGCATCGATCCCTTGCTGTTGGTGGGCCTGGCCGGCCTCGCGGTGCTGCTCGGCGTCATCCTGGGCGCCGTGCCGGCTTGGCTGGGGGCGCGGCTGTCGCCGCAGACGATCCTTCAGCAGCGCGCAACCGGCGGCCGCGGCACGCTCCGGCTGGGCCGCGCGCTCATCGTGGTGCAGCTGGCGGTCTCGGTGCTGATGGTGGCGGTGGCGGCATCACTGGCGCGGGATTTCCAGCGCGCCGTGTCGACCGATCTCGGCTACGCGCGGACGAGCGTGATCTCCACCTTCTTCGATCTGCGCGGCGCGGGTTTCGCCTCCGCGCAGGACGAGGCCGTCACCACGCGGCTCCGCGACGCCGCGCGCCAGCTGCCGCAGGTGCGCGCCGTGGGCTTCGCGACGAGCGGGGCGCTGAGCAACAGCCGGTCGACCAGCGGCGTGTACTTCCGCGGCGACGGCCTGCTCCTGCCCGAGAACAGCAACCTGCAGCACGAGTACATCGACGAAGGCTATTTCGACGCGATGGGCATGACCCTGTTGCGCGGCCGGGCGTTCACGGCGGAGGACCGCGACGGCAGGAAGCCGAAGGCCGCCATCATCAACCAGCGCCTCGCACGACAGGTGTTCGGCGACGCGGACCCGATCGGGCGGCGCTACGGTTTTGGCCAGACGGCGGACGAGGATGATTTCGAAATTGTCGGCGTGGTGGCCGATGCGCGCTTGAACGGCGTGCGCGACCGGCCGGCGCCGATGTCCTTCGTGCCCTACCGGCAGATCCAGGTGCCGCCGGCCTGCCTCGTCATCCGCGTGGAAGGCGACGCGGCCACGGTGCGCGAACAACTGCGCAAGGCGGTGGCGGCGGCGGAGCCGACGCTGATGTTCTCGGCGTGGCTCACGATCGAGGAACGCGTGCAGCGCTGGATGCGCAACGACCTCTCGGCGGTGAAGCTGACGGCGGGCTTCAGCCTGCTGGCGACGCTGCTCGCAGTGATCGGCGTCCTCGGCACGCTGGGATATCTGGTCGCGAGCCGCTCCCGCGAAATCGCCGTGCGCCTCGCGATCGGCGCCGATCCCCGCCAGGTCTGGCGCGAACTCGTGCGCGACGCCCTGCGGCTCGGGCTGGCCGGCGCGGGCCTGGGCCTGGTGCTTTCGCTGGGCCTGCTCTACGGCCTCGGGTCAAAGATGATGGCCGGGCTCCAGGTCGACTGGCTGGCGCTGGCCGCCGCCGTCGCGGCCGGCGTGCTCGCGGCCATCCTCGGCGGCCTCCTGCCCGCCCGCCGGGCGGCGAAGGTGGATCCGCTGTCGCTGCTGAAGTCGGAGTAGGCGAAAACTTTATTTACTCGTAGGGGCGGAGCTCGCTCCGCCCTCGGAGGCGGCAACCTGTTCGAAGGGCGGAGCAAGCTCCGCCCCTACAGGGAGAACAAAGAAGGCGGCTTCAAATCCAATCCGGCTTCGCCACCGTCTTCTCCCCGCCGGCGCTGCCGGTGTTCACGGTGGCGGCGGGCTCGAAGAGCATGACGGCGACCTCCTCATCGGAAACGGGCCGGTGCTCGACGCCGCGCGGGACGACGAACATGTCGCCTTCACGCAGCTCGACGGTCTTGTCCCGCAACTCCATCCGAAAAGCTCCGCGTACGACGTAGAAGAGCTCGTCCTCGTGCTCGTGACTGTGCCACACGAACTCGCCGCGGAACTTCACCAGCTTCACGTGCTGGCCGTTGAGTTCCGCGACGATCTTCGGCGTCCAATGCGCGGTGAACTTACTGAGTTTTTCCTGCAGGTTGATCTTTTCCATCGGAGGCGGCGGATGCGGGGGAAGCCGGGTCGTCGGGCAGGCGCTTGATGCGGTCGGCGAGCGGCGGGTGCACGGAGAACATGGTCTTCCGGTTTTCGCCCTTGGCCTGCAGATCCACGAGCACCGTCCGCAAGCCGCCGGGGGCATAGCCGGTGGTCGCGGCGAGGTCGCGACCGTCGTGGTCGGCGGTGAATTCCGTCGGGGCATCGAAGCCGCTTTCCGCGAGTTTCGCGACCAGGCCGAGGATGTTGTAACCGAGCATCGAACCGACCTGGTCGACGACGGCGCTGGCCTGGCGCACATCACCGCTGTACTTCTTGCCGAGGCTCAGGGCCCCGCTGGCGGCTTCGCTGCGCTGGACGATCTTGAGGGCGTTGCGGTTGGTGATGTGGGCAATCTCGTGGCCGAGGATGCCGGCGAGTTCGTCGTCGGTGGCGGCCTGTTCGTACAGGCCGCGGGTGATGAACACGAAACCACCGGGCGTGGAGAAGGCGTTGACCGTGCTGGAGTCGAGCACGCCGAAACACCAGTCGAGGCTCGGCCGGCTCGAATACCGCGCCAGACCGCGGCCGAGGAGATTGATGCGGCGCGAGATATCCGGATCGCGGACGAGCCCGCCGTAGCGACCGATGAGTTCCAGCGCGGCGGCGGCGCCGATCTTGCGCTCTTCCTTGGGGCCGATGCCGACGGCTCCCTTGTAGACCTTGCCGGCATCCTTGCCGGTATCGATGATCTTGCTCGCATCGTTGAGCCCCTTGGTGATTTTGCCGAAGTCGAGCGCGCGAACCGCCGGGACCACGGCAACCGCGAGCGCGGCGGCGAACAGGATGAGTGGGAGGCGCGTTTTCATTGGAATTCCCCCTTCTTGCTTTCCTGGAGGAAGGCATCGACGTCCGCTTCCGTGATCCCGGCGGCGGTGTCTTGCAGCCATTGGAGATCAGCCTGGGCGTTGGGGAGGTTGCGCTGCTGGGCATACTTCACGACGTCCTCGTCGAGGCCGCGCGTGGCGGCGCTGGCCGTCGTCTTGCTGGCCATGAACGAGACGTTGTCGAGCTTGGCCCCTTCGTCGGGCATGGCCGCGGCCAGGTTGCCGGCGAAGACCCAGCCGGAGACGTCGCCCTCGCTCACGCGCAGCCAGGAGCCCTGGACTTCCTCGACCTTCACCTTGTGGGCGAAGGCGAGCTTGCCGGAGGCTTCGGCGAGGGGTTTGGGCTCGGCGAGGAGTTTTGTTTCAACGCGCTTGGTGTAGGCGAAGCTGCCGGCCTCGAAGGCGGCGAACGCCGACACGGCGAGCAGGCCTGCGAGGAGCAGGAGGCGGGACGGGTGCTTTTTCATTTTGAATCCAGGGAAAGGACCGGCTCCCAGTCGGGCGGAGGCGGGGTGGAGGAAAAAGTCGTGGCGGTTTCATGCCAGCGGCGGGCGCTGGGATCGTCGGGCCGGAGCGCCCGCGCCCGCGCGAGGGCGGGCACGGCGGCGGCGAACCGGTGTTCGACGCAGGCGGTGTAGCCGGCGCGGTAGGCGGCGACAAACTCGTTTTCGGCGGCGTCGAGCGTGCCGGTGGCGCCGTGCAGCGTGTGCACCTCGATCGCCTGCGCCTTGCCCTTCACCCGCAGCCGGGCGAGCGGGCGCGTCACCATCGTGGCCTGCACGCGCCGGGCGGTTTCCTCGCCGAGCAGGATGCCGGTGTGGAAATACTTGTTCGCCCCCTCGAGGCGCGAGGCGAGGTTCACGGCGTCGCCCATGACGGTGTACTGCTTTTTGCGCGAGGAACCGAGGTTGCCGACGATCATGTCGCCGGTGTTGAGCCCGATGCGCACCTCGAGCTTCACGCCGATCGGCGCGGCGTAGCGCGCGTTGATGGCGACGAGGGCGGCCTGGGCCTCGAGCGCCGCCCGGCAGGCCGCGAGCGCGTGGTCGGGCAGGGCCGCCGGCGCGCCGAGCACGGCCATGACGGCGTCGCCGATGTACTTGTCCACGTACGCGCCATGGCGGTGGAGGCACTCGCTGGTTTCCTCGAGGTAGGCGTTGACCACCTCGACCATGCGCTCGGGCTGGGTGGCCAGTTTCTCGGAAAGGTCGGTGAAGCCCGCGAGGTCGGAGAAGAATACCGTCGCCTCGCGCCGCTCGCCGCGCAGGGCGATGGCCTCGGGATTGCGCACGAGCTGTGCGACGACGCCCGGGTCGACGTACGCGCCGAACATTGCCTGGATCTCGCGTTTGCGGCGCTGCTCGCGCCAGAAGTTCTCGGCGACGACGCCGAGCAACACCAGCGCGGTGGCGGCCAGCGGGGTGGCGGGGGCGAGGAACCAGCCGGCGGACAACAACAGCCACGATCCGGCGAGCAGCACGGCGGCGGCGGCGGCGGTGGCGGCCACCGGCGCGGCGAGCGAGGCGCGGTTGATGCCAAAGGCCAGGACCGCGGCTCCAGCAAGGAGAGCGGCGCCGAAAACCGCCGGCCACGGCAGCGGGTGGATGAAGCCGCCGGCGACGAGATTGGTCCAGGCGGTCCAGTGGATCAGCACGCCGGGCTCGACGTCGCCGATGGGCAGGGGCTTCACGTCGAAGGTGCCGCTGGCGTTGGCCCCGAAGAACACGACCTTGCCGCGGACCAAATCGTAGACGCCGCCGCGCAGCGGAGGCTCGGCCGCGAGGGCCTCGGCGTATTCCTCGGGCGCAAAATCGGGGGCGTGTTCGGTCAGGCGGCCGACGAGGTGAAGCCCGTCCTGGATGAACACCGCGGCGGACACCACCGGCACATGCAGCGCCTGCAAGCGTTCGAGGCCGCCATGCCACCGCAAAAGGCCGCCTTCGTCGGCGGGCGGCGCAGGCAGGGCGGCGGCCGCGAGCGAATCCTTCGCCACGTACCGACGCGCGACGCCGTCGGAATCGGCGGTGAGATCGACGTTGCCGGCGCGCGGCCGGGCGAAAAAGGCGGCATGCTGTTTCACATAGTCATCCGGCCAGAAAACCGGGGACCGGTCGGCCATGCGGCCGAGCACGGCGGGCGCGGCCGCCGCGACGCCGGCCAGCATCAGGTCCTGCTCAAGCGAATCGGACTCCACGAGGAAGGTGGAATCGACGACCACGCGCTCGGCGCCGGCGCGTTCCAGGGCGGCGACGACCCCCGCGAAGGCCGCGCGGGGCATGGGCCAGCGCAGGCCGAGATCGTGGAGCGCGTGGAGAGAGCTGTCATCGACCAGCACGAGCGCCGAGTTATCCGGCAGGGGCGGTGCACGGAACGGATGCCGGCTCGAGGCATCGAAAAACGCGCGATTCAGCGCCGTGTCGAAGGGCGTGAAATGAAACGCCACGACCAGCAGGGCCGCCGGGAGGAGCCAGCGCCAGCGGAGGGACGGGGTCGTTTGTGCGGAAGAGGCCAACCGGCGCGCATTCGACCGCAGAGTGGAGGGCTACGCAAGCAACGGCGACCGGGCCGATCGGCCCAGTACCGGCGCGGCAGAGCCTAACCGCGGCGCCAGTGGTCGGCGTGGAGCAATCCCCAGTCGAAGGTATGGCGGCCGGCGAGACGGAAACCCGCCGCCGCAAGCAGCGGGTCGGGTGGCGTCAGGCGGCGGGCGGGCAGGCGGGTGGCGATCCGGAAGAAGCGGTACATCAGCGCGTGCACGGCCTGCGCCCGCCAGCGACCGGGTCCGCGGGCCGGCAGGGTGAAATCGGAGATGAGCCAGCGTGCCTCGGGCGTGGCGAGCTCAGACAGGTTCGCCACGACGGCGCGCAACGTCTCGGGCGGAAAACAATCGAGGAAGAAATGCGTGGCGACGGCGTCGAATCTTTCGGATGTCCGCCAGCCGGGCAGGGTCGCCTGCACGAAGGCCAGGCTCGAGAGGTCGGCGCCGGCGCGGCGCGCATTGGCCTCGGCTTGCGCCAGCATCCCGGCACTGGCGTCGACACAGGTGATGCGGAGCCGCGGATGCGCCCGCAGGATCAGGGGCAGCGCCGGGCCATGGCCAACGCCGGCGACGAGCAGGTGGCGGCAGCCGGCGAGTTCCGCGAGCCACGTCGTGCGCACGCGTTGCAGGCGCGGGCCGGCCAGGACGGACTCCATCCAGCGATAGTGCGGGGCCAGCCGGTCGAAGCTCATGCCAGCGACCACCAGCCGCCCGCGAGCGCGGCCCCGGCCCCATAGGCGAGCACGTCGCGCCAGTCGCCGACGGCATGGTGAAAGAGGAGCGGCGCCACCGCCTCGGCGGCGATCGACCAGACCGCGAGGTGTCCGCCGATCTCGCGCCAGGACGGCCGGGCGTCATCGGGCCGCAGGCCGAGGCGGCGCTGCAACCAAAGCATGAACGGCAGCGCGGCCGGGATCAGCAGCAGGTCGGTGAACTGGTCATGCCAGAACCCGCCGGCCACGTGGCGCCGGAGATACCAGCGCCCAAACGCATACGCCGCGCAGGCCGCGAGGCACAGCGGGTCGAAGCCGTAGCGGAAGCGCTTCACAGCAGTGCGGCCAGCATCAGCCCGGCGCCAAAGGCGAGGGCGAGGCGGAAAACGAAATTAGGGACGGGCGGAAGACCGGAGAACATGCCCACAGGTTCGCCAGAACCGCCCCGCTCGCAAGTGCGGCGCGCGTCACGGGGCGGCGTTCCAGCGCGGCTTATGGGGGCAGTAGCTGAAGTATCGTACTGCGACATAATGACCGCCTGGACGGGGGAGATCGTTCAGCGTTCACCGTTCATTGGAAATATCGGGCGGGACCTTATCCGGGGATCGATACTACCAATGAACATCGAACAATGAACGGTGAACGATCTCCCGACCCTGTAGCGGCGGTCTATGACCGTCGCGGTCCCGATCCCGGCGGTCACAGACCGCCGCTACAGGAGAAAACTCACGCCCCCGCAACCGCTTCCTGCACCAGCGCGCCGATGGCCGGCGGCAGGGCGAGGGTGCCGGCGAGCTGCTGGCCGCGCGGGCTCATCTTTTTCCAAGTCTTGCGGATGATATCGACGAACTTCTCGCGCGGGTAGTCAGCGTGGTCGGCGGCGAAGGCCTCGATCTCGTTCTCGAGGAACACGAGGCAGGCGGCGTCCTCGAGCGCCTGGGTGCCGAGGTTGGTTTTCATCCCACTCTTCGAGACCCACGTGGCGACGTCGGCCGCCTCGGTCGCGGGCACGCCGGCCTGGAGCAGCAGTTCCTGCGCGCGGGCGGCCTGCTTCTTGTAGAGCGACTGGCGCCACTTGAGGTAGCCGGGCCGGTCCATGGGGAAGGTGTTCCGCGGCACGCTCCAGCGCTCGAGGTGCTGGCAACGCGCGGCGAGGCGCAGCAGCGGCGTCGGGTCCGCGGCCGCGCGGACCGCCCAGGCCTCCATGCGATCCGCGTAGACCAGCTCCGCCGGCCGGCCGTCGGCGGCGCGCTTCGGGTCCGCCGCGTGCGCGGCATCGATCAGGGTGCGGGCTGAGGCGTAGGGATCCATGCGGACCGAGTCGAACGCCCCGCGCCCGGCGCGGCAAGCGGGACCTTAGAAGGCGAGCTTGGCCGCGAACGCCAGGACCAGCAGGCTGATGAAGGCGCAGATCAGGGTGGCGATCTTGGCCCCGCGGGCGTTGCCGAGATAGTTTTTCTCGCCCGCCGGGCCGGCGGCGGTGGCCGCGGCAGCCGCGCAGCCGAAGGTCTGCCAGGCGAGGAAGCCCTTGAGGCCCGCGCTGGCGAGGAGCAGGAAAAATTGCGTCCGTCCGGCCCCGGCCGCGGCGCCCTGCAGCGAGCCGAGGACCTTCGCGTCGAAGATCAGGATCACGAGGATGTTGAGCATCGCGTAAATCGAGGCGCGGCCCGCCAGCTTCTGGACCGTCTGCTCGACGCCGGACAGGCGGGTGGGATCGTCGACGGTCACGAGGGCCGAGTCCGAGCCGGCGACGGCGGTATGGTCGTCGTCCTTCTGCGGAAAGGGCGCGAACCAGGCCGCGAGGGCCGACGGCACCGAGGCAAACATCACGACGAAGAAGAAGGTGGAGAACCCCAGCCATTCGGCCAGCGGGCCGGAGATCATCGCCGTGGGCACCAGCACGAGATTCATCAGGGAGTTGGCGAAGGCGTAGTGCGTCATGCTGCTGCGCCCGGGGGCGAGCTGCTGCATCATGTAGATCATGTTACCGACCATGCCGACGCCGTAGCCGAACTTCTCGAGGCTCACCAGCGCCACGATGGTGCCGTGGTCGAGCCCGTGGCCGGCCGCGGCGTAATGGCTGAGGTAGACGAACGTGAAATGCGGCACGTTCAGGCACAGGCCGAGGATCCACAGGCATTTCGCGAGGGTCATCCGGCCGATGAACCAGCCGCCGATCAGGCCGCCCGCGATGAAGGCGATCGTCCCGTAGACCGCGTCGATGTTGCTGACCTGCCCGGCGGTGAGCCCGAGGCCGCCCTGCGCCTGGGCCGACTGCAGGAACAGCTGGCCCTCCATCATGATCAGGCCCTCGCCGAGGCGGTAGAGGAACACGAAGGCGATCATGCCCCAGAACGCGCGCTTGTGGAAAAACGTGGCCGCCGTGCCGAGGAAGTCGCCGACCACCTGTTTCGCGCTGTGCGGCCGGTCGGAGATGCTGCCCGTGGGCAGCAGGAAAATGTGGTAGGCCCAGAGCGCCGCCATGCCCGCGGCGCAGGCGAACATGACATTGCGCCACATGAGTTCGTTGGACCAGCCGTGGGTGGCCCGCATGTCGTCGAGCACCGAGATGAGCACGCCGGCCGCGAGCACCTTGCCGAGCGTCCAGCACATGCTCTGGAAACCCGCGAGCCGGGCCTGCCCGGGCCGGTCGAGGGCCGTGAGGTAGACGCCGTCGGCGCAGATGTCCTGGGTGGAGGAGGCAAACGCCGCGACCCAGAGCAGCGCGATGCTGATCGAGAAGAAGCCCGGCGAGGACAAGCTGAGGGCGATCGCCCCGAAGAGCAGGCCGCACAGCAATTCCATCGTGAGGACGAAGAATTTCTTCGTCTTGTACATGTCGAGGAACGCCGCCCAGAACGGCTTCAGCGACCAGGCGATGCCGATGCTGCCGATGGCGACGGTGATCTGGCTGTCGGCATAGCCGAGCGACTTGTACATGCGCACGGCGGTGCCGTTGACGACATTGTAGGGAATGCCCATCGCGAGGTAGAGCGACGGGACCCAGAGGAACGGACGCAGGGTATCGAGTTTGGATTTCGACATGGGATCAGGCGGTGCGGGAAGCGCACCGGGGCTTGGGGGTGCGGCAATCACACTAGCGCCAAAAACAAAGGCAAGGCCGGGCCATTAAGCTTGGTTGTATTCATTAGAGTGGATGCGCGGCGCCCGTCCGGCCACTCCGGGCGCTGAAGTAGGTCCGGTCTGTGACCGGACCAGGCCAGTCGCAGACTGGCCCGACGTCACCGCGGTCTTTAAAGAGACTGACGGCCCTTTTGCGCCGGGGCGTCGCGGTGATTGAGTCAGGAGATGCTACCCCGCACGCTGCTGGCACTTTTGTCCATGCTCTCCTTTCCCGTGGCCTTTGCCGCCGATCGCCTGGCTCCCTCTGCGGAACCGCCCGCCGGCCTGAAACCCGCGCAGGTGCCGCAGTTCATCGTGCTGGGTTTCGACGACAATCCCGACGCCGAGCCGGTGAACTGGGTGACTGGTTACCTCGAGGCCCGGCGCAACCCCGCCGGCGCCGGCCAGGCCGCGACGCGCGACGGGGCGCCGGTTCGGATGGTTTTCTTCAGCAACGGCCGCTACTGGAATAACCGTCTCACGGTCGCGGCCCACCAGCGCGCACTCGCCGCCGGGCACGAGGTCGCCAACCACACGCTGAACCACGAGCACGGCCAGAATTTCACGCAGGCGCAGTGGCAAACGGAGATGAGCCGGTGTGACGAGACCTTTGCGGCGAACGACATCCCCGGGCGCGGCGTGATCGGTTTCCGCGCGCCCTACCTCGAATACAACGCGGCCATGTTCGACGCCCTGGCCGCCAGCGGCCGGCTCTACGACAGCTCGATCGAGGAGGGCAACGATCCCGCCCAGGACGGCACGAAATTCACCTGGCCCTACACCCTCGACGCCGGCAGTCCCGGCGCGGGAAGCCGTGTCGGCCACCATCCGGGTCTCTGGGAGATTCCGCTGCACGTATTCCGGATCCCGGCGGACGCCGATTGCGAGCGCTACGGCACCACCCCCGGTCTGCAAGTCCGGATGGGGACCAACCTGAAGCAGTCTTACGGGTTCGGTTCCGGCCAGCCGATCGACCGGATCACCGGCCTCGACTGGAACGTGTTCGAGGCGGCGAAATGCACCGGGCCCGAATTTCTCGCGATCCTGAAGTACACGCTCGACCTGCGCCTGGCCGGCAACCGTGCGCCGCTCATGGTCGGCGGCCACACGGCGCTCTACGCCCGGGACAAGCCGGACCGGCGCAAGGCGCTCGAGGACTTTGTCGCCTACGCGTTGAGCAAACCCGAGGTGCGTTTCGTCACCGGCGGCCAGTTGCTCGAATGGCTGCGCGCGCCGCAGGCGCTGAAATAGGCCCGATCGGGGATTTCCCCCGGCGGCAAAATCAGCAGACTGGCCGCATGAAGATCGTCCTCCCCGGCGGCAGCGGCCATCTCGGCCACGCCCTCGTGCGCGCGTTCGCGGCGGAGGGACACGAGTGCGTGGTGCTGAGCCGTCGGCCGGACACCGTGCCGGCGCCGGCGCGCGGCGTGGCCTGGGACGGACGCACGCGGGGCCCGTGGGCGACGGAGCTGGATGGCGCCGACGCCGTCATCAACCTCGCCGGCCGTTCCGTCGACTGTCGGTACAACGAGAAGAACCTCGGCGAGATGATGGCGTCGCGCGTCGACTCGACCCGCGTGGTGGGCGAGGCCATTGCCGCCGCGGCGCGCCCGCCGCGCGTCTGGTTGCAGGCGAGCACCGCGACGATCTACGGGCATCGCTACGATGCGGCCAATGACGAGATCGACGGCATCGTTGGCGACCCGCCGGGCGTGCCGGCGGTGTGGCCGCGCAGCGTGGCGATCGGGCTCGCCTGGGAAGCCGCGCAGGCGGCGGCCGCGACGCCACGCACCCGCAAGGTGGCGCTGCGCACGTCGCTGGTGATGGGCCCGGCGGCCGACAGCGTGTTCGGCGTGCTGGCGAAACTCGCCCGCCGCGGCACGGGCCGCCAGGGCGACGGCCGGCAGTTCGTCTCATGGATCCATGAGGATGATTTCGTGGCGGCGGTGCGTTTTCTCATCGCGCGCGACGATCTCGCCGGCGCGGTCAACCTCTGCTCGCCCAACCCGGTGCCCAACGCCGTGCTGATGGCGGCGCTCCACGCCGCGGTGGGCATGCCGCTTGCGCTGCCGGTGCCGGTATGGGCGCTCGAGATCGGCGCACTCTTCCTCCGCACGGAAACCGAGCTCATCCTCAAGAGCCGCCGCGTCGTGCCGCGCCGGCTGCTCGAGGCAGGCTTCGTCTTCCGCCACCCGCACTGGCCGGAGGCCGCGCGGGACCTCGTTGCCCGGGCAAACCAGTAGGACCGGTCTCCGACCGGTCCGGGCCAGTCACAGACTGGCCCTACGGCAGCGTGAACCCGCCGAACTCGGCGATGCGCGGATCGCGCCACCAGAGGACGGAGGGCTTCGTGTTCTCGGGGCGGTCGTGATCCTGCCAGCCGAGGTTGAGGTGGAAGGATTGTTCGCCGGCGGGCAGCGGGAAGGAAAATTCGGCGACGAGGCCCGTTGGCGTCGCGCGCACGGCGAGAGTGTCGGTCTTGGTGCCGGCGTAGCCCTCGACCTTGGTCGTCCCGGCGGAGGTTCGTAATACCAGCATTAGCTTGTCCTGCAGTTCATCGCGATTGGCGGATGTGATCACGCGGTCGTCGGTGGTCTCGACGGCCACGAACACGCGGCCGTCGCGCTGCTGCACGGCGAAGCGAAAGCGTCCGTCGTCGGGCCCCTGCCAGTCCCAATCCTCGCTGATGAACATCGGCTGCTCGACCGCCGTGAAAAGCGCCGCCGGCCATTCGGCGAGGTCGCCGTCGAGGACGATCGGCGCGCTGGCCATCGGGACGGCGTGGTCCCAATCGAGGTGCAGCGACGCCGAGGCAGGCAGCGTCAGCTGTTTGCCGTTCACATCGTAAGTACCGTCGAGCGTGACCGACCGACCGGCTTCGTTGACGCCATGGATCGATGCCGGCGCCCCGAGGGAAACGAGTTCCAGCGGCAGCGTGAGGGTTTGCCGCGGCGCGACCTGGCGGTCGATCGATGCCGGGGAAAAAGCCAGGCCGGCACCGGCGACGAGCGAGCCGCGGACATAAAGCGGGTACTCCGTCGGGTTGCGGATCTCGAGCGGCACGGTGAGGTGAGCGAAAGTCGGGGCGTCATGCACGGTGGGGACAAGCCGCAGCCAGTTGCCATCGCGCAACGCCCGCACCCGCGACTGCGTGGCCTCAGTCACGACATCGTCCGGCAGGATGCCATCGAGCGCGAGATTGGCGACGTGCGGGCCGTCGGGTTTCATCGTCACCCAGGTGACGTGATCGAACTCGCCGAAGTCCACGCCCCGCAGGGGTGAGATCCCGCCGGCGGTGGCGAGCACGTAGGCGTCCCGGCCGTCGACGGAGCTCTTCAGGTAAACGTGGTCATGGGAGGCGAAGACCGTGAAGGCACGGTCGGCGAGCGCGGCCCGCACCTGTTCGAAGCCGGCCTGGTTGGACTGGCGCCAGAGCGCGCGGTGCATGACCACGATCGTCCAGCGGACGCCGGTGTTGGCCGTGAGCGTCTGTTTCACCCAGGCGATCTGCTCCGCGCCGAGCCCGCCGAACGGCCGGTCCTCCGTGTCCAGCAGCAGGAAGAGCACGTTTTGGTGGACGAAGCTCGACCACGGCGAACCATGCCGCTCTTTCCACGCCTCGAGCATGAGCGGGTTGCTGATGTCGTGGTTGCCCGGCACGTAGTGGAAGGGCATCTCGAGCCGGTTCACGAGTCCGTCGAACTCGGCCCATTGCGCGGTCCACACCTTCGGGTCGGTGGTGTAGCCGTCGATCAAGTCGCCCGTGGCCACGACAAACTCCGGCTGCAGCAGGTTCAGTTTCGCGATGGCGCCCTCAAAGACGCCCGGCCGGTTGCCGCCGGTGCGGTCGGGCAGAATGGCGAAACGGAAAGTGCCGGGGGCCGCGTTGAGCGGCTTGTTCGTGACCGGCGAGGGTTCGGGTGCAGCGAAGCCGGGGAGGGCGAGGGCCAGCGCGGCGCAGAGGGCGACCCATTTGTGATTAATGATTAATGATCGATGATTGGAAAACTCCGAGACCGCAGGCCGGGGATCGAATTCGGCCGGGGCCAGGCAATCGTTAATCATAAATCATTAATCGTTAATTTCACCGCGTGAGCAGCCCGACAAAGTACTCGAGAAACGCCGCCGGATCCGCCGTGAGTGCGACCTGCGCGTTGGGCGGGACATCGGTGACTTCGCACGTGAGGCCGTTGGTTTCGACCGCGAGATGCGCGGGCGTCAGCGGCGCGATTCCCGGCGTGGCCACGAGGGCGACGGCGAGGTTGTCGAACAGGGTGGGATTCTCGCCCTTCCACGTGTTGGTGTGGCGCCAGATGGAATTCAGCGCCGCGAGTGCGTCGTTCAGCGGCGTGCCGGCGGAGAACACCTTCACGCGATGCTCGGGCAGGAGCTTGAGCGCGGCGGTGGAGTCCAACGGCGCCACGAGCAGCGGTACGCCGGAGGCGAACACCTTCTGCGCGGCCGTGATGTTGCAGCGGATGTTCCACTCGGGCTCGGGCGGCTTGGCCGGGTCGTAGCCGTGCCGGACGGAGCCGCCCATGAGGGAGATGGCCTTGATTTTTTTCGCGATGCCAGGCTCGGCCTCCAGGAGCGCGGCGACGTTGGTCAATTCGCCGACGGCGATGATCGTGATCTCACCGGGGTGCGCATTGACCTGCTCGCGCATGAACTGCACGCCGCCACTCTCGTGGAGGGCAGGCGAAGCGAAGCCCTTGGCCCAATCGCACTGCGCCATGTACTGCGGCGCGGTCGAGGTGCCGGCGTAAACGGGCACACTCGCGAACTTGTCGCCGGGGATCGCGAGCAATTTAGCCGCCAGCCGCGCGCGGGCGACCGCGTCACCCGACACGGTGGTGACCCCGACGAGCTTCAGCTCGGGGCTGCGCATGATCTGCACCAGCGCGTAGGCGTCGTCGACGTCGGTACCGATATCCGTGTCGAAGATGACCGGTGCGGGGGTAAAACGCCCGGCGTCGGCGCCGCGGGCCCCGGGACCGAAGAGCAGGGCGACGGGCAGCAACAAGGCGGACCAGCGGCGGACTGGAAGGGCGGGGTACATGCCCGGAACCATGTGAAGCCAAGGCCGAACCGAAAGCGCAAACGAGGGGGCAAGGCGGCCTGAGGGGATCACCCCGGAATTTTTAAAGCAACAGCTTGTCATCAATGGGATCCCCCTCTAGCCAATAGGCGCATGAGGCGAGTCAGTCCCCGGTGGATTGTGACGTCACTGGGACTATTGATCCTGGCGGTTGGTGCGTCGGCGCAGGTCGTGAACTACACTTGGAGCGCCTCGGGGGTGGACGAAGATTTCAGCAACGCCGCCAACTGGGAGGGCGGCCAGGTGCCGCTCAACAACCCGGATTCGCGCTGGAACTTCCCCACCGCATCCGGCCCGGAAGTCGTCGTGGTGCCGACCGGCACGGTGAACCTGGACTCGATGTATTTCGATGCGAGCTACCCCGGCATCAGCTACAAGTTCGATGCCGCCGCGCCGACGACGCTCGTGTTTTCCCCGGACGGCGGTTCCTACGGCCAGACCAGTTCGAACAACGGCTATTCGCGTCAGATCGAATTTGGCGCCAACCTCTCGCTGGTCTTTGCCACCGACCAATATTGGACCGCCTCAAACATCACGATCAATGGCGCGGCGGGCGGCGCCGGGCGGTTCATGTACCTGCCGCACTCCTACTACTCCAGCTACTACTACAACACGGGCACGCTGGTCCTCAACGGCCCCGGCAACTTCATCGGCGGGTTCCAGACCTCGAACGTCAACCTCTACCTGAACCACGCGGGCGCGGTCGCCGGCGGCACGCTTTATCTCACCGACACGCGGATCTATGCGGCCCCGGACTACACGCTCGACAACGCGATGGAGGTCGCGGGGCGTTTTGAGACCGACAAGCCGATGACGCTGACCGGCCCGGTGACGCTGGCCGGCAATGTTCTCATGTCGGGCAATTTCACGGTCTCCGGCGACATCGGCGAGAACGTCGAAAGCAGCCAGCTCGCCGTGACCGGCGGCACGGTCCACCTGTCGGGCACCAACACCTACACCGGCGGCACGGCGATCGGCGACACCGTCTACACTTCCTACCCGCCCTACGTGTATTACATACCGGCCACGGTGATCTTCGCGAACCCGGAATCCGTGCCGGTGGCCGGGGCGATCTCCGCCAACGTCGTCGGCTACGCCGGCGTGGAGTTCACCACCGGGGTGCAGGCAAATTTCATCGACCGGATTTCCTCGGAGAGCTTCAGCGGCACAATCGGCTTCGACTCGCCGGGCGCGACCCAGACCTTCACGGAGAACATTGACCTCAGCGGCCTCTACGGCCCGCTCGGCCTCGGCTCGTCCACCTCGGCGATCCTCACCGGACACATCACCACGTCCAACGGCGGCAGTGACGACTACCGGTTCGGCCTCGGCGGCGGCACGCTTTATGTCGCCTCGGACCTGGACGCCCCGGTCGGCCTGGTCGTTTCGACCCCGGGCTTCCAGGTGCCCACGACCGTCGTACTGCAGGGCAACAACTCGTTCGCGGGCGACGGCACCTGGATCGACAGCGGCATCCTGGTCTTCGACGGCGCCAACGCCCTGCCGTCCGGCAATTCGATCTTCCTGGATGAGTATGCGGACAGCTGGAACTTCGCCTACGCCGGCATCACCGAGAACGTGGGGCTCACGCCCGACGCGTTTCTTTCCCAGCTGACGCTCTACGCCACGCAGGTCGTGCTCGGCCTGGACTCTGCCAATCTCGCCGCCCTGCGGACCGTGTCCGACGACATCGACCTGACGTCTGCCATCGCGGCGCGCGAGGGCGAGCCGGTGTTCATCGGCACCGTCACCGGCGCCACCCTCACCGGCGCGCTGACGAGCGGGACGACGGCGCTCGGGCTTACCGGCCTCAAGGGCGCGGAGCTCACGGTCAACTCCGTGCTGACCGACGCGAACATCGGGTCGCTGCTGGTCGGCCTCCAGGGCGTCAGCGCCCCGATCACCGGCACGGTCCGCCTCAACGGGGCCAACACGTTCGCCGGCGGCACGACCTGGCAGTCGGGCAACCTCGTCCTCGGCAACGCCTCCGCCCTCGGTACCGGCGAACTCCTGGTCACAACCGGCAATGAAGATGACGCACTCACCTACACCGGGGACTTCACGATCGCGAACGACATCCGCTTCGACAGCAACGGCTCCGTCGGCCTGGGCAACGCCACCTCCGCGGCCAACCTCACGCTGACCGGCGCCATTCGCGGCAACAATTTCGACGGTTTCAACTACCTCGGGGCGGGTACGCTTACTTATGCCGGGACCAAGACCGAAATCGGCTGGCTCGACATCAACGCCGCTCCCGGCGGCAAGGTCGTGTACGCCCGGCCGGACGCACTTTCCCTGGCGACGAACCTCGTCGCCGGCGCCTTGGACATCCAGGCCGACACGGGGATCATGTATCTGACCACTTGGGCCGGGACCACGGTGGATCTGGCGGCCGGCAAGACGCTCTCGCTCCTGGACAATAGCTACGGTGAGGGCGCGGTTTACCATTACCTGGCGGGCGGCCTGACCGGCGCCGGCACCCTGCGCGTCGAAGGCAACGGGGCCGCCCTCCTCGGGACCAATACCTATTCCGGCGGCACGATCCTCGATGACGGGACGATTGGCTTCACCAACAACAGCGCCCTCGGCAGTGGCGCGATCAGCGTCACGGGCAACGGCGGCCAGCTTTTCGCGCTGGCGCCGGATCTCACCCTGGCGAACTCCATCGCGCTGGACGGCGAACTGGAAGTCTACGGGAGCGCCTATTTCGACTATGCGCACTATGACGACGGCGGTAATCGCAACCTCACGCTGGCCGGGACCATTTCGGGTGACGGAAGACTCCGGAAGCAATCCGACAACACGCTCACGTTGTCCGGCAACAACACGTTCACGGGCGGGATTTACCTCGAGCAGGGCACGATGGTCCTGGCGCACGACCACGCCGCGGGTACCGGCGTCCTGACGTTCGGTTCCTATTACTCCGATCTCGTCGCCAGCTTCACGACGGCGGCGCCCGTGATCGGCGGCCTTGCCTCGGAAGGCGCCTACAACCCCCAGGTCCAGCTGGCCACCAACGCCGTCCTCACTATCGACCAGGTTTGGGACAGCGCTTTCTCCGGTGGTATCACGGGCAGCGGCGCCGCGCTCTACAAGACGGGTGCCGGGTACCTGGGCCTGTCGGGCGTCGGCACATATAACTACAACGGCGGGACGACGATCATGGGCGGCGGCATCATTTTCGACGACGACTCGCTGCTGGCCTCCCATGCTCCGGGATCGATCCACGTGGGTGCGGGCGCCTATGCGGGCCTCGGCGTGGCGCCAACCCTCGACCTGGCCGGGTTCCTCGCGAAGATCGACCCGGCGGCGCTGGGCACGGTCGGTCTCGATGGCTACCGCTCCAACAGCACCCCGGTCGACCTCACCGGCCACGCGGGCGTCCGGCTCGGTTCGTCGAGCTGGGGCACGCTCGAGGCCGGGGCCACCATCATCCCGGCGGGCAGCAATTATCTTTTCGGCGGCGGCGGCGGCAACCTGGTGGTGCGCTCCACGCTCACGGGAGACCCGCAGGGGCTCGACCTCAGCTCGCCAGCGGAGCAGCCCCTGACGCTCTGGCTGAACAACAACAACTATTTCGGCGGCACGATGACCGTGACGAATTCCGCCGCGATCTTCGGCCCGCTCTCGATCAGCTACATTAACAATATCGCGCTCGGCACCGGCGGTTACGTTGGCTCGGCCGACCCGCAGCTGACGCCGGCGGCGCTGCTGTCCCACCTCGCGCCCGGCACGGGCGCCGGGATGATCGGTTTCGACGAGTATAACGGCAACGGCCGGTGGGTCGGCGGCGGGATCGATCTCACCGGTTTCGGCCCCGGCCTTTTCCTCGGCACCGCCACCCACGCGACGCTGGCCGGCCCGATCACGCTCCCGGGCGGCTCGACGACCTACCGCTTCGGCGCCTACAAAGGCGGCGTCCTGACCGTTGCGACCGCGCTCGGCGGCGGCAACTCGGTGGTGATTGGCGACCTGAATTCCTTCGGCACCATGCGGGACCCGCACAACGCGAACGCATATTCCACGGTCGTGCTCGCCGGCCACAATACCTACTCCGGCGGGACGGTGTTGAACGCCGGCGCGCTCGAGGTCGGGGAATTCGGCCTGGGCAGCGGGACGCTGACCGTGCAGCCCAACACCTTCCCCCCGTCCCACGACCCGCAGCAGTCGCTGCCGCAGCTCGTCCTCCAGGACGCGGGCACGACCCTGGCCAATAACATCGTGCTCAATGGCTCGCTGTGGATCGGCGGCGGGGTCGACGCGACCTTCGCGGGCACGATCTCCGGCGCGGGCGGGCTGTACGTTTCACGTTACGACTACCTCCCGATCACCCTTTCCGGCGCGAATACCTACTCCGGCGGCACCGCGTTGGACTATGGCAACGTCCGCTTCGCCACGGATTCCGCGTTCGGCACGGGCACGATCACCACGACTTACGAAACCGGGCTGATCACGGCGAACGGCCCGCGCACGCTCGACAACCCGTTTTTCATGACCCACCCGTTCATGACCAATTACGACAACGGCATTCGCCTGGGCGGCAAATATGCGCTGACCCTGAACGGCCCGATCACCTTCGATGCGGGGATCTCGTATGTGGGTGCCGCTTCCGCCGAGTTTGGCTACCTGCCGCTGCTGCGGCTCAATGGCGGCCTGAGCGGCAACTCGCGGGTCATCTTCGACACCCGCGGCATGGTCTGGCTGGCGGGCACCAACACCTACACCGGCGGCACGCAGACGAACTCGGGGCAGTTGATCTTTGATTCCATCGCCTCGATCCCGGCCATCGGGTCCCTGCAGAGCTACGACAATTACATCGGCCTCGCCACCCCGACCGCCAGCCTGCAGGCCGACTACATCGACCGGTTCAATCCCAACGGCTGGGGCCGCGTCATCGGCTTCGACAGCCCCGACGTGCAAGCACCGAACACCTTCTCGGCCAACATCGACCTCTCCGCGTTCGACGGCGCCTACCTGTCTTCCGCCACCGCCGCCATCCTCACGGGCAACATCACGACCACCGAGGCCGACTACCGGTTTTCCGCCGCGGGCGGCGGCGTGCTCACGGTGGCGTC
>Ga0247757_10000622_pt1 | contig 28499 bp, 29 predicted proteins | sample UWRJL126311R4_FD_180929 | JGI IMG/M metagenome (GOLD analysis project Ga0247757, IMG submission 180929) | Plant litter microbial communities from Arlington Agricultural Research Station in Wisconsin, United States - UWRJ-L126-311R-4 | ecosystem: Environmental > Terrestrial > Plant litter >...
GGCCACACCGTCGACTTCCGCGACCTCGCCGCCGACGGGATCGTCCTGCTGGGCCGCGCCGAGGCATTCCACGACGGAGTGATGAGGTTCGCCGCGGACCTGCGGGCCAACATCGAGAGCGGCGACGCCAACTACTTGTCGATGCTCGACGAAGCGGATGCCTACGTCGCCCGCAACGGCCTGGATCTGCCCGAGGATCCCGGTGCGCGGGTGCTGGGGCCCGCCCCCGAGTGCGTGGTCGATCCGATCCGGGAACTCGACCTCGGTGCAGCGGGTGTCACGTCCATCATCTGGGCGGTCGGCTTCACCTCCGACTACAGCTGGCTGCAGGTGGACGCTTTCGACGCCGCCGGTCGACCACGACACCACCGAGGCGTGTCCGTGGAACCCGGCATCTACTTCCTGGGCTTGCCGTGGCAGTCGCGGCGTGGTTCGAGCTTCATCTGGGGGGTCTGGCACGACGCGAAGTTCATCGCCGACCAGATCGCGATCCAGCGCAGCTACCTGACGTATGCGGCACCGGCACTGACCCACTGAGAACCCCCAGGAGACACCATGACTGACGCCCCGGCCCGCCAGAGCACCCACCGGCGTATCCGTCCGTTCAACACCAAAGACACCTACCCCGAGCAGAACCTGGACAACGACCTGTGCCAGGCCGTCGTTGCCGGCGGCGTCGTCTATCTGCGCGGCCAGATCGGTCAAGACCTCGACACGCGGGAATCCGTCGGTCTCGGTGACGTCGAGGCGCAAGCCGAGAAGGCGATGGGCAACATCGCGATGCTGCTCGACGAGTGCGGCAGCAGTCTGTCCGACATCGTGAAGGTCACGGTGTACCTGGTGGACATCCGCTACCGCGAACCCGTGTACCGCGTGATGGGGCGGTGGCTCAAGGGTGTCTTCCCGGTCTCCACCGGACTGGTGGTCGACGCACTGGCCCGTCCCGAATGGCTCGTCGAGATCGACGCCACCGCCGTGCTGTCGGACGCCTCGCGATGACGATGTCACTCGTCGTCCGCGACGGCACCGCGTTCGGCATGGTGATCGCCTCCTCGAGTCCCGCAGTGGCGGCGCGGTGCACACACCTTCGAGCCGGAGTCGGGGCGGTGGCCAGCCAGAATGTCACCAACCCGCAACTCGGCGGGATCGCGTTGGACGCGCTGTCGGGAGGCGCCGACGCCGGCACCGCCCTCGCCGCGGCCGTCGACGCCGACGGACACCCCGACCATCGGCAACTGATCGTCATGGCCGGCACCGGCCGAGCGGCTGTCCACACCGGGGCCGCCGCGCTCGGGCGCCATCATCACCGCGTGGCCGCCGACGCCGCGGCCGCGGGAAATCTCCTGCACCACGAAGACGTCATCGACGCACTGCTGGACGGCTACATCCGTTCTCCCGCTCCGGCGCTGGAGCGCCGCCTGCTGGACGGCCTGCTGGCCGCGATCGCGGCGGGCGGTGAGGCCGGCCCGGTGCACTCGACCGGTGTCCAGGTCACCGACGACGTCGCCTGGGCGGTCACCGATCTGCGGGTCGACTGGGCCGACGACCCCGTCACCGCGCTGGCCGACCTGTGGACGGTGTGGGAGCCCCAGAAGAACGACTATCGCGTGCGCGGTCTGGATCCGACGGCCGCACCCACCTACGGCGTACCGGGAGATCTGTGACCACCGCGATGGAAGACCTGATCATCGGGGCCGCCGGTCGCGCCGATGCCGCCATCCTGGCGTTGTCGCACGACTTGCATGCCCACCCCGAGATCGCTTGGGAGGAGGTGCGTTCCAGCGCCCGGGTGGCTGGGCTGCTGGATGACGCCGGTTTCACGGTAGAGCCGAACTACACCGGGTTGCCCACCGCGTTCCGCGCCAGTCGCGGGGACGGTCCCCTGCATCTGGCCCTCTGCGCCGAGTACGACGCACTACCCGGACTGGGCCACGCGTGCGGGCACAACGTCATTGCCGCCATCTCCACCGGTGCGGCACTGGCATTGGCACCCCACGTCGACGACCTCGGCGTGACGCTGTCGGTGTTCGGCACCCCTGCCGAGGAGGGCGGTGGCGGCAAGATCGAGATGCTCGATCGCGGAGGGTTCGACGGAGTTCACGCCGCGGCGCTGGTGCACCCTGGCCCTGTCGATGTCGCTCGCGCGGAGCCGTACGCGGTGTCGCACAATCACATCGACTATCGAGGCAAGGCGGCGCATGCTGCCGCCTTTCCTGATCGCGGGATCAATGCCGCCGACGCGTTCACCATCGCCCAGGTCGCGATCGGTCTGCTGCGCCAGCAGCTGCCCCACACCGTGCGGGTGCACGGCACCGTCACCAACGGTGGTGAAGCGCCGAATGCGATCCCGCAGCACACCGAGGGGCGTTGGTACGTGCGGGCGGGTTCTCTCGACGAGCTCACCGAGCTGGAGCAGCGCGTCAACCGCTGTTTCGAAGCGGGCGCCTGGGCCACCGGCTGTGAGTTGACGATCACCCCTGAAAGCCAGCCGTACTCCGAGTTCCGCACCGAGGAGCGTCTTCTCGGTGCCTACGTCGCGAGAGCCGAGCAACTGGGTCGCCGATTCGACACGGGGACGGACTCGTCGATGAACCGCGCGTCGACCGACATGGGCAACGTGTCGCAACGCATCCCGGCCATCCACCCCTACATCGGGATCGACTCGCTGCCCGCGGTCAACCATCAACTCGAATTCGCCGCCGCGGCCGCATCTCCGACAGCGGATCGAGCAGCACTCGACGGGGCCCGAGCCCTCGCCCTGACTCTTCTCGACGCAGCCGCGGATCCTGGCTTGCGGCAGTACCTTCTGAGCCCGGCGGGGCCGCAGCGATGACGTGGTCGGACACCCGCATCGAACACGACCTGCTCGGCGACCACCCCGTCCCCGGGGCGGCCTATTACGGCGTCCACACCGCGCGGGCACTGGAGAACTTCTCCATCACCGGGATGCCGATTTCGCGCTACCCCGATCTGGTGGTGGCGCTCGCCTGCGTGAAACAGGCTGCCGCGCAGGCCAATCACCGGCTTGGCCTGCTCGACGCCGCCCGCATGTCGGCGATCGTCACCGCGTGCCGACAGATCGCACGGGGTGAGCTGCACGACCATTTCGTGGTGGACGTCATCCAGGGCGGGGCGGGCACGTCGACGAACATGAACGCCAACGAGGTCATCGCGAACCGGGCACTGGAGGTTCTTGGTCGACAGCGCGGCGACTACGCCTGTCTGCACCCCCTCGAGCACGTCAATCTGGGCCAGAGCACCAACGACGTCTACCCGACCGCGCTCAAGGTGGCGCTACAGTTCAGCGTCGACCGACTGCAGAAGGCGTTGCGGGCGCTGGTGGCCGGTCTCGCCGAGAAAGCGGTCGAGTTCGGCGGACACCTGAAGATGGGACGCACCCAGCTGCAGGACGCGGTGCCCATGACCCTGGGTCAGGAGTTCGGCAGCTTCGCGGTGATGGTGGGCGAGGACGCCGACCGCCTCGGTGAGGCGATGCGGTTGATCGCCGAGATCAACCTCGGCGGCACGGCGATCGGCACCGGGCTCAACGCCCACCCCGGCTACGCGGTGGCGGTGTGTGAGGAACTCTGCGCTGTCACCGGTTTACCTCTGGTCACGGCGTCGGACCTGATCGAGGCGACGCAGGACGTCGGTGCCTTCGTCCAACTGTCCGGTGTCCTCAAACGCACCGCGGTCAAACTGTCCAAGATCTGCAACGACCTGCGACTGCTCTCTTCCGGCCCGCGATCCGGATTCGGGGAGATCACCCTTCCCGCCGTGCAGGCCGGGTCGAGCATCATGCCCGGCAAGGTCAACCCCGTCATCCCGGAGGTGGTCAACCAAGTTGCGTTCGAGGTGATCGGCAACGACATCACCGTCAGCATGGCCGCCGAATCGGGCCAGCTGCAACTGAATGCGTTCGAGCCGATCATCGCGCACAGCCTCTTCGAGTCGATCACCCACCTGACTGCCGCCTGCGACACGCTGCGCACCCGCTGCATCGCCGGCATCACTGCCAACGTCTCTCGGATGCGTTCCCATGTCGAGCGGTCCATCGGTCTGGTGACCGCCCTCAATCCGTACATCGGATACGACGCCGCGACCCGACTGGCCGCCGAGGCCCTCGACGCCGACGTCGACATCGCCGCTCTCGTGGTGCGTCGCGGACTGCTCACCGCGACAGAGCTCGAGACGATCCTCGACCCCGATCGGCTCACGACGCCGTGGCAGGCGGTCACCGGTAGCTGCAAGACCTGAAGAGGTGCCGGCGGGGCTGTGCCGACGACATCGGCATCGGCGCGTCGATCACCAAGCTGCCGCCGCGCGTGCTGGGAGCCGTGTTCGGCGTCGACCCCAAGACGTTCGACGACTTCAAGAAGATCGATCAGTCGCTGACTATCCTGAAAGCGCCCTGACGCGTCACGCCGGGCGCAGCTGGGTGGACCAGAGACTGGCACCGGTGCTGTCGCGCAGGTCGACGGTCAGCACCCGCGAATCCTTGTCGATGTTGACCTCACCAAAATGCTGAAACCCCTCTGCCGGTGAGGTGTTCGCCTCGGTCGGTGCGTGGACGAAGTCGTAGACGGCCCCGAACGTGCCGTCGACCGGGCTGACGGGGAATGCTCCGGCGTGCAGCGGGCCCGACACGAACTCGTGGAACGGCGTGAAATCGGTGAACGCCGCACGGTCGGGGTGATACGAGATCGCCGCGGTGTAATGCACGTCGGCGGTGAGGTACACGATGTTGGGCACGTTCTTGGTGGCGGACAGGATCGTGGCGATCTCGGCTTCGCGCCCGAGCGGGGCTCCGTTGTCACCCTGCGCGACGGCCTCCATCGACTTCGGCCCCGCCGGCGGGTCGGACAGCGCATCGGGCACGACGATGCCCAGCGGAAGATCGTTGGCGACCACCTTCCACGTCGCCGTCGATGCCCGCAGCGAATTGATCAGCCACTGAGTCTGTTCGGGGCCGAGAACGGTGCCGCCCCGCGCCGACCAGGCGTCGGGATTGGGGTTCTTGTAGCTGCGCATGTCGAGCAGGAACACGTCGAGCAGCGGCCCGTAGGAGATCTTGCGGTACACCCGCCCGTCGGCAGCCTCACCGGGATCGACGGGCTGCCACTCGCGCCATGCCTGATAGGCCATGCCGGTCAGAGCATCGACGTCGAAGTCGGTGTAGCCCTTGCGTTTTTGCGTGGCGGTGTTCTCCCCGGGATACCAGTTGTTGAGCGTCTCGTGGTCGTCCCACTGGACGAACTGGGCGACCGAAGCGTTGAAGAGCCGGTAGTTCGCATCCGTCAGGTTGTACTGGTAATTGCCACGGAAGTCGTCGAGTGTCTGTGCCACATGGGTTTTCGCGGGTGCTGTCACGTTGCGATAGATCGTGCCGTTGTTCTGCCGCTGGGTCTCGTCGATCGGGTTGTCGGCGTAGATCGCGTCACCCGAGTGGATGAAGAAGTCGGGACGGCGGTCGGCCATCGCCTTCCACACCGTCATCCCGCCCAGGGCGGGGTTGATGCCCCAGCCCTGCCCGGCGACATCCCCCGACCAGAGGAACCGGACGTCGCGCGGCTGTGTCGGGGCCGTGGTGAACACACCGGTGACCGGCTCGCCGCGCGTGCCGTCCTCACCCTCCAGGGTCACCCGGTAGTGGACCTGCTGGCCGGGTTCCAGACCCCGCAACCGGACCCGTCCTGTCCCGTCACCGGCCGGAGTCATCAGGGGGCCGCGAACGAGTGCGGGACGGGCGAAATCCGGTGTCGCAGAGGTCTCGACGAGCATAGTGGCAGGGGTGTCCGAACGCGCCCACACCAGTGCGCCGTCGGTGCGGACGTCGCCGGTGGCCACCCCGTGCGTCAGTTGCGGACGCGCGCGTAGAAGGGCAGGCCCCGATGTGGTCGTCGACGGTCCGGCGGCAGAGCCACATGCGGAGAGCGCCGCACCGCCCAGCGCCGCGCCCGCGGGGATCAGCAGGGCGGCGCGCAGCAGGGTCCGACGGGAGGGATCGTTGGTCACCGAGGGAGCTTGACGGCCCCGCGATACCGGTCGGTGGCCGGCGGGTGAACCCATGGTGTCCCGCCTGGGTCGGAAAGCAGACAGATCGTCGAGTGCTCGCAACGTGCGTGACTTAAGCCCGACTAATGCCGATGAAGAATCTTTAGCTGTACTGATTCTCGTCGCGCTTCTAGCGTGAGCCAGGTGACCACTGCGCCCCTCGTCGTGCTGAGCGGCTTCGCCACCACGATGGCGCTGATCGCCGCGATCGGCGCCCAGAACGCCTTCGTGCTGCGCCAGGGCATCCGCGGTGAGCACGTGCTGGCCGTCGTCGCCCTGTGCACGGTGTCGGACCTCGTGCTCGTCGTCGCGGGCATCGCCGGATTCGGGGCGCTGGTCAGCACGCACCCCGCGCTGACGTCGGTGGCGACCTACGGCGGGGCCGTCTTCCTGCTCGGCTACGCCCTGCTCGCGGCGCGACGCGCGATCCGGCCGGGAACGCTGACGCCGGCGCAGACCGAACCGGCCCGCCTGGCCGGCGTACTGGCCACCTGCCTGGCTCTGACGTTCCTCAACCCACACGTGTACCTGGACACCGTGGTGCTGCTCGGGTCTCTGGCCAACGACCACCGGGACGGGCGGTGGCTGTTCGGGGTGGGAGCGGTCACCGCCAGCGCGGTGTGGTTCACCGGGCTGGGCTTCGGAGCCAAACGCCTGCGCCGGCACTTCGAATCCCCGCGGACCTGGCGATTGCTCGACGCGAGCATCGCGATCGTGATGGTCGCGCTGGCCACGGCACTCGTGGTGCGCTGATTGCGTAATTCGCCGACCGCGTCAGGCCACTAGGCCACAATCGGAGGATGTCCCCACGCAGCTCGGCCGGGTCGGGACTCCGGGAGCGCAAGAAGCGCCGGACCCGGGAAGCCGTCCGTTCGGCGGCCTTCACGCTGTTCGTCCGCAACGGCTATTCCGACACCACGGTCGAACAGATCGCCGAGGCCGCCGAGATCTCGCCGCGCACCTTTTTCCGGTACTTCCCCAACAAAGCCGCGCTGCTGATCCCCGACCAGCTGATGGAGCCCATCCTGGCGTCGTTCCTGACCGCCCCCGCCGAACTCTCCCCTATCGCCGCCTACCGGTTCGCGATCGACTCGGTGTTCAGCACGATCGCCGGACCGGAGTGGAACGACGAGATGGCCCGCCAGCAGCTGCTCTACTCGCTGCCCGAAGCCGGCGGAGCGCTCTACCACACCTATATCGGCACCATCGAGTCGATCACCGAGGCGCTGGCCACCCGCCTCGGCCGGCCCGTCGACGACCCCCGATTGCGGATCACCGCGGGCGCCATGACCGGCGTGATGATGGCCGCACTGCACAACACACCGATCGATCCGGCCGCCCTGATCGCCGGGCTGGAATTCCTCGACGAGGGCCTACCGCTCACCGCGCAGGACACGTGAGCCGCGGGCAACGCTCACCCGCCCGCCTTTCCCCGTGTCGGCCCCTGGCGACGCCGACCGCTGGCTATCCTCGCCGAGTGCCCGAACTGTGGTCCCGGCGGAGCGTCCTCACTGTTGCCGCCGCGGCGGTCGCGCTGGCTGCCTGCAGAAACGACAAGCCGGGGGCGGTCGCCTCGGACGGCTCGGTCACCGTGACCCATACCTTCGGCGAGACGACGATCCCGCGGCCACCGACCCGGGTGGTCAGCGCCGGTCTCACCGACGCCGACGATCTGCTGGCACTCGGCGTCGTCCCCGTCGCGGTGACGGACTGGTTCGGCGGGGAGCCGTTCGGCGTCTGGCCGTGGGCCCGGCCGCGGCTGGGCACCGCGACACCGGCGGTGCTGTCGCTGGCGGACGGCCTCGACATCGCCGCGATCGCTGCGGCGAAACCCGACCTGATCGTCGCGACGGACGCCGGGTTGGACCAGGACACCTATGCGCAGCTCAAGGCGATCGCGCCGACGATCGCCCAATCCGGCCACAGCGCGTTCTTCGAGCCGTGGCGCGACCAGGCGAACCTGATCGGGCAGGCCACCTTCCACGGCGACGACATGGCCAAGAAGATCGCCGACGTCGAGGCGGCGTTGTCCGCGGTCAAGGACAAGCACTCCGAGTTCGCGGGCAAGACGGTGCTGCTACTCGACGGTCGACTCGATGCCGACGGCGCGCGGGTCAGCGGGCCGGCCTGGCGCCGCGAGTTCCTCAGCGCGATGGGTCTGACGCTCGCAGGCAGCGACGGTCTCATCCCCCGCGACCGGCTCGCCGCGGCACTGGACGGAGCCGACGTGGTGATCTGGTCGACCGAGAGCGACGACGAGCAGGCCGCGGTGCTGGCCGACCCCACAGTGGCCCGATCGCGCGCCACCGCGCGCAAGCGCAACGTCTTCACCGGCAAGGAGCTGGCCGGCGCCATCGCCTACGCCTCCGTGCTGTCCTACCCGGTGGTGGCCGACAAGCTGCCGCCGATGATCGCCACCGCGCTGGGCTGACACAATGACCCGGTGTCCGAGCAGACCACCGATCAAGCCGCCTTCGCCCGCGTTGGCTCGGCCTACTATCCGATCCTCGTGGCGGTGTTCACCGCCCTGGTGATCATCTCCAACGTGACCGCCACCAAGGGCGTCGCGTTCGGGCCCATCATCACCGACGGCGGCTTCATCGTGTTCCCGCTGACCTACGTGATCGGCGACGTGCTGAGCGAGGTGTACGGCTTCCGCGCGGCCAGGCGCGCCATCTTCACCGGCTTCGCGATGAACATCCTGGCCGCGCTGGCCTTCTGGGTGACGATCTACCTGCCCGCGGCGGACTTCTACACCAACCAGGAGCACTTCGAGAACGTCGTGCACGCCTACACGCAGCTGATCATCGCGGGGCTCGCGGGCTTCATCGTCGGGCAGACCCTCAACGCCTGGGTGGTGGTGGCGATCAAGGAGCGCACCAAGGAGAAACACCTGTGGGCGCGGCTGGTCGGCTCCACGTTCGTCGGCCAACTCGGCGACACCCTGGTGTTCTGCACGATCGCCGCGAGCGCCATCGGGATCTCGACATTCAAGGACTTCGCCGTCTACACCGCGCTCGGCTGGTTCTACAAGACAGCCATCGAGGTGGTGATGCTGCCGATCACCTACCGGGTGATCGCGGCGATCAAACGCCGAGAGCCGACGTATCAGCTGGTGGGTTGATCCACTCGTGCTGGAGGGCACGATCTTCTGAGTGATTTCTAAGGCACCTCTGGCAAGGTTCGCAGAGCTCGGAACAGGCAGTACCGGTGATAGCTACTCGACGGTAGCTTTGGCGCATGAGCGTCACTGCGGATGCCAGGCAAGCGGAGCGCAGCGGCGACGCGCGCACGATCTACGACTACGGCGATCGGGCGCTGCTGCTCGAATTCGGTGACACCGACGAGGTACTGGCCTGGACCGACGCGCTGCGCGCGGCCGAGCTGCCCGGCGTGGTGGACCTGGTGCCCGCGGCCACGACCGTGTTGGTCACACTCGCAGGCCGCCAGTACCTGGCCCCGACCCGGCAGCGCCTGGCCCGCGTGCAACCGAGCCCGTCGGCGCTGGCCGAGTCGGCGACCCCGCCCGAAGGGGGTGCCGACGTCGTGCTCGACGTCGTCTACGACGGTGCCGACCTCGACGAGGTGGCTCGACTCGTGGGCATGAGTGTCGACGACGTCGTCGCCGCCCACACCGGGCGACCGTGGAGGGTCGGATTCAGCGGCTTCGCACCGGGTTTCGCGTACCTGGTCGGCGGCGACGAGCGGCTGGCGGTACCTCGCAGGACCGAGCCCCGGACGAAGGTGCCGGCAGGATCGGTCGGACTCGCCGACACCTTCAGCGGCGTCTACCCGCGGGAATCGCCGGGCGGCTGGCAGCTGATCGGCCACACCGACGCGGTGCTGTGGGATGTCGACCGCGACGACCCCGCCCTGCTGACCCCCGGCAGCTGGGTGCAGTTCCGGGCGGTGCGGTGATGGGCGGCGCGACGCTGGAGATCCTGCAACCCGGTCCGCTGGCCCTGATGGCGGATCTCGGCAGGCCCGGTCTGTCCCACCTCGGCGTGACCACATCCGGCGCAGCCGACCGGCGCGCGCACACCCTGGCCAACCGGCTGGTCGCCAACCCCGGCGACAGGGCCACCGTCGAGGTGACGATGGGCGGCTTCACCGCGCGGGTGTGCGGCGGCGACGTGGCGATCGCCGTCACCGGCGCCGACACCGATCCGGCAGTCAGCGGAATCCCGTTCGGCACCAACAGTGTTCACCACGCCCGGTCCGGCGAGGTGATCTCACTGGGGCCGGCACACTCAGGTCTGCGTTCCTACCTGGCGGTGCGTGGCGGTTTCGACATCGCACCGGTGCTTGGTTCGCGCAGTTACGACGTGATGTCCTCGATCGGTCCCCGGCCTCTGCGGGCCGGCGACGTGCTGCCCGTGGGCGAGCACACCGACGAGTTCCCGGAACTCGATCAGGCGCCGGTGGCCGCTCTGCACGACGACGTGCTGGAACTGCGGGTGGTGCCGGGCCCCCGCGACGACTGGTTCGTCGACCCCGATGTGCTCGTGCGCACCAACTGGCAGGTGACCAACCGCAGCGACCGCGTGGGAATGCGTCTGGTGGGCATGCCGCTGGAGTACCGCTGGCCGAACCGGCAGCTGCCCAGTGAGGGCGCCGCGCGTGGCGCTATTCAGGTGCCGCCCAACGGTTTTCCGGTGATCCTCGGCCCCGATCATCCGGTCACCGGCGGTTACCCGGTGATCGGTGTGGTGGTCGACGACGACATCGACGCGATGGCCCAGGCCCGGCCCGGCCGAACGGTGCGGCTGCACTGGTCGCGTCCCCGGACGCCGTTCACCCACTCCCGCGAGGCTCTGGCCTGGTAGACACGGCAGGTGTGCGCGCACGCCTGGTTCACACCGCAGACCTCGACGACGAAACCCGCGAGGATGCCCACCACATGGTCGTCGACGCGTTCGGCGGCGAGTTCTCCGACGCCGACTGGGAGCACGCACTCGGCGGTATGCACGCGCTCGTGTCGGCGCGCGGCGCGCTGATCGCTCACGCGTCTGTCGTGCAGCGCCGCATCCTGATCGGTGACACGGCACTGCGCTGCGGCTATGTCGAGGCGGTCGCCGTCCGCGAGGACCACCGGGGTCAGGGCCTCGCCCACGCGGTGATGGACGCCGTCGAACAGGTGATCCGCGGCGGCTATGCCCTCGGGGCGCTGAGCACCAGCGAGCTCGGTCGGCCGCTCTACTCGGGACGCGGCTGGCTCCCCTGGCGCGGGCCCACCTCGGCGCTCACGCCGAACGGGGTCATCCGCACACCGGACGACGACGGCACGGTGTTCGTGTTCCCGGTGACGACAACCGTCGATGCTGCGGCGCCGATCGCCTGCGATTGGCGCGACGGCGACCTGTGGTGAGGTGATCACTCGTCAGCTAGAACGTCCTCCACCGTGACGTTCACCGCCACCCCCGGCCACGCCTTGCTGACAGCGGCCCGCACGGCAGCGGCCGTCTCCCTGGCATGGGCACCTTCGCGGATCGCGATGTGCACGGCGATGGTGTCGTCGCCGAAGCGGATACCCGCGACCCGGCGACCGGGCAGATAGGTCCCCACCTCACCGAACATGCCCGGATGCAGACCCGCGACACCCGGGACCGCGAGCACGAGTTCGGCGACCGCGTCGGCCCTTTCCGGGGTGCTCATTCGACGCGGGCGAGTCGGCCGCCGGCATCCAGCTCGAATGCCGGCTCGGCTTCCGGTTCGGCATCCGGATCGGCGATGAAGATGTCGTGCACGGCGATGTTCACCTCGACCACCTCCAGACCGGTCATCCGCTCGATCGCCGCGATGACGTTGCGCCGGATACCGGACGCCAGGTCGGCGATGGCCACCCCGTAGTCGGCGACGATGTCGATGTCGACGGCGGCCTGCTTCTCTCCGACTTCCACGGACACGCCCTGAGCATGGTCGACCGACGCACCCGGGATACGCTCCCGCAGCACGCCCACGGCTCTGCTGGTGCTGCCGCCGAGCGCGTGCACGCCGGTGACCTCTCGCGCAGCCAGCCCTGCGATCTTGGAGACGACCGCGTCGGCGATCGTCGTCTTGCCCTGATCGGTGGTCATCACGGCTCCTTTCCTGCTGTGTCCACTGTTGGACGCACCAACCCTGCGAAACCGAATGTCCTGACGATTGTGGTACAGCCCACATCCGACCCACCGCGCTGGCTAGGCTCGCGGCCGATGCTCCCCGGTGATGGATCGTTCCCCTCCAACCCCGACCCCGACCCCGACGTCGACGACCGCGACCTCGCGGCTGCGGCTGCGGCCGGTGACCGGTCGGCGTTCGAGATCCTGATCCGGCGCCACGGTCCCGCGCTGCACCGCTACGCGCGCCGGATGACCCGCGACGACGCCGCGGTGCAGGACATCGTGCAGGAGACCTTCGTGGCGGCGTGGCGCCAGATCGACCGGTTCCGCGGCGAAGCCAGCCCCAGGACCTGGCTCTTCGCGATCTGCGCGCGCAAGGTGATCGATTCGCACCGAGTCAAACGCGCCGTGCCGCTCGACGACCGGCTGCTCGACCCGGCGGACACGTCCGCGACGGCCGACCCGTTCGCCAACGTCTCGAACGCCGAATTCCTCGTCGCGCTGGAGGCTGCGCTCGCCGAACTGCCGCCCCGACAGCGCGCGGTCTGGCTGCTGCGAGAGGTGGAGGAATTGACCTACCCCCAGATCGCGACGATTCTGGCTCTGAGCCCCGATGGGGCGAGGGGGCATCATCATCGCGCCCGCACGACACTGCAACAGAGGCTGCAACGATGGCGATAGGCAACTACGACGTGCTGTCCCGGGCGTCTCGGGAGCTGCGCGCCCTGCCAGAACGCGGCTGGATGGCGGTCGAGCAGCGGGTCATCGACGCGGTCCGCGCCACCCCCCGCGGCGGCTGGCCCCTCGAGGTGGTCGACCCGCATCCCGGCCAGGCGCCCGGCCGCATCGAGGTCAGCGATCTGGTGCTGCGCGCCGGGGTGGCCCGCGCCGTGCGTCCGATCGCCCAGTTGCTGCTGGTCGACGTCGCGGTGACGCTGCTGGACAAGACGCTGCGCGGCGTGCGCGTCGAACTCAGCGGTCGGTACGGCGCCGATCTCGTCGCAGCCACGGCACGAGCGCGCACCCTGGTCACCGCGGCAATCGTGGAGATCGTCGGCGACGCCGGCACCCTCGACGTCGACATCGCCGTCACCGACATCCACCGCTGACGATTCGTCCCGCACCCGATCGGGTAAACGGGTGAACACTTGTACACTGAACGCGTCACGGAAGGGGCTGACATGACCACCTACTCGACCATCGTCGTCGGCACCGACGGCTCGGACACCTCGCTGCGCGCGGTCGCGAAGGCGGCCGAGATCGCCGCGGATTCCGGTGCGCGGCTGATCATCGCCTCGGCGTACACACCGACCGGGCACGACGGGGCCGGGCCGGACCCGGACCAGCCGCGCGGCGACGACTGGCGCACCGAGGGCGACGCACCCGTCCACGGCCTGCTGCGCGACGCCGCGGACCGGGCGAAGAAGGCCGGCGCACCACACGTCGAGGAGCGCGCGGTGCCTGGTGCGGCCGCGGACGCGCTGGTCGATCTCGCCGACGAGGTGGGTGCGGACCTGCTGGTCGTCGGGAGCGTCGGGCTGACGTCGATGGTCGGCCGGCTCGTCGGCTCGGTGCCCCGCATCGTGCAGCGCCGCGCCAACACCGAAGTCCTCGTCGTCGACACCGACTGACGCCAGGGGCGGCTCACCGCCAGCGCGCCAGGATCTCCCTCGCGCGTTCGGCGAGCGCGGCCTGCCAGAACGGGCCGAAACTGATCCGGGCCACGCCGAGCGGACCGAAGGACGCCGGGTCGGCCTTGTCCGGGGCGCCGATCGCATTCACCGGCAACGGCAGCTCAGAGGTGAGGCGCCGCATGACCTCCGGCGTGTGCAGACCGACCGGGTACAGGACGTCGGCCCCCGCGTCGGCCGCCTCCCGGAGCCGCGCGACGGCACGGTCGACCCGATCGGATTCGTCCCCGTCCTGCCGCAGGAACAGATCGGTGCGCGCGTTGACGACCACGTGCACGCCGGACGCGTCGGCCGCCGCCCGCAGGGCACCCACCAGATCGGCGTGCTCGGCGGCCGACCGCAACCGGCCGCCCTCCCCATGGACGGTGTCCTCGATGTTCAACCCGACTGCACCGACCGACAGCAGTCCCTCGATGAGCCGAGCCGGCGACTCGCCGTATCCGGACTCCACGTCGACCGACACCGGGACGTCCGCCGCCTCGGTGATCTGGGCGACGCGAGTGATCAGCTCGTCGAACGTCATGCCCTCGTTGTCGGCCCTGCCCACCGAATCGGCCACCGGATGGCTGCCCACCGTCAGCGCCGCGAAGCCCGCCTCGACCGCCAGTCCCGCCGACCAGGCATCCCACACCGTCGGCAGGACGACCGGATCCCCTGGCCGGTGCAGGCTCAGCAACGTCTGCGCCCGTTCCTCGATGCTCTGGTCCGGCATTCTTACCTCCGTGTCATCAAAGTGATCTGTCTCACCCACCACATGGGTGATGTGGCTAGCATCGGATGCGTACCGTGATCCATGACACCCTTCAGCCCAAGGAGGTCACTTGTCCAGCAGCACCACCGAGCTTGCGGAGCTTCACGAACTGATCGGGAGCCTCCGGCGTTGCGTGACCTCGTTGGCGGCGCGATACGGGGACAGCCCTGCCACCCGTCGCATCGTCAACGATGCCGAACGCATCCTCAACGACATCGACCGGTTGGATATCGACGCCGAGGAACTGGAACTCGCTCGCGGCTTGTCGCGGCACCACCACGGCGGCGAACGGATCGCGATTCCGGATACCCAGTACGACACCGACTTCTGGCGCGGGGTCGACGACGAGGGGCTCGGCGGCACGCGCTGAGCACGCGCGCGCCCGCCGGGGTGGACGGCCTCGTGGGACAACCGGATTCGCTGTAGCACCCTATGACCGAGAGGCACACGTGAGCGCACCCACCGCCGACCGCAAGTCGACCGGCGTCTTCTCCACCGGCCGGGCCCAGATCTCGCAGCGCACCCTGCGCACGGACAACTGGCTCAAGGCGCCGATCGTCACCGATCTGGGGTTCGCCGCGTTCATCATCTACGCGACGGTGCGCGCCTTCTTGCAGAACAACTACTACGTCGCCGAGTACCACTATCTGACGCCGTTCTACTCACCGTGCATCAGCAAGGGTTGCGTACCGGAAGCCAGCCACTTCTGGCCGCAGATCCTGCCCGACGTGTGGTGGTTGCCCTACGCCGCGCTGTCGCTGCCCTTCCTGCTGCTGTTCCGGTTGACGTGCTACTACTACCGCGGCGCCTACTACCGCTCGGTCTGGCAGTCCCCCACGGCCTGCGCGGTGGCCGAACCGCACGCGAAATACACTGGGGAAACCCGTTTTCCGTTGATCATCCAGAACACCCACCGGTACTTCTTCTACATCGCGGCACTCATCTCGCTCATCAACACCTACGACGCGATCATCGCCTTCCACTCCCCGTCGGGCTTCGGTTTCGGGCTTGGCAACGTGATCCTGGTGGCCAACGTGGTCCTGCTGTGGACGTACACGCTCAGCTGCCACTCCTGCCGCCATGTCGCGGGCGGCCGGCTCAAGCACTTCTCGAAGCACCCGATCCGCTACTGGCTGTGGACGCAGATCAGCAGGCTCAACGTGCGGCACAAGCTGTACGCGTGGATCACCCTGGGCACGCTGATGCTGACCGACTTCTACGTCATGCTGGTCTCCAGCGGCACCATTTCCGATCTGCGGTTCATCGGCTGATGCTGAGCCACAACGATTTTCATTGTTAAAGGACGAGTGAGGGTTTGATGGCTTCGGACGAAGCAGCACAGGACGGTCTTCGCGCAAGCGGCTCATCCGACGTGGAACGGCACTCCTACGACGTCGTCGTCATCGGCGCCGGAGGGGCGGGACTGCGCGCGGTGATCGAAGCCCGCGAGCGGGGTCTGCGCGTCGCGGTGATCACCAAATCGCTGTTCGGCAAGGCGCATACGGTGATGGCCGAAGGCGGATGCGCCGCGGCGATGCGCAACGTCAACACCAAGGACTCCTGGCAAGTGCACTTCGGCGACACCATGCGCGGCGGGAAGTTCCTCAACAACTGGCGGATGGCCGAACTGCACGCCCAGGAAGCTCCGGACCGGGTGTGGGAGCTGGAGACCTACGGCGCGCTGTTCGACCGCACCAAGGACGGCAAGATCAGCCAGCGCAACTTCGGCGGACACACCTTCCCGCGGCTGGCCCACGTCGGTGACCGCACCGGACTGGAGATCATCCGGACCCTGCAGCAGAAGATCGTCTCGCTGCAGCAGGAGGACAAGCGCGAACTCGGCGACTACGAGGCCCGCATCCGGGTGTTCCACGAGACCGCGATCACCGAGCTGCTGCTCGACGACGGCAAGGTGGCGGGTGCGTTCGGTTACTACCGGGAGACCGGTGACTTCGTGCTGTTCGAGGCGCCCGCGGTGGTGCTGGCCACCGGCGGCATCGGCAAGAGCTACAAGGTGTCCTCGAACTCCTGGGAGTACACCGGCGACGGGCATGCACTGGCGCTGCGCGCCGGCTCGTCGCTGATCAACATGGAGTTCATCCAGTTCCACCCGACCGGCATGGTGTGGCCGCTTTCGGTGAAGGGGATCCTGGTCACCGAGGGCGTCCGCGGCGACGGCGGAGTGCTGAAGAACTCCGAGGGCAAGCGCTTCATGTTCGACTACATCCCCGACGTCTTCAAGGGCCAGTACGCCGAGTCCGAAGACGAGGCCGACCAGTGGCTCAAGGACAACGACTCCGCGCGCCGCACCCCTGATCTGCTGCCCCGCGACGAGGTGGCCCGCGCGATCAACACCGAGGTCAAGGAGGGTCGCGGCACCCCCCACGGGGGCGTGTACCTCGACATCGCCTCCCGTATGTCGCCCGAGGAGATCAAGCGCCGGCTGCCGTCGATGTACCACCAGTTCATCGAGCTGGCCGAGGTCGACATCACCACCGACGAGATGGAAGTCGGTCCGACCTGTCACTACGTGATGGGCGGTATCGAGGTGGAACCCGACACCGGTGCCGCCGCGACGCCCGGGTTGTTCGCCGCGGGCGAGTGCGCCGGCGGCATGCACGGCTCCAACCGACTGGGCGGCAACTCGCTGTCCGATCTCCTGGTGTTCGGCCGCCGCGCCGGGCTGGGCGCCTCCGACTACGTGCGTGCCCTGGCCGACCGGCCTGCCGTCGCCGAAGACGCGGTGCACAAGGCCAGGGAGATGGCGCTGGCGGTGTTCGACGGACCGGGGGAAGGTTCGTCACCGGAGAACCCGTACACCCTGCAGCTGGACATGCAGGACACGATGAACAACCTGGTCGGCATCATCCGCAAGTCGGACGAGATGCAGGAGGCGCTCGACAAGCTCCAGGAGCTGCGGGAGCGCTACAAGCGGGTCAAGGTCGAGGGTGAACGCAAGTTCAACCCCGGTTGGCACCTGGCGATGGATCTGCGCAACATGCTGCTGGTCAGCGAGTCGGTGGCGAAGTCGGCGGTCACCCGCACGGAGAGCCGCGGCGGCCACACCCGAGACGACTACCCGGCGATGGACGCCGGTTGGCGCAACCATCTGCTGGTGTGCCGGTCCGAGGGTGACGACCCGGTGGTGCCCGACGTGAGCGTCAGCAAGGAACGCCAGCCCACGATGCGGGCCGACCTGCTGGAGACCTTCGAGCTCTCCGAACTCGAGAAGTACTACACCGACGACGAACTCCTCGAACATCCGCAACGGAAGGGCTGAGACCATGGGTGCCTATAACGCGACGATGCGTGTCTGGCGCGGTGACGCCTCCGGCGGGGAACTCAAGGACTACACCGTCGAGGTCAACGAGGGTGAGGTCGTCCTCGACATCATCCACCGCCTGCAGCAGACCCAGACCGGTGATCTCGCGGTGCGCTGGAACTGCAAGGCAGGCAAGTGCGGATCGTGTTCGGTGGAGATCAACGGCAGGCCCCGGTTGGCGTGCATGACGCGGATGTCGACGTTCGGCGAGGACGAGGTCGTCACCGTGACCCCGCTGCGGACGTTCCCGGTGATGCGCGACCTGGTCACCGACGTGTCGTTCAACTACGAAAAGGCCCGCGAGATACCGTCTTTCACGCCTCCGAAGGATCTACAGCCGGGTGAGTACCGGATGCAGCAGGAGGACGTGAACCGCTCGCAGGAATTCCGCAAGTGCATCGAGTGCTTCCTGTGCCAGAACGTCTGCCACGTCAATCGCGACCACGAGGAGAACAAGCTCGCGTTCTCCGGGCCGCGGTATCTGATGCGGCAGGCCGAACTCGACATGCATCCCCTCGACGTGCACGGCCACCGCGCCGAGCAGGCCCAGGAGGAGAACGGACTGGGCTACTGCAACATCACCAAGTGCTGCACCGAGGTGTGCCCGGAGCACATCAAGATCACCGACAATGCGCTGATCCCGATGAAAGAGCGTGCGGCCGACCGGAAGTACGACCCGGTGGTGTGGCTGGGCAGCAAGCTGTTCCGGCGATGAGCGCTTGCGCGAAGAGCAGAGGGCACCGATGAGCGCTTGCGCGAAGAGCAGACGACAGCAAAAGTGACACCGTGACCGACGGCCGGGCTGTCGCGGGGTCGCTCTCGACGTCGGGCAGCGTCGCGGTGGCCGGCTCGATCGGCACCGTCGACAGCATGGCCGTCGCGGGCTCGATCGCGACCGCCGGCAGTGCCGGTGTCGCGGGGTCGGTCGGCACCGCGGGCAGCGTCGCGGTGGTGCGGGCGGTGGGAACCGCAGGCAGCGCCGGTGTCGCCGGATCTATCGCCACCGCGGGCAGCGCGGCCATCGCCGGCTGCGTGCTCGCCGTGCTGTGTATCGCCTGCCGGGGGTGCCTGGCCTGTCTGGCGTGCGTCGACTGCGGCCGGTGCCGAGCCTGCGTCGGGTGCGTCAGCTGCGAGGACTGCATCGGTTGCGTGGGCTGCGTGAACTGCTCGGGGCTGCGCAACGCGGTCGGCCTGCGCGACGTTAACGCCTGACGCGGTGAGCGGGCGCGCTAGATTCCACCCATGCCGACCTCACGACTGCTGAACCCGCACGCGTTCGACCCGCAACGGCTGGACCCGCATTCGCGTAGGCAGCTGCAGGCGCTGATCGACTGGTTCGAGCAGCGCGGCAAGACGCGGCTGTTGCGTGACGACCTGGACGCGGCCTGGGTGTCGGACTTCCTGGACTTCGTGAAGGCGCAGCGGCTGTTCGCCACGTTCCTGACGCCGTCGGAGTTCGCCGACGGGGATGCCGACAAGCGGTGGGACACGTCCCGCAACGCCGTGCTCAGCGAGATCCTCGGGTTCTACGGCCTGTCCTACTGGTATGCCGAGCAGGTCACCATCCTCGGGCTCGGACCGATCTGGCAGAGCGACAACGTCAAGGCCAAGGAGAAGGCCGCCGCCCAGCTGGAAGCCGGCGGCGTGATGGCGTTCGCGCTGTCCGAACGGGAGCACGGGGCCGACATCTACAACACCGACATGGTGCTCACGCCCGTCGACGAGCGGGAGGAGCGTGAGGGCCCGGCGTTCCGCGCCTCCGGCGAGAAGTACTACATCGGCAACGGGAACGTGGCGGGCATGGTGTCGGTGTTCTCCCGGCGCAGCGACATCGACGGCGCCGACGGGTACGTGTGGTTCGTCGCCGACAGCAACCACGAGAGCTACGAACTGATCGGCAACGTCGTGCACGGTCAGATGTTCGTCAGCACCTTCGCGCTGCACGACTATCCGGTCTACGAGGAAGACATCCTGGCCACCGGGCCCGACGCCTTCTCTGCGGCACTGAACACCGTCAACGTCGGCAAGTTCAACCTGTGCAGCGGCTCGATCGGCATGTGCGAGCACGCCTTCTACGAGGCCATCACCCACGCCAACAACCGCATCCTCTACGGCAACCCGGTCACCGGTTTCCCGCACGTGCGGGCCAGCTTCGTCGACGCCTACGCCCGGCTGGTCGCGATGAAGCTGTTCAGTGACCGCGCGATCGACTACTTCCGCAGCGCGGGCCCCGACGACCGGCGCTACCTGCTGTTCAACCCGGTGACCAAGTCGAAGGTCACCTCCGAGGGCGAGAAGGTCGTCACCCTGCTGTGGGACGTGCTGGCCGCCAAGGGTTTCGAGAAGAACACCTACTTCAGCCAGGTGGTCCGGCTGATCGGGGCGCTGCCCCGGCTCGAGGGCACCGTGCACGTCAACGTCGCGCAGATCCTGAAGTTCATGCCGAACTACATGTTCAACCCGACCGACTACCCACCGATCGGGACCCGCGGCGACGCGGCCGACGACGTGTTCTTCTGGTCGCAGGGACCGGCCCGCGGTGCGTCGAAGGTACGGTTCGCCGACTGGGCGCCGGTCTACGAGCGGCACACCGGCGTGCCCAACGTGGGGCGCTTCTACGAACAGGTCACCGCGTTCAAGGAGTTGCTGCTCACCGCCGCGCCGGACGCCGACCAGCAGAGCGATCTGGACTTCGTGCTCGTCGTGGGCCACCTGTTCTCGCTGGTGGTGTACGGCCAGTTGATCCTCGAGCAGGCCGAACTGACGGGCCTGGACGCCGACCTGCTCGACCAGATCTTCGACGTGGCGGTCCGCGACTTCTCCGCCTACGCCGTCGCGCTGCACGGCAAGCCGAGCTCCACCCCCGCGCAGCAGGCGTGGGCGCTGTCGGCCATCCGCAAGCCGGTCACCGACGCGGCCCGGTTCGACCGGGTGTGGTCGGAGGTGGCGTCCTACGACGGCGCCTACCAGATGAACCCGTAGCGGGGCGTATCGGCAGGAACCGGGGGTACCCTCGCGAACAGCCAGTCAAGCAGCCGATCAACGTGGAAAGGCAGCACCGTGTCGCTTCATCAGCCCTTGAGTGTCAACGAGATTCGCACCGCGATCCGGGAGATCAGCACCCGCGCCGACCTGGCCCGCCGGGAAGGCCGGGCGGCCGACGCCGCCGAACTCGACCAGCGGGTCCGGCACTACCGCGACGAACTGAGCAGCCGTCCCTGACCGGGGTCAGGCCCCGAGCCTGCGGAACGTGCTGCGGTGGAACACGATGGGTGCCACCTCCGGGTGCACGGTGACCCCGCTGACCCGGAGCACGACGATGGCGTGATCGCCCGCGTCGACCTGCTGGTCGATCGCGGCTTCCAGCCACACGCTGGTGCCTTGGATGAACACCGCGCCGCGCTCCGATGACGCCGTCTGCAGCCCGGCGAAGCGGTCACCGGTCTTGGCCGCCAGCGTGCGCGCCGCCGCGTCGTGCGATTCACCCAGCACGCTGATGCCCAGGTAGGGCGCGTCCTGCAGGCGGGGCCACGTGGTCGAGGAGTTCTGCACGCAGAACAGCACCAGCGGCGGCTCCAGCGAGACGGGGACGAATGTGCTGGCCGCCAGGCCGACCCGCGTACCGTCGATCTCCGCGGCCACCGCGACGACGCCAGAGGGGAAATGCCCGAACGCCTCCCGCAGGGACGACGGGCTCAGATCGATCTCCGAGTGTGCTCCGGTAGCGCTCATCCTTTCCATCTTCACACGTGTCGACAGGCGCGAGCCACGGTGAGAATCCGCGTGAGTTCAACATCGCGCCTGGAGCTCCGCCGACTTCACCGCCGCGGCCTGACGCCCTCGCGGTAAGTTGACGCTCATCATGTGGTTCCCGCTCCTGCTGATGGCGCTCGCGGTGAGCTTGGAGCCGTTCCGGGTCGGGATGACCGTCGTGATGGTGAACCGGCCACGTCCGGCCTTGCAATTGCTCGCGTTTCTGGCCGGCGGGTTCGCGATGGGGATAGCGGTCGGTGTGGTGGTGCTGTTCGTGCTGCGACCCGCATTGGGATCGGCGCATGTCACGCTGCCCGTCGTGCAGATCGTGGTCGGCGCGGTGGTGCTGCTCAACGCCGTACTGGTCGCGGTCGGGCTGTTCGGCCGGATGCGTTCCGTCGACACGGCGGGCCGCGTCGTCGGCCCCGTGACGGCGCAGGCCCGGCAGTTTCTCGGCGCCCGCTCGCTGTGGACGGCCGGTGTCGCCGGGCTGGGCATCGCGCTGCCGTCGGTCGACTACCTCGCCGCGCTGGCCCTCATCCTCGCCTCCGGCGCGGCGGGCACGGTGCAGTTCGGCGCGCTGGTCACCTTCAACCTGGTGTCGTTCACGCTGGTCGAGATCCCGCTGCTCGCCTACCTGATCGCCCCGGTGCGCACCCGATCACTGCTCACCTCGGGCTACGAGCGGGTCCGGGCGCACGGCAGGCACGGATTCGCCGGCGTCCTGTCGGTGGTCGGCGGTGTGCTGGTGCTGGTCGGCGTCGCAGGACTCTAACCGGACTCCAGCCCCGTCAGCCCTGGTGGTTGAGCACGTACTGCAGGCCCGACAGCAGCTGGGACACCGGGTCGGCGCCGCCGCCGAACGCGGCCTGCGTCGCCGGTGCGGTCACCGCGGCGGGGTCGTAGCCGTGCACCGGGTCCACCGTGATCGGGGCCGTCGCCGGGTCGTCGTTGCGCGAGTAGCCCGAGTCCACATACGGCTGCAGGACCTTGTCCAGCTCGGTCAGCGTGTTCTGGTCGACCCCGAGGTATTTGAACGGCAGCACCAACGGCAGGTGCTGCTCGGGGATCATGAACGTGGTGGTCTTCGCGCCGCGGGAGTTGACGGTGGTGCGGATGTTGCGGGGCGGCACCATGTCCGGCTTGGTGAACGCGACCGCGGTGTGCCCGGTGGCGAGGCCGACGATCGCGTTGGCCACCGACAGCCAGTTGTCGGGCCGGTCCGGCCAGTCGGCGATGCTGTCGTAGGCGGAGATGAACTGGTAGGTGTCGTACTGGCTCTCCACCGGCGGCGGGATGCGGTAATCCAGGGACGGGACGACGCTGCCGACCGGGAAGTTCTGCGTCAGGAAGCTCTCCCCGAACGGGTGACGCGCCACCGGATCGCCGTAGGTGGCGAAACTCAGCTGGTCCGGCGGGGGCGCGGCCGGGTCGTAGGCGAGTTTGGCTTGCACGTCGTTGAGCACCATCGCGCCCTCCGACAACCCGATCGCGGTGCCCCTGCCACCCTGCCGGATGGCGTTGATGACGTTGGGGGTACCGACGTCGACCGACTCGCCGATGCTCGGGCCGTCGACCCCCAGGCCGGGGAACTTGCCGTCGAGCTGGCCGATGCCGGGGAACAACCGCTCCAGGGTGTGGCCCTGCACCTGGCCCGCGGGATAGTCGACGATCTGGCGGTCCAACCCGGGGAACCAGTCCGCGCCGGTGCGCATGATGTATTCGTCGTAGGGGATGCCCAGCACGTGCGCACCGCCCAGCGCATACGCCCGCCCCGGTGTGCCAAGGGGTGGTGGCCCGCCGGCCGGGGTGGGCGGCGGGACGACGGGCGGCTCGTCGGCGTGCGAGACGGCGGCGCCGATCCCGCCGGCGAACCCGACGGTGAGCACGGCCGTGACTGTCGCCAACACCCTGCGCATCCCCAATCCCACGGGGGCGCTCGCTGATTCACCCGGCACGGATGCCGACAGTACCCGGTCGAATCCCGGCATTCAGGCGTCCAATCGCTCGAACTGGTCGGCGCGGTAGTGCTCCACGCAGGCGGCGCGGCGGACCTTGCCGCTGGTGGTGGTGGGGATGGAACCGGGCGACACCAGGACCAGGTCTTCGACGTTGAGCCCGTGCACGGTCGAGATGGCGGAGGTGACGTTGGTCTTCACCTCGTGCAGCCAGCGCATCGGATCGACGGCGATGTCGGCCGGATCGTTGCGCTTCTTCAGTTCGACGACGGTGACCAGCTTCTCGGTGCTGTTCACCGGCACCGCGATGGCGGCGACCCGGCCCCGGGTGATCTCCTGGACGGTCGCCTCGATGTCCTCGGGATAGTGGTTGCGGCCGCGGATGATCAGCAGATCCTTGATGCGGCCGACGATGAACAACGCGCCGTCGTGGACGAAGCCGAGGTCGCCGGTGCGCAGCCACGAACCGCCCGGGGTCCCCGGCTCGGCGAGCTGCGCGCCGAAGCACTGCTGCTCGGCCTCGCTGCGGGCCCAGTAGCCGGCGGCGACGTTGCCGCCGCTGACCCAGATCTCGCCGACGGCGTCCGGCGCGCACCCGGCCCCCGTGTCGGGATCGACGATCCGCAGCGCGGGCGAGGTCGGCACCGCGTACCTGACCAGCGCCGAGCCCCCTGAGCGGCACCGACGGGCACGCCCGGCGGACAGCTCGTCGGTGTCGAAGTGCAGCACCTCGGCCGTATCGCTCCAGGTGCCCGACGCGACGAAGACCGTCGCCTCGGCCAAACCGTAGGAGGGGCGCAGCATGTGATCGCGAAAGTTGAAGTGCGCGAAGCGATCCGAGAACCGCTCGAGAGTCGCGGGGTCGACGCGTTCGGCTCCGTTGATGATGCCGAGCACGCCGCCGAGGTCCAGTCCTGCCAGCTCGGCGTCGGTGGTCTTGCGGGCGGCCAGTTCGAACGCGAAGTTGGGTGCCGCCGAGAAGGCGCGCTCGTTGCGCGCCAACGCCCGGATCCACCGCCCCGGCTGCTCCAGGAAGGCCACCGGACTGGTCAGGTCGGCGCGGAAGCCGCCGAGGATCGGCGCGCAGACCCCCAGCACCAGGCCCATGTCGTGATAGAAGGGCAGCCACGACACGATGGTCAGCCCGGCGATGGACTGCCCGGCGAACAGGCTGCGCATCAGCTGCTCGAAGTTCACCGACAGGTTGCGATGCGAGATCATCACCCCGGTGGGCAACCGGGTGGACCCGGAGCTGTACTGCAGGTACGCGGTGTCGGGCAGCTCGGTGGGCAGCGGCGAGGTGTCGACGTCGCCGTCCAGTTCCAGCGCGTCGACCTCGAGCATCTGCGGTGCGTCCGCCAGCTCGGACTGCTCGACATAGTCGGCGACGTCGGCGGCGACGTCGGAGGTGGTGAGCACCACCGCAGGCGTGGTGTCGGCGAAGACCGCACTGACCCGGTCGTGGCTGGAGCCGCGGTGGGGCAGCGGCAGCGGCACGGCGATGAGCCCGGCCTGCATGGCGCCCAGGAACGCCAGGATGTACTCCAGCCGCTGCGGCGCCAGGATCACGGCGCGGTCGCCGGTCGCACCGTGGGCGCGGATCCGCCGGGCCATCGCCATGGTGCGCCGCGACAGCTGCGACCAGGTCAGGGTGTGCGCTGTGCCCGCGGGGTCGGTGCTGTAGTCGGTGAACGTGAACGCGACGTCGTCGGGTCGCAGCACCGCACGCCCGTGCAACATCGTCAGCACCGACGACGGGCCCGCCGCCGTCATGACGCGGCCGTATCGGTCTGTGCGAGGAGCGCGCTCATTTCCAACCCCCGAAGCCTCCGCAACGTTGTCGTAGTGTCACATACACCGTCGCCGTCCGCGAACTCCCTCACCGGGTCTCGGCCGGGGTCGAGCGCATCGGCGCCGGCTGCGCCGCCCGCGACGGCCACCAGTTGGCCCGTCCGACCAGAGCGGCGATCGCGGGCACGGTGATGGTGCGGACCACGAACGTGTCCAGCAGGATGCCGACCCCGATCACGAACCCGCCCTGCACCACGATGCCGATGCTGGAGAACAACAACCCGGCCATGGAGGCGGCGAAGATCAGGCCCGCCGCGGTGATCACGCCGCCGGTGGAGCCCAGCGTCCGGATCACGCCGAACCGGACGCTGTGCGGCGACTCGTCGCGCAGCCGCGACACGAACAGCATGTTGTAGTCCGCACCCACCGCGACGAGCACCACGAACGCCAACGGCGGCACCGTCCAATGCAGCGGCTGGCCGAGCAGGATCTGGAACACCAGCACCCCGATCCCGATGGCCGCGAAGAACGACAGCACGACCGAGGCCACCAGATACAGCGGCGCGACGAGCGAGCGCAGCAGCACCATCAGTGTCAGCAGCACGATCACCAGCGTGACGACGATGATGAACCGGATGTCGCGCTCGTAGTAATCGCGGGTGTCGCGCAGTGCGGCCGGGTAACCGCCCATCGAGATCGTGGCGTCGGCCAGGGTGGTGTTGGGCTGGGCGCCCCTGGCGATGTCGCTGATGGCGTCGACCTGATCCATCGCCTCGGGGCTGAACGGGTTGAGCTTCGTCTGCACCAGGTAGCGCACCGAGTGACCGTCCGGGGAGATGAACGCCGCGGCAGCTTTCTGGAACTCCGCCGCGCCGAGCACCTCGGCCGGGATGTTGAACCCCGCCATCGCCGAGCCCGACGCGTCGTGGCGCATCGTGAGCAGGAACGTCGAGGCCTGGTCGAGGCCGTCGGCCATCACCTTGATCTGGGCGACGAGTTCGTCGACACCGCCTGCCACCTGCCGGCTGCCGTCGGCCAGCCGGTCGGCACCGCGCCGCAGGTCGGTCAGGCCGGTGCGCACGCCCGCGGGCGAGTCCAGGCCCATCGCGGAGATCGCCTTGGTCAGCTTGGCGAAGGCGGTGTTGAGCTGGTTGACGGTGGCCGTCAGGCTCTGCTTGTCGTCGACGCCCTGCAGCTGGCCGGCCAGCTGGTTGATCTCGTCGACGCGGCCGTCGTTGCGGGCAGCGGTCAGCTTCTCGAACTGTGCGCGGGTCTGCACGCAGGACGGGTTGGCGTCGCAGACGGCGTTGCCCTGCAGCGCCACCAGCACGGGGCCGATCCAGGCGAACATGTCGCGCACCGCGCGGAAATTCAGCCCCATCGACAGGCCCAGCTTGTTGACGCTGTCCACGAGCTTGGCCGCGGTCGCGACGTCGCCGACGAGTTTGTCGCCGCCGTACTGGCCGCGGGCCGAGGAGAACGTGTCGATCAGGCCCTGCAGCGTGGGCGCGATCTGGTTGACCTTGGCCCGCACGTCGCCGAGGTTGTCGGCGAGTGTGTCCGCGCCGGCCGCGAGCCGGTTCAGGTCGCCGCTGCGCTCACCGATCTGCGCCGACCCGGCGGCCAACCGGTCACCGACGATGCCCGCCTGGAACGTCGCCCGGAACTCCGGCGGCACCTCCCCCAGCGGCCGGGTGATGCCGCTGACCAGCCCGACATCGGGCAGCTGCGCGATCCGCGACGCCATCTGCTCGAGATCGGCCAGCGCCGCAGGCGAACGCAGGTCGTGCGGCGACTGCACGAGCACGTACTGCGGGATGGACTGGCTGATCGGGAAGTGTTTCTCCAGCGCCGCATAGCCGACCGAGCTGGGCGCCGAGGGCGACACCGCCTTGCGGTCGTCGTAGTTGAAGGACGCGAACGCCGCGCACCCGGCCAGCAGCGCCAGCACCAGCACGCTGGCGATGAGGTGCGGCACCGGCCTGCGCACGATGCGGATGCCGGACCGCCGCCACATCGGCGCGGCCAGCACGCGGCGCGGCGCGATCCAGCCCCGCGGCCCGGCCAGCACCATGATCGCCGGCAGCAGCGTCACCCCGGCCAGGAACGCCACCGCGACACCGATCGCCGCGGACACCCCGATCGTCTTGAACACGCCCATCGTCGCGAAGCTCATCGCCAGGAACGTGATGCCGACGGTGGTGGCCGAGGCGGTGATGACCTTGCCGATCGAGATCATCGCGCGGGTGACCGCGTCGTCGACGTCGGCGCCCGCGCGCACGTAGTCGTGGTAGCGGCTGATCAGGAACACCGCGTAATCGGTCCCGGCGCCGGCGAGGATGGCGCTGAGGAACACGATCGACTGGTTGGACACTCCCGCGCCGGTCAGCTGGGAGTAACCGGCCACCACGCCCTGGGCGATCACCACCGAGGAGCCGATCGTCACCAGCGGCAGCAACATGGTGATCGGGTTGCGATACACCAGCAGCAGGACGGCCAGCACCAGCACGGCGATCGCGACCTCGATGGGCAGCCGGTCCTGCTGGCCCGCGTCGGTGAGGTCGGCGACCGTCGCCGCCGGGCCGGTGACGTGCACGGTCAGCGGGCTGCCGCGCGGCGGCGCGTCATGCGCGATGACGTCGGAGACCCGGTTGAACGAGTCGTAGGCGCGCGGCGTGCCCAGCTCGCCGACCAGGGTCACCGGCAGCACCCAGGTGGTCTTGTCGTCGCTGGTGAGGAATTTGCGCAGCTGCGGTGTGCTGACGAAGTCCTGCACCGACACGACATCGGTGACGTCGTCGCGCAGCGCGTCGACGACCTTGCGGTAGACGGCCTCGTCGGCGGGGGTCAGCCCGCTGTCGTTGATGAACGCGACGACGAGGAGGTCGTCGGAACCCTGTTCCTTGAACGCCTCGGCCATCTTCGTGGCGGTGACGCTCGACGGCGCGTCGGCGGGCAGGATCACCAGCGGATGCTTGGCGGCCATCTCGTTCAGCGACGGGAAGCCCAGCGGCAGCGCCACCGCGAGCGCGACCCACACCGCGATCACCACCCACGGGACCCGCACCACGAGGCTGG
>Ga0247757_10000623_pt1 | contig 28446 bp, 29 predicted proteins | sample UWRJL126311R4_FD_180929 | JGI IMG/M metagenome (GOLD analysis project Ga0247757, IMG submission 180929) | Plant litter microbial communities from Arlington Agricultural Research Station in Wisconsin, United States - UWRJ-L126-311R-4 | ecosystem: Environmental > Terrestrial > Plant litter >...
CGCTTCCGGCAAACCCGAGCCCGGCGCTGACGAAAGCTTACGAGCGCGCGCAAATCGTGCTCGATGCCGCCAAGCCGAAGCTCTCGGGCTTGACGATCTCGGTGGAAAGGCCGCCGGGCGCGGAGCTGAAGCTGACGGTCGACGGAGTCGCCGTCGCAAGCTCGCTCGTCGACAGCGAGCTGCCGGCAGATCCGGGCGATCACGTGGTCGAAGCGAGTGCCGTCGGATACTTGAAGGCCACGGCGCGCGTGACCTTGGGCTCGGCCGACAAGAAGACGGTCTCGCTCAAGCTCGAAGCCGATCCGAATGCGCCCGCGCCTACGGGGGCGTCCGCGGGGACGGACGCAGCCAATTCCGGACCTGCGCCGCAAAGCGCACAAACCTCGCCCGTTTCGCAAACGAGCGCCCCTCCGGATTTGCCGCCAGCGCCGCCCAGCCACACGGCCGCGTACGTGGCTTGGGGCGTGGGTTTGGTCGGCGTGGGCGTTGGCTCCGCGTTCGGGATCATGACCTTGAAAAACAAGCACGACCTCAACGGTCAGTGCGAAAACAACAGCTGCCCGTCGAGTAGCAGTGACGCGGTCGACTCGGCCAAGCGCAACGGCAACATCTCGACGGTGGCGTTCGGCGTGGGTGCGGCCGGCCTCGTGCTCGGCACGGTGCTCTACTTTTCGATCGGCGGTAGCTCGGCGGACGCGCACGCGAAGGATGTGCCGGCCCGCGGGTTCGCCGGGCTCACGCGTGGCAGAGCGATGATAGGTCCAGGTAGTGTTCAGCTCGCCGCTGACTTCTGAGCATCTGCGTTGGCTCGCGGCCGGAGCAATCTCGGCCGCGCTCGCCTGTTCGTCGCACTCGGCCCACGCGGCGGGCAAAGCCGGCGAGTTCATCCAGACCAACACGCTCGGGATGAACTTACTCACCCGCGACCTCGATCATGGCACTACGCGCAGCGTCAAAGACGTGGTGAACTTGTCGGAGTTCGTCGGCTTGCACGGCTACGTGATCGATCGCGTGCGGCTCGGGGCGAACCTGCAGCTGACCGAGCGGTTGTGGCCGGAACCGCCGCCCGGTGGGCGCATCCAGCGCTTCGCGGTGTTGCCGCAGATCGGCTGGAACTTTTACGATCCATTCTTTACCGCCCTGGTCTTCGGGTTCGCGCCCAGGACCGATGGCAAAGAGCACCTGAACCTCTCCATCCAGGCCGTGCTCGGCATCAGCCTACCGATCTCCGACCGGCTGCGCTTCAGCCTAGCCGGCGAAGTCCCTTACACGTTCTACGATCGGCACCTGATCGGCGTGACCGCGCTGACCGGAATCGCGGTTCGCTTGTGATGCGAGCTCTGGGGCGAAGCCACGGCTTTACCCCAGCTTCAATCGTCGTTGCCGAAGTTCGTCTTCAGCCGCGTGCTGGATACGGTGCGCTTCATCGCCGGCCGTTCCAGCTCCGGCCTACTGGGCGAAGGGCCGCGAGCCTTGTTGATGATGGTCGGATTGCTGGGCGGCGGGTAATGAGTCGAAGCGCGCGGATTGAGCGACGGCGGCCAGACGTCGAACGTCGGCAACGGCGCGGGCCTCATGCTCCTTGCGGGCACGCTGAGTGCGAGCTGCCGTCGGTCCTCACGGAAGGCGCGCACCGTCAAGGTCGCGGTCAACACAGTGGGCAACAGCACGCTGAGTGAGCCGAAGAAGCGAGTTAGAAAGCCGCCGAGCACGGCGCAGCCCACGAACGCGAACAATGCGCTGGCGGTCGGCAGCAGGCGCGAGCGCAGCCGGCGATCACGCTTGTGCGGTGTCGATAATTTCTTGAATACGTGATCGACGAGGTCGATGACGACGTGGGTCAGGTTGCCCGTCATCACGGTCGTCGGACACGAACCGGTGAGCGACTCGCGCATCAGCGCATTTTGGAAGCCCATCGCCGCGACGGCGCAGCCGCCCCCGAAGAGCATGTGCAGGTGCCAGCCCTCGTGGAGGAAGCCGGCTAAAAAATCGCTCGCGCTGAACAACGCCAGCGCGCTCGTGACGAGCGCCAAGAGGCCAGTCAACGCTCGTCGCCCACTGCGCCGCAACGCGCGCGCCACGAGCGCGGCGACGACCACCGAACCCACGAACACCGGCAGCATCCAAATGCGCGTGGGGTGATTCGGCGACTGACCCGAGGAGAAGGCGATCGCATCGCCCACGATTTCGCCCGTGAGGTGAGCGGGGAATAACCCGATCAGCGAGGCGAAGCCGGCCGCATCGACATAGCCTGCGACGGCGCTGAGCAACGCCGAGTGCACGTACATGCTCGTGCCCGGCATGATGCTGCCGATCGCATTGCTCGGCACCATGCTCGGGCGCGTCGGCGGGTTGAAGCCGGGCTGGGACGCACGGGGGTCCGCCGCCCGTGGGGCAGAATGGCTGGGGTCGACGTTGCGAAGTGGAAGCACGCCCTTCAGTAAACGGACGGATCGCATCAGACTTGCGCTTTCCGACACGGTCTCTCCCGTGTCGAAAGTCGCCAGGGCGCGTGCAACCCAGAAAAATCAAAGAGGTGCGCGATCAGCGCGCCCAAAAATATTTTTCTGCGCATGCGGTCTCAATTCGAGAAGCGGAGCGAGTCACAGAAATTAGCGAGCCTATGAAACGTACGAAACGTCACGCCACGCCCAACGAGCGCGCGCAATTAAACGCTTGCGCGATTCTTCTAAACCTCGGGGGTAGGTCGCGCGCCAGGCCCGGAATTCGACGTCTGATCCGCATCCCGAACGCGTTTGCACGGGCGGCGACGCGCGCGGCGCTTCGAGCCGCAGGCCGCGAAAAGAGCCACCCGCGCGCCGAAAACGAAGTCGCGCTTGCTTGCGCGTTTCGCTTCCAATAGCAAGTTGGGCGATGACTGGAGCGACAGCGCCCGAGGGCGAAATCGAGGCGGCCGTAGCCGAGCAAAGTGCGTCGATCGCCTTGCCGAAGACTTGGGCTGCGTTGGCCGCGCTGCTGTGCGGGGTCTGCTACTTCTTGGCGTTCCCGGGCATCGATCTCTGGCCGCTCGGGTTCGTTGCGCTGATCCCACTGCGCGTGGCGCTGGCAGGGCAAACTCCGAAGCGAGCCTTCTGGCTCGGTTGGCTGAGCGGGCTGACCATGATTTCGCTCGGCTTCTACTGGATGGTCGACATGATGCGACAGTTCAGCGGCTTTTCGACGCCGATCTGCGTCGGCATGTTGCTGATCGTGAACGCGTTCCAAGCGGGTCGCATGGGCCTGTTCGCGTGGCTGTTCGTGCGTGGTGAACGGCGCTTCCCGGCCGGCATCGTTTGGCTGTGTGCGCTTGCGACCAGCGAGCTGGTTTTTCCCGTGCTGTTCTTCTGGTCGTTCGGTGCGGTCGTGCACGGCCAGCCCGTGCTGACGCAGCTCGCGGAAGTCGGCGGAATTTATGCGGTGGCTCTGGTGATGGCGGCCGCCAACTTCGGGCTCGCCGAATTCGCCCTGGCGCGCCTGCAGAAGCGAGCGGTGAACGTTCGCGCGGCGTTGCCCTATTTGCTCGTACCCGTCGTGGCTGCGCTGTACGGGCTCGTGCGTATTCACCAGGTCGACGCGCGCGTGGCCGCGGCGCCCAAAGCCATGATCGGCTTGGTGCAAGCCAACATGAGTCTGACCGGCAAGCGCAGCCACCCGAACGAAGGCATGCATCGCCACATCACGGCAACCCGTGAGCTTACGGCGAAGCAGCGCTTGGATCTCGTGATCTGGAGCGAGACCTCGGTCATGGGTGCCATGCTCGAGGACGAGGCCAAGGCCGTCGTGCCGCGCTCGTTCGCCGCACGGCTGCGCGTGCCGCTCTTGTTCGGTGCGGTCTTGGTGAAGAAAGTCACCGATGCGCGCGAGTACGCCTATTTCAACTCCGCGCTCATTACCGACGCTACCGGGGAAGTCCACGGCCGCTACGACAAGCAAGAGCTCGTGCCCTTCAGCGAGCACATGCCCCTCGGCCGGCAAATCCCGGCTTTGTACGAGATTTCACCGAACTCTGGAAAGTTCGAGCCGGGTGAATCGGACGCGCCGCTCCCGCTCGGTGAGCACCGCATCGGAACCTTGATCTGCAACGATGACGCAGTGCCCGCTCTGGCTAACCGCGTTGCGCAAGACCTAGACACGGATCTGCTCGCCAATTTGACCAACGACGCCTGGTTCGGCGACACGACCGAACCCTGGATTCATCTCGCGTTGTCGAAGTTCCGGGCCATCGAGCACCGTCGCTTCTTCGTGCGCTCCACCAATAGCGGTGTCAGCGCGTTCGTCGACCCGGTGGGCCGCACCTTGGCCACGACCGAGACCTTCAAAGAGCAGACACTCGTGCACGAGATCGCGTGGTTGCGCGGTCGCACTCCGTACGAGTGGCTCGGCACTTACCCGTATTGGTTGGCGGCAGCATTCGCCGTGTATGCGGCGCTCGGCCAGCGCGGTCGGCGCAAGACGGCGGCCAGCGCAGGCTGATCGAGCCTCAAACCTGGCTGGCTTCGAAGCGCGGCTTGATCTGCTCGTTGACGAACTTGCCGATCGACGGAGCCTGCAACAGCAAACGATAAGCCGCGACCGGAACCTGCCGATAGCGGTAGGTCCGCCCGCTGCGAAATTCGACCTCCAGCTCGCAGGTTGCGGGGTCGTAACCAATCTCCGTAACGCTGCTCGAATCGACGGCAATGCGTTTCATGCCGGACCCGTGTAGCATGTCGACATGTCGAACGTTGCCCCGCTCAGTCTGCTCTCGGCCGTGGTCGTTTTGGATTCGACTCTGGACAACTGGGCGCTGCTCGAACCCGCCGGTGGACTACGACGCAGTTGTCGGCAGCCAATTGTATTCGAACGGCAATTTGCGGCTCCGCCGCTGGTTCACGTGGGCGTGGTCGGAATCGACGCCAGCAAGGAGGACAACTTGCGCTTGAGTGTGCGGGCCGAAAGCATCACCGAGTACGGGTTCACGTTGAGCGTCGAGACTTGGCTCAACACCAAGATCTGGTCCGTGGAAGTATCTTGGTTGGCAATCGGCAGCTGAGCGCAGCGGGCGCGCTCAGCGTTTCTTTTTGAGCGCGAGCAAAGCTCCGGGGCGTACCGTGGGCGCTTCGGAGTCGGACTTGGCGAAGCGTTGACTGTCGGTGCTGTCCTCGTCTTCGAGCGAGGCGTGCACTTCGCCATGCTCACCGACGCGCCAGGTGCCGCTCGGGTATTGAGTGGTGGGTTCGTCCAGAGCAGCGGCCGCGCTCGTCTCGCGATCCAAGCGGGGTAGCCCTGGAGGGGCGGGGAAGGTCGGTTCTAACAGCCAGTGGGTTCTGGGGTGGGCCATGGGGGACTCGGTGACTTTCAATGTTGCCGGCTTTCGGTTACGGCTCCGTGTCGGGGAGTATTCCATTCCGCAAATTTCGACGCTTGACGCGGCGCCAAGTCCGATTTTTGTCGATGGAAGGCGTCGGAACTCGCCGGCTGCACGGGTTTTCAGGCTATTTTTCGATCATTTTTAAAGGCCAGCCCTTAAGTCCTCTCTCGGCGTCGAAACACATTCAACCAAATGGTTGAATAAGTTCGGGCTCGGATCTAGACTCAACCAAATGGTTGAATCAGGCGCGTACGACCTCGACTTGATCTTTCACGCGCTCAGCGATCCCACGCGGCGCGCGATCTTGAAGTCGCTGACTCGGCACGAGCGGCCGATCACGGCCGTCGCCAAGCCGTTCGAGATCTCGCTCGCCGCGGTATCGAAGCACGTGAAGGTGCTGGAGCGTGCGCGCTTGGTACAGCGCACGCGGCGCGGCAGCTACTCGTACCTCAGCTTGAACGGCCGGGCCATGGTGAGTGCCGGCCAATGGCTCGATCACTATCGAGCGATTTGGGAAGAGCGCCTCGAAAACCTGAGCCAACTGCTCGAGAAGGAGTGAACATGACCGATGAACTGAAGTTGTCTTTGAGCAAATGGATCCGCGCCGAGCGCGATCGCGTGTTCGCGGCTTGGACCGAGCCCGAGCTCATGCGTCAGTGGTTTTGCCCTCGCGATCTCACGCTCGTGGCGGCCGAGGCCGATGTTCGCGTGGGCGGACGATTTCACGCGGCGATGAGCAACGGAACCGAGACGTACACGGTGAACGGGGTGTACCGCGAAGTGATTGCGGGCCAGCGCCTGGTGTTCAGTCACCGGTGGGAAGAGCAACACGCCGTAGAAACGCTGGTAACGGTGGAGTTCGCGGATCGCGACGGCGGCACGCTCGTGACCCTCACGCACGCGGGGTTTCGCAACCAGGAGTCGGCCAAAGGTCACGAGGGCGGCTGGCAAAGCACCTTGGAACACCTCGAGCTTTTCCTGGCCCGGAGCGCGCACGGTTCATCTTGATTGCACGCGGGCGGCGGCAGCGGTCCCGCGGGAAGTCCGAATATCTCGGGCCGCCGCCCGCCGCTCTCGACACCGGCGCGGCCCCTTGTTAAGCCCGGGCCCATGAGCACCCAGCGAAAACTGTTCGTCGAAGACATCCAGACTGCCGGAAAGCGTGTGATCATGCGCGTCGACTTCAACGTGCCGCTCAAGGACGGCAAAGTGGAGAGCGACAAGCGTCTGAAAGAATCGCTGCCGACGATCAAGTACCTCAAGGAAAAGGGCGCCAAAGTGATCTTGATGTCCCACTTGGGGCGTCCCGATGGCAAGCGTAGCCCCGAGTTCAGCCTGCGCCCGGTCGCGGACGCGCTGGCCGCGCTGCTCGGTTCGCCCGTTTCGTTCGCGGACGACTGCGTGGGCGAAGCGGCCGAGAAGGCCGTCGCCGCGCTCAAGGAAGGCGACGTTCTCCTGCTCGAGAACCTGCGCTTTCACGCGCAAGAAGAGGCGAATGACCCCGCGTTCGCCAAGCAACTCGCGGCCCTCGCCGACGTGTACGTGAACGACGCATTCGGTAGCGCGCATCGCGCCCATGCTTCGACGGAAGGCATCACCAAGTTCGTGCCGCAGGCGGCCTCGGGCTACCTGATGAAGAAGGAACTCGACTACCTGGGCGGCGCGCTGGCGGAGCCCAAGCGCCCGTTCGTGGCCATCATCGGTGGCTCGAAGGTGTCCGGAAAGATCGACGTCATCAAGCAGCTCCTGCCCAACGTCGATAAGCTGTTGATCGGCGGCGGCATGACTTACACCTTCCTGAAGTCGCAGGGCTTGGAAGTCGGCAAATCGATCGTCGAGAACGACAAGCTGGATTTGGCCAAGAGCCTCTTGGCCGAAGCTGGCGACAAGATCGTGCTCGGCACCGACGTCGTCGTCACCGACAAGCTGGATTTCAAGGCGCGCACCGTGGGCGCGACCAAGGTCGTGTCCACCAAGGAAATTCCCAGCGACTGGGAAGGGGTCGACGCGGGGCCGGACACGATCGCGGCCTTCCGCAAGATCATCGTCGGCGCCAAGACCGTGATTTGGAACGGCCCGGTCGGTGTGTTCGAGATTGACGCTTCGGCCAAGGGCACGATCGCGGTCGCCGAAGCCCTCGCGGAAGCCACCGCGGCGGGCGCGACCACCATCATCGGCGGTGGTGACTCGGCGTCGGCGGTGAAGAAGGCGGGCGTTGCCTCCAAGGTATCGCACGTCTCCACCGGTGGCGGCGCTTCGCTCGAGTTCCTGGAGGGTAAAGTGCTCCCGGGTGTCGCCGCCCTGACCAACAAGTAAGCCGCCCGATCGCGCAATGCAGGGCACGACCGGACTGGGTCGTGCCCGCGCCGATCAACCGAACTCGGCTCGACGCACCCGCATCAACAGCGCCGGTCCGTCCGGCGTGGTCACTTCTGCGACGCGTCGGAACCCCGCCTTTTCGTAGGCGCGAATCGCGCGCCCATTGCGCGGCGAAGGGTCCGTTTGAACCGACGTCACCTCGGGGTCGCTGAACAAAGACGCCAGGAACTGACGCACCATGCTCGAGCCCAAGCCTTGCCCGAGCTGCTCGGCATTGGCCAAGAACTGATCGATGCCGCGCGCGCCGGGATCGGTTTCGTCGGTCCACCACTCGGGGTCCGCGCCCATCACGCGGTACACTTGAATGTAGCCGACGGGCTCTCCGGCCAAGTAGGCGAAGAACATGCGAATCACGGTTGAGTCCAAATCTGCGGCATAGGTCTCGAGCACGTATTCGAGGTCCCGCTGCTCATCCCACCACTCGGCGACGTGGGGGCGATTGAGCCAATCATGCAGCCGGGGCAGGTCGGCTCGTGTGAGCGGGCGGAAGCCGAAGACGGGCTGCATGCCTCGAGCTTAGCCGAATTTCCGTTGGGGCCCGAAGACCGGGCAGGAATTGCCCGAGCTCGCGCCGCGTTCTACAGCTCACATCGTGGATCGATGGACCAAGCGGGCGCTGTTCTTATTGGCTCTAGTCGGCATCGGCTTGGGGATTGACGCCTTTTTCATCGAGCCCGCGCGCTTGGTGGTGAATCGACGGGAGCTGCGACTACCGAACTGGCCGGCCGAGTTGTCGGGCGTGAAAGTCGCGCTGATTTCTGATTTGCACGTGGGCTCGCCGCACTGGGGGCTCCCGCGTCTGCACGAGCTGATCCTGCGAGTGAACGCCGAAAAGCCCGATTTGATCCTGCTCGCGGGGGACTACCTCATCAACGACATCTGGTTCGGGACGCACGTCGAAGCGGATCCGATCGGTGCCGAACTCGGCCAGTTGCGCGCGCCCCTCGGCGTGTTTGCGGTGCTCGGCAATCACGACTGGTGGAACAACGGTCCCAAAGTGCGTGCTGCATTCGAAGCGCATGGGTTGACCGTGCTCGACGATGAAGTCCGGCGCATCCATTTCAACGGCAAAGACTTCTGTCTGCTCGGGGTGCGCGACGAGACCGAGCGGCTGCGCACGGCGCAGCACGAACTCGACCTCGCCCTACCGGGGATGCCGCTGATCGTGTTGGTCCACGAGCCCGATATTTTTCCCCAATTGGACGAGCGCGCGACGCTCACGTTGGCGGGCCATACCCACGGCGGCCAAGTGGATTTGCCGCTGCTCGGACGGCGCGTCGTGCCATCCAAGTATGGACCGCGCTACGCCGCGGGGCACATCGTGGAAGGCGGCCGGCATTTGTTCGTCACGACCGGCGTCGGCACCAGCATCGTGCCGGTTCGCTTTCGCGTTCCGCCGGAGATCGCGCTGCTCACGCTGCGCTGAGGGTGAAGGACGGATGCGTTCGAGCGCTACCGCAAGCTTTTCGCTTCTTGCCGAATCCAGCTACGAAACGCCGCAATCTCGGGCCGTTTGAAATTTTCCGGCGGACCGACCAGATGGTACGCTAGCCCCGTTGGGATCGGCGCGACCTTCGGGAAGGGCAGCACCAAATGACCGAGCGCGAGTTCGTCCAATGCCAAAGAGCGCCGTGCGAGTGCCACGCCTTGGCCGCGAATCGCCGCCTCCACGACCATGCTCGAGTCAGTGAGTCGGGTGTAGCGAGGCTGCGCGGGCGGCCGCTTTCGCTGAGCCTCGAACCAGCGCGGCCAGGCGTCGAGGTGGCTATCCTGAAGCAAGCTGTGATGTTCGAGATCGGCCGCGCTCTTGAGCTTGTGACGGGCGGCGAAGGCGGGCGAGCAGACGGCGAGCCAAGCGTCATCCGCGAGTTTCTCTTTGAACAATCTCGGATAGTGCCCGCTGCCAAAGCGGATGCACAGGTCGATCGGTTCGAGCTCGAAGTCGACCAGCGACTCCGTGGCGGAGACCCGGACCTCTACCTCGGGCTGCGAGGCCAAGAAGCGACCCAAGCGTGGCACCAGCCAGCGCGTGCCGAACGAGGGCAAGGTGCTGAGCGCGACGACTGGCCGCTGCGAACGTGCGCGCTGGCGCAGCCGCTGATTGGCCTGCTCCAGACGCGCGAACACCTGACGCAGCTCAGTCGCCCACGCCTGGCCCGCGTCGGTCAGCGCCAGCTTTTGTGGCATCCGTCGGAACAGGGGGGTGCCGAGCTCGGCCTCGAGCGCGCGGATCTGATGGCTGACCGCGGTCTGCGTCACATGCAAATCACGGGCGGCCGCCGTAAAGCTGAGCCGCTGCGCGGCGGCGTCGAAGACTTGCAGCGCGTGCAGGGAGGGTAGTGCGGGCGGGGCGGCCGTCGGAGCGGGCATGAGATTTTCTCATGTACCACGGAAAAGATGCGCTTTCAGCGGGCGCCCGGCGCAGCTAGCGCCTGGGCATGAAGCTCTACCGGTTTCGCTACAGCCCGTACGCCCGCAAAGTGCAAATGCTGCTCGACTTGCTGGGCCGCGAGTACGAGCTCGTCGAGCTCTCCTACACCGAGCGCGGCGAACTCGCCGAGCTCACCTCAGGTTACATTCAAGTTCCGGTGCTACGCACGAGCGATGGCCGCGCGATCGTCGAGTCGCGTGCGATCTGTGAACACTTGCTGGCGGGCGCGGGCGCGGCCGGGCTCGTGCCTGCACCGCTCGAAGGCCCAATCTGGGCATACGCGGACTTCGCCGATGGCCCGCTGGAGGACGTGCTGTTCCGTCTCGCATCGCCCGACATCCGCGACGCTTGGCCAACTGCGGCCGAGCGCGGGCTATACGTCTACATCAAAGAGCGCAAGTTCGGCGCGGGCTGCGTGGACGCGTGGCGGCGCGATCGTGCTCAGCTGATCGTCCGTGCCCAAGCGCTGCTCGCTCCGACACTGCAGACGCTCGCCCAGGTCCCGTTTCTGTTCGGCGGTCGCCCAACGCTCGCGGACGCCGCCCTGTACGGCAACCTGGCCATGCTCAGTGAGGCCAATCCGCGGCTGTTGTCGCAGATCAGCGACGCGCTGCCGGGCTACGCGCGCCGCGTCGAAGCCAGCGCGGTGCGCTGAGCGTCAGCTGGGCGCAAGCTTTGCGGGCTCGCTGCGGGCCGCGCGCCGCTTGGGTTTCGCGTCCAGCCCGAGCTCGGTGACGAGCGCGGGCGTCGCCGCGAACACGGCCTCGACCAGCGAGCGCGCCTGGCGCAGCGCGAGCTCGAGCATGCCGGCGGCGACGCTCACCGCTTCACGTAGCTCGAGCGCTTGCGCTTCGGGCACTGGGCGCGGTGCCAGCGCTTCTCGCAAAGTGCTCTCCGAGGTCTTGGCGGCCTCGAGCAACGGGGGCAGGAATGCGTACTCGGGATCGCTGCACAGCCGGCGCACGTAAGCCGACTCAGCGCGTCGCTCGAACTCCAACCAAAAGTTGTGAGCGGTGCTGCCCGGGCGGCGCAAGGACGCGAAGCGCTGGTGGGGGAACAATGCCTCGACCAACGGGCCGTTGGCCGAGACATTGGCGACGATGGCGTCGAACACGCCTTCGATCGCGTCCGCCCAGGCATTGGACAAGGCTTCGCTCTTCACTTTGCGTTGACCGGCAAATTCCGGCAATGGCGCCGCGTCGTGCAGCGCGCGCTGCACGCGTTCGACCGCACTCGTCACGCGTCGCGCGGCGCTCTCGAGCCAGCTGCGCTCTTCGGCCGCTTCGTCGTGGGCGCTGTCGAAGCGCGCGCTGGCCGCCGCCAAGCGCTCGAGGGTTTGGCGGCCGAATGCGCTGAGGTCTTGTGCTTCTTGGATGCTGATGGAGCCCATTTCTCGAGCTCACCCTAGTCACAGCCCCGCACGAGCGGGAAGCACAAGCGTTCAGCTGCCCTCGAACAGCGGCAGGTATTCGGCGTAGCCCGCGCTCTTCAGCTCGTTTACGGGGATGAAGCGCAGTGAGGCAGAGTTGATGCAATAGCGTAGACCGGTGGGCGCCGGGCCATCATCGAACACGTGCCCGAGGTGGGAGTCTCCGTCTTTGGAACGCACCTCCGTGCGTGACATCCCGAGCGTGCTGTCGGTGTGAGAGACGATGCGCGTGGCCTCCACGGGCTTCGTGAAGCTCGGCCAGCCCGTGCCCGAATCGAACTTGTCGCGTGAACTGAACAGCGGCTCGCCGGTCACGATGTCGACGTACAAGCCCGCTTCGTGATTGTTCCAAAATTCGTTGCGGAACGGCGGCTCGGTCGCCTCTTCTTGGGTCACGTCATACGAAATGGCGCTCAGCCGCTGCTTGATTTCGCCCGGGGTGGGCTTGGAGTAGCTGCGTGTGGAGAGCACGGTGCTCGCGGCGGGTGCAGTCTTGGGCAAGCTGGCTTCGGTGCTGCTGGAGGCGGCGCGTTCACTGCGCTGGCAAGCCGTGAACGCGCCGAGAGCGGCAAAGCTCAAAGCGAGTAGACCCGAGCGGAGGGGGTGATGGCGCATGACCAGAGTACGCGCCCAGGATGATTCCGGTTACCGCCCTCGTGCCGAGAGCCGCTCTGCCCAGGCGCCCACGAGCCGTTTGGTGGATTCATCATGGGCGAGCAGCAGCTCGCTGAGTACGGCCGTTGCGCGCTCGGCCTTCGCCCAAGCCGCGCGGTGTCCGAGAGTATCCGGTGCGGTTCTAGATAGTTCCAACGCATCCACCAGCCAGGCGCCGACTTCGCGGATACGGTCGAGCTCGCTCGGCTGCGCGCCTTGATTGTCGCGCACAACGAACAGCGCTCGGGCGATGCCGAGCAGATCACGGACGGTGTCTCGGGGCAGTTGTTTCGTGCTCACTCGGCTGCGGTACTGGATTTATGTTCAGTAGTAAATCATTTCGTTCGCGGCTCAGAAAGCGCGCTGCGGGGCGCGCTCCGGGCTTTGAGCCGCCCTCCGCGGCGCCGCGCCCGCTACCCCAAAATACAAACTCACGCCACGGGGCTGAGCAACGTGCGGTGTGATCTCTGAGTTCGCGACGGCGCGGCCGCAGTCGGCTCGGCATCGAGTTTGGAAGTGTCGAACAATTGCGGGCGCGTGAGCTGACGGCCCGTTACGAGTCGGTCTGCGCCTCGCCGTGATACGTTGCCCCTGTGGTGGAGAAGTCCGACCCGGCCCGCACGATCGACGCACAAGACGCATCTGCCGAGCCCAAGGACGCGAGCGAGCTCGCCTTGATTTGGGCAACCGGACCGACCTTGGGTACGCCGCTTGCCATCGACGGGATCGCTACTCGTGAGCTGACGATTGGCCGAGATGCCGAATGTGCCATCCATCTCGCGAACGCGGATGTCTCGCGACGGCACGCGACTTTGCAACGCGGCGTCGACGATTGCAGTCTGTTGATCACTGATTTGGACAGTAGGAACGGCACGCGCGTCAACGGTCGCGCTGTCCTCCGTGCGCGTCTGAAAGCCAACGATGTCGTGCGCGTGGGCGGCTGCGTGTTCGTCGTGAGCGATGCCCCAGACTCGTTTTCCGAAATCGCGTCTGGTTTGCTGGGTGGGTCGATCTTGAAGCGCGCGCTCGCCCCGTTGCCGCAAGCGGCCGCAAGCGACTTGCCGATCGTGCTCGAAGGCGAGACCGGGACGGGCAAGGAAGTGGTCACGCGAGCGATCCACGCTTGGAGTGGGCGCGCGGGCCAACTCGTCGCCATCAATTGTGCGGCGCTGCCTGAAGGTTTGGCGGAGGCCGAACTGTTCGGCTATCGTCGAGGCGCATTCACCGGAGCCGACCGAGCGAGCCCCGGCTTTTTCCGAAGTGCGGAGGGCGGCACCCTTTTGCTGGACGAAGTGTCGGATTTGCCGCTCGCCCTCCAGGCGAAGTTGTTGCGGGCACTGGAGCAGAAGGCCGTGCAGCCGCTGGGCGAAACCGCACCGGTCGCGATCGACGTGCGCTTGGTCGTCGCCGGGCAGAGCTCGCTATTCGAGGCCGTGAAACGGCAGCATTTTCGCGCGGACCTTTTGGCGCGCTTGAACGGGATCACCCTGCATTTGCCCCCGCTCCGCGCACGCAGAGCCGACATTCTGCCGCTGTTCGCGCGTTTTCTGGCAAGTTCGAAAGCGGGCCGTCTCCCCGAGTTCGAGCCCGAGTTCGTCGAGCGCCTCGTGCTCCACGATTGGCCATTCAACGTTCGTGAAGTATTGCAACTCGCGCGACGCCTTGCGGTTCTGCAAGGGGCCGAGAGCGTGCTGCGCGCCCCGCACCTGCCACGCGAAATGGACAAACCGGTCGAAGCGAGCTCTCCCCGTTCGCCGCTCCCCGCTTCTCCAGACGCACCCGAGCTCGACCTCGAGCGGCTACTGGAGGCGCTGCGGGTCTCTGGCGGCAACGTCACGCGCGCCGCGGCCCAACTCGGCGTCAGTCGTCAGCGCGCTTATCGATTGCTGGAAGAGCAATCAGTCGACCTGGCCACGCTCTCGGGGCCGCGCCGACCGAAACGCTGAACGCGGGCACTCGAAGCGTGGACGTCCGCGGTCGTCCAGCGGCCCGAGCGCTCCGCTCAATTGCGGTAAATTCCCCGGATTTCAGCGCGGCTTGGCGAGCGCCGGCGCGGGCACGTGCGTTGCAGTGGGCACTTCCAGCGGCCGTGGCGACACGAGACCGCAAACAGGGAGAAGACCAATGCTCGTACTTCGGAGTGGCGCGCTGTTTCGCGCGCTGACGCCCGCCATCGTGATTTCGAGTCTCACCTCGTCGGTTCGCGCGCAAGAGGCCGAGACGGTGGACGCGCCCCCCACCGCGCTGGCCGCGCCGCCGACGCCCAGCGCCGCCGCCGAGGCGAGCGCCACCGTTGCCGCGCCGCCATCGCTTCCCGTCGCAGTTCCCCGCGCAGGCCCGCAAGCGAGTTTGACTTCCGTGTCCGGCCCGCCCGTCGTCGCCAAGGACGACGGTTGGAAATTCGAATTTCACGGTTACCTACGCGCGCCGATGTTCGTCGGGGTGGGTCGACGTGACAATCCGTTGCCGGGTCAAAGCTCGACGACGCTTCATTCACCGGTCATCCCGGACAGTCAGTACTTGAGCTGGCAAAGTACACCGCACAACAAGACGGATTGGGCCGAACTCTACTTGTCGGTCGGCAATTCACTCGCCCGGGGCACGGTCTCGCTGCAGGGCTACAACTTTTACCAAGGCTCGTTCAGTGATTCTGCCAAACAACTCGGGATCTCCGACGGCTACGTCGATTTGACGCCAGACCTCGGCTACGAAAATGTGCGCCTTTCCTGGCGTGCGGGCGCTTTTTCCAACAAATACGGCTCCGCGGGCCGCTACGACGCAGGCGAGTACGACACGTACGTATTTGGTCGAGTGCACAACGCGGGTGAAGCGCTGCATGTGGACGTGGACATCGATGAAGGGAACGCGCTCTGGTTCGAGCACGGCGTGGGCGTCAAGAAGCCGGACCCAAACCAATACAACAATGCGCGCTTCACCATGCTCCACCACGCCCACGCGGGGTTCAACCACGGGAAAGACCTTCAGCTGAGCGCACACTACCTGAGTTCGTGGACGCAAGAAGAAGATCGCGACATGAGCACGGACGGCACGTCCGTGACCCGGGTGCCTGATGGCAAGATGTGGGTGGCCGGCGTCGATGGACGATTCGAGCTCGGCGCCGCGGGCTACTTGTACGGAGCTTATTCGCACGTGGGCTTGAAGGATGCGCTCACCGTGGGGCGTGCCATCGAGGTCATTCACGCTTCGGGTGGCGGTGAGTTCGGTTTGGGCGTGGTCGACAACTACCTCGGTCTCAGTTGTGTCGGTCCGGGCGGCGTCAACACGCCTTTCTTCAAAGCGGGGCAGACCTGCAGCAAGGGCAATGGCAGCGTCGATACGCTCCTCGCGCAATACGAGTTCAGCCTGACGAACTTCTTGCAACAGTCGTCCGGTGGCGGGCGCTTCTGGGGTGATGGTCCGGACCTGACGCTCAAGCTGTACGGCATGTACAACAAGGTGAAGAGTGACGTTGCCGCCAACGACGGCATCCACAAGCTCAAATACGGCCTGGACCTCGCGTACGCGGCGCTCCCTTGGCTGACGGCCGGGGTGCGCTTCGACCGCCTGCAACCGAACAGCCGCATCCCGGAGCAGTCATTCGCGATCTTGTCGCCGCGCTTGGTGTTCAAATCCAAGTTCGTGACCCGCGAGACAATCACGCTCCAATACTCGCGTTACTTCTACAATCGTCGGGCCTGCCCGTCCGCCATGAGCGCGGGGGCGGAGACGGGGAGCCCGGCCGACAACGCCTACTCGCCGGGGGAAGAAGCGTGCGTACAGCCTCCCTCGTCGCCCGTTCCGCCCGACGGCTTCGGTTCGACTTGGCAAGCCTTCGCGAGCCCCGCGCGTGCGGCCCCGACGACGCGGCCCGACCTGAACGTGTTCAAAATCGAGGCCACGATGTGGTGGTGAATGGCACTAAGGTTCGGACTTGGGGATGAAATAGATTTGCGACACGCACAAGTCGAAAGGCGCCGCATTCGGACCCAGCGCCTGGAAGTCGACGGAGTAAACGTGCGGGTCGAAGTCCTTGAAGCGCATCCCGAAGTCCGTGGCTTGCTCCAGCTCATCCCAGCGCACGGAAAACTTCTGCCACTCGTCGTTCAGCTCGGGCAGCTCCTTGCGAAAATGATTGCAATTGTCCTTGCCTCGTCCCCCGGCTCGGCAGGTCGAATCGTGCTCGGTATCGGTGTCGCTATTGGCAAAAAACACGCCGATGCGCGGGGGCGGCCGTTCGCTCGTAGCCGCCACGGTCGCCCAGAAGGCGAGCCCCGAGTATTTGCTGACGTCGACCGGCACTACGGCCCCTGCGCGGGTAAAGAACGAGAAGCCTTCGAGCGCGTATGATCCGGGAAAGCCCTGCGGCATCTTCAAGCAAGCTGCGCGATCGAAGCTGGGCTCTCCCTTGGGCCGCACCGGGTCGATCGAACGGTAGCTAAAGAAGGTCTTGGGTTGATTGGGCGGCGAGATCGAAACGTCGTCTTCGCTAGCCGTGAACCAACTGGCAGGGAACTGGCCCGGCGGCGGGGGAAGCTTGATCAGCGGGCCACCGCTCATGTCATCGATCAGGAGCGGGTCTTTGCTCGCGCTCGGACCCGTGGTGCAACAAAAGTGACCGAGAGCGAGCCGGCCCGTCAGCGGATCGTTGTCGGAGATCCCGCAATATTTGAGTCCTCGACCCTTCTCGGTCGGCGTCTCGACACCGGAACAAGAATAGCCTTTCCAACTATCATCGAGTCCACTCGGGCAGCTCTGATCCGCGCTGACGCACACGCTGTCTGCCGCGCACAGCGGCTGCGCAATGGTCTTTGCAGGGCAGTCATTGACGGTCAACACGACTTTGAGCACGCGGTGAGCGCTGAACGCGTGGCAGACCGACGGCGGCAATTGCAGCACGGTCCGGTGCGAGGGCAGCTTCGTCACTTGCCAGCCGAGCGGGCTTGCCCCTTTGTCGACGGGCACGAAACAATTGCCGGCCGCTCGATCTTCGCTGGAAGCATCCGCCATGGAGTTCGGTGCGCAAACGCCCGCGTTGCCACCGAACTCGGGGTTGATCATCAAGGCCACGCTCATCGACGAGATCCACGCGGGGGGAACCTCGACGATACAATAGCCAGTCGTGCTGTCGATGCTGGGCGTCGGTTGCGCGAATGTCGTCGTGTTGAGCGTGCAGCCGAGCACGTCGAAGCAAGGGGCCGGTTCGAGCGGCGCGTAGTTGGCGAGCGTCGCGGCGCCCGGCGCACCCACGCACTCGCCCGGCTCACAATCGAGATCCGTGTCGCAGTCCAGGGCTCGGTCTTCGAGACTGCATGCCCAATTCAAGGGCATCGGGAGCATTTTCGTTTCGCCGGAGCGGGGCATCTTCAGGCGCGCTTCGCGAAACACCCGTAGCGGCCCGTTTTCGCCCCCCGTGTGGCCCTCGATGCGCAGCAACACGTGTTCCGCCTCCACGCTACCCGCCAAGATCGACAAGGTACCGGGCAGCGAATCGAACTGCCTCAGCTCGACCGAGCCCGATCGGCGGGGCGTGCGCAGCGGCGTCACCGACCACTCGATCCAGTCCATGTCCGTCGGCAAAGCCAGATCGGTGGTCACGACCACGACCAGCTGACCATCTGGCAGGTTCATACACGCGCTCGACAGCCACGAGCACGAAGCGAGGAGCAGGGCGCTCCGCAGTCGCAGCAATCGACCGAACTTTCTCGGTACACCGCTTACCACTGCATCCCCCGTTCGCAGCCTCACCGTAGCCCGAGCTGGGCGACGCCGAGGGTGTTCGGAACCGGGCTCTTGTGATCCTCGGGCTTCAACATCAGAGCGCCCGCAGTTACTAATCCGGCCGCCACGGCCGCCCCGCTGGTCAGCCAGAGCCAGGTGGGGACGGCCGATTTGGGCGCGCGTTCGAGCTGAACATCGAAACCGCGCGTTTGCGCATCCGCGACGACTATCCGCTGGGTGTGGGCGCGAAATCCAACAGCCGTCACTTGCAGCACGTGCACGCCGCTCGGCAGCATCCCTTCCCACGTTCCCCAGGCTTTGGGCTGACCATCGAGCGCGATCAAATCGCCGCTGTTTGCGCGCACCACGATTCGTCCCTCGTGCACCTCCGGACGCAGCAACGCGATGACGCGCAGGACCGCCGAGCTCGTGACGCTCACGACTTGCGCGTAGTCCGTGTAGCCGGGCTTCTGGACGACGATTTGATGGTCGCCCCAATCGAGTCGGGTGTCCGGAGAAAGTGGCGCGAGACCCAGGTCATCGCCATCGGCGTACACGCGCGCGCCCGCGACGTTCGAGCTCACTTCGAAGCGGGTGGTGAGTTGCTCGGCCGCGATCAAAAAGTTCCGCGCGCTCGCGCGGGCCGCGGGCGAGATCACATTCGAGTTGGAGGCTAGGTAGTGGCGCATCGCCGTGATGGCCTTGGCGTACTGGTGCAAAGCTCGGTGGCAAACGGCCGCGTTCCACGACAACCGCGCGTCGGCCGAGAGTTTGCGCGCACTTTCGAAGTGCATCAGGGCGCCGACATAGTCGCCATTTTCGTACAGCCTTCGTCCCTGCTCGTAGTCGCGTTTCGCTTCACCCTCGAGCGACTCCGAGAGCGGGCGAGGGTCGGTGCTTGGCCCCGCAACCGGCGGCACACTCGGCGGATCGGCGAGCGTCTTCGCCCCTTCGTTTGCGTTTTGGGCCAGCGCGCGGCCGGCGCTCGACGCCATCAGCAGCAAGACGAGGGCCGTCGAACGACGACTAGTCATGGGGCGAGTCCGGTCACTGAAGCTCGAGCTCGAGCGGGTTGCTTGCGGCCAGGCGCGCGGGCGAGGCGGTTCCGGTTGGGACCGGATCAGGGCCGGGAGCGCGTGTTTTCGAGGCCGGGATCGGCACGAGTGCGCGCTTCGCGGAAGCCGACCTGGCCTTGACTGAGCCCGTTTGGGGCGGCGGTACGGATGCCTCCGGCTCGCCCGCGGCAGAAGCGGAACTCGCGACGACGCTCGGCGCAAGCACGAGCGGGATGGTGGCTCGTGCTGCGTTCAGCGTACTTTGCACCGGAGCGGAGGCCACGGCTGCGTTCGGCGCGCGCGTGACGCGAGTGGGCAACCCGGCCGCGAACAGGGCCAGCGCCGCGCCGAGTCCGATCCGCAGAGCGCGCCGTCGAGCGCTGATTCGAGGCCGGAGGTCGACCCTGACGCTCGTCGAGCCCGGCGTGACGGCGATGGTTTCGCCGTGAGCGAGCGCTCGGGTTTCCGTTGCCGACGAGGCGTGGGAGCGCGGGGCGCCAAACTCAGCTACGCCCTTTCGCAGCGGCTCCAACGAAATTTCGCCGAACAGCTCGCGATGAACGCGCTCCAGCGCGTCGCGCATGGCGGCCGCGGACGGAAAACGTGCGGCCTTGTCGAAGCTCAGCGCGCGGTCGACGAGTTCGACCACGGACGCCGGCAGCTCGGCCTCGATGCTGGCAAGCGAACGCGCGGGGGTCGTGGCCGCGCAGATCAGCGTCTCGGTTCCGTTCTCGGCTCGATGCACGAATTGCCCGGAAAGGAGGCTGAACAGGCTTGCGCCCAGCGCCCAGAGATCGCTTTGGGCATCGACCTCGCCATGCCTCGCCGACGCTTGCTCCGGAGCCATGAACGCGGGCGTACCGAGCAACGAACCGCTGCGCGTGGTTTGAATACTGGACGCGCCCTCGCGCAACCGGGCGATGCCGAAGTCGAGCACTTTGACTTGCCCGCTCTCGGTCACGAAAAAATTGGCGGGCTTCAGATCACGATGAACGATGCCCCGTTCGTGGGCCGCCTCGAGCACGCTCAGGACCTGACGCGCAATGATCAACACCCACCGCAATGGCAGCTTGCCGTCGCAAGCGGTGCGCAGGCGTTCGACGTCCGCCCCGCGCAAGAGATCCATGACCAGGAACGCCGTACCCGCTTCATCGATGTCGTCGTCCAAGACGGCGACGACACCTTCGTGCGCTACCGAGTTGGCGGCATAGCCCTCGCGCAAAAAGCGCGCTCGAAAGTCACGACGCACCGAAAACTCGAGATGCAGCACCTTGATCGCGAATCGCTTTTGGTTGCGGTGCGTGGCGGCATACACCACGGCCATTCCGCCGATGCCGAGCACGGCGTCGAGGCGGTACTTCCCATGCAGCACTGTCCCAATGCGCTGCTTCGCGTGGCTGAGGATGTCCTCCTCGTCCGACATCTGAGAGCTAGGGTACTCCCGCCGCGTGGCACTTACCAGGCCGCCCGCACGCTCGTTCCTGCGGAAGGTTTTTGATGGTCACGCGCCGCACGCGCCCCGGCTCAGCCTTCGGCGGCGCGAACGATCGCGCCGGAGCGCGCTGGACTTCAGGCAGCGCGGTATTTTGAACGTTGGCTGGCTACGCTTTGGCGCAGACCTCGCGTTCCAGGCAAGCGACGACCGGTTCGAACTCCAGGCGGCCGGCCTCGCTCAGTCGCATCAGCGCCCGGTGCGCCTCGAGCATGGTTTGCTGAAGCTCGGCCGCGGAGGGGGGCTGGGTCGCGGCCGCGGCTTCGGTCGCGCTCAGCTCGGCGCGCGCATCCTGCGGCTGGGCATCCGCCGGCAGTAGGTCGAACGTCTGATCGAAGCCCATGCTGCGCAGCACGCCATCGATGTCTTCGTTGCCAGAGATGATCACGCTATTGGCGGCGCCGGTCTCGCGCATCTGCTCGTTGGCGCGCGCCATCAACCCGAGGTTCGTGCTGTCGAGCGAGTCGGCTGCACTCAGGTCGAACACCAGACCCGAAGCGTGATCCTCGCCGATCAGGTGCTGTAAGAATTGCTGCAGGCCGGGCGCCAACGTGTAGTTGACGGTGCCGAAGTAGCGCAGAACATGGACGCCTTTTTGGGCCGCGTGAGTCACGTGTCCTAGTGGCATGGGTTCTCCTTTCTTTGAATCAACAGCAGGGCAATGTCGTCACTCAGCGACGCGCTTTCGTTCAACCCCAAGGACGCCACCAGCTCTTCCATGTCGTGGGCCCGAGACAGTTGACGACCGAGTTGTTCGCGCCGTTCGCGGTGCGTGCGCTTCGGTGGCAGTTCGAGCACTCCGTCGGAGGCGAGTAGCAGCCGGCCCCCGGGGTTCAGTCGCGCTTCACCGCCACCGAAGGCGGCGCGCCCCGGCAGATTCAACGGCCGCCCGGCGCTCTCTAGTTCGACGGTGATTTGCCCGTTCGAAACGTAGGGGAAGGGAAATGCGCCCGCATTGCCATACACCAGGCGCCCGAGCTCCAAATCGACGACGGCATAAAAGAAGGTGACGTGTTTCGAAATCGACAGCGCCTTCAGGTCCGCGTCCAAGCCCAACAGGAGCTGCTGCGGGTGCAGGATGGTTTCCTCCCCTCGGGTGCGCAGCGCTTCACGATACTTGCCGACCAACGTGGTCAAGATGGCGGTGACGAACGCCGAGGCCGCGCCGTGTCCGGCCACATCCGCCAAGTAGAGCCCGACGAAGCGCTCGTTCAACGCGAAGTAGTCCAGAAAATCTCCGCTGAGGAGCTGTGACGGGAACAGCCGGCGCTCACAACGGAGTGAACCCAGGCAAAGTCCGTCCTCCGGTAGCAATTGAAACTGAAGCTGACGCGCTCCTTGCTCGTCACTGCGCAACTCATTCAGCGCGGCGGATAGGCGCTCGTTGGTGCTTCGCAGGCTCTCGCCGTAAGCGCGGTTCTGGCGCAAGAGCTCGGAGCGCTCCATGCCGCGCCGCACCGCTTGCCGCAGGATCTCGTTGTCCGGCAGCGGCTTGGACACGAAATCCCACGCGCCGCGGCGTAGCGCTTCGACCGCGTCGGTCATCGTGCCTTGCCCGGATACCACGATCACCGGGGTTTCCGGGTGTTCGACGACGAGTGTGCTGAGCACGTCCAAGCCGTCCATCTCGGGCATCCGCAGGTCGAGCAAGACCACGCCCGGCCGTCGTTCCTGACACGCTGCCAGCCCCGTCTTACCACTGTCGGCCTCGAGCACCAGCATGCCCATCTTCTCGAGCACACGTCGAAAGACTCCGCGTACGGCTGCGTCGTCGTCGATGATCAGCACCGGAGCGTCGTCGTTCATGATCGACCTCGAATAGTCGGTAGATTCTACCAGCGATCACCGCATCGCGCCGCAGGCTCGGGTGTCGAAAACCGTCGCGACGCGAGATTCACGCGCCCGGTGCTGCAATTTCGTCTCTTTGTAGCGAGATGAGACGTAGCCGAGCATGGCGCTTGCACCGATAGCGGCCTGGTCATTCGGAGAAAGGACCGGTGCCATGAAGCACAAATGGGTAAGCCTAGCGCTCCTGAGCAGTGCGTTGTGTCACGCCTCACCTTCGTGGGCGTTCGTTTCGGACGCGAGGCGCTCGCAGGACACGGCGAGCGCCTCGCGTGAAATCGCCGCCCGCGTCGGAGTGCGCGAGCTTTGCGCCTGATGCGGCGAATTCCCGCGGCTACCTTGATCTCCCTTTCAAACGCGATTATAGGATTCGCGTTTGAAAGGGAGCGTGATGAATAGCAAAGATCTCGAATTCGTGGCGCGTTTGGATGCGGTCGCTCAAGCTGAACTGGTCGCGCGCGGTGAACTCACGGGGAGCGAGCTGCTCGATGCGTGTGCGGCGCGCATCGAGCGTTGCGAGCCGCTGATCCACTCGCTCGTGGCTCTCGATCTCGAGCGCGCGCGAAATGTCCCGCCCGTGAACGGGCCGCTTTCGGGCGTGCCTACCGTGGTGAAAGATTTGCTACCGTATCCGGGCTTGCCGTTGAGTTTGGGCTCGCGCATGTTCGCGGGGAATCGGCACGCGCCGCACAGTCCGTTCAGCGAGCGAATCGAACAGTCGGGCCTGGTCGTGATCGGTAAGAGCGCGACGTCCGAGTTCGGGCTGCTCGGCAGCACCGAGACGTTGCACGCGGGCGTCACGCACAACCCCTGGGACCTCTCTCGTTCTGCAGCGGGCTCCTCGGGTGGCTCGGCCGCCGCGGTCGCGGCCGGCATCGTGCCCATCGCTCACGCCAATGACGGCGGTGGTTCAATCCGCATTCCGGCGTCGGTTTGCGGTCTGTTTGGCTTCAAACCGAGCCGTGGCCGCTGTCTAGCGGCCAGCACCGGCAGCGGCGATTTCGGGGCCCTGGTCAGCGACCATTGCATCACGCGTTCGGTACGTGACAGTGCGCTCTTTTTGTCCCTCACCGAAGCCGGATGCGATCGGCGCGAAGCCGGATCGTTCGAGCGCTTGGGCTACGTGCGCGAAGCCGGCCGCAAACGCCTGCGCATTGGCAGCTTCACGCTGAGCGCGAGCGGCGAAGAACCAGCGCCGACGGTGCGCCGCGCTTTCGACGAAGCGGTCGAGCTGTGTTCGGCGCTGGGGCACGAGCTCCGGCCGGTGAGCGCGCCCGCGCTCGATGCGCGGCAGCTCGGCGATGCATTCTTTCTGCTTGCGGGCTTCGCCATGTCGTCACTGGTCGAGATGATGGGACAGATGCGTCAGCGCCCCGTGGTTGCGCACGAGCTGGAACCGTTCACTTGGCGTCTGATTCGGGCGTACCAAGCGCGCGGCCCTTCTGCGCTCGACGGCGCGCGGGCGACGTTCCAACGTTTCTCGCACAGTTACCGCGCGGCATTCGCGGACTGTGATGTGCTGCTCACGCCGACTCTGACGGAGGAGCCGTGGTCACTCGGTCATTTGTCGCCGCTCGTGGACTACGACGAGCTGATGGCTCGCACCGCGCGCGCGGTGGGCTACACGCCGATTCACAACATCAGCGGCTGTCCGGGCATGTCGGTGCCATTGCATTGGAGCGCTCGAGAGCTGCCGATCGGCGTGCATTTCGCAGCCGACCTCGGCCGAGAACGCACACTGCTCGAACTCGCGTACGAGCTCGAGGCCGCGCGTCCTTGGCGCGATCGCTGGGCTCCGTTCTCGTACCCGCGTATGCTCGCGGGCTGATGCCTCAAGTCCTGAAGCCCGAAGTGCGGGCTCGCATTTTGGTCGCCGGGCTCGAGGTGTTCGCGCAACATGGCTACGAAGGCACGACCATGAGCGCGATTGCCGAGCAAGCCGAGCTCGGAGCGGCCAGCCTCTATCGCTACTACCCGAGCAAGGCCGAACTGTTCGACGCGGTGATCACACCCGAGCTCGCCGCCGAGTTCGAGCGTTTGCTCGACCAGCGTGTGCGCTCGCTGGCGCAATTGCCCGCTTCGGCGCCGTTCGCGCCGCGCGGCGAACACGGCCAGGAGATGCTCGACTTCTGGCTCGCGCACCGGCTCGCGGTGGTCGTGCTGCTCGACCGCGCAGCCGGCACCGCCTACGAGCACTATGGGGAGAAGTTCGTCTCGCTGTTGACCAAGAGCACACTCGCGCAAATTCGCAGCGCGACCCCGAACGTCGAGGTCAGTCCCGCGGCACGCTTGGTGCTGACGCAGATCTTCGAGAGCACACGTCGAACCCTCGCGGAGATTTTGCTGCACAGCCAGAACCCGCGCGTGCTGCGCGAAGCAATCGAGCTGTTTTGGAGCTACCAAATCCCCGGGCTGCACGGCTTTGCGGCGTGGCTCAGGTCGAATGCCCGCACTCCAGGCTCTCGGGCCTGAACCGCGGGCCGAACGTCAGCTCATCTTTTCGAGCGCCGCGGCCAGCTCGGCTTGCTGCACCGCGCTCAGCCGACCGAGGCGAGCTCCGAAGGCGCTCGAGAGCAACGCGAGCCCGCGCGCCATCTTCTTCCGGCCCTCGGACGTGAGGATGAGCCGGTGGCGGCGTAAATCATTCGTGTCGATTTCGCGACGGAGAAACCCGGCCGCTTCCAGGCGTTTGACGTAAACCGTGACCGTGGGCTTCGGCATACTCAGCGTCTCGGCGAGTTCCGCCGGATGCGGGTGCTCATCCAACTCCGCGAGCAAGAACAGCTCTTTCACCTCGAGCCCCAGCTCGGTGACGGCCGGCGCGACACTGGTGATCACGGTCATCAGTAGGCGGTAGTTGAGGGACCAGATCTTTGCGACGTCGATTTTGGGCATGACCACTTGCGGTTCGAATGTTCAATATTAAACCTTCTGTGCTTTGGAACCAACCGATTGTTGAACCATAGCACTAACCCGGAGAGAACCATGTCACTCGACCACTACGTCACCCTCGGCCGTTCCGGCCTGCGCGTCAGCCCGTTTTGCCTGGGCGCCATGACCTTCGGTGAAGACCTCGGCTGGGGCACTAGCGTCGAAGAGTCGCAACGGATCATCGACCGCTTCATCGAGCTCGGCGGCAACTTCATCGACACCGCGAACTTTTACACCAAGAGCCACTCCGAAAAGATCATCGGTGACCACATTGGGCGCCACAAGGCGCGCCGCGATCGGCTCGTCATCGCCACCAAGTTCAGCGGCAACTTGTACCCGGGGGATCCCAACGGGGGCGGCTCGGGGCGCAAGTCGATCATTGCCGCTTGCGAGGACTCGCTGCGCCGCCTGCAGACCGACTACATCGATCTGTATTGGTTGCACAACTGGGACGTTCACACGCCGATCGACGAGACGATGGCCGCGCTCGAAGATCTCGTACGCGCGGGCAAGGTGCGCTACCTCGGTGTTTCCGATACGCCCGCGTGGAAGGTAGTCGAGGCCAATTTGACCGCGCGCTTCCGCGGCTGGTCTTCGTTCATCGGACTACAGATCGAATACTCGTTGCTGGAGCGCAGCGTGGAGCAGGAGCTCGTGCCGATGGCGCTCGAGTTCGGGCTCGGCATCACACCCTGGTCACCGCTCAAGAGCGGCGCGCTGAGCGGCAAGTACACGCGCAAGAATGCGGGAGAGGTCAAGCCCGACCGCGGTTTCTTGGCCGAGGGGTTAATCGGCGAAGAGACCTACAAAATCGTGGATGAGCTAGAAAAGATCGCCCAAGCGCGGGAAACCACGGTCGCGCGAGTCGCCTTGGCTTGGGTGCAAGCGCAGCCCGGCGTGACCTCCACGATCATCGGCACGCGCCGCTTGGCGCAACTGGAGGACAACGTGAAGGCCCTCGAGGTGAAGCTCAGCGCGGACGATCTCGCGCGTCTCGATGTCCTGACCAAGCCCAAGCTCGGTTTCCCGCAAAGTATGCAACCCTGGTTCCCGAGCATCCACAACGGTGGCACTCGCGTGAACGGCGTGCACGCGCCGACCACGCCCTTCGGCGTGCAAGAGGGAGACAAGCCGTACTGAGCGCGCCTCGCGCGAGAAGCGAACGCAAGAACAGGGCCGCCACGAGCTAACTAGAAATCAGCGCGTCGCAGCGGCCCAAACTCGAACTCGTTCTCAGTGCGCGGCGTCGTAGGTGATGTTGAACTCGTCGGCGATCTTGCCGTTCAAGTCCTTGAAGTAGCCCTTGGCCTTCTTGGGCGAGCCATTCACGTTGAAGGTCATGAACTGCACACCGTAGGTGGCGCCCTGGTTGGAGGTGTAGATCGACGCCCATTCGCCCTTGCAGCCGTAGGGGAACGTAGCGGGTAGGCACAACAGTTGCGGGCGCACGCTGCTGCCGCCGAGGCCGGTGACGGTCACGAACGTGCGACCCGGACCAACGCACAAGTCAGTGGCGGAATTGCAGGTCGGGTCGACCGTCTGGGTGCTGGTGTCGATCAGTGTGCGCGTGCGCTCGTAGCTGTGCTCGTGGCCGGTTTGGATGATGGCACCCGCTTGGCGGCAAGCCTCGTACACGCCCCAACCCATCTCGTCGCTCTTGCCGCCGACCTGCATGGTCTTCTGATTTTGATGCCACTGGCAGATCTTCCAGGCATGCGGGTCGTCGTTCAATAGCGAGCTGATCTTGTCGGCGGTGTCGCCCTTGCGGATGGCGACGACCGAGAGACCGCGGAAAATCGTCTTGTAGTTGGAGTCGTGGGCGCCCGCGATGCGTTCGGCACCACCCAAGTGGGTGAGAGCGCGGGGCTGGAATTGCGGCCAGCGGTCGTCGTCATGGTTGCCGCGTGCGATGAACACCGGGAAATCCGCGCCGAGCACGGAGTCGGTCATGTTCCAGAACGCCGTCGGGTTGCTGGAGTAGGTCATGTCACCGTTGACGAGCAAGGCTTGGGCACCATCCGCCTTCACCAGCTCGAGCACCTGCTGGTAGTTCGTGCCGTGATCGGTATCACCGACCATGGCCACCTTCAGGTTTTTGTCGGTGGTGATTTCCGAGCAATTGACAGTCACTTTGCGCACGTCCGGGCAGGTGTCGCCATCCGAGAGGCTGAGCGAAATCACGACCGGGCCAACCGCGCTGCAGGTGAAGGTCGCGTTGGGCGTGGCCGCGTTTTGCAGCGTGCCTGCCGTCGCGGCCCAGCTGTAGCTCAGCGAAGAAGGTCCGGAATCGGCGTCGCTGCCGATCGCGGTCAACTCGATGCTGTTGCCCACCGCGACCTCGGCCGGGTTCGCCTCCAGCGCTTCCACCACCGGGCACACGTTCAACGTGCCGTTGACCATGATCGAGCCCTTGCGGGGCGCGAGCTTGCATTGCAGTTTGACGCTGACGTTGCTCAACGTACCTGCCGTCACCGCGAAGTCCGCGTTGCCCGCGCAGCTCGATTGACCATCGACGCCGCTCGCCGTGAGCGAGATGTTGTAGCCCGTGCCGGCCGGCACGCCGTCGATGAACAGCGACAGCGTGGCGCTGTTTTTGAGGTTGATGCTGCCGCTCTTGGTGTACGCAGCGGGGCCGGAAATGGTGTAGTTCACGCTGTTCAGCGTCACGTCATCGCTCACTTCGAGCGCGAGACCGACGCTGCCGCTGGATTCGGACTGCTCGCTACCCGTCGAGTCCGCGGGATCGCTCGAACAGCCGTAAGTTGCGGCGCCGGCCAACACGATGGCCGCAACGACGGCCCTACCAATTGCTAATTTCATGAATGAATTCCCAGTGTAAATGAGTGTGTTTCGAGAACATCGCGGTCGGGGAAGCTAAGGGTTCAAGCCAAGTCGAAGTCCGCGGCGAGCGCGGACGATCAGTCTTCGTGGGCAAGTCCGAACAAGAGCGGCACGCCGAGGGCGGTCGCGAGATCGCTTTTGACGATCGCTTCGAGCGCGTGAACGGCGGCGGCCGCGGCGAGGCGCGCCGGAGCGGGCGCGCGGTCGGGAGCGACGTCTTCCGGGAGTGCTCGCAGTTGGTTCAATGCGCGAGCGAAATCACTCGCGACCTGGTCGTGAACCTCGGGCGCGTTGCGCTTCACGAGCGATGCGAGCGAGCCG